>Ga0134089_10000190_pt1 | contig 12341 bp, 10 predicted proteins | sample 15_taG_24_FD_123127 | JGI IMG/M metagenome (GOLD analysis project Ga0134089, IMG submission 123127) | Grasslands soil microbial communities from the Angelo Coastal Reserve, California, USA - 15_D_Glu_40cm_5_24_1 metaG | ecosystem: Environmental > Terrestrial > Soil > Grasslands ... | reverse complement strand
GCCCCGCGAGGCGCCCGGTCACTTCCTCGGCGAGCAGGGCGTCGAGCGCCGGCAGGCTCATCACCCCGCCCGCCTCCGGCACCAGCTGCCCCTGCACGGTGACGCGGCACTGATAGCGGTGGCTGTGATCGACAACCGCCTTGCCGAACTCGGCCGCATTCCGCTCGGCGCTCCAGTCCGCGCGCCGGATGCGGTGCGTCGCGGTAAACTCAACGATACGCGTAAGATAGCTGATCGGCATCGCTAGAACAGTCGCACCGCACTGGCTTTGAAGGCGAACACCACCGGGCCGCCTGGGGTGAGCTGCAGGTCCCGGGCCGCTGCTTCGGTCACGACGGCGACGAGCTCCACGCCCACGTCGGCCGTAACGTGCACAACCCCCGGACGCTGCCGGGCGAGCCGCGTCACCCGCCCGGCGAACACGTTCCGCGCCGAGGAGGTCAGGGGCGCCCGACTCACAAAGATGTCGCTGGGTGCGACGGCGAGGATCGCCGGGCCGGCCCTGTCGGTCATCACGGCGATCTCGATCGTTCCGACGCGGATATGCTTTAAGTCACCCGCGCCCGCGTTCGGAAGCTCGACGCGGAACAGATTCTCCGGCGTGACGGGCGAGAGCTTCCCTTCCGCGAGGGCGCGCACGTCGTCCGCCCAGCGGTAGGCGTCCTCGAGCTGGTGCGACGCGAGGCAGATGGCGAGCGGCCGCCGGCGGCGCTCTTCCGCGAGCGCGCCGTACAACGTCTGCGCCGCCGCGCGGTCGGCGGAGCTCGCCGGCTCGTCGAGCAGCAGCACTTCGGGCTCGACGGCGAGCGCGCGAGCCACGGCGACGCGCTGCACCTCTCCTTCGGAGAGCTGGTGGCGGTGACGCTCGAGCAGCGGCGCGATGCCGAACCGCGCGGCGACATTGTCTACCACCCTGTTCACTTCTGTGCGTCTCACACCTCTCACCACCAACCCGTATCCCAGATTCTCCCGCACCGTCCCCCGAAACAGAACTGGCCGCTGCTCGACGAGCGTCACGCGGCGGCGCGCCGCGGCGGTCGGCCGGGAGCGCGCCGGCCCGCCGCACACGGGCTCGCCATCGAGCCGCACCTCCCCTTCGGTGGGCTGTTCGAGCAGGGCGAGGAGCCGCAGCAGCGTGCTCTTCCCGGAGCCGTTGGGCCCTACCATCGCGATCAGCGCACCCGGCGGGACTGCGAACCGCTCAAGATCGAGCACCATGCGCCCGCCGTAGCAGTGACGCACGCCCACGAGCTCAAGCATGCGCTTTGCCCTGCAGCACCTGCAGGGCGATGTTCACGAGCAGGGCGAGCACCAGCAGGATCACGCCGAGCGCCAGCGCCAGCCCGAATTCGCCCTGTCCGGTGTAGAGCGCGATGGCGGTGGTCAGGGTACGCGTCGAGCCGCGGATGTTCCCGCCGACGATCATGGCCGAGCCGATCTCCGCGATGACGTGGCCGAAGGCGGCGGTGATGACTGCCGCGAGGGCGAAGCGCGCCTCTCGCGCGACAGCCCAGGCCGTTCGCCAGGCCGACGCGCCCAGCGTCTGGGCGGTGCGCCGTACGCGCGGGTCCACCCCCTGGACGGCTGCCGCGGACAATGCTGCCGCGATGGGCAGCGCGATGCACACATCACCGACGGCGATCGCCTGCCAGGTGTACAGCCATCCCAGCCCGCCCAGCGGCCCACGCCGGGACAACAGCCCGAACAGCAGCAAGCCGGTGACGACGGTGGGGAACGCAAGGGCGGTATTGACGAGCGTGAAGGCCGCCCGGCGGCCCCAGAACGGGCGCGTCGCCAGAAAGAAGCCGAGCGGGAGCCCGATGGCGCACGCGATCACCGTCGCCGTGACGGCGACCTTCAGGGTGAGCACCACGACGCCCGTCACTTCGGCGTCGCCCGCGAGGAGGAGGGCGAGGGCGCGCCGCAGTCCTTCCCCTAGAAAGTCCATCCCAGGCCGATGGTGATCCAGGGATGGGCCGTCCACTCGATGAGGGGGGCGTCGAGCGGCAGGACCCGGCTATTGTCGGAGGACGGCTGCTTGTAATCGAGCGGGTACTTGAGCCTCCAGAATACCAGCCGCACGTCGGTGCGCACTGACAGGCGCCGCGCGGGATACCAGCGCAGGCCCGCTTCGGGCGCCACGGTGAACTTGCTGCCGAACTCGTAGCCGTTGGGCTCGGGTGGCGAGCTGCCCCCGAGCGCGACCCCGAGAGCGCCGCCCACGTACGGCGCGAAGCCGCGCCAGGTCTTGCGGCCGGTGAGCGCGAGCTGCAGCGCCACGTCGACCAGCGCCACGTCGTTGTCGAACGGGCCGGTCCGGCGTGACAGCGAGTCCTTCGTCGGGTCCACGACGAACCGGGTGGTCCGGGCGTAGGCGACCCCGAGCGATGCGCCGATCGCGTTGCCGAAGGCCACCTCGTAGCGGAGCCCGCCGGTCGGCCCGTCCGAGAGTCCTACGCCCGGGCCGCCGCGCGAGCCGCCCAGGTAGCCGAAGGTGATCACGCCCACCCCCCCCCGGCGGATGTCGCGATACGGAGAGTGGCTGGGGTCGTGGCCGACTTGAGCGGCACTCCCGTGGTACGACGCTACGACGCTAAGCCATACGATCGCCCCGAGGACCCCACGGAGCAGACTTACAACGTAGCGTCGTAGCGTCATGTAACCTCTCGCAGATCCCGCCCTGTCATCTCGGGCGGCGGTTCCAGTCCCAGCATCCGCAGCACGGTGGGCCCGACGTCGCACAGGGCGGCCCCGTGGCGCAGCGGGGTCTTCGCGTCGTCCCCACCTACAATAAGGAAGGGGACTGGGTTCGTGGTGTGGGCGGTGTGCGGGCCGTCGGTCGTCGGATCGATCATCAGCTCGCAATTGCCGTGGTCTGCCGTGACGAGCAGCGTGGCGCCGGCCTGCTCGACGGTCTTCACGACCCGCGCGAGGCAGTGGTCCACAGTCTCCACAGCCCGCACCGCCGCGCCTAGTACCCCGGAGTGGCCGACCATGTCTCCGTTGGCGTAGTTGCACAGGATAAAATCGTGGTGTCCGGCCGTGATCGCCTGGCACAGCACGTCGGTGACGCCGGGCGCGCTCATCTCCGGCATCAGGTCGTAGGTCGCCACCTGCTGGGAAGGCACGAGCAGCCGCTCCTCGCCGGGGTAGGGCACCTCGAAGCCGCCGTTGAAGAAATACGTGACGTGGGCGTACTTCTCGGTTTCGGCGGTGCGGAACATTGTCTTGCCCTGGTCCGACAGCACCTGGGCGACGATCTGCGACAGCACCATCGGGCCGAACGCGATCGGGAACGGGAACGTTTCGTCGTATTGCGTCATCGTGACGAGCTCCACGGTCGGCCGCGCGCCGGCGTCGAACGCGTCGAAACCGGGGAGCGCGAGGGCCCGCACGATCTGCCGCATGCGGTCGGCGCGGAAGTTGAAGCAGAAGATCCCGTCGCCGCTCCTGATGCGGGGCGTTCCGGCAATGATGCGCGGCTTCACGAACTCGTCCGACCCGCCGGCCTCGTACGCCGCGCGGATCGCCGCCACAGGATCCGGGGCGGGCTGGCCCACGCCGTGGACCATCGCGTCGTACGCGATCTTGGTGCGCTCCCAGCGTTTGTCGCGGTCCATGGCGTAGTAGCGACCGACCACCGTGGAGACGACTGGGGCTCGGGAGTCGGGGCTCGGGGGTCGGGCCCCGCCACCCCCGATCCCCGATCCCCGATCCCCGATCCCCTCGACCAGCTCCCGCATGAACCCGAGCGCCGACTGCGGCGGCGTATCCCGCCCGTCGAGCCAGGCGTGGATCGCGACGGGCAGCTCGTGCACATGGCCGAGCCGGATGGCGGCCAGGAGGTGCTTGTCGAGGGCGTGCACGCCGCCGTTCCCGATCAGGCCGATGAGGTGAAGCGTGGCGCCGCGCTGCTTGACGCGGCGGCACAGCTCGACGAGCGGTGGCAGCTGGAAGAACTCGCCCGACTCGATCGCCTGCGAGATGCGCACGATGTCCTGCGGCACCACGCGGCCGGCGCCGAGATTCAGGTGTCCCACTTCACTGTTGCCGATTTGCCCGGCGGGGAGTCCTACGGCGAGTCCGGACGCGTTGAGGAGCGTGCGCGGCGCGTTCGCCCAGAGACGGTGCCAGGTGGGCGTACGCCCGAGCTCGATGGCGTTTCCCTCCCGGCCAGGACGGAAGCCCCAGCCATCGAGCACGATCAGAACGACCGGGGTGCGCGGCCCATGCCTCTTTGCCATATTGAGAGCGATGCAATTTAGCCGGGCCCTCCGTGCCCTACCAGCTGTCCTGTGGCTCGCGCCGTCCGCGCCGGATGCACCGCTGGCCGCCCAAGTGCGCTATCGCATCACCACCGACGGCGCCTGGTTCTTCCAGGAAGCGGGCGGCAAGCGCCTGGCGCGCCTCGCCCGGGGCGCCCTGGTCTCAGCGGGGGGCGGCGACGCGCAGGGCGACTGGCTCGGCGTCACGCTCGAGGGCTGGATCTTCGCCACGTCGGTCGGCCCAACGCCGCGCGCCGGATTCGATCTGGCAGTGATCCGCGCGCCCGAGGAGAACCTCCGCTCCTCCCCGGCGGGCGCGCTGGTGGCGAAGCTGCCGCAGGGCTTTCTGCTCACGAAGGTCAACGCGGGTGACACGGACCGCTGGGTACACGTGACACGCACCGGCTGGGTCCAAAGAGGCGACGTCGAGGCGGTGGCGCAGGTGGCGGGCTCGCGGGCGGCGGGGACCGCCGACTCAGATACGGCTCAGGCGCGGCTGACCCCGGGGCGGAGCCCCGGGGATGAGGGGACCCTGGACACCCCGGGCCGCCGGCCCGGGGTCAGCCGCGGGGACACGAGCGGCGGCGCCCCCGATCCCAGCCGCGTCGAGTCCGCGCGGCGCACGGTGCTATACCGCGCGCCCGAGGGCCCGCCGACGGGAACGCTCGCCCCCGCGGCGCCGCTGCGGGTGCTGGGCCGTTCGGGTGACTGGACACGGGTCGAGATCGATGGGTGGGTGAAGAGCGGCGACCTCCAGGCCGCACCCGCCGGCGTGCTGGTCGGCGTCACGGCGGCCGAGTTGCGCACTGACCCGCAGCGCTACGTGGGGCAGGTGCTGCGCTGGACGCTCCAGTTCATCGCGGTGCAGAAGGCGGACGAGCTCCGGCCCGACATCCCCAACGGCGCGACCTACCTGTTGGCGCGCGGACCGCTGCCCGAGCGCGGCTTCGTCTACGTCGTCGTGCCGGAGGCGAAGCGCCTCCAGCTCGATGCCCTCACCCCGCTCGCGACCGTGCAGGTCACCGCCCGCGTGCGCGCCGGTCGCACCCGGTTCCTCGGCAATCCGGTGCTCGACCTCATGTCGTTGGAGACGCTGCCATGAACGAGATCCTGCGCGACCGCCTGTTGCGCAAGCTGGACGCGCTCCCCGAGGAGAAGGCCTATCTGGTGCTCGACTACGTCGAGTTTCTCGAGTCGAAGTACGCCGAGCGCCCGGCTGGGGCCGCGCCGTTCCAGAAGGTGGCGGAGACGCTCGAGGACACGCTGCGGGCGGGGCGGGTACCGGTGAACATCATCCGGGGGACGATGGACGCCGTGGGAAAGGCCGGGAAGTTGCTCGAGAAGTTCGCGGCGGCGGGGAAAGCGGCGGTGGAAGAGGCGGTGAAGAAGGGCCCGGAGAAGGTTGAGGAACCGCCGGCCCCCCAGTAACTTTCGCCATGGGAAGCTTCCGCCCGGGCACTGCCCTCACCTTCGACGACGTGCTGCTCGTGCCGCGGCACTCCAGCGTGCATCCGCGGAACGTCGACGTTCGCTCCCGCTTCACCCGTGGTATCCCGCTCAACGTGCCGCTCGTGTCGGCGGCGATGGACACCGTCACCGAAGCCGAGATGGCCATCGCGATCGCGCGCGAGGGCGGGATCGGCGTGATCCACAAGAACATGCCGATCGACCGGCAGGCGGCGGAAGTGGATCGCGTGAAGCGCAGCGAGTCGGGGATGATCCTGCATCCCATCACGCTCGGTCCGGACCGCCCGCTGCGCGAGGCGGTACGGCTGATGGAGCGGTTCCGCATCTCCGGGGTGCCGATCGTGGACGACGCCGGGCGCCTGGTCGGCATCATCACAAACCGCGACTTGCAGTTCGAGCGCGAGCTCGACCGCCCGCTTCGCGCTGCAATGACGAAGGACCGGCTCGTCACCGCGCCCGTCGGCACGACGCTCGACGAGGCGGAGCGGATCCTCGCCAAGCATCGCATCGAGAAGCTTCCGGTGGTCGACGAGCACGGCATCCTCAAAGGCCTCATTACCATCAAGGACATCTTCAAGCGCCGGCGGCATCCCCACGCCAACAAGGACCAGCACGGCCGCCTGCGTGTCGCGGCCGCGGTGGGCGGCACCTCCGACGCACTCGCCCGCGCGCGGGCCCTGCTCGACGCGGGCTGCGACGTGATCGTCGTGGACTCGGCGCACGGCCACGCCGAGGGCGTGCTCAACACCGTGGCGTGCCTGCGGGAGGCGTTTCCCGACACGCAGCTCGTGGGGGGGAACGTGGCGAGCGGGACGGGGGCGCGGGCGCTGGTCGAGCGCGGCGTCGACGCGGTGAAGGTCGGCGTCGGGCCGGGCTCGATTTGCACGACGCGCGTCGTGACGGGCGTCGGGGTGCCGCAAATCACCGCCATCGTCGAGGCGGTCGAGGGGGCGGGGGAGGTGCCGGTGATCGCCGATGGGGGCATCAAGTACTCGGGCGACGTCGTGAAGGCGCTCGCCGCCGGCGCCGCCAGCGTGATGATGGGCTCGATGCTCGCGGGCACGGAAGAGAGCCCCGGGGAGTCGTTCCTGCTCGAGGGACGGCGCTTCAAAGTGATCCGCGGCATGGGGAGCCTGGGCGCCATGGAAGAAGGCTCCGGCGACCGCTACTTCCAGGAGGGCGAGGTGTCGCCGTCCAAGCTCGTGCCGGAAGGGATCGAGGGCCGCGTCCCTTACAAGGGGCCCGTGGCCGACGTGATCTTCCAGATGGCGGGCGGCCTGCGCAGCGGCATGGGATACTGCGGCGTGTGCGACATCAAGGCCCTCCAGACCGAGACCGAGTTCATCCAGGTCACTACCGCTGGGTTGCGAGAGTCGCATCCGCACGACGTGGTGATCACCCGCGAAGCGCCCAACTACAGCATCTGACGACCGGCGCGGCTTGACAGGTCGGGGGGCCGGGGCCTACTCTAGCGCCCGTCCCCAGGCCGTAGCTCTCCTCTTCGCTCGAGGGTCGCATGAACCTGCTCCGACGGAAGAGCGTCACCGACCTGCAGACCGAGGCGCTGACCGACCACAGCCTGAAGCGCGCCCTCGGCGCGCTCAATCTCACCATGCTCGGGATCGGCGCCATCATCGGCACGGGCATCTTCGTGCTGACGGGCACGGTCGCGGCGCAGAACGCTGGGCCGGCGGTGGTGCTGGCGTTCGTGCTGGCGGGCATCGCGTCGATCTTCGCGGCCCTGTGTTACTCGGAATTCGCGTCGCTCGTGCCGATGGCGGGAAGCGCCTACACCTACGGCTACGCGACGCTGGGCGAGCTGATCGCGTGGATCATCGGCTGGGACTTGATCCTCGAGTACGCCCTCGGCGCCGTGACCGTCGCGATCGGCTGGTCGGGCTACGTCGTCAGCTTCTTGAAGGATGTCGGCATCAACGTGCCCTGCTCCCTCGCCGCCGCGCGGGGCGTCGTCGCGCCGCAGTGCACCGCTCCGGCTGTATTCAACCTTCCGGCCGTGATCATCATCGCGATCGTCACGACACTGTTGGTGATCGGCATCAAGGAATCGGCGAACGTCAATAACGTCATCGTCTTCATCAAGGTGGCCGTCGTCCTGCTGTTCATCGTGGCGGCGGCGCACGCCGTGAACCCCGCCAACTGGCACCCGTTCATCCCGCCGAACACGGGCGACCGGGGTGCCTTCGGCTGGACCGGCGTGATGGCGGGCGCCGGCCTGGTCTTCTTCGCGTACATCGGGTTCGACGCCGTCAGTACCGCCGCGCAGGAAGCGAAGAATCCGCAGAAGGACATGCCGATCGGCATCATCGGCTCGCTACTGATCTGCACGGTGCTATACATCCTCGTGTCGGGCATCGCGACCGGCCTGATGAGCTATAAGGACTTGAACGTTCCGGACCCGATCGCCGTCGCGGCGGATCACGCCGGCCTCGGCTGGATGTCCTCGCTGATCAAGCTCGGCGCCATCGCCGGCCTGTCGTCCGTGATTCTGGTCATGCTGCTCGGTCAATCGCGCGTGTTCTACTCGATGGCGCGCGACGGCCTGCTGCCGCAGTTCGTCAACAAGGTCCACCCCAAGTTCCAGACGCCCTACATCACCTCGATCGTCACCGGCATCGCCGTCGCCATCGTGGCATCGCTGCTCACGGTTCGGGAAGCCGGCAACCTGGTGTCGATCGGGACCCTGCTCGCGTTCGTGATCGTGTCGATCGGGGTGATGGTGCTGCGCGTGCGCGACCCCAACCTGCCTCGGGCCTTCAAAACGCCGGCGGTCTTCGTCGTGGCGCCGCTCGGTGCCCTGTCCGCTGCGTACCTCATGGTCTCGCTGCCGTGGACGACGTGGCGGCGGCTTATCATCTGGTTCGTGTTCGGCATGGTGCTCTACTTCTTGTACGGCGTGCGATCCTCGAAGCTCGCGCAGAAGCCCTGACCCGATGCGAGCACGCCTCAGGTGGCTCGGCCTGTGGACGCTGCTCGGGGTCGTTTCCAGCGCGCAACTCTACTTTGCGAAGCAGCGTTTGGCGCGCGATCCCTCAACCTGGTGGCAGGCGCTCGGCGCAGGGCTTCCCGCGTGGTACGTGTGGGGACTGCTCTCGCTCGTCGTCGTGTGGCTCGCCCGCCGCTTTCGGGTGGACCGGGCGAGCTTCGGCCGGTACTTCTTCATTCACCTGGGCGCGAGCCTCGACGTCGCGCTGCTGCAGCTCGTCGCCGCCGTCGGCATCCAGGACCTGCTGCACGCCGCAGCTGGTGCGCCATACCCCTTCGCCCAGAAGCTGGTGGACGATTTCACGATCTTCTTTCACTGGAATGTGCTGATCTACTGGGCGATCGTCGCGGTCGTCCATGCCTACGATTACCATCACGCGTTGGAGCAGCGCCGCGTCGCGCGCCCGGCCGATCGCCTACTGGTCGAGGACGCCGGCCGGAGCTTTTTCGTGCGCACCGCCGACGTCGACTGGATCGAGGCGGCCAAGAACTACGTGCGGCTCCACGTCGGCGATCGCACACACCTGCTGCGCTCGACCCTCACGGCGCTCGAGCAGCGGCTCGATCCGGAGCGGTTCCGCCGCATCAACCGGTCGGCGCTGGTGAATCTCGACCGCGTGCGCGAGCTCCAGCCGTGGTTCCATGGGGATGCGATCATCATCCTCCACACCGGAACACGAGTCACCTTGAGCCGGCGTTACCGGCACAACCTGCTGGCCCCCAGCGCGTCGTAAGCCCCCTCGTCCCCCGTCCGATCCCGCTCGTCCCGGCGGCGTCGCCCGGCGGCGGGGAGAACGCCCATCTTGCCGGGATGACGCTCTTCGCCACCAAGCCGATCGCGACCCTTCGCGCCGAAGCAGAGGCGACCGGTGCGCACGCCTTGGTGCGAGCGCTCGGGCCCCTCAATCTCGTCACCCTCGGCATCGGCGCCGTCATCGGCGCGGGGATCTTCGTGATCACGGGGCAGGTGGCCGCACTGTACGCCGGCCCCGCGGTGCCCCTGTCGATGATCGTCGTCGGCGTCGCCTGCGCGTTCGCAGGCCTCTGTTACGCCGAAATGGCGAGCGCCGTGCCCGTCGCAGGCAGCGCGTACACGTACGCCTATGCCACCATGGGCGAGTTCGCGGCCTGGATCATCGGGTGGGACCTGGTGCTCGAGTACGCCGCCGGCGCCGCGACGGTGGGGGTCGGCTGGTCGGCCCACTTCGTGTCCCTGCTGGGGCTGTTCGGCGTCCAGATTCCCGCGAGCCTCACGGCCCCGCCCACGCAATGGTGCACCGCCGCGCAGGCGGCCGCGCACGTCGCGGGATGCGCCCATCCCGCGCTGAACCTCACCGGAGCGGTCATCAATCTGCCGGCCGTTCTCATCGTGGCGCTGATGTCCGCCGTACTGGTGATCGGGATCAGGGAGTCGGCGCGTGTCAACAGCGTCATCGTGATCCTCAAGGTCGCGATCGTCCTGCTCGTGGTGCTCGTCAGCCTGTCGCACATCGATCGGGCCAACTGGACGCCGTTCATCCCCCCCAACACGGGTGAGTGGGGCACGTACGGCTGGTCGGGCGTGCTGCGGGGCGCGGGCCTCGTGTTCTTCGCCTATATCGGGTTTGACACGGTCTCAACCGCGGCGCAAGAATCGAAGAACCCCCAGCGCGACATGCCCATCGGCATCCTCGGCTCACTCGCGGTCTGCACGCTGCTCTACGTGGTGGTGTCGGCCGTGCTGGTCGGCGTGGTCCCGTATGGCGACCTCAACATTGCGGCGCCGATGGCCTATGCGATGGAGCGGATCGGCGCCCCCTGGTGGATTCGTGTCGCGATCGACGTCGGCGCGGTCCTGGGCATCGGCTCCGTGATCCTCGTGATGCTGCTGGGACAATCCCGTGTCTTCTACTCGATGTCTCGCGACGGCCTGCTCGGGCCCTGGGCCGGCAGAGTCCATCCCCGCTTCCGCACCCCCTACCTCTCCACGATCTACACCGGCATTGCGGTCTGCCTGGCCACCGGGATCTTGCCGCTGCAGCTGCTCGGGACCTGGGTCAACATCGGCACGCTGCTGGCGTTCATGCTGGTGTGCGGCGGCGTGTGGATCCTCAGGTCCAAGCGTCCCGACCTGCACCGCCCCTTCCGCACGCCCTGGGTTCCGGTCGTCCCAGTCTTGGGCATCCTGTGCTGCTTCGGCTTGATGCTGACGCTGCCCGCCGATACGTGGATCCGTCTGGCCGCGTGGCTCGCGATCGGACTCGCGATCTACTGGAGTTACGGACGGAAACATTCGAGACTGAGGAAAGGCGTCTAGCAAAGGCGTCGCGCGAAAACGTCACGCGACACCGTCACGCAACAACGTCACGCAACAACGTCACGCAGAGACGTCGGACGCCTTCGCGTGACGCCCTTGCGCGACGCCTTTGCGCGACGGCTTCGTGCTACGCCCTTGCTCGACGTATCTTGTAGTGATGCTGAATGGAGTGCCGGTTCCGCCCGAGCGCGCCGTCGCTGCGAAGAGCGTCGCGGCCGTGCTCGCGCCGGGTGCGCGCGTCGCCTTGACAACGCACGTGAACGCCGACGGCGACGGCGTGGGCAGCGAGGTGGCGCTGTGGCACCTCCTCGCCGCGCGTGGGCATCGGCCGGCGATCGCGAACCCGACGCCGATCCCGGAGCGCTTCGGCTTTCTGGTTCCGAACGGGGCGGACCACTCCGATCGGGCCGCGAAGGAGATCGAGGCCGCCGATGTCGTAGTCGTGCTCGACATCTCCGACATCGGCCGTCTCGGCGACCTGCAGCGCGCCATCAAGCAGTCCCACTCCGTCGTGTGCATCGACCATCACGTCAGCCAGGGGTCGCTCCCGGACGGACCACGGCTCGTCGCGCCGGAAGCGGCAGCGACCGCCGAGCTGGTGTTCGACTTCGCGTGCGCCGTCGGTTGGCCGCTCTCACGCGACGCGGCGCGGGCGCTGTACGTCGGCCTCCTCACGGACACAGGTGCCTTCCGGTTCGCGAACACGAACCCCCGCGCGCTGCGCGTCGCGGGGGCGCTGCTCGAGCGTGGTGTCGACCCTGAGTCGATCTACGAGTCGGTGTACGCCAGCGCGCCCGAAGGCCGCGTGCGGCTGATGACGGAGGTGTTACAGACGCTGGTGGTGGAGCCGGAGGCCGGTCTGGCGTGGGTAACTGTGCCGCCCGACGCGCTGCACCGCCACGGGGCGACGGCGGACGACCTCGACGGAATCGTCGAGTATCCCCGCTCGATCGCCGGCGTGCGTCTCGCCCTGCTGTTCCGCCAGATCGCGAACGGCCGGATCAAGGTGAGCTTTCGCTCCATGGGGGACGTGGACGTGGCGGACCTGGCGCATCGGTTCGGCGGCGGGGGACACAAGCGGGCGGCGGGAGCGTCGCTCGAAGGGTCGATCGCCGACGTACAGCGACAGGTGCTCGGCGCAGCGCGCGAGTATCTGGCGAGCCGCGCCGGGAGCTAGCTCCTCGGCCGCAGGAAGGCGGTCACGAAGTTTCGCTTCGAGAAGTCTCCCCCCGTCCAGAGCCGCCAGAACAGATCGCTCCCGGGCAAGGCCCGCGCGATCTCGGCCTCGTCCAGCCCCCGCCGGCGCAACG
>Ga0134089_10000188_pt1 | contig 12357 bp, 17 predicted proteins | sample 15_taG_24_FD_123127 | JGI IMG/M metagenome (GOLD analysis project Ga0134089, IMG submission 123127) | Grasslands soil microbial communities from the Angelo Coastal Reserve, California, USA - 15_D_Glu_40cm_5_24_1 metaG | ecosystem: Environmental > Terrestrial > Soil > Grasslands ... | reverse complement strand
TTGTGAACTAGTTCGACATCATCGAATCCGGTCTTCTTCGTCCGGAACTGCACGTCTTGTTGAAGAGTGGTCTCTATGTGACTGCGTTTTCGCCGTTCCGTTTCAGCTTCCAACAAATTCACATACTCAGCCGTCTCAGAACGAGCCTAGCCTATTTGAGCACTGTACCATTAGTAGAAGACACAACCCCCGCCGGGTCCAACGAGACCAAGTACGGAGAACCACCACGCCTCCTCAGCACACCTCCAATCCGGAAGGCTTCCTCCTCATCCTCGCACAACGCTATCATACAGCCACCGCCACCAGCACCTGTCATCTTGGCCCCGAAAGCACCGGCTTCCCTCGCTGCCCGCACGAGCTTGTCGAGCATCGGATGAGAGACTCCTATCTGGACGAGTAGCTCATGGTTTCTGTTCATCAATTCTCCCAGCTCAACATCATCACCCCGCCTCAAGGCCCGGACCACTGAAGCAGAAATTTCCGATACCTCACTAAGACGCGAGCGAAAGGCCTCAGAGTCTGACCTTGCTCTCTTCACAACGGAACCGACAAGACCCTTCGTTGAACGATGAACATTCGTGTCACAAACAAGAATGGACGGCATCCTCTTCAAACGCAGTCGCTTGACCTTGTCAGGCTTGGAGAACTGGATCAGCCCGCCGTAGGTCGAAGTGGCCTGGTCCACGCCTGAAGGCGATCCGTGAAGATAACTCTCTGGCCCAAATGCGATCTGGCAGATCCTTGGCCTGTCTAGTTTGGCCCCGTAGGCACGCGAAGTGGCGGCGATTATGGCCACGGCTGTCGCGGCGGATGAACCCAGTCCGGCACCGATTGGAATCTTGCATTCGACTTCGATCGATACTCCGGCCTTTCGTCTCTCAAGCGAATCAAGAGATTCTCTCGCAGCCAACCGAAAGGGCTCGAGTAGCTCCTTTGTGTCTGGACGGGACGCTCTCTCTCCACGCCCCAGAATTGAGAGCGGTATGTTTGCCTCGACCTTGAGCTCCCCATCAGGAGTAGCCTGTGCCGTGGCGAATGCATGGAGATTAACCGCCATCGAGACCGCTGGAGCTCCGAGAACTACGAAGTGCTCCCCAGCGAGAATTATCTTGCCTGGTGCGCGGGCGGAGGCATAGAGACCTGCCGTTGCCCCCTGCAGTGCTCCGGTCACCTCGTAAACAACGCTGCCGCGTATCCGACCACGGCAGACTTGTCCCCGGTCACGTCCCCACTAGTTTGATACGACAAGAGCCTTGCACGCTTAGCACCCATGATTCTCGCAGCATGAATGAGGGCGGTAACGGGACCATAACCACATGCCGATACGTTCCTTTCCTCAATGACCCTCTGGAAACCAGCAGGGTCCATACTCTCAACTGCCTTTAACGCCTCACCATCCTTGGCAACAGCTTTCGCCTGCGGCTCGTAGTGAGTCCAGTCAGACGAAGCAAGAATGAGCGAACCGGATTCTAACGCAGCCGCTGCCACAGCTTCACCCACTTCCTTGCTAGTTTCTAGGTCTTGGAGCATCATGCAAACAGGGACAAAAGCGAACTGCCTAGGATAGATGAACTGAAGGAAGGGAAGCTGCACCTCAATCGAATGCTCAGATATGTGCGCCCGCTCCTCGACATCGATGAGTTTGGAGCCTTTCACAATCTTTCCTCCAAGTTTGGAGTCCACCGGCACTTCTCCCAAGGGTGTGCTCCACTCTCCTGAATCGTAGGCGGAGACTCCACTCCCATAGCCGGAATGGTTGGGTCCGAGAATCACAACTGATCTCCTCGGTCCAGCTTTCGCTAGATGATAGTAGCTGTGTGCAGCAACTGGACCAGAGAACATGTAGCCAGCATGCGGTACTATGAGTCCAACCAGCGTATCGTCCGCTGTGGCTGGGACTGAGGGAATGGTTCCAGGACCAAGCTTATGCATGAAGCACTGTTGTATCTGGGTTCGAAGTTCCCCGTCGTTGTCTGGGTAGAAGCTGCCTGCAGCTGCAGGTAGCCTAGTTCTCACGCTTCTCCACCAGAAGCTCGCCCCACAGGCATGGCAGCGAGCTTCGTTTCAAAGTCGTCTATAGTACTCGTGATGTTGCCGTCTTGAGCTAGCTCCCCACGTTCTCTCAACAATTGTCGTGCAAGGAGCCAGTAGACCACAGCCAGTGCTCTCCTACCTTTGTTGTTAACGGGTATGACAAAGTCCACACTGGAGAACACGTTGTCAGTATCGCACAGGGCGATGACCGGCACCCCGACAGAGGTAGCCTCTTTGATTGCCTGCCAATCTGCCCGCGGATCTGTAACTAGCACAACCTGAGGCTCAGCGTGGTGAGGCTGCAGCGGATTTGAGATGAGTCCAGGCATGAACCTTCCAATAATCGGAACAGTCTTCGTAAGCTCAGCATACTTCTCCACCGGAGTCTTGCCATAAAGACGTGATGAGACAGCGAGGATTCTACTGGGCTCGAATCTGGCCATAAACTTGGCCGCAACCCGGATCTTCTCGTTTGTGTCTCCGATGTTGAGAATGAAGAGCCCGTCAGGGCGAACTCTGAAGATATACTTCTCCATGTCAACGGTCTTTATTCTGGTCCCGATGTGGAGACCAGCGGCAAGCAACTCCTCCAAGGAGAGGAGCAGATTCTCTGCTCTTGGAATTGCTTCCCTTTCCTCAAGATCCTGACTCTCCAATTGCATCCTTTCCTAAATGATCTCGCTCCGCTTCTTCGCAGAGACCTGTGGGAACTTTAGAAACTCGTCTATGATCTCGACGTGAGTTATCATCATTCTCCGGCAGCAGTATCTTCGAAGACCTAGCTCGTCAAGAACTCGGACAGGCTTGTCACCAGCTCGCACGCGCTGGCTGAAGGTCTCCCATTTGTCGCCTATTTGTTTGCCGCAAGTGAAGCATCGGACTGGGATAATCATGCCTGGCTCATTTTACCTGTAGGATTTTTGCTTTCTTCTTCTTGCTCCTGGACCACCGAACTTCTTGGGCTCAGTCATTCGCTGGTCCCCCGCAAGCATTACTCGGTCAAAGGCCTGGAAATTCTTTCGAAGCTCGCTACTCTTCGTCCAGGAGGCCAATGATCTTGCGACGGCTATCCGGGCAGCTTCCGACTGCCCCATTACCCCTCCACCGGCTACGCTGACTCTGATGTCCAAGGTCTTGCCCTTCTCTCCGGCAATAATCATAGGCTCCAGAATTTTCAGCCGGGCGACCTCAGGAGAGATGCTATCGAGGGGATAATCATTGACCCATACTCTGCCTTGGCCCGGCTTGGCTACTGCTCTAGCTATAGAGGTCTTGCGCTTGCCGGTTTCGAGCACCAGCCTTTTCTTTTCGCTTATGCTCCCAATCCCCCAATTTCCTCGGCAACTTGTGCAACGCTAACGTATGGTACTCGAAGACGAGAAGCATTGGCATCGTTAATCTTGACGACTGGTTTTCCCCGATAGTCGGCCGGGGTTCCCATGAAGACTCTTACCCGCCTGAAAGCGTCTTTACCCCTGCTCTTCTTCCAAGGAAGCATTCCCCTCACGACCCTTCGAACGTAGTTGTCTGGTCTTCTCGGATGAGTCGGAGCCTTTGCCTGGTTCGCGAGAGTTCGCGTTTTCAATTTCAGTTTGGCTCTCGCAACGACTCGTGCCTTTGTGCCGGAGATGACGGCACGTTCCGCGTTTAGGATCACGACCCTTCTCCCTTCAAGGGCTCTCTTCGCCACGTAAGTGGCCATTCGACCTAGGATCAGGTTTGAGGCGTCGATGATTTCCTCAGAATCTGGGGGTGAGGCGGTTGGTCCTTTCAACTTTCTCCGATTCCTCCAAGTCCCTCTTCGAATCCGAGAGTCTTGGCGTTGATAATTCGCGCGGCTTCCAAAACTATCTTCTCGGGAGAAATTGTTCCGGTAGATTCGACTAGAAACAAGTACGTTTTTGCTTTCGGATCATAGCTGTATGTCGCGGCAGAGACTGCTTGCCATTTGGCGTGGGATCTTCCCCTTCCGAGTCGCGCGTATGCTTCCAGCTTGATCTTCTGACCCTGTGCAAGTTTCACGATCGGAATCTTGTCCGACACGGGCCTCACGTCGGGGTCTTCAGGCTTCAGGTGAGCTGAGTAGACTACCTCCGCGGGGTCGGTAGCCTCGACCTCGAGCGAGAAGGATGCTCTGCATTTTTCGCAGCCAAGCTCGCTCTTGCAGGTGCAATCCTCAGGGAGATTGTATGACGAGTCCGTAGTGACCGGAATGAGACCAAGACGATGAGCCAGAATCTCATCATACATAACGGAGTTGTTTTCGAGTATCATAACGTCGTCTATGGCCATAACTGGAACTTCGGAGATCATTATTCTCCGTAGGCCGTTGGCGAATGCAGAAGATACATCGGAGAGTACGAAGCGAACAGTGTCCTGTTCTCTGCTCAGCAGCTTGATGTCCATATAGCTGTCATACTTCCGAATCGGGAATTGGTCGGACCCGACCCCGGGCTTTTAAACGTGACGAAGAACTGACTTCATCTACGACCCAGAGAAGGCGAATGCTAATTGTCGGACCAGACGATCATCCTTCTCGGGATGTTCATCCTCCATAGGCCTACTGCTCACCATTACAGCTTTCGTTCTCTCATCATTCCAAAGAGCCGACGGGACAAGAAAAAGCGGGGCTGTCGTTATCATAAGGCCATTCCAATCATCTTTGGCAGCGATCTGGGGACTGCTAAACAACTCCTCGTTATCGCGATTTTCCTCCTAGTGGCCTTAATTGTCTTCTAGCTTGTTCAGATTTTCTAGGTAGTCGGGTTGCCTACGAAAACCTGCGAGCTATGCTGAAACGACCAGCACTCTATTTATGCCAAAAGTGCGGAAAATCTGTCTGTCCAGTTTGTTCGAGAGGCAGGCTCTGCGAAACCTGCAGGACAACTGCGAGTCCTATCGTGGAGCCCCGAGCCGGCTTGCTAAGATGCTCTGGTTTTCAGCGATTCCTGCTATTATTTCGGGTGTTAGTTTGTTAGTTTGATTGTTGTCGGAACGCTCGTTGGTGATGCGTCTGGTGGTTGTTGTTTGGCCTCTCCGTTGATAGTCACCTGCGACTTGGGTTCAAGAATGAGTTTGGATGGTAGCGGAATTATCTTGTTAGCGGTTTTCGCATTTCGGTAATGGTCTGCTTGTCTTTCTTTCTTCGGAGTTTTTCAGGGAAAGGATGCGACAATGACTATTCCGAAGTAAACTGACACGAGTCCAATTATGGCCGCGACTGGCGGGAATGCGAGGACCGTGCCGACGAACTCGACAAGATCTTCGACGAACCTGAGAAGCGCGTACACTGCAACCGTGGCGATGAGGAAGGCGACGACCAGAATTGGAGCGGTTAGGGATGGAAGAAATACTTTGACATAGTATGCTGCCAGGAGTCCTGCCGCCACCGCGACAAGAGATGCCCAGCGCAGGTTCCTGATCGGCCGGGAGAAAAGCAGCACTCCTAGCACCAGCGTGAGCGGGAGCCAAAATCTAAGGTATTGGTGGTCGTCGAGACCTACTGGAGGCGCGGAATAGCTTCCGAGGAGCTTAAGGTTGAGAGTGATGTCGGCTGCAACGACCACTATCCCCACGCCGACGAAGAACCCAATGCCTGAGAGGAAGCGGGAGAGTCTATTCGAGACTCGCTTGAATAGTGGAGAGCAGGCGCATACACCTCCTGCGATCAGGAAGTATGCAGCAGCAAAGGGCATGGCTCTCGCTGGTCAAGCTACAAGTTTGCTTTAAGGGGCATGTTACGATGTCTTCTCAGCGGTCTCTTCTTGAGGCTCTTCTTCTGTCTCGACGATCTCGATTGGCTCTGTTTGTGCTATTTCCTTAATTTCAGGAGGAACTTCTGGCAAAGCAGGTCCAGTGGTAGGAGCTTGTGCGATTTCCTCAGCCATTCTCCCGGTCCTCCTTGCTCCGGGAGCGATACGGGCCGGATGCTGAGAGTTGGAAACTGGACTCAGCGGGTGAAATGCGATCCTTGACTCTTCCTCCTTTCTCACTAGGTATCCCGGGATTGAAACAATGTCTCCGCCGATTGAGACATGACCGTGGCTCACGAACTGTCGCGCCTGGTGAATTGTTCGGGCGAGACCGGCTCTGTAGACTACGGTCTGAAGCCTTCTTTCCATTAGATCTTTGACGCTAAGATCAAGAATGTTGTCGACGTTCGCGGTCTCCGGAAGATAACCTAGTCGCGACATGCGTCGAAGATAGTCGGTCTCGAGCTGAGAACGTTGCGTTTCTGTGGCCCCGAGGAGTGTTCTGGCGATTCCTCTGATTTCCGAGAGTTGGGTTTCGTGGCGCCTCAGCTCTCTCTTGTTTCGGAGTCCATAGTCTCCGAGGAGCCTGAGTTCCTCCTCCAACTGCTCTTTCCGCCAAGGATGCCGGGGCGTCTGGTATGTCTTCCGGTTCTTTCTCGGGTCGCCCACTTTAGAGCCTCATGCTACTTCTTTTCCTCTCCGCCTTTCCGCTCTGCCGCGCGGGCCGCTTCCATCAATACCTTCTTCTTGACGCCGACTGCCTTACCACTTCTACCAGTAGTACGGGTACGCTGGCCCCTCACTTTCAGTCCTAGAGAGTGGCGAATTCCCTTCCAGCTTCGAATGTCCTTCATGAAGTCGATATCCCCCTTTACGCCCAACGCGAGATCTGGACCGACCAAGTGAATGTCCCTTCCAGTCTCTACATCCTTTCGCCGGTTGAAGTAACGAGTGGGAATACCATGCTTCAGCGGATCCTTTATCGCATCCTCAATTCTGCTCATCTCTGCCTCGGAAAGATTTCCAATCCTTGTGTCTGGATTGACGCGAGCCACCTTCACTATCGCATGAGCAAAATTGGGTCCAACGCCGCGTATCTTGCTGAGCCCGAATGGAACCTTCTTACTTCCATCTATGTCAGTCCCCATGAATCGGACGATGAAACGATACTCTCGCGACATTAGGGCTTACCGCGTCAAGGACGAGGCGTCTCTTTGCCGCTTAATTTAACGTTTCCACTGGAAATTTACCGACCTCCAAGCGAAAATGGCCCTGACTCTTGACCCAAACTGGTTCGCGGTCAGGAAAGTCTTGGAGAAGATTCTAGGAATCATGGAAAAATGCCGGGAAAATTTTTCGCTCTTTTTTCCGCGGAGAAAATTTTCGCTGGACGAACTTTTTCACCAACGGCCGAATTTTTTCTTTCCGGAAAAATTTTACTGACGCATCTGGTCGTCGTGTAAACAATTCTTAAATATGCGCGGGGCAATAAATTGATTCCATCCGAAAAAAAAATTCGGACTAGAAAAGAACCAAGGAAATGTTTGGACCTCACCTCACGCTTGACTTATCGGATTGTAATCCTCGGAAACTCTCTGACCTCTCGTTCGTCTACGGCCTCCTTGACGAGCTCCCTGACGTCATAGCTATGCACAAGATCACAGCACCCTACGCTTTCATCTATCGTCCCCACGACAATCCAGAGGAATGGGGGATCAGCGGATTCGTAATCATCGCCGAGAGCCACATCAGCATTCACACATTCCCGGACAGAAACGCAGCGTTCGTCGACATATTCAGCTGCAAACAATTCGATCTCAACAAGGCCATCAACTACGTATCTTCGACCCTCGAAGCGAGGAAAGCCGACAAGAAATTGTCCGCGAGGGGGAAAGAGTACCCGAGAGACGTCATGAACGCTCGCGAAATCGTCGCTGGCTCAAGACCAACTCTTAGGCACTAGACTACGCGCTCCGCCTTCCTATCCGGATTTATTATCCATCCGATCTGGAATAGTTTGGAAGTTGTTTGTGGCGCCGGGAGTGGGATTCGAACCCACGCGCCCCAAGGGGGCACAGGCTAGCCGTTGGTCACGTTCCAGGCCTAGGCCCACGCTTTTGATGGCGTAGTCTGCCCGGTACCAGGCTCCGGAATCCCGGCGTGCTGAGTCGCAACAGTGATACCGACTATTTTTCCCCTTTTACGGGAGAACAGACTCGACAAAGGACGCGAACGAGAGTCAGATCCCGCATTATAGCCTTCTTTTCACGTTTTGAGAGCCGATTTCTATACACGCCGATTGATCCCGAACGAAAGTCGCTATATTCACCGATTCGAAAATCGTGATCCGGACAGATTACGCGGGATTAGAAGGAAAAATCGTCTAAAACGGTTTCAAATAGAAAATGACTCTCAAAAAGGGGGTACCATTCCTGGCAGATTACGTCACAAACCCCGGTTTTCCCCAAGAATTCAAGGTCAACGGAATCCAACAAACTCATCGGCGAGACCGGCCGGTTTACATGTAGAAACGGGCATGAACGGGATCATCAAGAATCGTGGGAAGACCAAATTAGGGCCCTCCGAAACGCGGCAGAGACGTGCGGGGGGGCCTGGAAGCGCGGGAGTCGAGCGCCGGTCCGATGCCGGTCGTGGCCCGAATTGCCAAGCCAGGTCAAAGAGGCCGATACGAGGCCTTGAATGCGCAGGCCTGAGGCGCCTGTCCCGCAGGGGTTCGTGGGTTCAAATCCCACCTCCCGCACCATGAGAAAACCCGAAAAAACGTTTAACTTCACCCCGCCCTCGCAACGCTTAACATTCAGCTTATCCTGAAAAACTGAGAGAAGAAAAATAGTGGCAACCCGCCGCCGCAAAACAAGACGACTGCGAGCCAGCCGATGCCACGGTTGGGGACGATCCGGACAACACCGAGGATCAGGATCCCAGGGAGGCCATGGAAACGCGGGATGGAAAAGGGGCAAATGGTCCGCTGTCATACGCTACGGAATACAGATCGCGGAACCCGGCTTCAGATCGCTAAACCAAAACAGCTCCAACACGATCAACGTGAGCGATCTTTCAGAGAGAATCCAGAGCTTCATCGAAGCCGGCCACGCCAAAGAAAACAGCGGCAAGATCGAAGTGGACCTGGTCCGCGCAGGCTACACTAAGCTACTCGGCGAGGGACGTGTCGAAAAGCCGCTACGAGTTACAGTTGCATATCATTCTAAGAGAGCCGCGGAGAAGATCTCCCAGGCTGGCGGAGAAATAATCAGTCCGACCAAACAAAAAGAAGGTTAGTCTTCGACGGTCCGTTTCATCGAACTCTTCAGACCACTAACTCGAATAACTCCCAGCGTCAGGCCCCCTGACAGAGAGGTAGGCTTCACCGAGAAACTCATCTGGACCGCACTCGCACTTGTCGTATACCTCGTTATGGGAGAAACTCCGATCTTCGGCATCCCCCGAACGGGCACCACGACCGACCCGTTCGGACCGCTGCGCGTAATCTTCGCATCTCAACGTGGAACGCTGGTAGAACTCGGCATAGGACCCATCGTCACGGCCGGACTGATCCTACAAGTTCTATCCGGCTCAAAGATGATCAACGTCGACTTCACAAACCCGCAGGACCGAGCCCTCTTCACCGGAGCGAGCAAAGTCCTCTCTATAGTCATGACCATATTCGAAGGCGTAGCCTTCCTCGTCGGTGGTGCCTACAACTCAGGAGGTCAGGCCCCAAGCATCAACGCGGACTTTCTCATTATCATACAGCTAGTCTTCGCTGGAATAATTATCATCTTACTGGACGAGATGCTGCAGAAAAACTGGGGATTCGGTAGTGGCATCAGCCTCTTCATCGCAGCCGGAGTCTGCCAGTCAATAGTCTGGGACGCAATCGGACCGATCTCACCCGTCTCGGACCAGAAGTATCTCGGAGCAATCCTCGCTTTCATCCAAGCATTGCTTGCGCCAGGAGCACCATCCAAACTGCTGTCTCTCTCAGGCGACAACCCGCTGGTGAGACCCGGCAATCTACCGGACATGCTAGGCTTCCTTGTGACAATAGTTGTCCTGGTCATCATAGTCTATCTCAACGGTCTGAGAGTAGAAGTCCCAGTCTCCTACGCTCGATACAGAGGATATAGAGGACAGTTCCCGATTAAACTCTTCTATGTGTCCAACATACCTGTGATTTTCGCAGCCGCCCTCTTCGGAAACGTATACTTCATCGGACAACTAGTCTTCAACCGATACAACCCACAATGCCAAAACTTCTGGCTCGGACTGATTCCAGGCTGCTACACGACCGAACCCAACAGCCAGCAACTCATTCCAACCAAAGGACTGGCATACTACACCTTCGCGCCACGCCAACTCGGAGGCCTAAGCGGAGTCTTCTCCGATCCAGTGAGAGCCATTGTATATCTAGTCATATTCGTAGCAACTTGCGTCTTCTTCGCGGTCACATGGGTAGAAGTCGGAGGGATGGACTCGAAAACCGTTGCCAAACAACTGATCGATTCAGGGATGCAGGTTGAAGGTTTCAGAAGATCCGCAGTTCCAGTACGCCAGATCCTTGACCGGTACATACCAACGGTCACCGTGCTTGGAGGGATAATCATTGGATTGATAGCGGCTGGGGCGGACTTCCTGGGCGCGTTCGGAACCGGCACGGGAATACTTCTCACTGTGGGTATCATTGAGCAATACTATGAGATTCTGGTAAAGGAGAGAATTACCGAAATATACCCAGGGGTCAAATCCTTCCTCGGAACGTGAGCTAGACTGGCCGGAACCATTATTGTCGCCGGAGTGCCAGGCGTTGGCAAGACCACAGTTCTCCAAGAGCTGGAGGCAACCGGTCAGCAGCGAAACGTCCCTCTAAAAATCGTGAACTTTGGAGATGTCATGAATCATCTCTTCAAAACCTCCGGGAAACAGCTGCACCGGGACCACATGCGACGCCAAGATATCACCCAGCAAATCCGGATTCAACAGAGAGCAGCACAGAAGATCTCCAAGATGAGGGGTAAATCCAGCCTCATTGTTGACACTCACATGTTCGTTCGAACCGCGGACGGGATATGGCCTGGAACACCGAGACGAGTGCTGGAAGCTCTACATCCAAGTTTGATAGTCTTGATCGAGGCGAGACCAGAAGAAGTAGCTAAGAGAAGAATGATGGACAACACGAGAGAACGGGAGAGTGACACAGTCGAGGAAGCGAGGATGGATCTAGAATGGTCGAGATACATGGCCAGCGCCAACGCGGTCCTCGCGGGCATCCCAATACAGATCGTGGCAAACCCTGAAGGACACCAGCATCAGGCCGCCAAGGACCTGTTAAGACTGATCGAGAAGCTGAACTAGAATGGCCGACATCATCAGCCAGATAATTGAATTCTTCTCGGGCCCAATCAAGAGCACCTGCCCCACCACGGCCTGTATCCCAACATCGACCTTCATCATCATCGTCTCCGCATTCCTCCTCTCGCTCATGACAAGCAGCGCAAACAGATTCCTAGTCAACTACAAAATGGTCATGAATTCGCGACGCGAGTTCAGCGCATGGAACCAGGCCCTGCGAAAGGCAAGAAAGGACGGGGATGAGAAGCAGGTGGACAAGCTAATGAAACGCCAATCCGCAGTGGTAAAGATGCAGACGAGAGCAAACCTGGAGCAAATGAAGACGACGGTGATAACCTTCATCCCACTGCTCCTGGTTTACAGAGTGCTACTAGATGCGTTTCCCCTGAGTGCCGCGGTAGCCTACTCCCCAATATTCCTCCCTGGAGCTGATGTTTCCCGCGTCCTATTTTCCGCGGGAGCAGGATTCATCTCAATGGTCTACTGGTACTTCCTCGCAAGTTTTGCCATCGGCATACCTTTATCCCGCCTCTTTGGAATCCAGCAGTTCACCCTGAACCCAACGGATACCGGAGGCAAATAGTTGAAACCATCACAAAAGTCGCGAAGTCTAAAGAGAAGAAAGCTCAGACTGCCCTCAGGCAAGCCTACCATCCATTTCTCGCCGAAGGCGACCGGTAAGCCGACCTGCTCTATCTGCGGAACCGAGCTGCATGGAGTAGTCTCGTCGAGGACAAGTTCGAAGGCGTCAACGTTCAGGGTTCCGACCAGGCCATACGCTGGAGTCCTGTGCCCCAGCTGCCTATCCTCTCAGATACGTCAGCTAGCACGCCCCGTCGCCGACGCATGATAGTCACCGTCAGCGGCCTTCACGGAACCGGAAAATCCACTTATGCCGCCCAGCTAGCGAAAGGCCTCAAATTGAGGCACGTCTCCGCAGGCGTACTCTTCCGGCGAATCGCCAAAGATAGACACGTCTCGCTTGAGGACTTCGGCAATTCGGCCCTCGAAGACCCAACAATCGATAGGCTAATCGATGAGGAGACCATGAAGGAGGCTGAGCGGGGAGATGTTGTGATCGATGGACAGCTAGCCGGGTGGGTTTTGAAGGAGAAGTCAGACCTTCGAATCTATCTCACGGCTCCGAACGATGTGCGATTGGCGAGGATTGCCCGGAGGGATGGGCTGGAGCTGGACGAGG
>Ga0134089_10000173_pt1 | contig 12484 bp, 5 predicted proteins | sample 15_taG_24_FD_123127 | JGI IMG/M metagenome (GOLD analysis project Ga0134089, IMG submission 123127) | Grasslands soil microbial communities from the Angelo Coastal Reserve, California, USA - 15_D_Glu_40cm_5_24_1 metaG | ecosystem: Environmental > Terrestrial > Soil > Grasslands ... | reverse complement strand
TCTGTCTATCTTCTTTGTCTCAGCCTAGGGTTGAAAAGCGTGTCTAGAGAGAAGCCGATCATGACGAAAGCAACAGAAACTAGGGCTATGGATATCCCTGGCGGGATGACCCACCACCATATCTTTTGAGAACCTGTTGTCTCGACCAAGTTGAGCATTCTCCCCCATGATAACACTGAGACATCGCCCAGTCCGAGGAAGCTGAGTGCAGCCTCCGATAAGATTGCGCCAGGAACTGCGAGTGCCAAGTTGACGTAGATGAGTCCGACAATATTGGGGAGTATGTGCCGGATCGTGATGTGACCGGATCCTGCACCGGCCGCCTTCGCCGCCTCGACAAAGGGCCTCTCCTTCAGCGTGAGCACTTGTGATCTTACGACTCGGGCAAAGCCCATCCACCCGAGGAATCCAATCACGAGCACGAGCGCCAGAGTCCTGCCAGACCCGAACGTACTACCTAATACGGATACGAGGACTATGAGGAGTGGTAGTCCTGGTATGACAAGCAGCATGTCCGTGAATCTCATCAAGACTTCGTCCACCACTTTTCCCAAGTAGCCTGCGACTAGTCCGACCACGAGTCCGAGTGCTATTCCTATGAAGGCGGACAATAATCCCACGAACAATGAGATTCTTGCTCCGTAGATCAGCTGGCTCCAGATATCTGCTCCTTGGTAGTCAGTCCCGAGCAGCCCCCAAGAGGTACCGTAGATCTTAAGATTCAGATTGTCTAGGTACACATTGAAGGGAGTAGCTGAGGATATTGGGATGCTGATGTTAATCTTGACTCCAAAGGTGTACTGATCCTTGGACGAGAAGATCAACTGTGCTGGGTTGAGACCCGGTTTCTGGACGATCTGTTGCAATGTCTGACTGTTCGAGTCGAGCGACCGAGGCGACTGCCAGCCCGAGAGGGTCAGTGGGTAGGAGACCCAGCTGAGGTTGTTCGCGCCAGTATTTTCTCCTACAACAACGATGTCTCCAGCGTCGTACACACCGTTTCCATTGGTGTCATACACCACGGCATCCGTCGCGAGCAAGCCGCCGGGCAAACCGACGTACAGCAGGTTCGGGTTCGTTGAGAGCATTGTCCCCTTCTGGGGCAGGCTCCCTGCTATCGCACTGTCGCCGGTGTCATAGATTGTATTATTGTTACTGTCAAAGATGACGGGCTCGCCGGGGACCCATGTTGTGTTCGTGCCCGTCGGTGCGTATCTTATCCGCGTGTCCTTGTTCAACGTGCTTCCCAAATCGGGTGAAACATTGGTGACCGATGTATCGGTCAGATTCCACTTGGCGTAAGCACCCGAATTCCTCTCGATGAACAGAGTCGACGCGACTCGGACCTGAGGGGTCGCGCCCGGAGCGTTCAAGGCGAACGAGGCTATGAGCCTCGCAGGGGGACCGTTATAGGACCAATCGAAAGCGTACTTGAAGTAAGCAGTATAGTTTCCCGGGGCACTGTTTGGCGCGAGGGTGATCCTTTCGCTCCCCCCACCCCGAACGAGAGAAAAACTGGGATCATAAGCGGCGGCAAGATGCGAGTCGGCAGAGTTGAACGTCCAGCCCGATTGTGCAGGGTCTGAGAAAAAGCCGGGCTGGGACTGCAGGAATAAGTTCAGGCTGAGCCTCGACCCTTCGCTAAAGGACCGGTACCAGCTTGGCGGTGCGTAGGCGCCCGCAACGATCGACGTCTCCGGGTTGTACGGGGTTATAGCTGGCGCCCCGATGGCAAGGAAGCTGTAAACTATAAGTATTATAAGCCCCACTATGGCCATTCTCGAACCGAACAGCGTCCGGAAAAAGCCGCCTAACCGTTGAAGTGCGAAACGCCAGTCAGTCACGGGAATTGTCACTCATACTTTATGCGTGGATCCAACAGTCCATACATGATGTCCGCACCAAAGTTGGCGATGATGACGCAGAGCGCAATTACGAAGAACATGGCCTGCATGACAGGCGTGTCCTTCCAGTTTATCGCATTGTAAAGCCAGTTGCCCAATCCGTCCCAATTGAACACTGTCTCTGTGATTATTGCGCCGCTCAGTATAAACCCAAAGTTCAACGCTGCAGATGTTACAATGGGAAGGGAAGCGTTCTTGAACGCGTGTTTGAATAACACTGTCCGTTCCGGAAGCCCTTTCGCCCTTGCGGTCGTGATGTAGTCTTCGCTCAACGATTCCAGCATCGTCGCCCTTGTGAGCAACAAGTGCCCACCGTACTGGTAGAGGGTCAGAGTGAGTGCCGGAAGGAACAGATATTGCAGTCTTACTGCGATCACGACCCAAATGCTCGAGGGAGTGCCCACGCCAATCCAGCTATTAGGAGTGACGCCAGAGGCCGGCCATGCCGGGTTTAGCCAGAAAACGAAGACGAGGACAAGAACCATTGCTATCCAGAAGGTGGGAAGCGAGAAAGTGACCAGCGATGTCGTCACGAGAGAGCTGTCTAGTACGCTTCCCCTCTTTTTGGCGGAAATCACGCCTAGGAATATTCCCAAGGCTAGGGCGATGACAGATGATACCCCGATGAGAAGAAGAGTGTTTGTGAGCCGTCCAGTCTGAATCATGTCCTGTGTTATAGGGTCCCCGGTCTGGAAGGAGTTGCCAAAATTAAAAGTGATCATAGCCCAGAAATATTTTCCAAACCTTTCCCATATCGAACATGGAATAGGGTTACCGCTCCCATCTTTCCCACACAGCAACCCGTAACGCGTCAGTTCACTATTGATGTACGCCGCTTTCCTCTCCGGCGGAATCTTCGGGTTTTCGGCCAGCCCCGCGATCGAGCCCTGTGTCCCGGGTAGAAGCTCGAAGATGACGAAGTTTAGCGTAATGACGAAGAGAATGAGGATTAAAGTGTTGATCGTTCTTTTTGCGATGTACCCTCTTAAGCCCATTTCGATCTAACCAAATAAAAAGAGAGAAGGGAGGGGGTTGTTAAGTTTTGGGGTTTTCGGTTATGGGTATGTTGCCAGGTTGAGCAGTGAGCTCGGGCTGAACGCTCCAGTGAGTGAGTTGTCGAAGTCGTTCGCTACTATGGGTTGTTCAAGGCTGATTGTGCCTGCGGTCGTTTCGAAAGCGTCCCTTTGCCAGTAGCTGTAGTTCGCGAGAGTGCAGGCTCCTGTTTGTCCAGAAGCCCCGGCGCATAGGTTAATGCTTGCAACGTCGCTGATGTCCACTATGCCGTCTTTGCTTTTGTCGGCATAAGTGAGCTCTTGGTATTGACCTCGTTGTGCCTGAACGCCGCTACCAGGGCTATGACTGGACGAGGGAAATCTCGTGTCGTAGCTTCTGAAGTACTGGTTGTACGGGTCCGTTGCACTGCTCGGCAGAAGGTATGCTTGGAGGGCAAGTTTGGCACCGAGTCCCAAGGCCTGTGTGGCTCTGCTACCGTCAGAGTTGGCTGCGCAACCAGTCCCGATCTTTCCAAGGTCGGCGGTGAACTGGGATACGCACATGTATTCACCTGAGCCAATCAGCGTTCCAGAGGTCAATGGGTCGTACGATGGGTCAACCTTTGCAGGATCCGCAATGGGCACGTCACCATAGACAGCGTTGCTTCCATCAGCCAAGACTATGCCAGCAGGGTTGGTCTCCGCAGAGTTTGTGCATGACCATCCACTAATACTGCTGAAGGTGCAGTCGGCTGGAACCCAGTATTTGGCTGGGATCACAAACTGCTCCATGAACAATATGTAGGAGATGCTCGAGCCAAACCAGTTCACCGTAAAGTGCAGAGAGTCCTGGACTTGGATGTTCAACAAGTTGAACTCGTTGCCACCTACAGTCGCAGGCGCTGCATCTCTAAAGTTCAGAAAGGTGAACTTTACGTCCCACGCAGTAACCTGTGTCCCATCATGGAACCGTAAGTCATTGCGTAGTTCGACGTTGAACTGTTGGTTGCCCGATGATGTGGTTGTAGGCGTGAACGTGCTGCACATCCAGCAGAACGCGTTCGCCGGCTGGATTGGACTGGCCGAGAATAGTGTGTCGTAGATTAAGGCGTCCACTTGGAACTCCCATACTGTCTGCGCCGAGAATATGTTGAACTCAGAGGTGCCTTGTAGTTGTCCCCATCGGAGTGTTGACGGGTTGCCCCCGCCGAACTTGAACAATGGGTTGCTTGGCGTGTAAGATGACTGTCCGGGGTTGACGAGTGATGCAAGACCGCAGCAGTAACCGAACCCGAGGGAGTTGACTATGCCGCCCGCGGATCGCAATGCTGCAGTTCGCACTGCTTGCGCGAAGACTGGAATGTCGACTGCTGCGGCTCCCCAATCGTTGAAGGCTGCAGTAGTGGCAGTGTTGAAGTCGATGTGATTTACCACATTTCCGTTAATGACGGTCTGGCAGTAGATGTTCGGGTCGTTAGGTCTCGAACCTATTCCTTGGAATGCTGCACCCGTCACTGAACCCTTGGTGCAGAATGCAGTCGTTGCTTGGTCTACTGCGTCATTGAGCAATGGTAGACAGACGAACTGTGCATTGTTCGGTTCATTTGACTGAAGACCACCACAGTAGGTGGTTGCTCCGTCGCCCGAGTACAGTCCGTGCATGTGGTCTGGGTATGGTCCACCCAACGAGTATCCGTAGGTGTACATGTCCCAGTCATCGATTGGTGATTGTGGCGGGTCACTGAAGACGATCGGATGACCAATCGTAGCAATGGTACCGTAAGTTGGTGTTACTACTGTCGCTCCGAAGAGCGCATTGATTGCTGCCATCATCTCGTTGCCCATGTCGCGCCTCGGCTGTGTTGTGCGGATCATGGCTCTGAACGGGTTGCTGGTGAACGTTGTTGGAACGCCACCTGCTCCGAAGTTCAAAACACAAGTTCCAGCAGTCTTGGTTGGGACTGGACCCGTGTACGTGGTTCCAATGGAGGCTGGCCCGGCTAGGGCAGCAATCATGAGATCAGCGGCCCGGCAGAAGTCTGGGCTACCGACTGGTTGCTGTCCGTCACCGCCGCTCGGTTGGCACCGGTAGGCATCAATGAATGAGCATCCACCGGTCAAACTCGCCCATGCTTGTTCCTGAGCCAGAGTAATACCGTCCTGGCCCCCTTGTAGAGGAGCACATGATGGGTCTTTGACGACAGGTGAGGGACACACCAATGACGCTAGCTGTCTGTTCTGAGAGAATGTTACTCTATCGAATAGGTGAGCGAACGCTTGGCGCATGTAGATACCGCATTGGCTAGTGTACGTTGTTTTACTACTGGTGAAGGATGTGGTTGTCAGTCCATCGTTCCAATCACAACCCCAGAACGGACCTTTCACCGTTCCACCAGGACTCTCTTGACTCCTGGTGAACCGGCTGCTTCCAGCTTGGAAGTAGAAGCCGAAATCTCCAAACTGTCCTTGATTAGGTGTCTGGAGAAAGTCTGGGTTCGCATCGTAACAGGCTGGATTGGTAGCGTCAGTACACCCTTGAGATGCCCAGTGGACAGGGTCCGTGGGCCAGTCTGTGAGGTCTAGGTTACCGAGCTCAAAGTCTTCAAACTCGGAACCGGTTCCTCCAGTGTTCCCGTTGTAGTAAGTGTACTGAATCCTCGTTACAGCTGCTGCATTGGGACCGTAAGCGAACCATGTGTTCCCGGCATCGCCAGGGTTAGGCCCGATATTACCGGCTGCAGGATGTGTTGCGAGTGGTATTGCTAGTACTGTTGTCATTACGACTAGTGCTGCTAGTACTGGAATCTTTATTTGCAAATTTTTCTTCAGACCGCGGTTTGGTGCCGAGCCCTTTTAAGATTATCCCCGAAGTGGGTGCCTAAGTTAGCCTGTAGAGACACTCGGATAGCAATGGTAGTCTCTGGATATGCACATAGGCCTTTTAGGCGAGTTGTTCCGACGCGGTCTCAGCCTGGCTCCTGCGGCGCCGGATAACATACACAATTCCGCCAACAACCGCCAGAGCAACCGCTGAAATTCCTACAACTTGCAACACATTCAGATTGTTCGTTGGCGCGATGCCGGTCACTGTGAACGTCTGTGTAGCCATATTGTTTTGTGGATTGGCATCTTGGACAGTCGGGTCAACACTCAAAACTTGAGCCGTAATCGTGTAGATCCTCGGTGGAAAGTCCGTCGTTTGAATTGTATAGTTGAAAGGACGAGTCTTACTTGTCAAGGGGAGCGGAATGGAGGATTCGCTTCCAGCGGTGGTGGGCGAAGCTGCCGAGGGATAATCATAGGCAACAGTCAGCTTTGCGGTTTCATTCTGATTCCCAACGTTATAAACAGTGACGGTTAATTGGACTTGGTCTCCCGCTTTAACAGTGGACTTCAGGACAGATATCTGGACCTCGAGATTGTGGACGATGCCAGGGCTAACGTACACCACTTGCTGATTCTCAGCGAGGATTCCATCCGTGGCATTCACAATAAGGCGGACCTCGAAATAGCCGGCCCCTGGGGTAGTAGAGGATACTATGAAGACGTGCTGGTTAGGGTTGCCGCCTGATACGGGGCTGGGAGCGTTATCACCCCAGAACCACAGGTACTTTGTGATCCCATTGTTTAGGGCCGTAGGATTGGCCGGGTCCCGGCTCTGGCTCGCGTCGAACATAACGGAGTCTTTGATTACCGGAGCGCTGGGCGTGTAGGTGAAGCTCGGGACCGGTATGGAGCCCGGCTTGTTGTTAAAATACCCATCCTTCACTAGCAGATTCGGAACTCGAGCAAAATCGATCCCAGGCCCTCCGACAACTAGATTGTCTAGCCGTGATCCAGAGGCCTGCTGGACATCCAAGAAGGCAGAGCCCGTCGCGACAACGTTGAAGGTTATCGAGAAGAGATCCCCATTCCCGTCTATTCCCAATCCACAAGTTCCTCCCAGTAGCGATGCTACTACTCGAACCGTGTAGACCGGATCGGTCAATACTAGCTGCCGGAGAACTTGTATGCTGCAACCAGACGGAAGGTCAGTACGGGCGGGGTCGAAAATTCCACCTGAAAGAGTCAGAGAAGTTTTGACGGGGGATAGTACCGGAGTACCCAGTGCAGAAATGCCGTAGCCAACGGTGACGTCAAAGGCTGAGATTAACCCAGCGTTCGTAACGTTGACCGTCATTGTGAAAGAGGTCCCCGAGCCTAGCGAGGTGTCGGTTATGTTGCTACCGTACTGTTTCGTGCCCGTGCTTCCTGAAACTCGGAGAACAGGATTCCCGACGGCGTGGGCAACAGGGTTCGTCAATAATGCGGGGCCAACGAACAGAGGTGATATAACCAATACAGCAATAAACAGGGCTAGAGTGTTCGTTCCTGGTTTCATCCAGAGATTCCTTATTCTAATCTCCCGGAGTCGTCAGTGCTTTAAACTTATCCGGTCCTGGAATCTATGGATTCCCATTTCGTCCTGTGGACAATCCACAGTCGGCTTAGCCAAGGTAATGAGATCGTTTCTCAATGAGCAATCTAACGCTGGGCTCCACCTATCACCTTAGCACGATTGTCCGAACGAGCTGCCCACTATTGAGAGATCGATAATGTCTGCTTTCCCGTCATAGTTAACATCCGCGATCGGATTGTACCCTGGGGTTCCGACACTTTTTCCGAAAGACCCGGCCACTATAACTAGATCGATAATGTTGACCGTACAGTCAGCATTCACGTCGCCAGCTGGACGGACCATGATGGTTAATGTTATCGCATTGTCGATTAAGTTCGCGAATCCTTCTCCCGGCGTGGTCACGTTCGCGGTGACGATGTACTTTCCAGTTCTGAGGCCTGACGTTGGCCAGTTGAAAATAATCATTTTGGATTGGCCTGAGTTGTAGCTTGAGGAGTTGGTTCCGATGATGGTGGAATTCGCCTTGATGGTTAAGGTGAGAGCATCAACAAAGTCGCCGGTATTCGAAGCGTTGATACTCAGCCGTAACCATTGGCCGGCTCTGGCTGTTAGACCGTAGCTGATCGAGGACGTGGCATTAGTGGCGAAGCTAAACAACTTCGCACTATGCATCTGTATGAGCACCTTGTAATAGTTGAGGTTCACAGTAACAGTGCTCCCACTAGTAGCAACAACTGCGTGGAAGAAGTACAGGTTCTTGTCGCTGAGCTGTGACAGGTTGGCCCCGATCTCATCTTGGCTGGCTGTTGAGGTCAAGGCCGTCTCCGGAGTCCAGGTTGCGCCATTGTTTATCGAGTACGCATAGTAGAGATCGGCCTCGAAAGCGGCCTGACCGCAACTACACGCGACGTTCCTGCTCCATCCCAACCAGATAGTCCCATTCCGGTCCTGCATTACCGAGGGTGACTTGTCACCGTAGGTTGTCACACTAGTAATGATTTGTTCCGGTGTCCATGTTGACCCGTTGGCCGTCGACCTTACGATTATCTGGGTCTTGGCGCCTCCTGTTCTTTCACCGGACCATGCGATCCAGACATGTCCATCCTCAGTTATAGTGATTGATGGGGCAGCATCATTGCTGGGTTGGGTAGTCAATCTCTGTTCAGGCTGCCAAGAGCCCCCGCTGTACTCTCGGTAGAAGATGTGTGTGACAGTCCTCATGGAGCTTGTGGGTTGTGGAGTATTGGTGGCGATGACTGGTTCTCCAACGCTATATCTGCCGTCTGTATTAGAATCGTAGACCACCTGCTCCCCATTAGTCCAAGCACTGCTTCCCGAGATAGTATTAACGAACTTGATCTTGGAATCGGATGATAGGGTAGTCCCTGGTGAGGGGACGGGTCCTGAGATCGTCAGTTCTCCAGCCTCGTAAACACCATTATTGTTTGTATCATAAGCGACTGAGTATCCGGGAAGCCAGTGGCCCGTGCTGTTGGTGTCCCAATATCTGAGATGAGTGTCCGCCGATAACAGTGCTGACTTCGTTAACACAGCAGACGCGGAGGGCGTCGACCAGATCGCGACAACAGGCTCTCCAGAATCGTAGACACCATTATTGTTCGCATCATAGAAAACGGGCTCGCCGGTTTCCCATAGAGCGTCTCCGCTAGAATCGAAGAATTTGAGAAGAGGATCGCTCTTTATTTTTGTGCCAATCGCGGGAGCTGTCCCGTTTATCACTGGCTCACCTAAATCGTAAACACCATTGCCGTTCGAGTCGTATACAACGGTCTTCCCGGGGGCCCAAGTGTTGTCTGTATTTGTCGCGTTGACGAACTTGATCTTGGTGTCCGTGATCAGGTTCTTCGTACCTATTGGTATCATGGTCCCGGCCAGCGTGACCTCATCGGTGCTGAGGACAGTTCCGACTGATGGGACGGGGGAACCTGCGATAATGGTGTCAGTTCCGGCGTCGAACACTCCATTGTTATTCAGGTCGTACTCGACGGGCTCTCCAGAGGTGTACTGAGAACTCAGGGTGACGTTTGCGTCCCAGCGAGCGTTCGCGTTGAGATCGTCAAACTTGATCAGCGGGTCTGACTTTAGTGTTGTTCCAGGAACTGGTGGTGTAGAAGTAGACCCGGCGATCCACGGTTCTCCAATATTGACGGCGAGAGCCGCTCCGGGCCGCGGTAGGCTACCACGGACAAGATATTCCCCAAAATCATAGAGGTTGTTGCTGTTATCGTCGTAGACAATAGGTTCTGAGGAATCCCATACGCCATTGTTATCAGTGTCAGAGTATTTCAGCTTCGGATCGACCGTTAGAATAGTTCCTGTTGGCGGGGCGGTCCCGACTATGATCGGCTCTCCGGAATCGTACACTCCGTTTCCGTTGGTGTCATAGGCGATTGTTTCTCCTGGGACCCAGATCGTATTGGCTCCGGTCTGATAGTATTTGATTTTCGGGTCGACCTGTAACGTGCTACCATTTGCGGGTGCGCCTCCTGCTATGATGGGTTCTCCCAGGCCGGTTGTAATTCCGGTCGAGGGAAGTGTTGCTGGGCCAGTGATTATGGGCTCGGCGTCGTAGACATTGTTCCCATTCGCATCATACACGACACTTTTTCCTGCAGCCCATGTCTCGCTCTGGCTGTTCGTTGCGTTCACATACCTGACGTTTGGATCGAATTTGAGAAGGGTCTGGTTTGCTGGTGCGGCTCCATAGATCACGGGTTCGCCCGTATCGTATCGCCCGTTACTGTTGGAATCATAAACTACAGGGTTACCAGAGGTCCAGCTTGTGCCTGGTCCGACGAACTTGATCAGCGAGTCAGTTTTCAGTTTGGCGTTTGGGTTGGGTACCGGATTGCCGATTGTGATCTCCGCATCGTATAGGTTGTTATTGTTCGCGTCGTATACGACCGGTTCTCCGACATCCCAGAGGGTATTGTCATTCGTGTCGTGGAATTTGATCTTTGGATCGGTTGTTAATGCCGTATTGTTGGCAGGAGCAATTCCCGTGGCTATTGTATCATTGTAGAATCTGCCTGTGGAGTATTTGCCATCGCCATTCTTGTCATACACTACTGTTTCTCCCGGGACCCAAGTCGTGTTGGTTCCCGACTTTACCAACATGAGCCTTCCATCATATTGACTGTTCAGATTGGAATCATACACTACAGCTTCTCCCGGGGCCCAGACGCCATTTCCGTTTGTGTCGATGAAACGAAGGCCTGGATCGTTCTTTGGAGTCTTGGTTGTCGAGAGGAAGTCGCAAGAGGAAAGACCTAGTGCGCAGGCAGGATCGTAAATTGGAGTGTCCGCGTAGTCATAGAGCCCGTTGAGGTTATTGTCTGCGATCACCGTGTCTCCGGTGACCCAGTGACCAGTATTGTTGTCGTCGATGAACTTGATCTTCCCATCATACACGCCGTTTGCATTGCTATCATAGACGACAGTATTTCCGGATGCCCAGCTTGTCCCTGGACCGATGAACCTGAGATTCGTGTCAGGAGTCAGTGCGGCGACAACAAGATCGTTGCTCGCGTATTGTCCAATATTGTTTACATCATAAACAAGTGTCTCTCCAGGCTCCCAGAGTCCATCGTGGTTGAGATCGACAAATTTGAGATGGGAGTCGGTCTTCAAAATAGTATTGACGGTCGGGGCTGTACCAATTATGACACAGTCCGTGGTGGGCGGGCTAGACCCACCGCATCTTCCCGCGCCTGGCGCGATGCTTGTGAGTGTGCTGTTCGGTGTCTTGCCCTTGTAGATTATCGTCTCTCCCGGATCCCAGACGTTATTGTTGTTCGAGTCAACATACATGAGCTTCGGATCGAAAATACTGTTAAGGTTGGGATCGTAAACGACAAATTCTCCCGAGGTCCAGACTCCGTCGTTGTTCGAGTCGTAGAAGACGAGTCTAGGATCGACCTTGAGTAGTGTGCCTAAAGCTGGAGCGTTTCCGGCAATTACTGGCTCTCCAGAATCATATATTCCACTACCGTTTGTATCATAGACTATCGTTTCTCCTGGATCGAAGACGCCATTATTGTTGGAGTCTACGAATTTGATCTTGATGTCTCCGGTTTCCTGTCTTGACCATGCGACCCAGATGTTCCCATTATTATCCTGGGTCCCGCTCGGGTGTTGATCGGCCAAGTTCGTACCGGTGAGCTGTGCCTCAGTGGACCAGGTGAGTCCATTATCGTTGGATCTTGAGTAGTAGATGTTGTAGGTATTTGCATTCTTGCGAGAGAAGAAGAGGACGAGTGTGCCATTCTTCAATGCGACAGGTGCGGGGGTCACGTCAAAATTGGTACCGTGAGTGTAGACCTTCGGAGCAGGCCAGGTCCCGCTAGCAATCTGACCAGTAGTTGTAACGATATAGTAAATCCCTGGGTTCTGATCCCAGAAGAGATACACGTTCCCTGTTTTGTCCTGTACGACCGCGGGGGAATAGTGATTGAGACTGTTGCTAGTGACCACGGTGGGGCCGGACCAGGATGCGGCCTGGATTAGCGGTATTGTAATGACGGGGATCAGGCTGAGCAGCAGAATTAGTATCAGTAGTGGGATTCTGGCTCGTCTATGCGTCTTGGGGAGACTTCCTATCCGAGTACTCTCTTTAATCGGATGATCTTTCCTTCCGCACGGGTTTAAGAGTTTTCTACTTGGGAAGCCGCGAGAGCACCTTGTATCTCCACGGATATCTTCCGATGAGAGTGGACTGTCCCGGCCACATCGGAGACTTCGTGAGGAGGCTGGTCTCCTGATCTCGTTAATCGGGAAGAGGAAATATTCCCCAATTTCCAGATTGTGAAGGATTGTTGTTAGAAGAATGCTTTGTCTGGCCACTGAGACTATCTAGAAAAACACGGTGGGCAGAGTCTCTTGTGGGTCTTTCTGAGCTATACTTGCTCACGTGACCCGGCCTGCTGGTTTTAGGCGACTGATAACAATAACTGGGAGTGTGACCTATCAACATGTGCAAATGGCAAGTTTACGCTCGCTCCGACTTAGTCTCATCCTTCTACCGCTGGTAGCGAGTAGTTTCATCTTCCTCCTTCCCCCTATCGTTTACTCCGGCTGCCCTGCGTGCCTTCACGTTCCCATCGACTATCCAACAATTCAAGAGGCGATCACGGCTGCCCAGCCTGGATATGCCATCTATGTCTCGAGGG
>Ga0134089_10000171_pt1 | contig 12516 bp, 13 predicted proteins | sample 15_taG_24_FD_123127 | JGI IMG/M metagenome (GOLD analysis project Ga0134089, IMG submission 123127) | Grasslands soil microbial communities from the Angelo Coastal Reserve, California, USA - 15_D_Glu_40cm_5_24_1 metaG | ecosystem: Environmental > Terrestrial > Soil > Grasslands ... | reverse complement strand
TCTCCCCTCCCATGCCGCCGCATCTAGTTTCGGCAGCCGTGTGGGGCTTGCCATACAGGTAATCGACCAGACCGTTCACGAAACCTACAAGAAAGTAGCACACGGGCGACTCTGTAGACGACTCGTTATGGCAGAATGAGCAATTCTTTGCGATTACGGTGAGTTGCGTACCATTATCTGCATCACCCTCGACAGAGAAATGCCCCCAACCAGATGTTTTGGCTATCGATAACAGAATCCTCAGCAATTTCTTCGGCTTTCCCTCGAGTTTCTGAGTCTGCTCTACGAATGATATTCCAACGGCATAGCCCGCGTGCGACATGAACTGTATGGCGTTCTCTTTGAATAGGCGGGAAAGTGACGTTCGTAGCGTGGCCCACGCCTTGGTCGGCAGCATGAAGGCTCTTCCCTTTACCCCTCGAAGATGAATCTCGCCGCTCTCGTAGCTCAGGTCATAAAAATCCTCAATCTTTGGAAGCTGGACCGAGTCAGGTTCTTGCATCTTCTCTCGACCCTTTCGAAAATAGCGGGCCCGCTCTAAATATTTGATTTATGAATCCTGAATTCTGATTCTCATTCCATTTTGGGGAGCAGTGTAATACCCCGCCTTCAAAGGCCGGACTGAATCGGCAGTCCAGAAGACACCGGGGAGACATATCCAGAGAATTGCACATCGTCACCCATCGGGGGAGGCAACCACACTACCTGACTCCCCGAGGTCGCCAACTTTTCGCTCAATGAGACTACCTTTAGTCAAGGGTCACACCAACCATGGTGCCTGATCTCAGGTAAAAATCGCGTTCGAGATATGATTCCTGAGCTGGTGCAGCCCATCCCCTCGGACCGCGGAGATTTTGATGATGGAGAGGCCCTTGAAGAGGTTCTCCTCCTCGAAGCGCCTTGAGCCTAGCTCCTTCACAAGGTCAATCTTGTTGAGGACCACCAAGATCTTCTTGGGATCGACTTTGAGTTCGTTGAGCGTGTCCCGACAACTGGTGAGCTTTATCCATAGGGCTTGTTCGCTCTCGCTCGCATCGAGGAGCAAGAGAATGAGGTCCGCGTAAGTAAGCTCCTCCAGAGTTGACTTGAACGACTCGACCATGTACGTCGGAAGCCTCGAGACAAACCCCACTGTATCAGAGAGCATGACTTTTCTTCTCGAATCCCCAAGGGTTATGGCTCTCGTCGTCGTGGTCAGTGTGGTGAACAGTTTCGGAGACTCTTCCTTCGATTCAGCAGCCAGCCTGTTGAAGAGCGTAGTCTTTCCACTGCTGGTGTAGCCCGCGAGAGAGACGAACGGCATGTTGAGCTTTCTCCGTTCGGTCCTCTGAAGCGTCCTGTACGACTCGGCTCTCTTGAGCTTCTCTCTGATCGTTGTCATCCGACGCTTCAAGGCTCTAAACTTGACGTCGACAGCCGACTCCCCCAACCCAGAGAATCCAGCCCTTTCTCCCTTGACTGAGTAGCGTACCGCATCCCTCGCACGCGGCATCTCGTATCGAAGTTCTGCGAGCTGAACCTGCAGCTTGGCTTCAGTGGTAACCGCCCTCTTCGCAAAGATATTGAGAATCAGTCTGTCTCGGTCGACAATTTCCACGTGTGTTGCCTTCGCGAGGTTGTTGGCTTGGGAAGATGTGAGTTCCTCGTCGATGATGAGCGTCTTCGAGCCGTTCTGGCTTACGATCTCCTTGAGCTCTTGTGCCTTGCCCACGCCGACTCCGTACTCGGATTTCACAACCCGCTTCTGAGTGATCAAGGCTTCCACCGAGTAACCCGCGGCCTTGGCTAACTCTGTGATCTCATTCTTCGCGAATTCGTCAGGGTACGTTACAATAGTGGCCTTATCCACGGTTGTGATCAGTCATCCGACTATAAATCCTGAAGGTTTTGGCGCAACGACTCAGGGAGTATACTCCAAACTCCTTCTTACGTCGAGCTGTTTGTTTCACGCGATTGAGCCCGCGAGTTTGGCTAAGTCCAAGGTTCGGTGTTAAACACGGTCTCAATGCCCATAGCAGGCGCATGCTGGCCTCATGTTCGCTATTTCTGGGTCGGCTCAGCATCCCGAGGGTATTTTTAGGAGGATTCACTTTGGATTCCTTGCGGTTCCGTCCGACTGTCATGGTTATTAGGCAGACCCTTAATGAAAACATGAGGTCATCAAGAAAACGACCACAGCAATGGAGGAGGCTTCACGAGCAAAGAGAAAGGAAGGACAACTGCCCCAGAGCACTTATGAAGAGTGGCTGGGGCGTCAACGTGTGAAACCCACTTCGGTCAAGCCAGAGGTCGAGATGCCGACCAGTTCTTATGAAGTGTGGTTGAACGAACGGGTCAAGAAAAGAGTTCAAACGCACGACTGAAGTCGTCGCCCTGCATACCTATCCGGGGAGGCATCTGCCGTCCTCATCACGGAGGCCGGGCAAAAGCAGAGAACGCCAAGCCGGGCTGCCAAATCGAAAGCCTGGGACTGGGTCTTAGGAGAGGTTTTCACTCCCTCACGACGACAAGCTCATCAAGCTCTCTGTAGGCTTCGAGGAGCTTGCGCAGCTTCTCTCCCAGCGACGTGAGCGAGTACTCGACGGCGAACGGCTGGGTGGTGAGTATCCCGCGTCTGACGAACCCATCACCAACGAGCTGCTTGAGCGCCCTCGAGAGCGTGCGAGAGTTAAGCGAATCGCCCCTCCCCATCTGGAGGATCTCGTTGAATCGTCTGGGCCCGTCAAGCAGGTACGCGGCCACAATCAGATGCCAGGGGGAACCCGCCTTCTTTATCCCGCGGATTAGTGCGCAGATTTCGGGCCTGCAGACAGGCTCCTGACGAGAGAAAGACACGAATGACCTGGTGCAGTGGCGTCAGCTAGTACTTATAAAATTCCCATCTGTTATCAGGTAACATAATGCCAGCGCTCCCGACTCGCACCCTTCAGGCGACACGAAAGGAAGAGAAGCCGGTCACCAGGATACTAGGGATATCTGGCAGCGGTCGCAGGAGGTCGTATAACACCGCCCCTCCTCGAGGCGGCGAAGGAATTGCTACCTGAAGGCGCGGCTCTTGACGTGCACGACGTCTCCGCCTTTCCTCTCTTCAACCAGGACTTGGAGGTGGAGATTCCAGCCCCGATCAGAAGGTTCAAGGAAAAGGTCAGACGTGCCGACGCGATACTCTTCGCCACCCCCGAACACAACTACTCCATCTCCGCTGCGCTGAAGAACGCGATCGAATGGGGAAACAGGCCCGAGAAGGACAACTCGTGGGATGGCAAGCCCGCGGCGATCATGAGCGCTTCCACCTCCCCGAGGGGCGGGGCGAGAGCCCAGCTACACCTGAGGCAGATAATGGTGGACCTGAACATGTATCCGATCAACTCCCCCCAGCTGCTCTTGGCGAGGGCGCAGCAGCACTTCGACGCCAACATGAAACTGACTAACCTGGAGTTTCGAGGAATCCTTCGAGAGCTGCTCACCAGTCTGGTAGAATGGACACGCCGGCTTCGGAGCTCAGCTTGAGCCCGGCCTCTTCTTCCATTCGCTCATTTGGGGGCCGGGTGCTCCAGGTGTCGGGCCTTCGCTGGTCAAGCAGATTTCTGGCCTAGTTCTCGAATCAAGCTCGTAGCCCATATTCCGCTTCAGACGGACGCCCCAAGAACGTGGAACGCCCGTTCCACAACGGGTTCCTTTTACAAACTGCCCGCGATACGATGGGTATGATGTCGAAAAGACACAGCAGGATCGCGGGCGCAGCGGTAATGTCACTACTGCTCCTCGGTCTCGTACCTGTCTTCGCACAGTCGAACGAACCAAGCCAAATGGACAAGGCGACTATGATCATCCAAGTCGCACAGGCAGCCCACAGCTACACTGAGCAGCTCTTAGGAATAGCAAAGCAGCACCAAGTCAACACGACCAAGGCGGAGTCCCTCATCAGTTTGGGCGACCCTCTGCTCTCAAAGGCGCAGAGCGAGGTTAGCACAAACGCCACCCTCGCAATCAAAGATGCGATGGGCGCGATGCGTTACTACAGGGGCGCCGCGGAGTACGTCCAGTACGCTCTAGCAGGACCATCCGACCACCGAACTGACGACCGAAAGGCCGACCAGCTCGCTTACTTGAGGAAGGAAGTCCAGCACGCGGAAGCAAGAGCCGACCAGCTCCAGACGATGTTGACCAAGATCTGCAGCGCTCAGAGCAGCACGACAAGTGGAGCAACGACGACTACCACAACTACCACAACCACAACTAGCGCAACGACGAGCGCTTGCTCTGACGGTCAGAGCAACCTTGGAACGGCCAAGTCGGACTTGGACCAAGCAGCGACGCTGCTCAAGTCGGACAACGTGAACGCGACGAGCGTCATCAGCCTCTTCAAGGATGCCCAGAAGCATATTTCAGCCGTCTACGCTGACATCAGCCAGATCGCCAAAGCCCGGAGAGCCCAGGAAGCAATCGCCTACATCCAGAATTACGCGGAGAAGCAGCTTGCGAAACTCCAGCAGGAGGTCGCCAAGATGAACTCCTCCGCAACCCAGCAGCAATACCAGCAGCAACTCACGCAGGCGCAGTCCCTTCTCGACGCTGCGGTTCAGGCCTTCCAGTCAGGCGACTTCGACACTGGAATGCACGACGCACGTCAGGCGATGCAGCTAATGCAGCAGGTTGCTCAAGGAATCAGGGGCGCGGTCTATGCCCAATACATTCAGAAAGAAATTGAGCCCAGGCTAGCGCAGTTGCAGGAGAAGGCCCAGAAAGCCAACCTGACTTCCTCTGTCAGCCAGGAGGTTCAATCGCAGCTCTCACAGGCGAAGTCACTTCTCGATGGGGCGATACAGTCGTTCCTATCCGGGAACTTCAAGACAGGCGAGCAGCAGGTGCAGCAGGCCGTTCAGCTGATGCATCAGGTCATGCAAGAGATCGCGAGCAGCACGCATCACCCGTAATCGACTCTGCTAGGAAAGACAGCGGTAGGAGGGTCATCCCGACCCTCAACCCTTCTTATTTTCTCATCTCCGAGCCAGAGACTATTCAGGGTGCATCCTGTGACATCCTCCCACGACTGAACTCGTGGGCTTCCAGCGGTGAGCATCTATTCTCGCCGCGTATAGTTCCTGCTTCAATGACCAGGCTTGCGACCCCAGTTGTCCGGGGCGGTAGAGGCCCAGTCTCGACAGGCTTGAGTTCGGGCATGTCCTGCCCTACGTGTAGTTCCACGTTATCATATGCCATTTTTGTATTCAAGCCCCGATGCGATTCATCCCACCGCTGAAGCCTGTGGGCTTTCTCGCTCACATCCTGTAATCTCGACCAGAAATTCACAAGCCTTATCCTTCCGAAGCGAGGCGGATTAGTAGGTTAAAGTTGGATCGATGCATCACAATATTTGCAGTCTCTCTCATGCTCTTGGTGTCGGTGGGGGGTGTAGCGTACGCGCAACGGGCGAGTAGCGCCCCAAACTACACCATGACATCAACGAGCCTCATAATCTCAGGCGACGGCTCGACCGGAGTTAACCAGACCTTGAGCCTCCCGCAGAATGTCACGTCAGTAGGGCTTCCACTCTTCGCGAAGCAGGTCGGGAACGTTCTTGCAGTCAATCAGGATGGCTCTCCCGTATCTTACTCGATCGACGGAGGAAACATCACGCTCTATACGTTGGGAGCCACAAAAGTCTCGCTGTCGTACGACACGGACGCTCTGACCACGAAGCAGGGAACCGTCTGGCAGATGTCATTTACCTCTCTCTCCGACACGTCACTGACCCTTCCCTTCGAGTCCACCCTCCTCTCCTTCTCCAGCACTCCGACTTCGTTGTCGACGGTAAACGGTAGCCCATCCTTGGTGCTCTCGGCCGGCTCCTGGCAGGTCAGCTACGGTCTGCCGCTCTTAGGCTTCACCTCAACCAAAGCGAGTACGACGTCTACGGCAGCCACCATGACCACAGCTCGGTCCGGGGTTGTCACCTCGACGTCCAGTACGCAGGGCGGGATTCCTGCTTCGAGCCCCACAGCTCAGGTATCCCCGCTCAGCATTGCCGCCATCCTCGGGTCAGCCGCCGTAGTCGCGGTCGCGGCTGCCTTGGTGAAGAAGGGAGGAACGGGAGGAGGCGGAGTGAGTGCGGCGCTCAGGTTCGATGACAAGGAGATTCTGCGTTTCGTGAAGGAGAAGGGAGGGAGGGCCATAGAGGCTGAGATCAGGCAACGCTTCTCAATCCCCAGGACGAGCGCCTGGCGGCAGGCCAGGAGGCTGGAGAAGATGGGGTTCGTGAAGATCTCGAAGCTGGGAACCCAAAACCAGGTTGAGCTGGTGAGAGGGGACTTCGAGGGGCGGCTCTAGCTCCCGATGAGGAAGCAGGGTATCCGCCACAGGTAGCGTTCAAGCGACGCGAAATCAGAGCCAGGGTTGGCTTGGCTCGAGCCGCGACGATGGGTAATTGTGCACTCGGGGTGGTTATTCTCGCCACTACAGCCGGTTCTTCCACTACCGTGCTCCTCCTATCGAAAGGCTGTCCAAATCGTCATGGCCCATCAAGAGAATGAGGCAATTACAAAGCGCGGATTTTGAACGTCAAGGTCACCTTGGCCGGGGGTTGTGGACAAGAATCAGATGATACGGACGGAAAGGGTAGGTTAGAGCTAGACTCGAGACCTACCTACTGAGCGAAAGCAACTCAGATGTCATCGTTGCACATAGGGCCAAACTCCTCGATGGGGATGGTGATTCAGCGGAAGATAGATATCCGAAATTGACTGCTCTTACAGGTCGCGAGACGAATGGATCGCGAGACTTCTCACCACCGACGTCCTGAGGATTTGACAGAAGCTGAGTCCATAATCCAATTATACCAAAGACTTGAGTGTGAGAATAATGGCCCAGAGCGCTGAGGAAGCAGGAACCTCTGAACAGCAACAACCGCAGCCGCAGCAGCAGCAACCGCATCAACGGCGACAGAAAAATCTCGCCGGTGGACGCTTCGGTTCAAGGAGGCTCTTACTTTTCGTCACCGTCCTAGTGATCGAGCTCACGATCTTCTTCTTGGCAATGGCCATCCCTATGGACGCCACACAGCAGAAGTCGCTCTATACGGAGGGGCAACAGATCGTCCAGTCGGTAAAGGGCCAGGGGCCGCTGGATGAGTTCTCTGGGATTTTCCTGAACAACGTTCGCATCGCGCTAATCGAGGCGGTCCCATTCGTCGGGCCGGTTTTCCTGGGCTACTCGCTCTTCTACTCCGGCGAAGTCGTGCAGGCTTTAGCGGTTTTGTCGCCCACTCCTGTCCCTCCCCTTATTCTCGGTGCTGTGCTGTTCTTACTTCCCCACGCTTTGGTAGAATTCACAGGATATGCGGTGTCTGTGACGGCGGGGGTTATGCTCATCTGGGCCGGGATAAAAAAGCGGCTGAGGATAGAGATCAGAGTCTACGCCAAGGAGGTCCTGGTCGCGGTGGGTGTGCTCCTCGTGGCGGCAGCGACGGAGACGTCGTTGGACGTCTATCCAGACTTGGCGTTCGCTCTTTGGGTCCCGATTATCATCGGCATTGTTGTCATCTGGGTCTGGCTCCGCAGAGCTCATACTCGTCAGGGACAGGTCGCCCCCACCGTTCCGCTGTGAAGACGTATGGATTGGCTGCACTTGCATATTCAAGCGAGTCCTGCCCGTTTCTTGGGACCTGCTGTGGCCCATTGACGAGGCGCGTTCCGGCTGCCATACGCGGGTCATGTTATTCATCGCGGCCATGAACCGAGGGCGCACAAGAAGAGAAACCTTGAAAAAAGCTGTTCCCTATCTTCGGTTTTGAAACTAAGCGATATTAGGCCCGTAGAAAAACAACAAGCTAAACACAAGCGACGCGACCAACATACGTTTGAAGCCAACTCCGTAAGCGATTGAGGTTCCCCAAGCGACAAGAAGCCCTGACCAACCGACGAAAACTGCCTTGAAGGGGAAGGTCAGCCGAACCCCTGAGATTGAGTCAGCGCCAGTGTCGGAGCCACTTGGGAGAGAAGAAGGAGTAAGGCCGAATAGATGACAGCGGAATCGTGGAGAATCCGACCAAGACCGATGACTTGTTGAATCCGGCTTGACCTCCGGACAAACGAGCCACGACGTACATAACACTAGCCATGATGATCCAAAGCAGTAGCGCGGCAACGACTCCTCCCGCCGCAGCACTCGACTGAAGTGAACGCGAACATGGTTCGGCAATGATCTGCTCGTTATATCGATTCCCGCTGACATCTTCGCTTCCAAGAGTACGCCTTTGATTGGCATCAGTCGCCTCCAATTACTAGGAGTCTTCGCTACAACGGTATCCTAATCGGTGTATCGGAAGGTTTCCTGTTCAGAGGACAAGTTCAGACTGGGCTTAACAGCTCTCAAAAAACGACGCTGATGAATGGCCGGGCGGACATTCGCCTTGGGACGATTCTCGCAACGGTTGCCCTCGCCTTCTTCCATTTTGGAAATATCTTCAACCTTCAGTTCGCCCTAACCTTCGGTACACTCGTTGGACACTTCTAGGACACAACGAACAATCTGCGGACCTCAATCATCATTCAGCTTCGCTTGATTTCTTGGGGTTCACCGACATGAGGACCTATAGATAGGCTGCGACTTATATATTCAGCAGATTTTTCGCGTTTTCGTGGCAGACCTCAAGAGGGTGGCAGGCGCGGCAGTCTTTACCGCGTTCGTCGCGGCCGCCACGATGGCGATCAACGCGTACATAGCGGCGACCGGTGGCTACTTCAACGTCGGAGAGGTGATGGTCTACACAACGGCGCTTCTCATGGGACCGTACGTCGGCGCCTTCGCTGGCGGAGTTGGCTCCATGATTTCCGACCTCGCTCTGGCTCCTCAGTTTGCACCGGGGACGCTCGTGATCAAGGCGTGCGAGGGTTTCATCGTTGGATACCTCGGCAATCGCGCGCTCGGGGGCTTCACGACGAAGACCTGGAGGCTGATCAGCATCGCCCTCGGAGCGCTCGTTGGAGGCATTGTTGCGTGGGTTGGTACGACATACTTCTCGGGAGCTCTGCAGTTTTCGCTTGGAATTCAGAATTACACCCCAGTGCCGACCCTGACCTTCGAGGTCCCGCCAGCCTTCTGGCTGGGTCTCGCTGCGGTCGTCGTCGTCCTGATTGTGGCCGTCGGATTCTCCGTCGAGAGGAGGGTCGGGTGGCTATCTCTCTCCGTCCTCCTCGGGGGTTCGGAGATGGTGCTGGGCTACTTCCTCTACGAGACGCTTGTGCTCAGCCAGGCGGGAGCGACAGCGGAGGTTCCATTTAACATCGCGCAAGCTGTGATAGGCTTGATCGTCTCAATCCCCCTCGTCCGAAGCATCAAGCGAGTCATCTCCAACCGTGGGGGTACCGCTATCGCGCAGCCGCCGCTGACGCCCGCAAACCCCTAATCCTCCCGTTCACCGAGTCAAGAAGGTTTGAAGCTCGCGCTGGGGAAGCTTCCACCGCAACTTCTACGAAAGTATGTCCTGACCATGACTGGCGCGAAATCGAAGGAGCTTGTTCTGTCCCCAAGGGTCGGGCTCGACTTCGGCGTCGTGAAGCTTCGAAGCGGATTTCTAATCGTCTCCTCCGACCCCGTCACCGGCATCGCGAAGAACGTGGGACGTCACGCCGTCGTGGTCAGTGCCAATGACGTCGCGACTAGCGGCAATAGGGCCAGCTTCATGCAGTCCGTAATTCTCCTCCCGGAGAGGGTGGACGAGAGGACTGTGAAAGAGCTCACCTCGAAGATGGCCGACGCGGCAAAGCAGCTTGGCATCACCATTGTTGGTGGTCACACAGAGGTGACCCCAGGGCTGGAGAGGCCAATCGTGATGACTACGGCGTTCGCGCTCGCGCGATCGTTTGTCTCGGCAGGCGGCGCAAAGGCGGGAGACACCCTCATGATGACAAAGAGTGCAGGAATCGAAGGGACCGCCATCCTGGCGGAGGAGGCTGCCAGACGCGGAGCGAGCCCAACCACTGTCAGGAGGGCCTCCCGCTTCTTCGATAGAATGAGTGTCGTCGATGATGCGGAGGGGGCTTTCGAGACGGGCTTCATTCACGCAATGCACGACTGCACAGAGGGCGGAGTTCTCGGTGCCGTCTACGAGATGGGGGTCGCATCGCGTATCGGAATAGAAGTCGATGAGGGCAAGATTCCCGTGGCCAGCGAGACCAGGGCGGTCTGCGCCGTCCTTGGAGTCGACCCGTTGAAACTGATAGGGTCGGGTGCTCTCCTGGTGGCGGTTGAGGGCGGCAAGGAAGAAGTGGTAAAAACTGCGCTATACCCTCTCGGCATCTCCGTCACCTCGATAGGAAGATTCCAAGCGGGGGAGCGGACGCTGATCCATGAAAAGGGAGGGCGGAGGACGTTAATCCGAGACTCTCCCACCGACGAACTCTGGAAGGTGGAGAGAACGGCTCACTTGGTCAGCACGTAGGCTGATTCGTTGGGATTCTTGCCTTCCCATCGTCTCGCCCACTCCGCCAAGTCGCCGAGTATTCCCTTCAACTCGATTCCCTTCTTAGTCAGAGAGTATTCGACGCGTGGAGGAGTATCCGGGATGACCTTCCGCTGGACCACGCCTTGCCGGTCGAGTTCGTTGAGGCGTTCTGCTAGGCTCGTCGCGCTTATGCCGTTGATCCTCCGCTTGAGTTCGTTAAACCTCGCGGGCTCCTGCAGCCCGAGCGCGTGAATGATCGGTAGCGTCCACGTCTTGGTGAGCTCGTTCCATGCAGCGTGTATCGGCTTGCATCCGTCGATGACTTCTTGGTTAAGCTGTGGTGACTTACTCAAATCTATGTTACCTACTTAGTAGCCCAAGACTACCAGGGATATAAACCTGACTGCCTGTGGGTCTGGTGGGAAAAAACATGATGCCGGAGATAATAGGAAGTCTCGGGGCCCTGGCCGCGCTTCCCTTGAGGGTAGCGATGGGCGCCGCCTTTGTGGCGCACGGATACCCGAAGCTCAACAGGAAAACAATAGAGAAGATGAAGGGGTTGGGGTTGTCGCCCGCGGCAACAGCGGCAGGAGCCCTAACCGATTTCGTGGGAGGAATAGCATTAGTCATCGGCTTCGTCATTCCGCTCGCAGCCCTGCTTATCGCGTCGGAGATGCTCGGCACTACGCTCCTCTCGAAGTTCAGGATGAACAAGGGCTTTCTACTCGGCTACGAGCTCGACATATCTTACCTCGCTGAGGCTTTGACGCTGTTCCTGCTGGGCGGGGGACCCCTCTCGATCGATGCCGTCCTGAGGATAGGCGAAGAGAGTTGATGAAAGAGAAGCAGGAGAGCGTGAAGTTCACTGAGAAGGAGGCGGAGTACCTGGTGGAGCAAAGACTCGGCAGGATAGCCACTGCGTCCCCCGATCTGGAGCCCCACGTGGTGCCGGTGGGCTTCGAGTTTGACGGCAGCTACATCTACTTCGGGGGCTGGAGCCTGGGGAGGACCCTTAAGTTTCGCAACATCATGCGGAACAACAAAGTCGCGTTTGTTGTCGACGACCTAGTGTCCATGCGCCCGTGGCGAGTTAGAGGGATCGAGATCAGAGGAATTGCGGAGAAGGTCGAGTGCGATGAGGGACGAGTCTGCGTGCGTATCACTCCGACCCGAAAGGTGAGCTGGGGGCTCGAGGTGTAGGAGTTGGAACTCTCGGATCTTAACGACCAGATAGTCAAGGCGGTCGAGAAGCTCAGCGGGAGCGTCGTGAGCATAGACAGTGTGAGGCTGGCGAGAGACTACAGGTTCGGCGTCGTTCCGCTCGAGGGTCAGGCATCGGGTGTTATAATCGATTCGACGGGTTACATAGTGACGAACAACCACGTCATCGATGGTGCCGCGACGGTCCAAGTCACACTCAAGGATGGACGGACTTTCATCGGAGAAGTAGTTGGCACGGACCCGGCGACCGATGTGGCCCTTGTGAGGGTTGATGGCGTGAACCTGCCTGTCGCCATGCTGGGAGATTCGGAGAGTCTCAAGGCGGGGCAGATTGTGCTTGCGATAGGCAACGCGCTCGGGTTGCCGGGTGGTCCGACCGTGTCCATGGGAGTGATCGGCGCCCTCGGGAGGCCTCTCCCCGGGACTGACTTTGTCCTCGAAGGCTTCATTCAGACCGACGCAGCGATAAACCCCGGAAACAGCGGAGGCCCGCTAGCTGACCTGAGCGGCAACGTGATAGGAATCAACACCGCTATGATACCCTTCGCTCAGGGAGTCGGCTTCGCGATACCGACTCACACTGTCAACAGAGTCGTAGAGCAGATTATCCGGCACGGGAGAGTTGTGAGGCCCTTCCTTGGGATCTCGGGTGTCGACATGAATCCGGCGATTGCAAGGAGGTTCAACCTCCCCGTTAACTCAGGTGTGCTTCTTGCGGAGGTTGGAAGGGATACCCCGGCCTACGAAGGCGGCCTGAAGTCGGGAGACATCATAGTTCGAGTGGGAGACCAGGAGGTCAAGCAGATGAGGGACCTCCTGCTGTCTCTTTCCGGAGTTTCGGTAGGTAATGT
>Ga0134089_10000156_pt1 | contig 12823 bp, 5 predicted proteins | sample 15_taG_24_FD_123127 | JGI IMG/M metagenome (GOLD analysis project Ga0134089, IMG submission 123127) | Grasslands soil microbial communities from the Angelo Coastal Reserve, California, USA - 15_D_Glu_40cm_5_24_1 metaG | ecosystem: Environmental > Terrestrial > Soil > Grasslands ... | reverse complement strand
TCCCCCATCACCTTCGTCAACGCCGAGGTGAGCGTCGTCTTCCCGTGATCCACGTGCCCAATCGTCCCAATGTTCACGTGGGGCTTGCGCCGCTCAAATTTCGCCTTCGCCATACCGGCCTCCTTTACGTAAGATCCCCGTCACTCCCCTCGATTCTTCGCGATGATCTCCTCGGCGATCTGCTTGGGAATCGGTTCGTATCGGTCAAACTCCATGCTGTAGGTGGCGCGGCCCTGGGTGCGCGAACGGAGATCCGTCGCATAGCCGAACATCTCGCTCAACGGAACAGCCGCCTCCACGGCCTGCGAACCGGCCCGCACCTTAATGCCCTGGATCTTGCCCCGCCGTGCGTTAAGGTTCCCGATCACATCGCCCATATATTCCTGAGGAACCAGCACCTCCACTTTCATGATCGGCTCAAGGAGAACGGGAGCGGCCTTCCGGCAGGCATCTTGGAACGCCATCGAGCCGGCGATCTTGAACGCCATCTCGCTGGAATCCACGTCGTGATAGGACCCGTCGGTCAGCGTGACGCTGACATCGCGGAGTGGGTATCCTGCCAGCACCCCGGTCTCCATCCGTTCCTTGACTCCCTTCTCGACGGCCGGGATATACTCCCTCGGGATCGCGCCGCCCGTGACTTTGTTCACGAACTCGAACCCGACGCCCGGTTCGCTCGGACCGACGGTGAGCACGACGTGGCCGTACTGTCCACGCCCACCCGTCTGCTTGATATATTTCGCCTCCGCTTCGGCCGTCCTTTGGATCGTTTCCCGGAACGCCACCTCAGGCTTCCCGACGTTCGCCTCGACCTTAAACTCACGCAGCAGCCGGTCCACGATAATCTCCAGGTGCAGCTCGCCCATCCCCGAAATGATGGTCTGACCGGTCTCTTCATCGCTGCGGACCCGAAACGACGGATCCTCCTGGGCCAGCTTTTGGAGCGAGAACCCGAGTTTCTCTTGATCCTGCTTGGTCTTCGGCTCGATGGCCATCGCGATCACGGGCTCCGGAAACTTGATGACCTCCAGCAGCACGGGATGCTTTTCGTCACACAGGGTGTCGCCCGTGGTGGCGCCCTTGAGGCCGACGGCCGCCACAATATCGCCCGCGAAGACCATGTCAATGTCCTCACGCTTGTTCGCATGCATTTTCAGCAGCCGGCCGATTCGCTCCTTGGTGCCCTTCGCGACGTTATAGACACTCATACCGGTTTTGAGGGTGCCTGAGTACACACGAAAGTAGGTCAGTTGGCCGGCGAAGGGGTCGGTCATGATTTTGAAGGCCAGTGCGGAAAACGGCTCGTCGTCGCTGGCTCGTCGCGTGACTTCCTTGCCGGTCACCGGATCGATGCCGACAACCGGAGGGACGTCGAGCGGTGACGGTAGGAAATCCACCACCCCATCCAGCAGCTGCTGCACGCCTTTGTTCTTGAACGCAGCCCCGCAGAGCACCGGCGTGACTTTCAAGGCGATCGTGCCGGCGCGGATGGCCCGCTTGATGTCCTCCTCGGTGAGCGATTGCCCGTTCAAGTAGCGTTCGAGCACCTGTTCATCGTGCTCGGCCACCGCTTCCAGCATCTTCTCGCGATATTCCTTCGCCAGCTCCGAAAGGTCCGCCGGCACTTCTTCGACCCTGTATGTCGCGCCCAATGATTCGTCCTCATATAAATACGCCTTCATCGACACCAGGTCGATAGCGCCCCGGAAGGTGGCTTCCCGGCCGATCGGCAACTGGATCGGAATGGGGTTGGCTCCGAGTCGTTCCACCAGGGACTTGACGCTCATATAAAAATCCGCCCCCATCCGGTCCATCTTGTTCATAAACGCGATCCGAGGCACCCGATATTTGTCCGCCTGACGCCAGACCGTCTCCGATTGGGGTTCGACCCCTTGCACCGAATCAAACACCGCCACCGCGCCGTCCAAGACCCGCAGCGAGCGCTCCACTTCAATCGTGAAATCCACATGCCCTGGGGTATCGATGAGGTTGAGTCGGTGATCACGCCAGAAACAGGTGGTCGCCGCGGACGTGATGGTAATCCCCCGCTCCCGTTCCTGCTCCATCCAGTCCATCGTCGCAGCCCCGTCATCCACTTCACCCATGCGGTGAGAGACCCCCGTATAGAACAGAATGCGCTCGGTCGTCGTCGTCTTCCCGGCATCAATGTGCGCCATGATGCCAAGATTCCGCGTCCGCTCGAGGGGAGCCTGCCTCTTCAAGTCATCCTCCGAAAACAACGGTGCTGCAGTGCCAGCTCTTCACTCAGGCTGCGGCGCAGAACGACCCTCGCAACACGGAGCGTGGCCAAACTGCAGCACGAAAACGTGTTTTACCAGCGATAGTGGGCAAAGGCTTTGTTGGCCTCTGCCATCCGATGCACATCCTCCCGCTTTTTCACCGATGGACCCGTATTGTTGGCCGCATCGAGCAATTCCCCGGCCAGCCGATCGGACATGCTTTTTCCGCCCCTTGCCTTGGCGTACTCGGCAATCCAGCGCAAGGCGAGCGACATCCGGCGAACGGGCCGAATCTCCACGGGCACCTGGTAGGAGGCTCCACCCACCCGACGCGATTTCACTTCCACCACCGGCTTGACATTATCAACGGCAGCCCGAAAGACTTTGAGCGGATCGTTGCCCGTCTTTTCCTTGATCAGCTCGAAGGCTCCGTAGCATACCCGCTCCGCCGTGCTCTTCTTGCCTCGCGACATCAAAGTGTTGATGAACTTCGCCACCAGCTTGTCCTGGTAGCGGGCATCCTGTTGCCCCTCCCGCTGCCCGAATATTCGCCGCCTCGGCATCGTCTTCCTTACAATATGGAGCTAATAGATAGAGGCGAGCAGCGAATAGCCAGAAGCTCGGAGCTCTTTGCTACTCGCTGTTCGCTATTCGCTGTCTCACTTCGGGCGTTTCGCACCGTACTTTGATCGTCCCTGTTTTCTATTCGTGACACCCACCGCATCCAGGGCGCCCCTGACGATGTGGTATCGAACGCCAGGAAGGTCCTTGACGCGGCCACCCCTCACCAACACAATGGAATGCTCCTGCAGATTATGACCCACCCCCGGAATATAGGAGGTGACTTCCAGGCCGTTCGTCAGACGGACGCGCGCCACTTTCCGAAGAGCCGAATTGGGCTTTTTGGGAGTTGACGTATACACCCGAATGCAGACGCCTCGCTTCTGTGGACAGCGTCTGAGGGCCGGGCTTTTCGTCTTGCCCCGCACCAGCCTCCTCCCGTGGCGCACCAGCTGATTAATGGTCGGCATATTTCCCCTTTTCGACTCCATGCGACCGTCTGACGCGGTCGACCCGACTAGCAAACCTACGCATTATAGGGAGGCCCCCAGAGAGTGTCAAGGCGGGTGCCGGACCACCCCGTTCAGTTGCCGAGCGCGTCCGCCTCTGTGTGCGCCTGGCCCTCCTGCCCAATCCCCACCGGCTCGTCCATCAGCACCGGAGCTGGCAGCTCTTTCTTGGGACTGATCACGAAGGTATCCCGATACTCGGCAAACCCGGTTCCTGCCGGAATCAGCCGACCCACGATCACGTTCTCCTTGAGTCCCAGGAGGGGATCTTCACGCCCGTTGATCGCCGCCTCGGTCAGCACGCGCGTGGTCTCCTGGAACGAGGCCGCCGAAATGAAACTGTCGGTGGTCAGCGCAGCTTTGGTGATTCCCAGGAGGACCGGCTTCCCGAGGGCGGGTTTGCCTCCGCTCGCCAACACGCGCTCATTTTCCTCATCGAACACGAACTTGCTCACCTGGCTGCCGGGCAGAAACCCGGAATCGCCGGGATCTTCGACCCGAACCTTCCGCAGCATCTGCCGCACGATGATCTCAATGTGCTTGTCGTTGATCGAGACGCCCTGCAGGCGGTAGACGTCCTGCACTTCATCCACGAGATACTTCTGCAATTCCTTCGGGCCCAACACATCCAGGATGTCGTGAGGATTGGCTGACCCATCCATCAACGGTTCGCCGGCCCGGACCCAATCCCCCTCGTGAACGTTGACGTGTTTGCCCTTGGGAATGAAATACTCCTTCACATCGCCCACCTTGTTGTCCACGACCACTTTCCGCATGCCCTTGACGAACCCGCCATAGGAGATTTCGCCGTCGATTTCACTGATCACCGCCTGCTCTTTGGGTCTTCTCGCTTCGAACAGCTCGGCCACTCGCGGGAGGCCTCCCGTGATGTCCTTCGTCTTCGTCGTCTCACGGGGGATTTTGGCCAGGACGTCGCCCGGATACACCATCGCCCCCTTTTCCACGAGGATGTGCGCGCCGACCGGCAATAAGTAGCGGGCGACCGCTGCCGCGTTGGAGATCTTTGCGGTCTTGCCGGACTCGTCCTTGATCGAGATCCGGGGCCGCAGCGTGGCGCCCGGATGCTCGATCACAACCTTGCGTGAGAGACCGGTGACCTCATCGAGCTCTTCCTTCATCGTCACGCCCTCGACGATGTCGCCATAGGCCACCTTCCCCCCCGCCTCCGTGAGGATCAGGAGCGAATAGGGGTCCCACTCGACCAGCTTCTGGCCGGCTTCCACACGGCTCGCATCTTTGACTTTAATCCGCGCGCCATGGACGACCGGGTATTTCTCGCGCTCGCGCCCGGTGTCGTCATAGATCGCGATCTTGGCGTTCCGGTTCATCACGACCCAGTCGCCTGCTTTATTCTTGACGGCGATCGCGTTGTTGTAGGCATCGGCGTTTTTCTTCGCGTCGAAGCTCATAAACCTCAGCACGCCCGCGTGTTTCGCCTCGAGCACCGTCTGCTCCACCACCTTGCTGGCGGTGCCCCCGATATGGAAGGTGCGCATCGTCAACTGCGTTCCGGGTTCACCGATCGACTGGGCCGCGATCACGCCGACCGGTTCACCCTTCTCGACCAGCCGGCCGCGCGAGAGATCGCGCCCGTAACATTTCATGCAGACTCCCCGCCGAGATTGGCAGGTCAGCACCGACCGGATCTTGACCCGATCCACTCCGGCCTCCACGATCCCCTTTGACCGGTCCTCGTCGATCTCTTCGTTGGCCTTGACGATGATCTCGCCGGTGACCGGATCGCGGATATCTTCCCCGGCCAGCCGGCCCAGGATACGCTCCTCAAGCGGCTGGATCACCTCGCCCCCTTCGACCAGCGCGGTCACCACGATCCCATCGGTGGTCTCGCAATCCGCCTCGCTCACGATGACGTCCTGCGAGATGTCAACGAGCCGCCGGGTCAGATAACCCGAGTTGGCGGTCTTCAGAGCGGTGTCGGCCAGTCCCTTGCGGGCCCCGTGCGTGGAGATGAAATACTGCAACACGGTCAGGCCTTCGCGGAAATTGGCTGTGATCGGCGTCTCGATGATCTCCCCGGACGGCTTCGCCATCAGTCCGCGCATGCCGCCCAACTGGCGGATCTGCTGGGAGCTGCCGCGCGCGCCCGAATCCGCCATCATAAAGATGGGGTTGAAGGCCGCCTCGGCCCGCGCGTCCCCGCCGGCGCCGAGCTCTTTCATCATCTCGTTGGCCACCTGTTCCGTCACATGGGCCCAGATGTCGATGACCTTGTTATAGCGCTCGCCGTTGGTAATCAGGCCCTCCGAGTACTGCTTCTCGATCTCGTTGACCTCCCGCTGGGCCTTGGTGATCAGCTCCTCCTTCTTCGTCGGGATATGCATGTTGTCGATGCAGATCGACACCCCCGCCTTCGTGGCGTAGAAGAACCCGATGTCCTTGATCTTATCCAACAGCACGACCGTCTCTCGATGGCCGGCCTGACGATAGACGGTGTCAATCAGCCTCGTCATCTCCTTCTTGGTCATCAGTTGATTCGCATGCGAGAACGGAATCGAGGCCGGCAGGATGGTGCCCAGCAGCACCCTCCCGACCGTCGTCGACACCAACACGCCTTCGACGCGCACCTTCACCTTCGCATGCTCCTCCACTGCCCCGGCATCGTAGGCCATCCTGACTTCTTCCGGCCCGGAGAACACCTTCCCCTCACCTTTGGCGCCGGCCCGTTCCTTGGTGAGCCAATAGCAGCCCAGCACCATGTCCTGGGATGGGACCGCGATCGGCTTCCCGTTCGCAGGCGACAAGATATTGCTGATGGACATCATCAGCACCCGGGCCTCGATCTGGGCCTCGATGGAGAGCGGCACATGCACCGCCATCTGATCGCCGTCGAAGTCGGCGTTGAAGGCCGCGCAGACCAACGGGTGGAGACGGATCGCTTTCCCCTCGACCAACACCGGATCGAACGCCTGGATGCCCAGCCGGTGGAGGGTGGGAGCCCGGTTCAGCAGGACGGGATGCTCACGAATGACTTCGTCCAACACGTCCCACACCTCCGGACGCTCTTTCTCGACCAACCGCTTGGCGCTCTTGATCGTGGTCGCCGCGCCGCGTTCCTCCAACTTGTGAAAGATGAACGGCTTGAACAATTCCAGCGCCATCTTCTTCGGCAGCCCGCATTGATGGAGGCGGAGTTCCGGGCCCACCACGATGACCGAGCGGCCGGAATAATCGACGCGCTTCCCGAGCAGATTCTGCCGGAAACGGCCCTGCTTTCCCTTCAGCATGTCGCTCAGCGACTTGAGAGGCCGCTTGTTGGGGCCTCGAATCGCCCGACCTCTCCTGCCGTTGTCGAACAGCGCGTCCACCGCCTCCTGCAGCATGCGCATCTCGTTGCGGATAATCACGCCGGGCGCCTTCAGCTCGATCAGCCGTTTCAAGCGATTGTTCCGGTTGATCACGCGCCGGTAGAGATCATTCAGGTCCGAGGTGGCAAACCGGCCGCCGTCGAGGGGCACCAGGGGGCGAAGCTCCGGCGGGAGGACCGGGATCACGTCCATCACCATCCACTCCGGTTTATTGCCGGACTTGCGGAACGCTTCGATCACCTTGAGACGCTTCGCATACTTCTTCTTGAGCGCCACCGACGTGGAAGTCTTGGCCTTCAGCTGCAGCTCGTCCCACAGCGCGGCGATACTGCTCTTGCGGAGCAAATCCCGGATCGCCTCGGCGCCGATGCCAGCCTTGAACGCGCTGGCCCCATGCTGTTCCTGCAGGGTCCGGAGCTTCTCCTCCGTCAGCAGCTCTTTCTCGCGGAGCGGCGTCTCGCCGGGGTCGGTCACCACGTAGCTCTCGAAGTACAGGATTTTCTCGAGGTGCTTGAGGTTCATATCCAGCAACGTGCCGATGCGGCTCGGGACACCCTTCAAGAACCAGATGTGCGCCACCGGCGCCGCCAGCTCGATATGCCCCATGCGCTCCCGCCGCACCTTGGACTGAATCACTTCGACGCCGCACTTATCACAGACGATGCCGCGGTGCTTCATCCGCTTGTACTTGCCGCAATTACATTCCCAGTCCTTGATGGGCCCGAAGATCTTGGCGCAAAACAGCCCGTCCTTCTCCGGCTTGAAGGACCGATAGTTGATCGTTTCCGGTTTCTTCACCTCGCCATAGGACCACGACCGGATTTTTTCCGGAGACGCGATTCGGATGCGCATGGCATCGAATGAGACGGCATCGCGCGGCTTCTCAAACAAGGTGTATACGCCTTCCAATGTTGATCCCTCCTTAGCGGCTGCTGTGAGTTATTCCGCCCATCATTTCACTGGGAGGTGGCTGGGCCCCCTCCCTTTCACTCTTTGGCTTTGATCAGCTCCACGTCCAGGCCGAGGCTCTGGAGTTCTTTCACCAGCACATTGAACGATTCCGGCAGCCCCGGCTCCAGGAAGGGCTCACCCTTCACGATGGCCTCATACATTCGCGAGCGGCCCGGCACGTCGTCGGATTTCACGGTGAGGAACTCCTGCAAGGTGGAGGCCGCTCCATAGGCCTGAAGCGCCCAGACCTCCATTTCACCCAGTCGCTGTCCGCCGAACTGGGCCTTGCCGCCCAGCGGTTGCTGGGTGACCAACGAATACGGCCCGATGGACCGGGCATGGATCTTATCGTCCACCAGGTGATGCAACTTCATCATGTACATGTACCCGACGGTCACCGGGCTCCCGAACGCCTCGCCCGTCCGTCCGTCGTAGACCGTGGATTGACCACTCGACGCCAGTTTCGCTTTCTTCAGCAGATCTTTGATCTCTTTTTCCGACGCGCCGTCAAACACGGGGCTGGAGACATGGATCCCGAGTGCCTTGGCCGCCCATCCGAGATGCGTTTCGAGAATCTGGCCCACATTCATCCGAGACGGAACCCCCAGCGGGTTCAACACGATCTCGACCGGCGTCCCGTCGGGCAGGTACGGCATGTCTTCCTCCGGGAGAATCCGCGAGACCACGCCTTTGTTCCCGTGCCGACCCGCCATCTTGTCGCCGACCGACACCTTCCGCTTCATCGCGATGTACACCTTCACCAGCTTGATCACGCCGGGCGGCAGTTCATCGCCCCGCTTCAGTCGCCCGACTCGTTCGTCGTACCACGTCTGGAGGATCTCGACCTGTTCTTTGGCGTGCCGCTCGATCTCCTCGAGCGCCTTTTGCTCGTCAGGATCGCCGAGAATGATATGCCTGACGTTCCCGTCCGACAGCTTCTTGAGGATCTCGGCTGCGAGCTTCCCCTTCTTCTTGAGGATGACATCGCCGCTCTCAGGGTCCATGAGGTCTCGCCCTACGACCTTTCCCAATAGCAGCTTGCGAAACTTCTTGTTCCTCTCCTCCTCAATGATGCGCAGCTCGTCCTGGTGATCCCGCTGAAGCTTCAGGACATCCTCGCTTTCGATGCTCCTCGCCCGTTCATCCTTGTCCAGTCCTTTGCGAGAAAAGATCTTGACGTCCACGACAATGCCCTCGACCCCGGGCGGAACCTGGAGTGACGTGTCTTTGACATCGCCCGCCTTTTCGCCGAAGATCGCCCGAAGCAATTTCTCTTCGGGGGTCAACTGCGTTTCACCTTTCGGAGTCACCTTGCCGACCAGGATATCCCCCGGTTTCACTTCAGCGCCGATCCGAATGATCCCGCTCTCATCGAGGTTCCGCAGCGCCTCCTCCCCGATGTTGGGAATATCGCGGGTGATATCCTCCTTCCCTAGCTTGGTGTCGCGCGCCTCCACCTCGAACTCTTCGATATGGATCGACGTGAACGTATCCTCCCGCACCAGCTTTTCGCTGATCAGGATGGCGTCCTCGAAATTAAACCCGCCCCAGGGCATGAACGCCACCGGCACATTCCGCCCCAGTGCCAGTTCGCCACGATCAATGGCCGGACCATCGGCCAGCACCTGCCCCCTTTTGACCGGCTGGCCGACCCCGACGACCGGCGTCTGGGTGATACAGGTGTTTTGATTCGAGCGTTGGAACTTGATCAATTCGTGCACATCAAGGCCCGCGTCGCCCTTCCGGCCCCCTTCCTCCTTCTTCTTGTGTTCCGCTCTCACGACGATACGCGTCGCATCCACACTCTCCACGACGCCCGCCCGTCTCGCCAGCACCACGTACCCGGAGTCCCTCGCGACGACCGCTTCCATTCCGGTGCCGACCAGAGGGACCTCCGTTTGGATCAACGGCACCGCCTGGCGCTGCATATTCGAACCCATGAGCGCCCGGTTGGCATCGTCATGCTCCAGGAACGGGATCATGGCCGTCGCAACGCTCACGACCTGCTTGGGAGACACATCCATGTATTCGACCTTGTCGGGGGTGGCGCTGATAAAGTCACCTCCGTGCCGGGCCGAGACCGTGTCCGACACCAGCCGACCTGCCGCATCGAGCTTCGAATTGGCCTGCGCGATCACGTATCGTTCGCCTTCGATCGCCGAGAGATACTCGATTTCGTCGGTCACCCGCCCTTTGCGAACACGGCGGTAGGGTGCCTCGATAAAGCCGAAGTCGTTGATCCGCGCGTAGGTGGCGAGCGAGGTGATCAACCCGATGTTGGGCCCCTCCGGCGTCTCGATCGGACAGATCCGGCTGTAATGCGACGGGTGCACATCGCGCACCTCGAACCCCGCTCGTTCCCGCGTCAATCCCCCCGGGCCCAGCGCGGACAACCGGCGCTTGTGGGTGATCTCGGCCAAGGGGTTCGTCTGATCCATGAACTGGGACAGTTGACTGCTGCTGAAGAACTCCTTGATGGCCGCCACGACCGGTTTGGCGTTGATGAGATCGTGCGGCAACACCGTCTCCATGTCCAGGAGGTTCATCCGCTCCTTGATGCTCCGCTCCATCCGCACCAGACCCAACCGGAACTGGTTTTCAAGCAACTCGCCCACGGAACGGACTCGTCGGTTCCCCAAATGATCGATGTCGTCGATCTCGCCCTTGCCCATCTTGAGATTGACGAGGTACCGAATGACTTCCACGATATCCTGAGCCGTCAGCGTCCGTTGCTCGAGCGGGAGATCCAGTCCCAGCTTCTTGTTCAATTTGAGCCTGCCGACCGGCGAGAGATCATACCGCTTGGGGTTGTAGAACAGATTGTCGAAGAGCACCCTGGCCGTCTCGATGGAGGGCGTCTCTCCGGGCCTGAGACGTTTGTAGATCTCCACCATCGCCTCTTCCTTGGAGGCCGTCCGCTCCATCTCCAGGGTGTCGAGGATGACCGGGGTCGCCGTCGCCGCGTCCAAATAGATGACCTTGAAGCTTTCAACGTGGCCGGCGAGGATCTTATCGATCGTCGGGGTCGTCAACTTGTGGTTCTTGTCAAGAATCTTCTCCTTGCTGACCGGGTCCACGAGCTCGGTCAGGATGGCTCGCCCGACCAGCTCCGCCGCGTTGACCGGAATCTCTTTCACCCCCGCTGCACGCAGGCGGGTGATCAGGTTTTTGGTCAGCTTGGCCCCCTCCCGAACGATGGGTTCCTTGCTCCCCTTCTCCGCGACTTCCATCGGGCATTTCAGGCCGTGGTGTATCTCCGGATCCAGCTTCCGCAGCAACTTCCCTTTGACCACCCGGATCTCCTCGACCGGGTAGTACATCTTGAGCAGATCATCGGTCGAATAGCTGAACGCCTTCAGCAGAATCGTGGCCGGCATCTTCCGGCGGCGGTCGATCCGGACGTACAAGATGTCACGGGCATCAAACTCGAAGTCTAGCCAGGACCCCCGGTACGGGATGATCCGGGCGGAATACAGGACCTTGCCGCTCGCGTGCGTGCGACCCTTATCGTGGGTGAATGACGCGCCGGGCGAGCGATGTAACTGACTGACCACCACCCGTTCCGTCCCGTTCACGATGAAGGTGCCTCGCTCCGTCATGAGCGGAAGCTCGCCGACGTAGACCTCCTGCTCACGCACGTCCAGCACCTTTTTTTTCGGCCCTTTATCCTCCTTGTCGAAGACGACAAGCCTGACCCTGAGCTTGAGGGGGACGGCATACGTCATCCCCTGCTCAAGGCACTCACGGACGTCGTACTTCGGCGCGCCTAGCGAGTAGTTTGAGAATTCCAGAATCGCCGTGTTGTTGTATTCCGAGATCGGGAAGACGCTGGTGAGCGCTGCCTGGAGTCCCTTGTCCTCCCGCCGGTCAGGCTCTTTTTCCATCTGGAGAAACTGCTCATAAGACCGCTTCTGGATCTCAATCAGATCAGGAATGTCAATGTTAGCTCTGATCTTTGAACAATCTTTCCGCTCGATCAACCCATTGACGGTCTGTTCCAACATACCCACGCCCCTCCTGAGCTGCTTACAGCGACCGGCTATTCGCTTCGCCGGTCCGTGCTGTCCGCTCTCGGCTATTCGCCGGGCATCGCGTTATTTCACCTCGACTTTGGCGCCGCTTTCCTCCAGCTTCTTCTTCATCGTCTCGGATTCTTCCTTCGAGACCCCGGTCTTGACCGGCTTGGGCGCGCCTTCCACTAAATCCTTCGCCTCCTTGAGGCCGAGGCTCGTCAGTTCTCGCACCACCTTGATGACCTGGATTTTCTTTTCCGCAGGGGCACTCAGCAGCATGACGTCAAACGCCGTCTTTTCCTCCACCGCGGCCGCCGGCCCACCGGCGGCCGGAGCGGCCGCCACCGCCACCGGCGCCGCCGCGGTGACCCCGAAGCGGGTTTCAAGCCCCTTCACCAGTTCGGACAGTTCCAACACACTCATGCGTTCGATCGCGGTGATGAAGTCCTCTTGCGAGAGCTTGCCCTCAGTCGTTGGCATGTCCCCTTCTCCTTTCTTCTTGTCCTGGATCGCCACCATGACACCAACCAGTCCTCGTACCAGTCCGCTCAGCGCAAAGACCAAGCCGCGGAGCGGTCCTTGCATCGCCGAGAGCACCATGGACAGCAGCGCATCCCTCGACGGCAGGCTGGCCACCGCCAGAAGTCGAGGGGCCGGAAGCAGGTTTCCCCCCAACACCCCGACCGTGATTTTGATTCTGTCCTCGCGCTTCTCTGCCCGGATAAAGTCGCGGAAGATCTTCGTCGGGAGCACGGGGTCATCGTAACCGATCATCAAGGCCAGGGGACCCTTGAAGTGGGACTTCACGACCTCCAGCGAGGTCCCTTCGACAGCGCGCGCGGCGAGCGTATTCTTGACGACCTTGAATTCTGCCTTCGCGCCTCGCAACTGCTTGCGCAGTTCGGTGACTTCATTCACGGAGAGCCCGGAGCATTCAGTCATAATCGCGAGCTTGGCCCGGGAAAACCTTTCGTGCAGCTCCGCAACCACCGTCGCTTTCTCGTCCTTTTTCATCTACCTATCCCTCGCCTTCGCGATCTAGCCCTTGGTGGGGACGGCGGCGGTGATTTTGCCTCCCCGTATCCACCACCTTCGACACAACGGATTTCCTCGCCTGCTCCGTGGGGCAGGTGGCCAGGTAGCCTCAAACTGCGCGCGTCATCACCCGTTGCAATCTGAACAGCAACGGGTACCCGGCACAC
>Ga0134089_10000153_pt1 | contig 12900 bp, 18 predicted proteins | sample 15_taG_24_FD_123127 | JGI IMG/M metagenome (GOLD analysis project Ga0134089, IMG submission 123127) | Grasslands soil microbial communities from the Angelo Coastal Reserve, California, USA - 15_D_Glu_40cm_5_24_1 metaG | ecosystem: Environmental > Terrestrial > Soil > Grasslands ... | reverse complement strand
TTCTGCTCTGGCTCTCCGCACCATCGTTGATGATGGAGCCTGCGCTGCTGGTGCGCGGGACCGTCATCGGGATTCTGAGCGTCGCGTTATTACGAGCCTACTTTCACCTGAAAACTCCGCAATACGATCCGGACCGGCAACGCGCCATCCGGCAGTTCCGATCGACATGGCGGATCATGGCGATGTGGATTATCGCCTGTGTCACGCTGATGTTGTCGAGTATTACGGCTGTCCCCGTCGGCCCCGTCCAGGAGTTTGTGCTGGGCTACTGCCCCATCATCTCCTTCTTCGTCGCGTTGAAGCTCCAGTCCAATACGCTTGGGGGAATTCTGAGAAGGAATGACCCGATCACCATCTTTACCGATCCTGTGGAACAGGAGTTGAACGCGAAGAAAAACGCGTTGTGGCAACGATCCGACATTGTGGTGTCTCAATGTTTTGAGGTTATGTTCTTCATACTGCTGGCGTTTCCGTTCATCAGCGCCGTCTGGCGCTGGTTTGACGGCAACGGATGTCGACTGGCCTCAGGTGGCCACCAACTTTGCGGCGCTCCTGACGCTCGCTTATCTCTGGACACAGATCAAAAAACTCAATAAAGAAGCGCTGCGTCAGATCGACGAGGCGTTAGCCGCCCGACGCGAAGAAGCGGTATCACATTAAATTCGAACGTGATGGCCGATCGACTGTAGCGGCGGTCCGCGAAGCGCAAGCGCGGCAGCGCGCAGCCTCAAGAGGATGACCGCCGGTATTTCGATGATTTTGGGAAAAGCCGGGGCTGATAGAGCGCCGCTACAGCAAAACAAATTCAAAGTCATGGACACCCTTCAACACAATTTCATCGGCGACAGTCCCGCGATGGCGAAAGCCCTCCAGTTCGCCGGGAAAGCCGCGCGGTCCCGCGCGCCGGTTTTGATTCAGGGAGAAAGCGGCACCGGGAAAGGCATCCTCGCCCTCGTCATCCATCAGAACGGGCCGCGGCGCCAGCATCGTTGCGTCGCCGTCAATTGCGCCACGTGCTGGAGAAATTCGGCCTGGGTCATCTCAAGAATGAGGCGAAAGGGCAAGGATGTAATGCGCCGTCGCCTTGGGAGAAGAATCGATGAAAGTTTGGCGTAAACGGATTATTCGCTTTTCGTTTCGCGACAACCCATCCTCGCCGGTGTTCGCGCATACATTGCTGGCGATGTCGTTATTGGGAGGCTACCTGGTCCTTGGGCTGGGTACGGCCGGGGTGCTGGCTTACGTAGGCCTCCGTACGGATTCCACGCGGGGCCCGTGGCACCATTTGCTGGTTCAGTTTTGTGGTATTGCCTGCGCCGTCATTTCGGCTTCCACCTACCCGGCGTGGCGCCGCTTCGTGGTCCCGGGATCCAAGCTTGTGCGGCAAGACCAACCGCGCCTGTTTGAAAGAATCGACAGGATCGCCTCCTTGTTTGGACAACAGCCGCCGTCGGAAATTTACCTCACGGACGACGTCGATGTTGGCGTCTGCCAGGAAGGCGGATTTATGGGGTTTGGCGCCGAGAATGTCATCTGCCTCGGCCTTCCTGTTTTTCATTTCCTCACCGTCTCGCAATTGGATGCGGTGCTTGCACAGACGTTCGCGCATTTTCGCGGTCGTCATCACCGTGTTTGGCCGTGGCTGCGCGAAACCCGGGACAGTTGATTTCGATACTCTCATTTGGCCCACTCTGATCATCTGATTTGGCCCACCCCTGATACCCAGGCGAGCGACTTTGTTTCGACGGAAACGTTGTCGAGACGGAGGGCAGCTTGGACAGGAGGACGAAAGTGGAGTTGTTTGAGCAGATCAGACGCGAGTTCGAGTTCAGCTCGGGAACGATCAAGTCCATAGCGAAGAAATTTGGCGTGCACCGAAGGATGGTGCGCCAGGCATTGGCGGATGCGAATCCGCCGCAGCGGAAAACTGCGGAGCGGAAGCGGCCGCAGATCGGGCCGGTGAGCGATTTCATCGATGAGATTTTGGAGGCGGATCGAAAGAGCCCGCGAAAGCAGCGACACACCGCTCACCGGATCTGGAAGCGGATACAACAGGAGCGGCCGGAAAGCGATGTTGCCGAATCGACAGTGCGACGGCATGTGGGTCAGCGAAAACACGAGCTGGGTTTACTGACGCGCGAGATTTTCGTGCCCCAAAGCTATGGGTGGGGCGTGGAAGCTCAGGTCGACTGGTACGAAGCCTATGCGGACATGGATGGGATGCGCCAGAAGCTCCAGGTGTTCTGCATGCGCAGCATGGCCAGCGGCGGCGCCTTTCACCGGGCGTACTGGCGAGCCACGCAGCAAGCTTTTTTCGAAGCCCATGAGAAAGCGTTCGAGTATTTCGGTGGAGTATTCCAGAAGCTACGATACGACAACCTTTCCAGTGCGGTTCGGAAAATCCTGAAAGGGCACGAGCGCGGTCAGACGGAGCGGTTCATTGCATTCCGGTCACACTGGAAGTTTGATGCCGAGTTTTGCACACCGGGACAAGGACACGAGAAGGGTGGCGTGGAAGGTGAAGGCGGATATTTCCGGCGGAATCACTGGGTGCCAGTGCCGCAAGCCCGGGATCTGGATGAGATCAACGTGCAACTGCTGGACGCCTGCCGGTTGGAGGAACAGCGTCGAATCGGAGAGCGTAGCGAAGTTGTGGGTGAAGGGATGCGAGTCGAACGGGACTATCTGATGCCGATGGCGGCGGAAGGCTTCTCGCGGGGCGAGGTGAGCTTCGCAATTGTGGATGGCAAAGTTTGCGTGAAAGTGCGCACCAACTGGTACTCCACGCCGAGCCACCCGGGAAGGAGCGTGCGTGTCCAGGTGTTGCCTCAGGTTATCGGGGTCTGGGAAGACGATCGGCGGGTCGCCCAACACGAACGCTGTTACGGACGCCGACAGCAGATTCTGAATCTGGAACACTATCTGGAGACGCTGGAGCGCAAGCCAGGAGCATTGGCGGAAGTAAGCCGCTAGAACAGTGGCGCCGAGCGGGTCGCTGGCCCGCCAGCTACGATCGATTCTGGGAAGCATTAATCGATCGTCACGGCAAACCGATGGGTACTCGTCAGATGATCGAGTTGCTCGGCTTGGGCCGGCAGCACGGCTACCAACGGCTGGAACAGGCCGTGGAGGGGGCCTTAAAGATGGACTGCAAGGATGCAGCGGCGGTTCGCTATCTCATCACGGCCGAGACGCTCAAGCGTGGGCATGCACCGTTGGCGGAAGTGCCGGCGCTGGCCCGTTACGATCGGCCACTACCGGTGATGGATGAATACGACCGTTTGGTCGGCGCGGAGGTGCAGCCATGACCAAGAGGTCCGCACTAGAAGAAGCCACTATCCGTCAGTATTGCAAGACGCTGCATACCCCGGCCATTGCCGCGCATTTTGAAGCGATGGCCGAACAGGCGATCCGTGAGAAGCAATCGCACCAACGATACCTGGAAGTTCTGCTGGCAATGGAAGTGGAGGAGCGCGGAAGTCACGCTGTTGCACGCCGACTTCAGCAGTCCCATCTTCCACGAATGAAGACACTCGAAGAGTTTAACTTCGATCAGGCGCAGCACATTCCCGCCGCCCGCATCCGCGAACTTGCCGATGGCGGATACATCGAGCGCGCCGAACCGGTGATCTTCATCGGCGAGTGCGGTACGGGAAAGACGCACCTGACAACAGGCCTTTGTGTCGCGGCATGCCGACAGAAGAGACGTGTTCGGTTTACTACTGCCGCCGCTTTAGTCAACGAGTTGGTTGACGCGAAAAACCAAAACCAACTCCGTCGAACGTTGGCACGATGGTCTCGTTACCAGGTTATCGCCATCGACGAAGTGGGCTATGTTCCGCTGGCCGAGGCCGGAGCGGAATTACTGTTCCAGGTAATCGCCGATCGAGCCGAGCGCGCGACGGTCCTGATCACCACGAATCTTCCATTCTCGGAATGGACACAAGTGTTCACGAATGCGCGGCTGTGCAAGGCCATGCTGGATCGGATCACGGATCGCGCACACATCATTGAGACGGGAACGGAATCGTACCGATTCCGCCGTTCGATGGAAAAACGTCAACGTCACCAGGGTGCGAGTTGAGGAAAGAAAAAAGTAGCAAAAAAGAAAGGAGACAAACCGGTTCGGGGAAGGCCTGTGGAAACTGCCCCAACTGATGGAAATCCGCTTGAGGAACGCGCGGATTCCCACAGTTGGTTGGATAAACCCGAGCAAAATACGTGCTCGGCTTTATCCACAGTTACCACAGGCCCGGCGGCTATTAACCCAAGGGGGGTGGGCCAAATCAGATGATCAAAGTGGGCCAAATCAGGTTGTCAAAACAAACCCCTCATTAGAAATTCCCTTGCCCGAAATCTTTGCCAGCATTGACAACGATTGAAGCCGCGCTGAGACACTACCTACGACAAAAACAAACTAGAATAAGGCAAACCAAATTCGGTTTGCGGGAAAACAAGCTTGATTCGCGAAAAGGCAAACCCGGTTTGCCCCCAAGCCGAAAAGCGAAATGCTCACGAGGAAATCGCTTTTGCTGACGAGCAAAAGCCAAATGCTTGCGAGCATTTGGAGTCGGCTTTCCCTGATTAGGAATGGGCGATTCCCCATTTGGTTTTGGCTGTCCCTGATGAGGAATAGTGCATTCATCATTAGGGGCGGGCTTTTCCCGATGAGGAATAGTCCATTCCTCATTAGTGAAAAGCTTTCCCCAATGAGGAATACCTCATTCCTCATTTAGTTTTGGCTTCCCCTCATCGGGAGTGGTCTATCCCTCATCAGGGGCGGGCTTCCCCCGATGAGGAATAGTCCATTCCTCATCTGGGGTACGCTTGCCCAAATGAGGAATAGCTCATTCCTCATTCGGGTTTGGCTTCTGCAAATCAGGAAAAGCCGGCTTTCCATCGAAAACTGGAAACGCCGACGCGACGTGTTGAATTGTCTGGGCAGACTCTTCGCGGCGAAAAAGGTGACCCGAAGCGCAACTTTCTACAAATAGCTTTCCCGAACGATGTTTTATCGGCACTCTTGCGGTTCTATACGGACAGATTTTCGCTCGACAAAATCGTCAGCCGGCGTGTGGAGGTCCTCGTTCTCCGCTCGGTCAAAAGATAGCGATGGCCGCCGGCGAGCACGAGGCTGTTCAGGCGTTCCGGATGGGTCAACGGGTCAACACCAATGCTCCGGATGCCCCTGCACGTCTTCAGCAGTTCGCCTTGACGCTCGAATCGAATCCCCCAACAGCGAACCGGCAGCAATTGATCGAGGACATCTCCGCCACAGTCCCGGGAATTTCCCGCCGATTCCGCGATTTCGAAAAAACCGTCACGACACGGGAAACGGAATCAACTGTCCAGGCCGGCGCCATATGGTACTTTTTTGCCTACAACTCGTTGAGCTAAAGCAACTTTTGGGATATCTGTTCTTCTTGAAATCGCCCTCTGTCACGGCATTCAACAATTCGGTCTGGAACGGAATGGATGCGACTTTCGGTGATGCCGTACAGCGTTTTGGCCAGAAATTGGCTGAGAAGAAGCGCTGACGAGATTCCAGAAAGTTTATCGATATTCGCAACAGGCAACCTCGACCTGCACACCTGTTTCTTCAATGTCTTCCGCGACTTCCCGTTTTTGGAGTCTGAACTGCGCTGCACATGCCGTCTGATAGGAGGGAGCATGACAACCAAGCGAGTTAATCTTTTGCTGGCGATGAGCCTGTGCGGCTTTTGGGGCTGCGCTAAGTCGAAACCGCCGGATATGGTTGACGCCCCGAAGACACAGTCGGCTGTAGAAACACCGGCACCCATACAACAGAACCGGGAGCAGATGCCGGCTCCCGCCCCACCGATTGCAACCCAACCCGTCGAGAAGCCGGCCGCTGCCGAGATGCCGGCTGCTGCCGAGATGCCGCCCGCTGTTAAGAAGCCAGCCGCTGTCAAGAAGTCGGCTGCTGTCAAGAAGCCGGCCGCGGTAGGGAAGCTGGCCACCGTTCGCAAAGTCAGTCCCAGCAAGAACGCCGTCGTGCAACCGAAGACTAAAGCGCGTGCTCATGAAGAAAGCCCGAAGCTTGCTACGAAAAACGGAACGACACAACGTAAACCAGCGGAAATGAAGGTTGCCAGTGAGCTGGATCGGAATCCGTACCTTTCTTCGATCGTCAAACCGCTCCTTCCACCGCGTACGACCATGATGGAGGCTGCAGCAGGTTTCAAGGATCAAAGACAATTTATTGCTGCCGTGCACTTATCGAGGAACATGGGCATTCCGTTCAATCAGCTCAAGCTGAGAATGACAGGCGAGCACCGCATGTCTTTGAATGATTCGCTTCGCGACTTTCGTCCGCAAATGACGAAAGATGCGGTTAAAACACAAGTGAAGAAAGCAGAACAACAAGCAAAAGTCGATGAAAGCCACGCGAATGACGCCAAGAAAGCTGCCCAGGATAAAATCGCGGCAGACAGAAAGTCCTAACCGTCATTCACAGCCGATTTCGCCCATGATGCTTAGTCATGAGGCGAAATCGGCTGTGAAGATCCCTGCTTTCGATCGTGCGGGGCTACGCCGCTACGGAGTGGTCATCGACGATCGGATCCATACGCCCCGCCTCACATGACCTTCGGTGACGCACCAGGACGCGCCCCAGATTGGCGAAGACATTCTGCGAGAGATCCGTTACCGACTGCCCAGTGACAAGAGCGAGAGTGAAACAGGAATTCACAAGCGGTTTGCCGAATTCGGTCTTCGACGAGTAGTGCGCATCGAAGTGAATCGAGTTCGTGTTCTGCGTCAAGAGCGTAAACCACGAATTGTCTGCTGCGAGAACGGTGCGGCCGAGACGATGTTCGTAGACATCGCCTACTACTACTTCGAAATCTTCGTACAACCGTCCTTTCCATCCAGGTTTTGTCGTCATTTTGTTTTATTTGAAGCCTCGTTTTTCGCCAGATTATTGCTCCCCGAATAAAGTCCTTTTAAAGGTTCGCTGAAAAATTAAATCCTATTTTGGAGAGGCGGGTCACAAGTTTCGAGCGCGGTCCACATGTAGCAATCGCAGCGCGGATGGAGCGGCGGCAAAGGCAACATGCCTCGATTATGACGAACGCTGAGCCTTAGTGGTCGGCCAGGCTCTGTTCGATCGCCGCGGGCACGCCTTCCGGTCCAGGGACCACGGAATATCTCCAACGGCCAAACGTTCCTTCAGCATTGACGGCTGATACCCAACGCAAGGCTGCCTGCCTCTTGATCTCTTTCAGCGGATCGTAACCCTTGGTTTCAAGGATGAGGAAGGATTCTCGTCCGTTTTTCAGGCGCGCGACGAAGTCAGGTACGTAATCATGCGATTGTCCGTTGAATCGGGCCTCGTGAAGATACCTCAACTCGCTGTTCGCGACTCCACAGGCGCGCCGATACCTGGAGGATGCAATGGACGTTTGAGAAGGTTATCGACAGGCGATCCGGAACAGAATTGCCGTCGACTGGAGCAGGGTCAACGGCCGAAGTGGACTTCTGGACAAGCCGCGATGTCCGCGTCCTGTTTCGATCTTGCTGCTGGATGAACCGGATGCCCACCTGCACATGATTTTGTGAATGCGATCGAGTCCTTCGATCCAGACAGTTTATGAAACAACCAGGTGACGCTGCACAGGAGGAACGGGAACCGCCCCTTTGTTTTCCTTAAAGGGTATGATCTCAAATGGAACACCGAAAACCTTTGCAGTTTCCTCTGTAAGCTTCCCGTCCGGCCCGACTGGATTCATCGTTCTTGGATTCGCCTGTATCGGTTTCGTGAACCACCTTTGCGCGAGCCTCTCGCCGCGTCAGCACGCGGACGCGTTACGCTACCAGATGTGTAGTCGGCAAACAGGACTTGTGAAAAATTGGGCCGCATTACGGATGCCGGTATTACCATAAATATGCCGGAATAGGCTTAAGGTAGAACTTCTTATGAGTAAGTACGTGCCACCTATCGAGCAACTCGTTACCGAAATAGTTGTGAGAGATATAAAGCGGTCTACCGACTTCTACCGCCGTTTGGGGTTCGAACTTCTCCGAGACGGCGGTGACTTCGTGGAATTGACCTGGGAGGATCATCGTCTCTTTCTGGCCGAGCTCTCAGCGTTCCCTGAGATCGGGGAGATTGAGCTTCCGGCGCCTCCGAAGTTTCCGCTCGCGAATGTTCGCGTCATGGTTCCTAACGTGGATGACCGCTGGAGAATGGCTAACGAAATCGGTGCACAGATCGTGGTGCCAGTTGGCGATCGGTATTACGGCTTGCGCGACTTCACATTGGCTGACCCGGACGGATTTGGTGTTCGCTTCGCAAGTATGTTGCAGAGCTAGAACTGTCCCAGCGCTGAAAGGCGTCGTCAGCGGAGCTGTTTAAGTGGTCATTGTGAACGCCTGACAAAGGCGAGACGCTCCATCCAGATTCTTTCCTGAGAGATCCAGTAATGAAAGACCACTAAGGCGCGGGCACGGTTGTTCGGATTCTCAAGAGAAACAGAACACGCGGTTGCGCAACCGTAAGAGTCTGTATCCCGCAGCAACCATTGCCTTTTGGTCTGCCGCGAAAGCGACATTACACCACCAAAGAAGTTGCCAACGTTCTCGGAATTGGCCCCGACCTACTTCGATGGCGCATCAAAGCCGGTAAATATCCAGATCCACCCCGAGGCATTGCTGGACGCCGCCTTTTCACAATCGACGATGTGGTCACGCTCAGCCGCGTCCAGCAGGAAAGCAGATAAATAAATATAACGTGAGAAATTCGGCATCAAATTCGTTCTTTAATCCACACCTGCAAGAGTACTTTGCACTAAAGCGAGGCAAATTCCTGCTCAGCCACAAGTGACGGTCGGGAACGATGGTCGATGTTTATGAAGCCGTGGGTGGACCGTCAGGGTTGATTTGCGTGCCGGACTGGCACGGTTATGAACCTACGACCGATGACGTCGTCGAGTGGGCACGGGACGTGGTACCACGTATTAAACCGCCTTTTCGAGGGTGACGGGTTCGAGGTCAGATCGGAACCATGCGTGGGGAAAAGCTGTGCGGTTTTGCCGGACCGGTGCTTGTATTCCCGATGAATATTGTTATCCGACGCAGCGGTACTTCAAGGGTAATTGACGAGTCTCAGGTGGCTATGCCTAGATTTATAGGAAGTCATTGCTAAATCAGCGCGCTCTGAAGGAACTGACATGGCATCCCAGATCGAGGCATACGGTCTGATTGGAAACACCCACACCAGCGCGCTCGTCTCGCGAAGCGGGTCCATTGACTGGCTGTGCGCGCCACGCTTCGACTCAGACGCCTGCTTCACGGCACTCCTGGGTTACGACGAGCACGGCCGCTGGGCCTTGCGCCCTACGGTAAAAGTGCGAGAGAGCGAGCAGCGCTATCGCGACGACACCATGATCCTCGAAACAGAGTTCACATGCGACGGCGGCGTGGCGCGCGTCATCGATTTCATGCCGATGGGCGGTCGATGCGAAATTGTTAGGATCGTCGAGGGCGTCGATGGAGAAGTGCCGCTTGAGATGCTCCTTGACGTGCGCTTCTGCTATGGTGCCGACGCGCCCTCGATCGAGAAGATCGGCGACGGGACGTGCTTTCTCGCCGGGCAGGACGCTCTGATCCTGCGCTCACCCTTGGTCCTGGAGCAGGCAAGCCAGCGCGTATCTGCTTACCTGCGGGTAAAGAAGGGCGATCGCATCCCGATACAGCTCGCCTGGTTCGCGCCGCACGAGGAGCCTCCAGAGGCCACCGATGTCGAGCAAGCGCTGGCGTTCACGGAGTCGTTCTGGCGAGCGTGGTCAGGGCGCTGCGCCTACGAAGGCCGCTGGCGGGACGCTGTGGTGCGCTCGCTGATCACGCTCAAAGCGATGACCTACGCTCCTACCGGAGCCATCGTTGCCGCCCCGACGACATCCTTGCCGGAGGATATCGGGGGTGTTCGCAACTGGGACTATCGCTTCTGCTGGTTGCGGGACGCAACCTTAACGCTGGACGCGTTCAGGATCGGGGGCTACATCGACGAAGCCCGGGCGTTTCGCGACTGGCTGTTACGCGCTATCGCGGGCAACGCCGCTGACCTGCAGATCATGTACAACGTCGTTGGCGGGCGGCACTTGACCGAGCTAGAGCTTGACTGGCTGCCCGGGTATGAAGGCTCGAAGCCAGTGCGCGTCGGCAATGCCGCCTCCAACCAGTTCCAGCTCGACGTTTACGGTGAGGTCCTGTCGTGCTTGTACTCAGCGCGCAAAATGGGCCTCCCGAGGACAATGGAAGGCTGGCAGGCCGTGAAGGACCTGATAACTTTCGTAGAAGACGCCTGGCAGCGTCCCGACGACGGCATTTGGGAGGTGCGCGGAGGGCGTCGCCACTTCACCCACTCGAAGGTCATGGCCTGGGTATTCGTTGACCGGGTGATGAAAGGGATCCAGGAGTTCGGGGCCGGCGACGACGAGGGTCAGAAGATGTTGCCCCATCTCTGCACGCTACGGGAAAGAATCCACACCCAGATCTGCGAGCAGGGCTTCAATACGCGCGTGGGAGCGTTCACGCAATCCTACGGCAGTGAAGCTCTCGATGCCAGTCTACTGGTCATTCCGTACTTCGGGTTTCTCCCCGCGACCGACCCACGCATGCGGGGTACAGTAGCGGCGATTGAAAAGGACCTGCTCCAGGACGGCTTGGTGTTTCGCTATGACACCGAGAATGGTACTGACGGTCTCCCCGGATCGGAGGGAGCCTTCCTCCCGTGCAGCTTCTGGCTCGCCGTGAAGCCTCGCTCGAGAATTTCGGCGCTACCGAGGCGGGCAGAAGCGACGTAGGCATCGGCCGGCAGTCCGATCACGCTGAGCGTGTAGCGCACAATGCCGACATCAGGAACGATAAAGTTTCCCTCCTTGTCTACGTCTCCGGTTGTACTGAGAAACGTCGCGTTCGGATCGGCGGTGAGTGCCACGTGCAACTTGCCGGTCTCAACAGCCGCAGGCACCTCGGGCGATGAGTCCTCTACTCGCAGTAGGCCTGTAATTCTCTTGCTGAGTGCGACGCTGAGCGTGACATTTTGTATTGGGTCTTCACCGACATCTAGAATCACTTCACCACTTAAAATTGAACTTGTTCGGGATGCGTAGCGTCGCAAGAATGCGATATCGCCCAGGAATCACGTTCGGCGCGACAAAGGTTTTGTCATAGTCGTTGAATGTCACGGCAGGACGGTCGCCGACGATGGTCTCTTCAGGAGTTGACATATTGACGATGGTTACGCTATCTGCGACATCGATTGGACTCACTAATCGCCCACGAACGGTGCGTACTTCGTATCGCAGGTAGATTACGTTCTCGCCGTATAAGGCGTGGTGCGGCACGCTTGGCGCCGACAGCTCGACGCGCTCAAAACGCGCATTCACTGAAGTCGCCATGACTCCCGGCCAAGCCGCTCATGCGGCGGGCGTCACGTATGCGACGGTGAAGCGGTCGCATTGCCCGTATGCTTGCCATCAACGGGCAGCCGGATGGACGATGCCACAGAATGACGAAACGAATGAGAAGTTCGGAATGTATAAAAGCGTCTGCTCCGGCGCGGCTATGGAAGTTGATCGCGATTTGATTTCGCAAGCCCGCCGCTTCATCAACGGGGCAAATGTTCACTATGTCAAGACGTGGATTTATTGCTATGAACTGTCTCTTCCAAATTCTCCCCGCCGCCAACGGTACGAGGCGCTGCTGCGAGACTTCGTAAAATCGAAGACGCTGTTGAGGTTCTCAAGGGACATTGTCGAGACGCAGAGAAAGGAGCTAAATGCACTGTCAACGACAATGGTCGCGGCTCCATCAAAGGACTGACGGGTAGTCGGTCATCGCGATTTCGTCGTCCATGCTATGCCGGATTTTTGCGATTAACGGCAACGCTCTCGGCTGCCCAAAAAGGGGGGGGCCGCGTTATGCTGGCCGTCATTTCGGGGCAGTGCGACTGTGGCATGCACGTGAAAGCCATGCATGAGACGGACGGCATGAGGACGGTGCGCCCTCAATCATTCTGCAACATTACCCACATCGTTGACGGTAGCGTCACCGAACTTTGGATCAAACCCGAGCCGGCACCGGCAGACTGGCGGCGACATGAAGTCGCCAGCCTCGTCGTGCGTTGAAGCCATCCCGCCTCCGGGGACATTTTCGGGCCGAGTGAATTCCCATTTTTGCGGTACTCGGATTCCGCTGATAAGCCACCGAAAATGCGTTCTTGTCAGTGTTTGTCCTATATGTGCTAGCGTATACGGACGCACGGATGCGGTGATTTAGGGGGCGTTAGAGACCGTGCCGAAGAGTGGCGAAGTGAACGAGAAGTTCGGAGTCTATAAAAGCGTCTGCTGCGGCTTTGAAATTGTCATCACCAAGGGTGCAACCTTTCCTAACTGCCCGGACCATTTCCGGCACCCCGCCACCTGGAACCTGCTCCCAGACGAGGACATGACCCAGTTGACGGATAAAAAAAAATCGGACTCAAAGCCAGCCGCTTAGCCTACGGCCACACCCGACAGGTTGTTCTTAAATTCCTCAACGTTCCGTAGCGGACCGTTGAGGTGGTCATTCCTCGGAAACCATTTCTCCCAATCTATTGCCAACGGAAATACCCGGCATTTATTCGTCCAGCAGACCGGCGTCAAAGATCGAACTTTAGGCCCCTTGAGATATGCCTGGAGGTGTGGCTGCCGTGCATTTTCTTGCATAACGCGAGACAGTTCTATACGGAGGCATGAAAGGGAAGACTGAATTTGAAACCGAGAAGATCATTTCCGGCTCATCGGCAATCCTCGACGAGTTCGACCCCATTTACGCCCCCTCGAGGATCAAGGTTGTAAGCGAGAAGGTTTTCTCCCCGACAGAAATGATCTTCGA
>Ga0134089_10000144_pt1 | contig 13090 bp, 10 predicted proteins | sample 15_taG_24_FD_123127 | JGI IMG/M metagenome (GOLD analysis project Ga0134089, IMG submission 123127) | Grasslands soil microbial communities from the Angelo Coastal Reserve, California, USA - 15_D_Glu_40cm_5_24_1 metaG | ecosystem: Environmental > Terrestrial > Soil > Grasslands ... | reverse complement strand
CATACCACTCGAGAAGGTTTCCACTTCGATGACCATCAACTCCACGGCGGCGATACTGCTGTGCCTTTACGTCGCGGTCGCGAAGAATCAAGGCGCGAACCTGGCAAGAATCTCCGGCACGGTTCAGAACGATGTTTTGAAGGAATACATGGCCCAGCACGCCTGGGTGTATCCGGTCGAGCCGGCGCTGAAGATCATCGTCGACCTGTTCGATTGGTGCGCCCGGCACGCGCCGTTGTGGAACACCATTTCGATTTCCGGCTACCACATCCGCGAAGCCGGGGCGACCGCCGCCCAGGAGCTCGCCTTCACCTTGGCGAACGGCTTCACCTACGTGGAGCGGGGGGTGGCGCGCGGGCTCGACGTCGACGCGTTCGCACCGCGGCTGTCCTTCTTCTGGGACGTCCACAACGATTTCTTCGAGGAGATCGCGAAGCTGCGCGCGGCCCGGCGCATCTGGGCCCGTCACATGCGCGAGCGCTACCAGGCGAAGAACCCACGCTCGTGGATGATGCGCTTCCATTGTCAGACGGCGGGCGTCACGCTCACGGCGCAGCAGCCGATGAACAACGTTGTGCGGGTCGCCTACCAGGCGCTCGCGGCGGTGCTGGGGGGGACCCAGTCCTTGCACACCAACTCGCTCGACGAGACGCTCGCACTCCCGACCGAGGACGCGGTCCGGCTCGCGCTTCGCACCCAACAGATCATCGCACACGAGACGGGCGTCGCGCGGGTGATCGACCCGCTGGGCGGCTCCTACTACGTCGAATCGCTCACCGACCAGCTCGAGCGCGAGGCTGAGGGGTTGTTCGCGGAGATCCAGTCGGGCGGCGGCGTCGTCAAGGGCATCGAAAGCGGCTGGTTTCAACGGCAGATCGCGCGCTCGGCGCAGCGGTTCCAACGCGCGCTCGAGGCGCGCGAACGCGTGATCGTGGGCGTCAACGACTTCACGAGCGAAGACGACCACCCGGTCGAGATCCTCAAGGTCTCGAACGACGCGGAGGACGGCCAGCGGCGCCGGCTCGCACGCCTCCGCACGGAGCGGGACAACGGGCTGGCGGCCGCGCGGCTGGAGGCGTTGCGACAGGCCGCGCTGGACGACACGAATGTCATCGGCCCGATGCTGGACTGCGCCCGCGCTTACTGTACCCTCTACGAGATCCGGCACGCCCTGGAGCGCGTTTACGGCGCGTACCGTGAGCCGGTGTTCTTTTGACCCATGACCGCACTCCCACTCGCCCCCAGCGCGAACGCGGTCCGTGACGCGATGCAGCGGCTCGGGGCGATTCAGCCCGGCCCCTACCGGGTCGTGTCGTGCTACCTGAAGCTCGAGCCGCGCGACAAGACCCGCGGCAAGTACCTCATCAAGATGAAAAACCGGATCCGCGAAGCGGTCGCGGCGCTGGAGCGCCAGAGCCTGGAGCGCGCCGTGCGCGACCAGGTCGGCGCGGATCTCGAGCGGATCCGCCGACACTTCGAGGAGCCCGGGGAACTGCCGCGCACACGGGGCGTGGCGCTGTTCGCCTGCCGCACCATCGGCCTGTTCGACGTGATCCCCTTGCCGCACGTCTACCGCTCGCGGCTCGCCGTGGAGCCCGTCCCCCTCGTCCGGGAGCTGGTGGCGCTGGAGCAGGAATTCGGCACGATCCTCGTGGCGGCGTGCGACCGAACCGGGGCGCGGTTCTTCGAGGTGACGGCCTTCGACGTCGCGGAACTCCCCGGCCTGCGAGCCGAGGCGACGCGGCCCGGTAAGTTCCACGGCCAGCGCCAGGCGAAGCGGGGCGGAGTGCTCGCGGGCGGCTACGGCGAGCACAACTATCATATGCGGATCCGCGAGGAGAAGCACCGGCACTACGCCAACGTCGCCGACCGCATCTACCAGATCCACACCCAGCGGCCGCTGGCCGGTCTCGTCGTCGCGGGCATCGGCGTGGACGCAGCCGCCCTCGTGCCGCACCTCCACACGTACCTCCACGACCTGCTGCTCGGCGTCGTCAAGCTGAACCCGAAACGGGCGAGCCCGGCCGAGGTGCATGAAGCCGCGCTGTTGCTGCGCGACCAGCGCGAACGGGCCTGGGAACGGGCCCACGCGGAGGCGGTGCAGGAAGGGCTGGGCACCGGGTGGGCGGTCAACGGCATCCAGGCCACCTTGAAGGCGCTCGCCAAGGGACAGGTGCGCACCCTGTTGGCCGACGGCCAGAACGACGACGCGCGCATCGATGACGCGATCGAGGAGGCGTTGCGCCAGCGCGTGCAGGTGGACGTGTTGTACGACGACACGGCACGCCGCACGGTGGACGGGCTGGCCGCGCTGTTGCGGTTCCGCCGCTGATGGCCGCGGCGAAGCGGCCGATCCGCGTGCTGGTCGCGAAGCCCGGTCTCGACGGGCACGACCGCGGCGCTAAAGTCGTCGCCGCGGCGCTGCGGGACGCCGGCATGGAGGTGATCTATACCGGCCTGCACCAGACGCCGGAGATGATCGCCCAAGCGGCGGTGCAGGAGGACGTGGATGTCGTGGGCCTCTCCATCCTCTCGGGCGCGCACCTCACGCTGTTTCCACGCGTGCGGAAGCTGTTGAACGAGGCCGGGCGCGACGACGTCCTCGTGATGGGCGGCGGGATCATTCCGCCGGAGGACATGGACGCCCTCCAGAAACAGGGGATCGGCAAGTTGTTCGGGCCCGGGACGCCCACGTCGGAGCTGGTCAGATACATCGAAGAATGGGCAGCAGAACATGTCTCAGCCTGAAGCACTCCGCATTCCGCATTCCGCATTCCGCACTTGTCTTTGAGCCGTCTCAAGACGCTCACCGCGGAATACCGCGAGCTGCGCTCGCGCCTCGAGCAGGGGGGCGGGCCGGAGAAGATCCGCCGCCAGCATGAGCAGCGGAAGCTCACCGCCCGGGAGCGCATCACGGCGTTGCTCGACCCCGGCGGCGAGTGGTTCGAGGTCGGTCTGCTGGTCGCGTACGACCAGTACGACGGCCAGGCCCCCGCCGCCGGCGTGATCACGGGCCTCGGACGCATCGCCGGCCGCCCGGTCGTCGTGGTGGCGAACGACGCTACCGTGAAGGCGGGGTCGTGGTGGCCGGAAACGATCAAGAAGATCCTCCGCGCCCAGGAGATCGCCATGCGCCAGCGGGTGCCGATCGTCTACCTGGTCGACTCCGCCGGCGTGAACCTCCCGTACCAGGGCGGCGTCTTTCCGGGACAGTACGGCGCGGCGCGGATCTTCTATTACAACTCGATCATGCGGCACTACCTGCGCGTGCCGCAAATCGCCGCCGTGATGGGCCCGTGCATCGCCGGCGGCGCGTACCTGCCGGCGCTGTCGGATGTCATCTTCATGGTGGAGGGCACGTCGTTCATGGGGCTGGGCGGCCCGAACCTCGTGAAAGGCGCGACGGGCCAGCTCGTGGACGCCGAACGCCTGGGCGGGGCGAAGACACACACCGCGGTGAGCGGTGTCGCCCACTATCGCGCCCAGGACGATGCCGACTGCCTGAAACGCATGCGCGAGTACGTCGCCCGCCTGCCGCGCCCCCCGCGCCCCCCGCGCCCCCCGCGCCCCCCCCCAGCGCCCTCGCTCCCGGCCGGCAAGCCCAAACGCGACCCGAACCAGCTGTACGATCTCCTCCCCGCCGACCATCGCATGAGCTACGATGTGCGCGCCGTGCTGGAGTGTGTGCTCGACAGTGGGACGCTGGCCGAGTTCCAGCCCGAAATCGCGCCGGAGATGATTTGCGGGCACGGCGCGATCGCGGGGCGGCCAGTCGCCCTCATCGCCAACTCCCGCGGGGTCATCAAGGGGAAGCAGGGCGAGCCACCCAAGATCGGTGGCATCATCTACACCGAGAGCGCGGAGAAGGTGGCGTACTTCATCGACACCGCCGACCGGGAGCGGACGCCGCTGCTCTTCGTCCAGGACGTGTCGGGGTTCATGGTCGGCACGGAGGCGGAACACTCGGGGATCATCCGCGCCGGGGCGCGGTTCGTCGAGGCGATGGCGACCGCCACCGTGCCGAAGCTCGTCCTCACCGTGAACCACGCCTCGGGCGCCGGCTACTACGCAATGGCGGGGCAGGGCTTTGACCCCGACTTCCTCGTCTCCTGGCCCACGGGACGCATGGGCGTGATGGAGGGGGAATCCGCGATCCAGGCGGTCTACGGCAGCGCCGCCGACAAGGCCGACAACAGCGCTGCCGTCGACGCGATGCGCGCCGACTACGAGCACCAGCTCGACGCCAGGTTCGCCGGCGCGCGCGGCTTCGTGGATGCACTCGTGCTCCCCGAGGAGACCCGCGACACCGTCGCCTTCCTGCTCGAAGTCGCCGCGGAATTCACTGGCCCGCACATCGGGGCCTTCGTCCTCCCGAGGGATACGTGACCACACGCCCGCTCCTGCTCGTCCTCGTCGCGCTCGGCGCCGCCTGCGCCACCGGCGCGCCCGTCACACGACCGCAGCCCGCCAAGGCCCCGCCCCCGGTCACCGGCGCGCCGACTACGCCTACCGCGCCTCCCGACGCCGCGGCGGAGCACGCGCAACCCGCCCTCCCGCCGCCCGTGGCCCTCATGGCCGGGCTGATGCCGCTCAAGGGCACGGGGGTCGATCAGTTCCGCACCAGGCATCCGACCTACGACGGGCGGGGAGTGCTGATCGGAATCCTCGACACCGGCGTCGATCCCGGCGTGGACGGGCTCATCACCACCAGCACCGGCGCACCAAAGATCGTCGACGTGCGGGATTTCTCGGACGAAGGCCGAGTCGCGCTCTCGCCAGTTACGCCGTCGGGTGACGGGACCGTGTCGGTCGGCGGGCGGAAGCTTTCGGGCGCAGGGCGGATCGGACGCCTCACGAGCGCCACGACCTGGTACGGCGGACAGCTATCCGAGCTGCCCCTGGGCAAAGTGCCGGCAGCGGACTTGAACGGCAACGGCACGAACACCGACGTCTTCCCGGTGATCGTCGTGAAGGCGCCCGACGGCTGGGTCGCGTTCCTCGACTCGAACTTGAACGGCTCATTCGAGGACGAAATGCCGCTGCACGACTATCGCCAAGGGCGCGAGACGATCGCGCTGGGCACGAGGCCGATCACCCTCGCCGCGAACTTCGACGAGACCAATGGTGTCCCCCGGCTCGATATCGTCTTCGACAATGGGGGCCACGGCACGCACGTGGCGGGCATCGCGGCCGGCCACAACCTGTTCAACGTCGCGGGATTCGACGGGGTCGCGCCGGGGGCCCAGCTCTTGGCGTTCAAGATCGCCAACAGCGCGCGCGGTGGGATCTCCGTGAACGGCTCGATGCAGCGCGCCATGGAGTACGCCGCCCGCTACGCCGAGCAACGGAACCTGCCGCTGGTCTTGAACCTGAGTTTCGGGGTCGGGAACGAGCTCGAAGGGCGCGCGGTGATCGACTCCATCGTGAACGCCTTCCTGACCGCCCATCCGTCGATCGTGTTCACGATCAGCGCCGGCAACGACGGGCCGGGGCTGTCGACGCTGGGCTTCCCGGGCTCCGCCGACCTCGCGCTCTCGATCGGCGCCATCTTCCCAGGTGCGTTCGCCCGGCCGGCACAGGCGGGGACTCCTCCCGCCGCGGACGTGCTCGGCTGGTGGAGCTCCCGGGGCGGGGAGGTCGCCAAGCCCGACCTTGTGACGCCTGGGGTCGCCTTTTCAGCGGTGCCGCGCTGGGACACCGGCAACGAAATCAAAGGCGGAACCAGCATGGCCGCGCCGCACGCCGCGGGCCTGGCCGCGTGCCTCATCTCGGCCATGCTGCAGGAGGGCCGCAAGGTCAGTGCCGCCGAGCTGGCGCAGGCGCTGCGCGCGTCGGCACTCCCGGTCGGTGGCGCCAGCGCGATCGACGAGGGCGCCGGGGTGCCGCGGCTCGAGGCGGCCTATCGCTGGCTGCTGAGCGGGCACCAGGGCTCCGAGTACGTCGGGCGGACCGAAGGCGGCGCGTCGGGGGCGTTCCGCCGCGACGGCTTCGCCGGGCCGGCCGACACGCTGCAGCTGTTCCACGTGCGACATGTCGCCGGCCTGAGGGCGGCGCAATTCCTCCTGCGCAGCAGCGTCGCGTGGCTCGGCGTGCCGGGTCTGGTCCAGGCGGGAGCGCGGGAGACTGAAATCCCGGTCGTGTACTCCCGCGCTCCATTGGCGGCGCCCGGCGTGTACGTCGGGGCCGTCTCGGCCTGGAATCCGAGCGATACGCTCGCCGGCCCGTTGTTCACCCTGCCCAACACCGTCATCGTTCCGTACGACCTGGCGTCGCGGCCGCTGTACGACGAGCGGCGGGGGATCGGCCCGGGGCGCGTGCAGCGCTACTTCCTCCGCGCCACCCCGGCGGGGGCGACCCTGCTCGCGCGCGTCACGCTCCCTGACTCGGCCGAGCAGCGCGCCACGGCGCGGCTGTACGAGCCGAACGGACAACCGTTCCGCGATGTCGAAGAGGTGCAGCTCGGCCGGACCGATCCTGGCACGGGAGGGTTCGTGGTGCGCGCCGAGGACCTGGTGCCGGGCGTATACGAGCTGGACGTGATCGCGCCGCCGCTCTCCGGCGTCAACGCCACTGTGCGGGCCGAGGTCGCGCCGCTGACGCTCAGCGGGAGCGAAGCCTCGAACCCAGGAAGCGGGACCGCCGGCGGTCGAGTGACCGCGGTCCTGATGGGCGCGGAGTGGAGCGTCGACGTGACGGGCCGCGGCGCACCGCCCGAGAGTCTGACGGTGCGCGTGCCCGACTGGGCGTCCCGCGCCGTCATCGACGTCCAGATGCCGCGCGAGCAGTGGGGCGAGTTCACGGACTTCGGCGTCACGGAGTACGATTCGGCGGGACAGCAGGTCGGCCAGGGGGCGATGAATTACGCGATCGGGCGGCACAGTTTCGACGTCCCGTCCGCCCTGAAGAACCGTCCGGTCACCATCGAGCTGTTCCCAGCCTTCGCGCGCGACGGCGGCGCGCACCCCTGGCGCACGACGGTGCGCGTGCGCTTCCTGCTCCGCGACGCTCGGCCGTTCGGCGCTGGCGCAGACGTCTCCGTCGTCGCGGGCGGGCGGAGGCTGCTGCCGCCCCAGCGGCCGCCAGAGCTCACGCTCCCGACGGGCTTCGCGCCGCTCGTCGAGCTGCGCGTGCATCCAGCCGTGGGCACCGATGCCGTCCGCCGCGGCGTCCCACAACCGTGACCTCGCAGGGCTCGCCGGCCCTCCCCACCGTCCGGATCGCCGCCGGGCAGGGCTTCTGGGGTGACTGGCTCGAAGCGCCGTACCGCCAGGTCACGGGCGGGCCGATCGACTACCTCATGATGGACTACCTCGCCGAAGTGACGATGTCCATTCTGCAGAAGCAGAAGTCGCGCGACCCGACGCTCGGCTACGCCACGGACTTCGTGCCGCTGATGGAGCGGATCCTCCCGACCCTGGTCGAGCGCCGCATCAAGGTCACCGCCAACGCCGGGGGCGTGAACCCGCCGGCCTGCGCACAGGCGGTGGCCGCGGCGGCACGCCGGCTGGGGCTCGGCGGCAAGTTGCGCATCGGCGTCGTGACGGGAGACGACCTCCTCGGTCGCCTCGACGGGTTGCTCGCACGTGGACACGAGCTGAACAACCTCGACACGGGCCGCCCGCTCCGCGACGTTCGCGACCGCGTGCGCTCCGCCAACGCCTACCTCGGCGCGTGGCCCGTGGTGGAGGCGCTGCGCCAAGGCGCCGATATCGTGATCACCGGTCGCGTGACCGACACCGGGCTCAGCCTGGCGCCGATGATTCACGCCTTCGGCTGGCAGCGCGACGACTGGGACCTGCTCGCCGCGGGGACTGTCGCGGGCCACACGATCGAGTGCGGCGCCCAGTGCTCGGGGGGCAACTGCCTGGTGGACTGGGAGCGGATCCCGGACCTGGCCGATGTGGGGTACCCGATCGTCGAGGCACGTGCCGACGGCACCTTCGACATCACCAAACACCCCGGCACCGGCGGGCGCATCACCGTCGCTGGAGTGACCGAGCAGCTCGTCTACGAGATGGGCAACCCGGCGGAGTACATCACGCCCGACTGCATCGCCGATTTCAGGACCATCCGCCTCGCCCCGGCGGGGAAAGACAGGGTCCGGGTGTCGGGGGTCCGGGGCAGGCCGGCCACCGACAAGCTGAAGGTATCGGTGGCCTACTTCCACGGCTACAAGGCCGTCGGCACCCTGGTCTACGCGTGGCCGGACGCCTACAAGAAGGCGAAGGCCGCGGACGGCGTGCTGCGGCAGCGTCTTGCGGCCCTAGGGCTCGAGTTCGACGCGATCCTGACGGAGTTCGTGGGTGCGAACGCCACGCACGGCGTTCTGTCCTTGGAGACCGCGCCCCTCGACGCGTTGCCGGAGGTGCAGCTGCGGATCGGCGTACGATCCTCCGACGTGGCTGCCGTCGAGCGCTTTACACGCGAAATCGCGCCGCTCATTCTCAATGGACCGCCGAGCGTCACCGGATTCGCTGGGGGGCGACCCAAGCCGGAGGAGATCGTGGCCTATTGGCCAGCGCTCGTGGACAAGCGGATGGTCGAGCCGTGCGTGGAGATCGTGGAGGTATGAGAAGGCGGTCGAGGGCGGTGGAGGGCGGTCGAGGGCGGTCGAGGAAGCGTCGCGTCCCGCTACTCGAGCTCGCCCACGCCCGCTCCGGGGACAAAGGAGATACGGCGAACGTCGGGCTGATCGCGCTCAAGCCCGAGTATTATCCCCTCCTAGTGAAACAGGTGACCGCGGCCCGAGTCGCACGGCACTTCAAGGGGATGATCAAGGGCCCGGTCGAGCGCTACGAGCTGCCGAACCTCATGGCGTTGAACTTTCTGCTGCACGGAGCGCTCGACGGCGGCGGGACCATTTCGCTCAAGACCGACGCCCAGGGAAAGGTGCTGTCCACGGCGTTGCTGCGCATGGAGATCGAGGTGGCGCAGTGAGCGAGACCGAGCGGGTGCTGCTCGTCGTGGAGGGCGGCGTGCTCACGGTCACGCTCAACCGCCCGGAGAAGAAGAACGCGATCGACACGCCGATGATCGCGGCCCTGCTCGGCGCCATCGAGCGCGCGGATCTCGACGCCGAGGTCCGCGTGGTCGCGCTGCGCGGCGCGGGAGCGGATTTTTGCGCCGGCATGGATCTGAACGAGCTGCTCGCATCGGCGGACAAGACGGTGGAGCAGAACCGCGAGGCCGCGCTCCGCTTCGGCGAGATCTTCATCCGGATCCGGAAGCTGCCGAAGCCCGTCGTCGCGGTCGTGCACGGGCGGGCGCTGGCGGGCGGCTGCGGCCTTGCGACGGCATGCGACCTGCTGGTGGCGACCGAGTCGGCGAAGTTCGGCTATCCGGAAGTGCAGCGCGGCTTCGTGCCCGCCATCGTCATGACACTCCTCAAGCGGACCGTCGGGGAAAAGGTCGCGTTCGATCTCGCGGCAACCGGCCGCATCCTCTCGGCACCCGAAGCCGCGGAGCTGGGCCTCGTGTCGCGCGTGTACGAAGACTCCGACTTCGAGGAGCAAGTCGGGGAAGTGCTGCGCGCCCTTGCGGCGTCGAGCGCCTCCGCCCTCGCGTTCACCAAGCAGCAGTTCTACCAGCTGGACGGCCTGCGCCTCGAAGACGGCATCCGGCTGGGCGCAGACGTCAACGCCGTGAGCCGCACGACCCCGGACTTCCGAGCCACGCTCCAGGCGTTCCTGAAGAAATAGCGCCCGGCGTGAAATAGCGCCCACCGTGCGGGAAGTAGGGGCGCAGCATGCTGCGCCCCTACTCGGCGCGGGGCTAAATTCCCAGCGTGTCGACGGTGTCCTCCCTGCGCCAGCCCGGCCGAATTCTCTTAGTCTCGTGCTACGAGCTCGGCCACCAGCCGTTGGGGCTGGCCTGGCCGAAGGCATTCCTCGAGCGGGCCGGCTACGCTCCGGCCACTGTCGATCTCGCGGTCGAAGCCCTGGATGAATCCACGCTGCGGCAGGCGCTGCTCATCGCGATCGCTGTGCCGATGCATACTGCGCTCCGCCTTGGCGTGCGGGCTGCGGAGCGGATCCGCCGCGTGAATCCCGTATGCCGGATCGTGTTTCACGGGCTGTACGCCCTGCTCAACGCCGAGTATCTGCTCGAGCACGTCGCCGACGCGGCGCTGGGTGGCGAGACGGAAGGCGAGCTTGTGAGTCTCGTGCAACGGCTCGACACGGGGGTCGAGCCCGCGCCGCAGCGCCAGGCCGTGCTCGGGCGCCTCGATTTTCCAATCCCGAGCCGCGCCGGCCTTCCCGCGCTTACGCGCTACGTGAGCCTCGCGCATCGGGGCCGCCTCGTGCCTGCAGGCTACGTCGAGGCGAGCCGTGGCTGCCTGCATCGCTGCTTACACTGCCCGATCCCACCCGTCTATCAGGGTCGCTTCTTCGCCGTGCCGCGCGAGGTCGTGCTCGAGGACGTACGGCGCCTGGTCCAGGCGGGGGCGGGGCACATCACGTTCGGCGATCCCGACTTCTTGAACGGGCCGGGTCACGCCCTCAAGCTCGTTCGCGCGCTACATCTCGAGTTTCCCAGGCTCACCTACGACTTCACCGCCAAGGTGGAACACATCCTCGAGCAAGAGGCGCTGGTCCCTCAGTTCGCGGCGACCGGGTGTCTGTTCGTCGTGTCCGCTCTGGAATCACTCTCCAACGTCGTGCTCGCGAACTTAGAAAAGGGACACACCCGCGCCGACATCCCGGTGGCGCTCGCCATCGTGCGCCGGGCGGGGATCGCGTTGCGGCCGTCGTTTGTGCCGTTCACTCCATGGAGCACGCTCGCCGATTATCTCGACCTGCTCGACTTCGTTGAGGCGGAGCGACTGATCGACCACGTGGACCCGGTGCAGTACACGATCCGACTGCTCATCCCGCCGGGCTCGCTGCTCCTCTCCCGGCCGGCGATCCACCCGTTTCTCGGGGCCCTCGACCAGGCGGCGTTTACCTATCAGTGGACCCACCCTGATCCGAGGATGGACGCGCTTCAACGTGCTGCGAGCGCGCTGGTGGAGCGCGCGGCTGGCTCGAGCGAGGATGCGTGGACGACTTTTTACCGCCTCCGCGCGCTGGCCACGGAATGTGCTGGCTTCCCGGCGCGACTGGCGGCGTCAAGGCACCTGCGCCCGAGCGGCCGATTCCTGCCCGGCTCACTGAGCCGTGGTTCTGCTGAGCCGAGCCGACGGAGAGCCAGGTGGGCTCTGTGGAACGGGCAGCGGGGGGATGGCGCTAGCGGGCTGCGCGGCCCCCCACCTCCAACCCCCCGCGCCGCGGCAACTCGTCCCCAGTTATAATTCAAGCGTAGCCGTTTCCGATCATGAGGCAGCAATGGCCAGTCTCAACGTTCCCCTCTACGACCCCCACCTCGTGCAGCCGATGCGCGAGGAGCTCACTCGCTTGGGCTTCAAGGAGCTGCGCACGGCGCAAGACGTGGACGCAGTGCTCGGCACCACCAGAGACGCCACGCTCGTCGTCGTGAACTCGGTATGCGGCTGCGCGGCGCGCAATGCGCGTCCCGCCGCGGCCCTCGCGATCCAGCACGCCAAGCGACCCAAGCAGCTCCTGACCGTGTTCGCCGGCCAGGACGCCGAGGCGACCGCCCGGGCGCGGAGCTATTTCACCGGGTATCAGCCCTCGTCGCCCCAGATCGCCCTGTTCGCGGATGGTGAGCTGGTGTTCATGCTCGAGCGGAAGAACATCGAAGGGCGGGCGGCGCAAGACATCGCCGCAGACCTGACCGCGGCGTTCGACCGGTACTGCGCCTGACGGCCCGTCGCGAGCCAGCCGGGGGGCTCCCGTAGCGACTGCGTATTTTTGTCGCGGAGGGAGCCCCCGGCCGGCTCGCATCGTGCATGACATTACCGCCAGACTTCCGGTCCGCCGCGGACGAAGCGTGGGAGCGCGTCCGCGTCGCCCCCGGCTTCCTGACCGAGCGAGAGGCCCGGTTCCTCGCCCTGGCAGCCGCCTGCACGCCAGGGCAGGGCGTCATGCTCGAGATCGGCAGCTTCAAGGGCAAGTCGACCGTGGGGCTCGCGTCCATCGTCGCCCGGTACGGCCTCGGCAAGGTCGTGGCGGTGGACCCGCACACCGCCCCATCCAGCACCGATCCGAGCCTCGGCGGCCAGTCGTCGTCGTTCGACGACTTTCTCCAGACCCTCGCCCGGGCCGGCCTCAGCGAGCACGTCGAGGTGCATCGCACGTTCTCCCGCGATCTCGCGCGCGGCTGGAGCCGGCCAATCCGCTTCCTCTGGATCGACGGCGACCACACCTACCCGGGCGCGAAGCAGGACCTGGACCTGTTCGCCCCGCACCTGGCTCCGGGCGGAGTTGTGGCATTCCACGACGTGCTGCACAACTTCGCGGGCCCGATTCGCGTGTTCGTGGAGGACGTGTTGGGGTCGGACCGCTACGGGCCGGCCGGGTTCTGCGGATCGATCGGCTGGGCGCAATACCGACCGGCTGACGGCAGTTCGGCGTATTTTCGCGACAGGCGCCGCACGCTGGCGCGTCGCGCGACGCGACTCATCCGGCTGTCCGAGCGGGGACGAGAGCTGCGGGGCGCCGCCAAGCTACGCTACAAGCTCTGGAGGGCGTTGGTCCCTCACGGGGACGTGGACCCGTCCACGTGGGTTAACGCTGTGGAGCAGGGGTAAGACGAGACCGCCGGGGTCTCCCGGAGCGACTGCGTATTCTGGTCGCGAAGGGAGACCCCGGCGGTCTCGTCTATCGCACGGTCTCGTCTACAGCACCCGCTCCCGCCGCACCCGCACGTCGACCACGTTCTGGACCCAGGACCAGAGTGAGTCCTGCCTCTCCATCGGCACGCCGTCCAACATGTGGCGGCGCCAGCCGCGCATGACGTCCGCGTCCTGCGTCCAGAGGCGCACGCGCTTCCGCGGCACCTTGCGCTCCCACAGCTGCGCGATGGGCGGGGCGGCGTACAGCAGGCGGACCGTCACGTTGCGGGACAGGTATTCGAGCGCGCTCATGTCCACCCGCTTGTACTTGTCGTCCGACGAGACGCGGCCGGCACTCGGATAGTCCGGCTCGCCGTCGGAGAACAGCACCACGTTGAGCGGCGCCAGGACCAGATT
>Ga0134089_10000143_pt1 | contig 13166 bp, 16 predicted proteins | sample 15_taG_24_FD_123127 | JGI IMG/M metagenome (GOLD analysis project Ga0134089, IMG submission 123127) | Grasslands soil microbial communities from the Angelo Coastal Reserve, California, USA - 15_D_Glu_40cm_5_24_1 metaG | ecosystem: Environmental > Terrestrial > Soil > Grasslands ... | reverse complement strand
TCAACATCGAGCGAGGCAGCCGATGAGAACTGGAATTCTCGCATCGCAAACATTTCCATTTCTGGTCGCTCTAGTTCCTGTAATTCATCAAGTATCGGAGAAAGATATGACTCCCTGAGACTCCTACGGACTCAAGCTCTGCGATTGGAGAGTCTTCCAGTCCGAAATGGATCCCAGTGACAAAGCCGGGTCTTCGTTTTCCCTCAGAGTTGAGATCTCCCATGACCTGTGGAGAAAATGTTAGCCTGATCTCATCGACTAGCATCGCTTTGACAAGCCTGCCGGCCAGAATCGGCCCCCCCTGAATGTCCAGGAGATTCGCTTTGTAGTCCTTTCTTAGAATCCCTAAAGCTTTGCCGAGGTCTATGTTCGTGTCTCCAACAGGGTACGTTTTGGTGAGCTCGAGAGCCCGATGCCCTTGAGCGCCAAGTTGTTTCGCCTGATCCTTCAGCCTTTCCTCTCCTTTCCTCGTGGTAAAAAGGACCGGCTGCCACTCCTCGTTCTTAGGGTTGAACACAGGGTGTTTCAGATCAACCTCTCCTCTGCCGGTTACAACTGCCCTGACGGGTTTACCATTCCTTTTCCTCAAGAGACCCTGCAAGTCCTTGTCTCTGGGGTACCAAGTCGCGTTTGGATTGTCTCTGAGGATTCCAGCCCCTCCGAGAACGGCGTCGGCTGATGCCCAACCATATTGGAGAGCTCTGTTATCGGTGAGACCTCCCGCCGCTATTGGATTGTCTTTCAAGTGCCGTAAGGCAATTTCGGATCCTCCGCGTTGACCGGGTTCGAGAGGAACGGCGATCCCATCGATCGTAGTCACAAACATGAGGTAGGTGTGGGGAGATCCCTCGACCTTGTAGAATTCTGATAGGTGGTCCATGGATACGTTCGGGTCTTCAAATAATTGTACCATTCTGACCATGGTCGAACGGCAATGCTAACGGATGTCTATATTGAGCTTCACGTCCCGGACTTCAAGAAGGCAATCGAGTTCTACTCTAGACTCGGTTTCAAGCTCTTGTGGAGAACCGAGGACTATCTTGTTATGAGGAGAAAGAGAAGTGTGCTGAATTTCTACGGCGGCAGTCAGAAGGTATACTCCCACTCTTACTTCGGTCGATTCAAGAAAACCACAAGATGCGGTTACGGGGTCGAGATGATCATTCCAGTTGATCGAGTGGAAGGTTTCTACAACAGTGTGAAGAAATTTGCAAAGATCGTTCAGCCCTTGCAGTTGAAGAAATGGGGGCGTCGCGACTTCAGAATCGTCGATCCGTTCGGTTTCTACCTACGGATCACAGAAAGATACGAGTGGGCTGGCAAGCTTGACGCGAGGCAGAAAGAACTGATCAATGATTACAAGATGAAACTCAAAGAAGGAGATCTGAAGGCCAAGAAAATCTGAATCGACTAATCCGAATTTCCAGTGTGGGGATAGGCCGCTAGATCATCGCGCTGTTCAATATCCAATATGTGGCCCAGCTTCTTCTGTTTCGTCTCCAAGTAGAACTTGTCAAACTGATTGGGGGGCATCACGACGGGTATTCTCGCAACCACATTGATTCCGTGAAGCTGCAGATCCTTCAACTTGTCCGGATTGTTCGTCAGAAGCTTGACCGATTTTACGTGGAGGGACATTAGCATGTGGGCCGCTATGTCGTAGTCTCGCTCGTCCGGTCTGAAGCCCAGTTTTTCGTTCGCCTCAACAGTGTCGAAACCAGCATCCTGCAGCTGGTAGGCTTTGATCTTGTTTACGAATCCGATTCCACGGCCTTCCTGTCTCAAGTAGAGAACGATGCCCCGATCCATCTTGCCGATTCGCATAAGGGACTCCACAAGTTGTTCTCGGCAATCGCAACGCAGCGAGCCGATTGCATCACCTGTAAGGCATTCAGAATGCAGTCTTACCGGAACATCTTCCTTCTCGAAGATATCGCCGTGAACAAAGGCAGCGTGCTCTTTTTTGTCGAAATTGTTCCAGAAGGCGACAGCCTGATAGTCGCCGTATAGAGTGGGTAGGTTCGCGATGGCCTTGACCTTGACGCAGATCTCCGGGGCCTCACGGCATGAGTGGTCTTCGCTCTCCTTCAACAGCTGCTCGACGGCTGATTTCGGGATGCCCATCAAGGCCGACGCGAAAAACGGGAACAGTCCCTTTTGAGGATTGCTTTCCTAGGAGGGCATTCTCTCGTTCGCGATCAGTGCAAGGGAGCACGTGTCCCTGCATAGATTGAGTTCAATTTTCTCGCATAGTCTTTTGTTGTGAGAACACCGTTGAGATTTCAGACCGATTATGGTTCGGATAGCTGTTGATGAAAGGGAGAAGCCGTCGGGTGTTCCTGATGAGCTCCGCTCGAAGGGAGTCTCGGTTGAATATAGGGTCCTTGAGGTAGCAGATTACATAGTTGGTGAGTATGCAGTGGAGCGAAAATCCGCGCGGGACTTCGTCTCCTCATTGTTTAGCGGGAGGCTTTTCGATCAAGCCTATAGGATAGGCGAGTCGTACAGAGACAAGATTCTGGTCGTTGAGGGAAGCTTCGACGACGAACTCAAGAGATCTCGGAACCCGCGTTCTCTCTGGGGTGCCCTGATTTCCGCGGTTTTAGATTTCGGCTTGCACTGTTTCTTCACTCACGATGCGAAAGAGACCGCTGAGTTTTTGGTTACCCTTGGGAAAGGTGGACGGTACAAGGGCCATCGGGGGCCCCCTCCACTCGTCGTCCGGAAGCCGAGGTCGGCTGACATTAACAGGCTTCAGGAATCCATTGTTAGTTCGGTTCCCGGCATCGGGCCTCGCACAGCCGAACAATTGTTGTCCCATTTTGGATCGTTGAGACGGACGTTCAGTGCTTCCGTGACGGAAATGGCAGTCGGAGCTGGAATCGGTAAAGCCAGGGCCTTGAGCGTTAGAGCGCTTCTGGATGCTTCCTACAAGCCTTCAAAAGGAGTCCACTCTCAAACCCAGCTTCGCGCAGAGGCGTAGAAACAACGGGGGTATTTCTTCAAGGATGCGACTGGGTGGTAACGCAGAACCCTGATCGAGAGGTTTTGCGGAACTCCTCTGTCAGCATTGATGACAGTGGAACCATTCGTGACATGGGCATAACTCATGGTTCCAGGAAGGACGAGGTAATCGATTGTAGAGGTAAAGTGTTGATTCCGGGCTTGATCAACACTCACACTCATCTTTCAATGACTCTCTTCAGAGGATACGCTGACGATCTAGAGCTTCAGCAATGGCTGGAGAAGAAGATCTGGCCTTTGGAGAAACGACTCACGGGTGAAATGTGCTATTTTGGCGCGCTTCTGGGGGCGATGGAGATGACGAGAACCGGAACCACGTGTTTCGTTGACATGTACTTTCACATGGAAGATGTTGCCCGAGCGACCGAGGAGGCAGGGCTTAGAGGAATACTCTCCTACGGAATGATCGATCCCCCAACCCATGAGGGCAAAGAAAAAGAGCGGAAAAGTTCCCTGAAACTGCTCCAACACGTCAGCGCGATGAAATCGCCCAGAATCTCGTTTGCGTTCGGGCCTCATTCTCCCTATACCTGCGGCGAAGAAACTCTGCTCTGGTGCAGAAAGGAAGCTGAAAAGGAAAACGTCCTAGTCAACATTCACATCGCTGAGACCCGAGGAGAGCAGGCGAAGTTTGAGCGAGACAAGAAATCTCGCGAGGTAGATTATCTCGACAAGATAGGCTTTCTTAGCGATAGAGTGCTTGCAGCCCACTCGGTCTGGTTGACGAAATCGGAGGTCAAGTTGTATGGAAAGCATGGCGTCAGAGTAGCTCACTGTCCAGTCTCCAATATGAAACTGGCAGGAGGCAGCGTGGCACCTTTGCCGGAGATGTGGGAAGCGGGAGTCCCGGTTGGCCTTGGTACTGATGGACCCGCAAGCAACAACAGCCTTGACATGTTTGACACGATGAAGGTTTGTGCCCTGGCTCACAAAGCGCATCGGTGGGACGCAACAATTGCTAACGCTCAGAAGGTACTCGACATGGCTACAATCGATGGAGCCCGTGCGATTGGCAAGGAGAAAGAGATCGGGAGCATCGAGAAGGGCAAGCGGGCTGATCTAGTTCTTGTCGATCTAAAAGAGCCAAGCATGATGCCTATTCATGGAAAAGAGACTGTAGTCTCTGATCTCGTATACTCTGCCAGCGGCTACAACGTCGATACAACAATAGTAGATGGGAGGGTCGTGATGAAAAACCGAAAGTATGCTAAGCTGGATCTTGCGAAAATCGAGGAAGGGGTCAACGCCTCAGTTCGTAGACTTATGCTGTAACCGAGCCTTTTCGATTATCAAGTATCCGCTTTGTCCGTCCCACCGACTGGCCACCTTGTCGACACTGACCCGCCACTTGAAGTTAGGCGCGTCGATGACGAAGGTTTCGTATTCTCCTCCCTCACCTGTCAAATGTATTCCATGTTTTCTCGAAAGTCTCTCTAACATAAGCCACCGATCATCAGTGAGCTCTTTTCCCAGCCAGGACTCGTCTAGACCAGCAGCTCCAACACCTGATAGAATGATCTTGAACCCCGCAGATTTCAAGTCGTTAACAAGTATCTTGGGATCCTTATGCCAAAGCGGCGTGAAACTCTTGAGCCCTAACGTGTCACAGATCTGGTCGATTCGAGATTTCTGATAGTCGCTGGCAACGGCGCCTGTCACAACTCCATCTATCCCAAGGGCATCTCGCGTCTTCTCAAGTCCGTCTCGAAGGGTCACCAGTTCTTCTTGACCCGCCTCGATGGTCCGATGTGCAAGACCCATAGCCTCGGCCTGAATTTTTGTCCAAAGCACGTTGGGGAAGTGGAACATGAGTGATTCGACTCCCTTCGGCAGAACGCTCACGAGGCTCTCTACGTCCCAGCCTTGGTGTTGAGCGATCCATGTGGCGTAAGTGCTGTCCTTGCCTCCGCTGAAGAGAACTGCTACCTTCAAGGGACTTCCTTCAGCAATCGTCCCTTGTTTTCAAACTGTTTCTCGTACAGCTTGCGAAGCCGTTGAATAGTGTCGGCTTCTTCGGGCGCTTTGTCGTCTCTGAACTTCGCGATTCTTGCAAACCGCAGTGCAAATCCCGATTTGTACCGGGGGCTCTTCTGAACCTCGTTGTGAGCAACCTCGACAACGATTTCCGGTTTCACATGAACGGTCCACTTGGATTCCCTGGTTTTCAGCGCTTGGAGCCGTTTGGTTATCATGTCAAACTCCGCATCTGTCAAACCCTTGAACGTCTTCCCAACGACGAGGTACTCGCCGGTCTCATCGTCCCTAACCGCTAGATGGTAGTTGCTCAACCAGCCCACCCTCCTGCCACTACCCCAATCCGCGGCAACGATGACCACGTCGAGCCGGTCAGCAGGCTTGATCTTGAACCACTTCTTGGCCCTGGCGCCAGGAGAATAATCGCTTGTGAGCGACTTCGCCATTAGTCCCTCATGCCCCTCCTTCAGTGCTGACTGCAAGAAATCCTCCACGACCCCAGGGTCACGGGTCACGACTCTTGGCGCGAGAGATTCGGCTGGAACGAGGCTGGCGAGGATCTCCCATCGTTCGGCATATGGAAAGTCTATCAGGGTCCTCCCTTCGGATTGGAGTACATCGAAGAGATAGAGGCGCAGCGGGATCCTCTCGACCATGTCTTGGATACCGTGGACTCGTCGAAACCTGCGCATCAAATCTTGAAACGGTACCGGCTTTCCTCTTTCTCCGAGAGCGACAACTTCCCCTTCAATCAAGAATTCTGATGCCTTCACCTTCGTCTTGGCATAATCCACCATTTCCGGAATACTATCTGTGACATCAGTTAGTCGTCGGCTGAATATTCTGACCCGATCTTCTTTTCTGTGGATCTGGATTCTGGCACCGTCGAACTTGTACTCGAAAGCGCTACCTTCTTTGTGCTCGGAAAGGACTTGAGAGGTGTCCTCTGCCATCTCCGCGAGCATCGGCTTGACGGGTACGAACAATCGTAGTCCTATCTTCTCAACTGCTGTGGAGCCCTCAGTCATCGCCATCCTCGCGACATCGCCGATATCTCCGTGCAGCATGTGTGCACGCGTAACCAGTTTTCGGGAGACCCCTGAGGCCTCGGCGATCGCGTCCAACAAAACTCCCTCAACAACACCGATCCGCATCTCTCCAAGTAACATTCGGCTGAGATATTCTGTCTCTAACGGTGTTGTCCGGTTGAGCAAGGAACCTAGGAGTGTCAGCCTTTTCTCCTTGGACCCCGCCCCTTTCACCTCGGCAAGTTTCTCTAAGGTACCGAAAATCTCAGCAATCGTTAACGAGTCCGTGTTTTCTGTGAGAAGTGCCTGGCTCATGGTCCTTCCTGCTGCTGATAGGGTCGAGTAGCTTATTTCTAGAACGCGAGGATCAGCTTCAGGGAACGCCTTCCCGGCCAAAAATAAAGTCACATAAGCCACGTCCTCTGGTCTGATTTTTCTAAGGACCTCGCTGATGAGCCGGATCTTCTCGTTTCTCTTAGTTGTCTCTTCAAGAGACCGGCATAGTTGCGCAACGATCGAGAATTGAGCGGGCTGTTTTTCTAGTTGAGCCACTGTTCCAACCCGGCGTCCATGCTCTTTCTCGTCCTAGTGAGCCGTTTCGCTAACCGCTCAACTCTTTCCCTGTTGAAGCCGCGTTCCACCGACAGGAACTCGACAAGTCCGTCACGATCAGGTGGAGACCTTCGGAGGTTATATTTTTCGAGAACCCTTGGTTTCAGGAAAATCTGACGAACAGTGTTCAGATCTTCTGTCAGTTTTGATCTGATCTCTTCAGGAATCTGTTGTATTGAACCGTACTCGTGGACTAGTTTCAAGGCTTTCTTGGGGCCTATTCCTTTTACCCCCTGGTTGAAGTCTGTCCCGATGAGAATCGCGAGATCAACCAGCTGTTCGCGGCTTATCCCTAGTAGCGCGAGGTTCTCTGAGAGCTTGATCAACTCCGGAATCAACGGCCGGGATCGCCGTTGGGCCGGAAGCCACTCTCGTCCCGTCAGGGTCAGATATCGTGCGAGGACGGGAGCGCCGTAGAGCAAGCAGTCGTAGTCTTTGCTTCCAACAGCCCAGACATCTCCTCTAGCGGCCATGTAGCTAGCTTGAGCTTCCGCATCCTCTAGCGCTTCGAGCCACGGAATGTCCATCAACATTAGAAGCCGTTTCGCGTCATCGAGTATTGATCCAGTGAGATGACCGGTCATGACAGCCTTGGACCAGGCCTTCGCATGATCCTTCTTTGAAACGGCATCACTGTACTCAATCTCCGCCTTCTTCGTCGCTTCTCTCCTCATCTCGAGCGTCCCTCTCTTCAACGGATTGGGTCTTCCATCGAAGACGAAGATAGGCTTCATGTCGAAATCTGCGATCAGTCGGCTGGTTCTAGTGAGCAGACCGATAAGGTGCGAAGTTACTCTCCCTTGTCGATCGGTGAAAAGGGTCCCATCTCTCTTTCTGACGAGAGCTAGAAACTGGTGGATCTCAATACTAGCATCGATCGCGAAGGACGCGCCTTTGAGGGCCTTGAGTGTGGTTTGCTCTCGTTTCAGAATCGGCGTCAGCATTACTCCCAGTCGGCGTCCCCGCCTTCTCCAACCACCTTACAAATCGAGGCTTGGGACTCTTTAAGCTCAGAAAAATCGCAGAATGGTATTGATAAGAAATCTGGAGAAAGTACTGGATGGCGGAGAGTCGGGCTCTTGTGAGCCCGCTCTTCCCCGCACTGATTCTTGGCTAGGAAGGATAGCTAGTTGTTTCCGGGCGGAGCAGGCTCGGGGGGCGGAGACGGATTGAATGGCTCGTGAGGGAAGACGAATGAGCCTGTGTCGACTGGCGTCTTCGTGTCGTGGCTTGATTCGTGGTGACTTGTATGGGTGCCTTGCTGGGTTCCTTTTGTGGTGTGCGGGCGATTCGTCTTAGACGAATTGGTTTTCTTCGGGGATGTTGATGTCTTGCTTGTTTTGCCTGAGGCGGATTTTATTCTCTGCACTTCTCTTTTCAGACTGTCGATCTCATTGATTGCCGCGTTAAGGTCTGCCGTGAGTTCTGAGGCGAGCTTGTTGAACACTTTAGCTAACTCCTGTAGCGCTTTTTTTGTCCTTGTAGGTGAAGTTGGCATGACTATGCCTTCCTTCTACGGACTAGTGTAAACATGCTGTAACCTGTGTACTTGGAAGGCGTGGACAGGGAAGTCAATGGAATGGGTAAACGGGCCTCGGAGCCATTCTCGTTTTGTCCAATCTATCGTGAAAATTGAGAAGGAATGATCCCAAAAAGTGGGCTTGGGGTTTAGGCGGCCAAGGCAAGCTCGGTAATCCTAGTTACCGTCTTTCTTGCCGAGGTTGTGCCGCTTTACGTATTGCCAGAGTCTCTTGGTCATCTCGGATGGGGTGACCTTCTGTCCTTCCTTCCCACCGAGTACAGTGGCGAGATGCTCGTCTAGTTCGATCCCGTATCCACCGAAAGACCCTCTCTTGTTTGGCGTCAGGCTCACCTCCTTGGCCTAAAATCCTAAGCTCCGATAGACTACGACGCCAAGGCATCTTTGAAATCCGCATTGTAACTGCTTCACAGCCCTCACTCGTTACAGATGCGCCGCAGATAAGATCAAGCTTTCGTGCTAATTGCCGATTCTCTCGATTCTGGTCCTCCGTGTACGACCGCGGGTTACAACAATTTCTTGAGCGGAACCTCGTTCAACATCTCAGTGCCTGGGTCCTTGGACACTGTCGCGGTTGCCCTAGACGTTATTGCCATCGGAGCAGTACTTGTCCTCACAACCCTATCTCTCATCCTCTCAAGAGGATTAAACGGTACGGGACTGAGAAGAGGCTTCGCCCTCACGGCTGTCGCGGGCTTTGTACAGATTATCGGAAGCGCAACACAGTTCGCGGTGGACCTTGGGTTCACCAGTTCCAGACTCCCCACAAACATCTTCTCGGGAATCCAGGTCTTGTTCCTCGTCCTATTGGCCTTGGCGGTCCAGAGCTTCTTCCCAGTCTGGTTCAAATCATTCAAAGGCGACAGCAATTCACCGAGCCAGCCACGAGAAGACCCCCACTCCTCACACGGACCTGTTCCTCCAACCACAAACTAGAGTATGCAGAGCAGAAACCACGGTAGAATACAAGTCCTTTCGGGGGTTGGAGAGCGGCTATTTCTTGGAGAAGCTCATTGAGCAGCCGTGTTCGCCGCGAAGCTTTCCTTGGAATCCAAGCTCTAGAGTTTCTGCGGCCTTCTTGTAGCTGCCAATGCATGTGCTGCAAAATATTGACCTGGCCTGGAGCTTTGTCAGCCCATAGGCGTCTGCTTGCGCCAACACGGATTCAATGCACCCGCACCGGTCCAGCCTGACCGTCCGGACTCCATCACCAGTTTCAATATCATAGTCGCTGGCAAATGTCTCGCCCATACTCTCAGCCAGGTTCTGGGAAAGAGCCTCGACCCTACTTCCCTGGTTCTTCGCCTTGATCTCCTCAACTTTGAGATTCGCCTTCATGCCAGTCAGCATATTCATCGCGGGCCCAACTGCGTCAAAACCTGCCAGGCCAACGAACGTGCCTACCTGGAGGAGAAGATAGTGAGCCAGCGTTTTCCTAAGCATCTCATAACGCTCCTCAAGGCTTCGGGTCCGCTTCTGTTGAATCAGCTTGGACATGCCAATGTCGGTAGCCACTTCCTAGCGACCCGTTTTTAAGTTATGGTGAACTCTAGCTCTGTAAATGTCGGACGCTGGCAAACTACCCCTGGCGAAGACATACCGGCCCAAGGAAGAGTATCTCTCCATCCTGAGGGATTCTCTAAGGGACCCAGAATCTTTCTGGGCCAACATTGCTGGCCAGCTTGTCTGGCACAAGAACTGGGACAAGGTGCTGAAGTGGGACCCGCCGTTTGCCCAATGGTTCGTCGGAGGAACACTCAACGCGTCCGAGAACGCCGTGGACAAGCACGTGAAATCATGGCGCAAGAACAAAGCTGCTTATTTCTGGGAGGGCGAAGCAGGCGAACATCGCACAATCACATATCGCGAACTCTATCGAGAAGTCAACAAGTTCGCCAGCATTCTGCAACACTTTGGCCTCCGGAAGGGCGACACAGTGGCGATCTATATGCCTTTGGTGCCCGAGTTCCCGATCGCAATGCTCGCTTGTGCCAGACTCGGACTGCCGTTCACAGTGGTCTTTTCAGGCTTCAGCGCGAAGGCACTCGCAGAGCGAATCCAAGATTGCGAGGCCAAGATCGTTGTGACAGCTGACGGTGGTTATCGTAGGGGAAAGATCTTGGATCTGAAGGGCATTGTTGATGACGCGGTGAAAGAATCCCCTACTGTGAAGCATGTAGTGGTTTTTCGGCGGACTGGCTATACTGTGCCGATGAGGGATGGTCGCGATCATTGGTGGCATGATCTGATGGCGAACGCGGAGAGCTATATTGCGCCTGTACCTGTCGAGTCGACCCATCTCCTCTACATTCTCTATACCTCGGGGACGACAGGGAAACCGAAGGGCGTTGCTCACAGTACTGGTGGATTTCTCGCGTTCGCTTATGCTACTCAGGAATGGGTGTTCGATGCGAAAGATGATGACGTTTACTGGTGCACAGCGGACATAGGATGGGTCACAGGACACACGTACGTCGTGTTCGCTCCGTTGATGCATGGCCTCACCTCGGTGATGTACGAAGGCGCGCTGGATTATCCAGAACCCGATAGATGGTGGGAAATAGTGGAGCGTTATGGCGTCACGATTCTCTATACTTCCCCTACCGCCATCCGCTCGCTGATGCGCTATGGAGATCACCTCCCAGGTAGTCATGATCTCAACAGCTTGCGTCTGCTGGGATCGGTCGGCGAGCCGATTAATCCGGCGGCCTGGCAGTGGTACTCTGACGTGATAGGGCAAAGTCGCTGCCCCATCGTCGATACGTGGTGGCAGACGGAGACTGGTGGGATCATGATCTCGCCCAGCCCTCGCCTGGGTCTCGTCCCATTGAAGGCTGGCTCTGCGACGCTTCCGCTGCCGGGTGTAGAAGCCGATGTTGTAGATGAAAGCGGTCAGGCCCTTGCGCCTGGAGAGAAAGGATTCCTCGTCATCAAGAAGCCTTGGCCGGGCATGTTCATGACCCTCTACAAGGACCCGGAAAGGTATCGCCAAGTCTACTGGACTCGGTTCCCTGGGCTATACTACCCAGGTGACTATGCGATGCGTGACGCCGATGGATACTTTTGGCTGTTAGGGAGAGCAGATGAGGTGATCAAGGTAGCGGGTCATCGACTGGGAACAAAGGAGGTGGAAGACGCCCTTGTGAGCCATCCGTTCGTGGCAGAGGCTGCAGTTGCTGGCAGACCTGATCCGGTAAAGGGCGAATCCATCGTTGCATTTGTGACGTTGAGAAGCGTGGCTAACCCTTCCAATGATCTCTCTGAGGAATTAAAGCAACACGTCCGCAAGATGATTGGTCCCATCGCAACTCCCGAAGCCATCTACTTCGCCAAGATCCTCCCCAAGACCAGAAGTGGAAAAATCATGCGACGCGTTATCAAAGCAGTTGCCGCCGGGGGCCCAATCGGCGACTTGTCAACACTCGAAGATGGAGCATCCGTCAATGAAATCCGACTGGCCATTGAAGCGCTTCAGACGGCAGAAAAAACTGCCAAATCCTCCTGACTGTCTTCGAGAGCTCATGGCTCTCATATGACGAAGTTGAAGATTATGAACATCGCCCATAATGGGAGCGCTATGCCGAGCGCGATTGGGATGCTTTTGCGGAATATCTTAGCCCCGTCCAGCAGCGAAACGGGGAGCATGTTGAAGGATCCCAGTCCCACATTTAGTAACAACCCGTAGAGGGCGACCGTAGAGAGGAAACCTGGTTGAACGAGAAACAGCATGACTAAGAAACCGATCGCGAATGCGAGGTTGATGCCCGGACCAGCTGCCGAGATTATCATGTTATCCTCTTCTGGATCCACAGTTCTTCTACCTGAATCATGTCCGTAGAGTTGGGCAGCGGCGGGGGCAATGTAGACTGCTCCGGGAGCGCCGAAGACCAGTCCTCCGCCCGAAAGGGTTACGACAGATATGGTAAGGACCAGTCCCCAGATCCAGAGACGGAAGTGGGCGAGGTATCCGCGTCTTATTGCGAAATACTTGTGTCCCATCTCGTGGAGGATGAATCCGGTCGCTGTGGCAACGAAACCGGCAATAACAACGTCGAGACTGCCCGTTCCGGTAAAGGAACCGACAAGGTTCCGGTATGTCATTGCAACTGAGAGTACTATCCAAGCCACAATGATGGAAAGAATCTCTCCCGAACTGAATTGGGATGACACTGCCTAGGGACCGGAATTAGGAGGATTTTGATCTCGATATTTCACTTTGCTTCTCTCGTTAAGGGCTTATCCTCGACTGGCTCCCATGCGCTTGCAATCCGGTTAACTCGAAGGCGGCGGGATCCTCAGGTGATGATCTCGTCCATGGTCTTTGCTGGTCTTGGTCGAGAGAAAAAAGGAGGTTTCTGGAGGTTCGCTGGTCTCTGTCTAGAACCGTCCGAGCTTTTCGGGCAGGGTGTAGGATAGGAGGGTCTCGCTGGCGGTGATTCCGTTGAGGCTGCTTATTTTCTCAACGGATTTTTCCAGAAGATCCTCTGAGTTGTCGGCCCTGAAGGCCGCGAGTATGTCGAACGCTCCAGGTATGACGTGTGCCTCTGCAAAGTTCGGGATGGTCCTCAGTTTCCGCAGAATCGAATCGAAACTGCCTCTAACCTTCAAGAGAGCGAACGCCAGTGGGCCTTCGCTGTCTGCTCGGTTGGAGCTGTTGATGATGCTCTCGAAGGATATGGTTGTCTGAGTATTTGTGATGCTTGGGATGCTCCTGATCTTCTCCATCGTGGTGAAGGCCTTGGTCGGCTCGTTGGTTCGTAGCTTGATCACGAGGTCGAATCTTCCTGTAACCGGTGTTGCGGATTCGACGTTGGGAAGGCGCTGGATCTGGGAAATGGTGCGTGCACGTTCTCCTTTACATTTGGCGAATATGTAGCCTGTCCGTTCATTTCTTGCCATTTTTTTTACCGTGAAACCCGATAGGTGATTAGCCTATTTCACTGAGAGCTTACCCTGGACACCGATCGTCGGTGACTCCAACCGCTAGC
>Ga0134089_10000134_pt1 | contig 13446 bp, 10 predicted proteins | sample 15_taG_24_FD_123127 | JGI IMG/M metagenome (GOLD analysis project Ga0134089, IMG submission 123127) | Grasslands soil microbial communities from the Angelo Coastal Reserve, California, USA - 15_D_Glu_40cm_5_24_1 metaG | ecosystem: Environmental > Terrestrial > Soil > Grasslands ... | reverse complement strand
GCGGCTGCAGACTCGCCCAAGCAACTGTCATGTGGCTTCCGGAGCAGAAGCTTCCCTTTCCTGGCGCTGTGGGACTGAATAGCTGCGCGGGCGGATCGAATCCGGGCGACGTGCGGAACACCCTCAACGGGCTGGACCCGGCATTATCCACCGCCCTGCAGCCGCCGTCGGGGGGACGCAACTCTGGGGGGCGCAACGCAGCTCCGAGAAAGCCAGGCGACCCGCCGGCCACGCCCCTCGATGGCGAGGTTGCCAAAGGGTACCCGCCAGCTTTTCTGATCGCCGGCACCCGCGACATGTGCTTGAGCGAAACGGTGCTTCTGCACCGCAAGCTACGTAATGCGGGTATCGAAGCGGATCTCAACGTCTTCGAGGGCATGTGGCACTACTTCTGGCAGTACCCCGAGCTGCCCGAATCGCGTGAGGCGATGGTGGCGGAGGCGAATTTCTTCAACCGGCATCTGAAATAGCACGCCGGGATTGTCAACGGAATACTCAGACTGATCGGTAGAGCGGGGCCAGACGACACAGCTTCGCCGCGATTCGTCACCGGGCCGTTTCGGCGGCCCGCCACTTGTGGATGAAATCCAGTTTCTCCTTGAGGGGCGTCCGGCGAGCTAGAGGAGTGTCGCCGAATTCCATCAGTACGTCGGTCGCGGACGCGAAGGCCGGCCAATTGGGCATCCCCGCCACATTGGGATTTCCGGTCTTGGCAAATTGAACCCACATGGAGGACATGAGCTCGCCCAACTTCAAGTCCATGGATCTCCACGCCCAAGCCTGCAAAGGGAAGGCGTCGAACACGTATACGATTTCGCTCCCATGATATGCGCCCGCATCCAACGCCGGCCGCCCGGCCCAGACCAGTTCGTGCGGCATCGGTGAGACGTGCGTGAAGTAGTACCAGTAGGCGTTTGATTTCCCGGTTTGCGTCTGTAGGCGCAGCCAGGCCCTGGCGCTCGCCATCGCGCTATCGGACCGGAATTGAATCGCCGATTTGGTCGCTTCGGCGTCCGTGGAGGACGGATAGAGCTTCAAGTAAGTATCGGCCAGCTCATGGAACGTATTCTGAGCGTACGCCCGCGCATCCGACGCTTTCATCTGGCCGCCGAATCCGGGTACGTCGACGGCCACCGTCCCGACAATCAGCGGCACGTCGTTGTGCTGTCCAGCGGCGATGATCGAACGGATATCCTCCGGAAAGACCCAGCCATCCATATTGGTGCTCCATCGACCCTGGGCCGCACCCAAAATCTCCTCCGCTGCTTTCTTACGGAGCGCCGCGATCGAAGGCGCCTGCAGCCGTCCCCCGAGCGCTACGCCGCCCTTTTCGGCCTCCGCCAAGCTGGTGGTGTTCGATAGGTTGTTGCCGCTCAGTGACACCGCACGTTGGAAGAGACCCTTGGCGAGTGGGCTTCCGACCAAGGAGGACACATTGGAGGCTCCCGCCGAGTGGCCGAAAATCATCACGCGAGTGGGGTCACCGCCGAACGCTGTGATGTTCTGCTGGATCCACTTCAACGCGGCGACCAGATCGAGAATCGCATAATTGCCGGACGAGCGATGCTCCGACTCGGCGGTCAATTCGGGGTGAGCCATGAACCCAAACACGCCTAACCGATAGTTGAAGCTGACGAATACGACTCCCTTCCTGGCAAGGTACTGTCCGTCGTACTGGTTCTCCGATGCGGCGCCCCGAACGTTACCGCCCCCGTAGATGTAAACCATCACCGGCAGCCGGTCGCTAGCGTTCTTGGCCGGCGTCCACACGTTCACGTAGAGACAATCTTCGCTGATCGGGACGAGGCCTTCGTGCCATGCGCTGCTGCCGCTCGTTTCGGTCGGCGGCTGCATACACGCGGGACTGAACCGATCGGCCGCCTTGACTCCCGTCCAGGGCACGACCGCTTGCGGAGCCCGCCAACGCAGATCACCGATGGGCGGCGCCGCGTACGGAATACCACGATAGAGCCGGACGCCGGGAACCCACTGGATAGTGGGCGTACCCGTAATCAGGCCTCCGGTCACCTGGATCGGCTCTTTCAACGAACCTTGATCTCCCGGCGCCATGCCCCGCTGAGCGGTTGCGGGCGGCGTCACAATTGTCAGGAGCGACAACGCTGAGAAAAACAGAGAGATTCGTGATGATGAGGTCTGTCTCATTCGAGGCTCCCCTGTGGTCACGCGGACGCCGAGGCTACAGTGTGAGATCGTTCACGGTGCCCAGATTGATCGCATCTGGTGAACCGTGATCTGCTCGAGCAGGGCAGTCCCGCCCTCGGCGAAGACGTTCATGCCATTGCTCTCTCCAGGGCTGGATAAACGAGATCCGTCATCGCGCTCGCCATCCTCGGCGAAGACCTCTACGATTGAGTGATCGATCAGAATTCTGAGACTGAGCGTCCCATCGCGCAGCGTCAGCGGCGCCAAGTGGACACCAGAGAAACCATTTAAGGAACCCGCGGCGACGCCGGACTTCGTGCGGTCGATGTACAGACGTCCCGTCGCCGTGTCATATCCGACGACCGTCTCGTCGCCGTTCGCTCCGACGAGTACCTTGAGGCCAAGTTTGGTAGCGCTCTGCGGACGGAACGACGCTTCGATGTCGAGCTGTCTGCCGGCCGCAGTCAGCGCTCGCTCGCCGGCGATCGACTGTTTCGTTTTACGAAACGGAGAGCCGGAGCGGAGCGTGACGAGCTCGCGCAGATCGCCATAAGTGCGACGTGAGACTTCGCGCGTTTCTTCGGCCGCTCCGATCATTTCTTTCCAAGATGACGATCGAAGAACTTCACCATGACGTCGTATGCATCCTTCGACTCGGGAACATCAGGGTTGTAGAAAAAGCCATGGAAGAGGCCTTCCCACACGTGCAACTCCGCCTCGACCCCGCGCTTGACGAGCTGCGTGTGCGTATACAGCGCGGCGCTCAATTCGAAGCCGCGCGTGCCGGTAATGATCAGCGTTGGCGGGAAGCGTGCGAGGGTTTCCGGCGAGTTGATCGGTGCAACGAGCGGGTCCTTCGGATTCGTGCCTTCGAGATATCCGAGGCCACGGCCGGTACCCCCAGTGCTCGACACGACTCGCGCCTCGCCGAGCGGCTGCGCGGTGTACGTTGCATCACCGCCAAACCCTGCGCCGGTCGGTGAACCGGCGCCGGCGCAGAAGATGCCGATCGCTGCCGGCCTTGGCAGCTGGTGCGTCTGGAACCAGGGCATTGACATCGCGGTCAACATGCCGCCGGCCGAGCAGCCGAACACGCCGACGTTCTCCGGCCGATAGGTTTTCAGCAGATCTTTGTAGACGGCCGCGACATCCTCGCTTGCCGCTGGGAATTTGTACTTTGGACCTTGCCGATAGTCGACCGCGACGACCTTAATCTTCGCGAGCGCGGCGACTGGTATTGACTCCAGCTCCGCGCATCCAGGCCAACAACCGGAGAATCCGCCCCCATGGAGATTGATCAGCACCCGGTTTCTGTTCGCTGGAGCGATACCGGCCTTCGGCGTGTACACGTACGCATGAACGCCGGCGATCTCCTTATCCTGCCGCTCTGTTGGGTAGATCTCTTTCTGTCGCGTGAGATACGGCGCCATGAAGCCTGGCACGCCATTGCTGCCTCCGCCTCCGCCGCGCGGAGCGGTCATGGCTTTGAGATGATCCGTGACGTACGCCTTCGCCTCGGGCGACAGGAACGACGACATCGGCACTACTTGAGCCGGCACGTGCACGGTGCCGTCGTCGCCAACCGTGACGCGCGGTGACTCACTGGCTGGCTGCTGCGCTAGATTCGCCGTCGTCGTGGCGCCGCTGACCAATAACCCTGCGGCTGCGACAATCGCTGCCGACCAACGCTTCGAGATGTGTCCAATGCTCATAGCGACCTCCTGCGCCTGGTTCCCAACTACCGACGCATCACTTGACATATCCGCGTTCGCGGTAGTACTTCGCGGCTCCGGGATGCAGGGGAATGACGCTGCTCGCCGCGACGGTGCGCGGATCGTAGTACCAGGGTTCGAGTTGCACCTGGAACAAGTCGCGGTGCTCGTCGAGCGCCTTGGCGACGTTGTAGGCGAACTCGTCCGGCGCGTCATCGCGAACGTAGATCAGATGATTCGGCCGCATCACGGTCGGGATAGGTCGATCGACGCCGCGAAACAGCGCGAGCGGCACCGTCGCGCGGAAGTAGCCCGGCTGAGCGGCGAGTCTCGCGATCAGCGGCTCCTCGAACTCGAAAAACATGAGATCGTTCAACTGCGATGCCTCGTACCACGACCGCTGCTCCGGCGTGTTTGCGAGGAGGCCGGAGCCGATGAACACGTCAGCGGACGCTCGCCTTTCCCGCGTCACGCGGCCGTCACCGGTGCCGACCGGTGGCATCAGACCTCCGCCTTTGGCTTTCAGATCATCAACGCTGATGCCGTAGTACTGAAAAATGATGTCGTTGCCGTTCCCGCCGGTGATCCAGGTCGGCTCTTTGCGATCCTTGATCTGCCGGAGATTCGTGATGCCGGATTTCTTGCTGGCGGCCGCGAGGACGTACGTGGACGTTCGGATGACCGCAATGACGCGATAGTTGTGGCGTTGCTTGTGATCGGCCGCATACGCCCCCGTGCCGTTCCACGCGTCTAGCAGATTGGATTCGCTCGTGGCGCTGATATCGGGCACCGCATCGGGAGGAGGCTCGATGTATTCGGGCACTTCGAATTGAGCATTGGCTGGCATGATTGGTTTCGTCTTGTCGGCCATGTACCTGGGACCGAGATTCGACCAACACACCCAGCAGATCGTTGTGCGGTATCCGTAGAAGCTCAGTGCGTCCGCGGTGACTTTGGCCAGAATGCCCCACGGGCACGCCTTGCACGCTCCTGCGAACACTGGCGTCTTAGCCGAAATCGTGGCGGAAGTCGCGGATGGGGTTTCGCCACGCGCCCGCTGCGCGTCACTCGGCAGCGAGCCGACGGTGAAGCTCCAGATTGTGATGAACAGCAGACAGCGGCCAGTCAGCCGACGCATAATCAATCCTCCTAGTCAGAGCGCCTTGATAGGGTCGCGTAATTCGTAGGTCGCCTTCACTTCGTCGGCGTCAGCGGTCTGAACCAGATGTTGCGGAAGCGCATGACCGTCATCGGCCCATTCGCTTCGTGATCCTGCAACATGATCGGGCCGCTCATTTCCGTCATGCCGGGCTGACACTGATCGTTGCGGACGCGCGGGACGGCGCGATCGAGTACCAGCACGCCGTTGTGAATGAGCGTGATGTCACCTGGACTGGTGAGAGCTCCGTTGCTGCAGGTCGGCGCGTGCTGGATGATGTCGAATGTTTGCCAGTCATTCGGCGCGCGCGAGACGTTGACGATCGGCTTGGCCACGTGGTAGAGGGAGCCGTTCGTACCGACCTCCTTCGCGAGATCGCGAAGGCTAAGCCGCGGAAGCACGTAGACGCGCGGATCATCCTTGCTCTGATACTTGCTCCAGCCGATCGCGTCAGCGAGTCCAACGGCGCTCATATCCGGTTGGCGCGCGTGCAGGTGATCGTGAAACCGCCAGACGACGATGTTGTTGTCGCGAATGAACTGGAGCTTCTTCTGATACAGCGCATCGTTCGTAAAGCCCGCACATCGTCGTTCCCGAGCCAGTAGGTGGGTTCATGCGTGATCACCATGTTCTTGCGGGCCGCAGCCGCACGCTTAATCACGTCGAACGTCGACATCACGGTTGCCGCGATTCCCGCGATTGGGGTGTCGACATCGCCAGACTTGAACGTGTCGGTCGGACCTCCGCGCCACGGGACGCCGAGGTTCGCTTTGATGCGATCGATCACCTCGCCCGCGGTCAACAGCGCGCGCTGCGCCAGCGCGCCAGCGGCTGCACCCACGACCAGCGCGGGAACTGCGGCGAATTCCCGCCGCGACAGCATCCATCCGTCCTTGTGCGTTGTCATGGTCTCTCGTTCGCTCAACTGGCTCTCTCGACGAGGCCTCAATGCAAAACGGTCCGCGTCACGCTTCGCGAGCCTTCGATCAAATCCAAGATGCCGTTGACGATCGACGACTCCGCGCAGCCAGGTTGCAGACGCGATGAGAGCACCTCAAACGTGTACTTGCCAAACGACGCATCGTCCGGGATGTATCCGGACCGCGCCATTCCGTTCGTCAGCGTCGCCATCATCGTGCCGGTGAACGGCGATTCGTGTTTCAGCCGCTGCGCAATCGGATTGAACACCTCGGCGTTGACGCCGCCGATCATCACATCGCCGACACGCAGCAGACTGAGCTTGATATCGACGGGCGCCGCGTCTTTGTAGGTCCCTTCGAAGCCCGCTCTTCCCTGGTTCGTCCGCTCGCGACCTGCGCACTGGATCGTCTTCTGGCTGCCGAACAGTTGCACCACGGATTCCGTCCGCGTGATGCCGCCCATCACGTGCATCACTTCCTCGCCGAGGAACTGGCCCATCGACGACACCATCTGGCGTTGCTGGTTCATCAACTTCGCGACCCTGGGATTGCGGCGGTCCAGGCCCTCGCCGCCGGGAGGCATCGCGTTGCTGATGTCGATGCCTCGCTTCGCGTAGTCCCGAATCCTGATATCGCGCAGGTCGTATGTCTGCTGAAAGTAGATGGGATTCTGGTCGCCGGCCGCACCGGTGGACCAGATGGCGACGATGTTGTCATCGTACGAGTCCTCGACGTACGTCGAAGCGGCACCGGGGATGTCGGCGCTGACTTGATCGAGCTGTCCGGCAATGACGGCGTGGACCGCGTAGTTGTAGTAGACGGCGATCGGCACTCCGTCAATGGTCTCGAACTTCATCACCGCGACCGTCTTGTCGGACGGCCCTTCGTAATTCGGACCTTCCCACCACCGTCTCGTCTTGGGATCGATGCTGTTGCGATTGACGTTGATGTACGAGACGCCGCTCCCGTAGCCGACGCGCGCCGGCACCATCTTCTGGCGTGCGAGTCGAGCCGATTCGACGATCTTGCGCGCGTAGTCGGCACCTCCCTGCCTGGGTGCACTGTGCGTGTGAGTTGCCGTCAGCAGGACGTTGGACGACGGGATCCGCAAGTCGTGTTCGATCTGCTGTGTGACGGCTTGCCACGTCTCGTCGGAGAGCGCTCCGGCGTCGACCGTGATCAGAGCGGCGCTGGCCGTTCCGTTCTCGAGCACAATCGCTCTGGCGTATAGATGGTCGAGGATGCCGCGCATGTTCTTGGGCAGTTCGCCCTGCGAAGGCGTGACGTCGACTTTCGCAGCGCCGACGCGCAGCGATCCGGCGGATGCCGCTTGGGCGAGCGCCTGGTGCGACGCACCAGTCATCAGGAGCATCATGACGAGGATTGACGGCTTCACAGATCTCCCTCCAATGCTAATCGCAGCGGACACTCGCGGCCGTCGGCCCACCAGACGAGGAGCGTGCGGCGAGAACGGATAATGTTACGAAGAGGCGTATGCGCATGGCGTGACCTGCTCACGGGAGCAGGCGATCAAACTTCGGAACGAGGTACTCTCGCGTAAAGCGCTGATGATCGAGCAGAGACTCCACAATCTTCTTCATATCCGCCCGTTTCACCGCGGCATCGATCATCGCAGTTCCTTCTTTCGCCCATGCGGCTCGTTGTTCCGCTGTGACGGCTTTCAGCGGCGCACCTGCATCATCCTCGAACATCAAGAAACCGACGATGCCGTCTCTCGCGCCTCCGCTCGAACTGAGCACCCGCAGTTTCGCGAGTCCCTGGTCGATGTCATGCTTTGGCACGTCTGGCGTGAAGTTCACCGGGATATCATTCAGCCGGTTCACGATGGAATAGGCGCCAAACATCACTTTCGTCAGATCGGCGTTCACCTGCCGAAGCAGCACGTCGGCCTCGATGTACAATACCGGCGTCTTCGATTCGTAGAAGAACTCCAGTACGAGCGGGCTCACCGTCTGGGGCGCTGCGCTGTTCCCGGCCGTGACGTAGATCTGGCGCTTGAATCCCTGCCGCAGGAGCGAACGCGCGAGCAGCTTCAGGTACGCCAGCCCCTCGGCCTGGCTCACACGAACGGTGCCGCGCCCGATGATGCCGTCACCGGGGTATGTGAATTGGAGGTAGGGAAAGACCAGCCCGTTTGCCCCTTCCGCCATCCTCAGCGCGATCGCCTCTGCCGTCACGTACTCGCAGTCGACCGGAAGAGTCCCGTGCGCCTGGATATTGCCGATCGGAACGACGATCACGTCGTTGTACTGAAGGTAGGTTTCGACCTCGAGGTTCGTCAGGCTTGTGAAGTACCGCGTGCGCAGTGGCGGCGGAGCCGCCGGCGCGAGTGCGAGCCCCGGCGTGGGCGGCGGCGGTGCCTGTAGCAGTTGCGCGGGCGCGGCACCGGCACTCACAAACAGGAGCGCTCCGACGAGAAAGCAGAGTGTCAGGGGCCGAGACCATTCCATCTGCGAGACTCCTTGCGACAATGCGTCGCGGACGCAACGCCAAGGCGCTATCCGCGGGTAACGCGCGAACATCCAGCCGTAGGCCGGCAGGATGTGGTCCTGTGTGAATCTGTCGTGCTCGCGCATCGCCTGCAGAACGCCTTTGATTTCGAAGCTCCTGACCGCCTGCTCGATCATCTCCACGCCGAGGCGGGCAAGCGCGGCCCGCTGTTCCGCGGTGATCGCTCTGGCTGGTCCTCCGTGGTCGGTCGCGTCGCTCATGTAGAAGCCAATCGTTCCGCTCTGCGGGCCAAGCGGAAACAGGTCGTTGACGCCAGGATTGGCGGCGTGCTCGGGCACGGAGCCTGCGAGGTTCACCGGGACGTCTTGCAGTCGTCCGGCGATCGCGTACGCGCCGACGAGCATGGCGTCGAAGGCGGACAAACCAGGCACTGGCGATTCGGGAGGTGCCGCCGCAGCCGCTGGCGCGCCTGAACTCGGACGGCGGAACGCGCTCGATTCGAGATGCACAATGGGAACATGCGTTTCGTCGTAGAGTTGCCTCACAAGCGGGCTGACGGTCTGGAACGAAGGGCCGTGGCCAGTGATGTAGACTTGCCGCCGGAATCCTTGCCGCAACAACGAACGCGCAACGGCCATCAAGTACGGGGTGCCTTCCGATGGCGTCACGTGCACCGCCCCGCGACCGACAATCGTGGCATCGGGAAAGAAATAGGCCATTCCCGGAAGCACCAGGCCGTCGGTCGCTTCTGCCATCTTGATCGCATAGGCGAGCGGGCCCACATATTCGCAATCGATAGGAAGCCCGCCGTGGGGCTCGACGGTCCCGACGGGAACGAAGATGACGTCGTTGCGTTTGAGATACTGCTCAATCTCCGTGTTCGTGAGGCCGGTCAGCAGACGAGTGCGCATCTGCGGAACCGCCTGCGCCCACGCTGAGGACGAACTGAGGAACGCAATCACGAGCACGGTGATCGTTCGCATGTGACACTCCCCCCGAGGCTACCGATCTGCCGATTTACTTCTCCGCCGTTGGGGGCAACACGAGTCCCGCTTTCATTCGAGCGCCGTAAGCGGCAACGACCCAGCGTTCCTTCACCAGCCGGTCGACCTCCGCATTGAATCTGCGTTGATAGTTCTCGTGGTTCCCGTAGAGCTCCTGCATCTTCGGCCAGTCGAACGGAATCTTGTAGCCCATGTTTCTGCAGTTGGAGAAGTTTTCGTAGTACGTGGCCGCAGGCACATCGAGGTACGGACTTCGGATCCCGCCGAGAGCGTTCCCGAATCGATCGCGTACTATCGCCGCGGCGGCCGTTCCGCCGTTGACGACGTGAATCCGGTCGCCCCTCGGCGGTGCAGTTCCGCTTCGCACCCACTCGTCGAGGTTGCGCATGGCCCCAGCCACGAAGTAGTGCACGGGAAAATCGCTCAGGCCGACCGCTGGACTGCAACTGAACGTGAACGGCCAGTATGGTGTGACGACCTCCGCCTTCATCGCAGCGAGTGTTTCGAGCGACGGCATCCACAGAAACACCGATGTTCCGTCGGAGTGAGTCGCTCCTGGAACCTCATACAGTCGGTAGGGATCGACCGGCTCGTCGTTATCGGAGCGCCGCGCGTCGTAGATGTCCAGAACCATGTCTTCGACGAGAAAACGGACGACGGGTACGCCGACGTTTCTAATGACGCGACGCGAGTCTCCAACGGGAACACGCGGTCCGCACTGATTCAGTGATGTGGGGCCTCCACCATCCTTGATGAAGTAGCCGTCCCAGACGAAGTTTCCATTCTCGAGTTTCGCGCGCGGATGAATGGCGCTGATGTAAGTTGGCAGGTCCCCGCCGGTCTGAGCGTAGAGAAAGATTCGTTCGACTCGAAATCCCGCCAGGGGCCTCGACGGCAGTCCGCTTTTCAGCAACGCACCCACTTGGCTCACAATGTCCCATCGAAGCCCGCTTTCCATCTGGTAGTCATAGCGCGCTCCGGCTTGAGAGCACGGGGGCAGTGGCGGAGCGGGGTTCGCCATCGACATCGTGGCATAACGCTTCGGATTGAATTTGCGAAGCGCGCGGATCGTTGCGGGGAACATGGTGATACCAACCGACGCGTCACCGTGATCCATCAGGTAGTAGTTCGTCGTCCCCCAGTTCTCGGCAAAGTCGTACCCCCGCGCGGGATTGAGCATGTCGACCCACACCGTCCCGCTGAAGCGCGCCGGGTCGACTGGACGTCGCATCAAAATGCGCGTGGTATACGGCGCGTCGGCTGTCCGCACGGTGACGTGTCCCGCCGAGTCCCAGTCGTACACGTTGGCCGTACCGCTGACGAAGAACTCTTCCTCTAGGTAGCCATAAGCCGACAAATTCAAGGGAGTTTGCGAATCGGCGGCTGCCATGAATGGACGCGAATCAGCCGTAATTGGTACCGGGCCGGTCACGCGCGGAACGGGTGAGAATTGGGGAGGAGCCGTCTGCGCGAACGCAGTGCTTCCGACAAGTAAGACGAGTAAGGCTCGAAGACAGGTGCGCATGCGTCTCACCGCGCGGCGGTGCCCATCAGCTCGAGGACTCCGTGTGATCGTGAACCGTTTCGTAGAGAGGCGGGCGCGCATTCTCTCCAATGTGTTCGCAATCGCCTTCTCGACGAGCGGCACCATCACGTCGTATCCCATCCACTACCAGCGAACCCACGATCGCACCCCATAGTCTGTAGTCGTAGCGCATGGTGATTTCTCGCGCGTGGAGTTCACGCCGCTAAACCCTGAAAAAGCTCCGCTCCGGAACGCTTACCTGTAATCAGCCACCGGCACTCGCCCGTACCAGGTGGCGCGGAAGCCCGCGCGGTCGTCGAACCACGTCATATGCACGAAATCGTCGTCGACGGCGACGCTGACGAAATCGCGACCCAGATTGCGCATGCCGCGACGGCGAGACACGCCAGGCGATCGCGCGGTACTGACTTCGAACGGCGCGCTGAACGTCTTGCCGCCGTCGCGCGAGACCGTGGAGTAGATCTCGAACTGCTCTGGCATATCCGAGTACGACCAGACGTCGTGCCATCCTCGAGCGCCCGCTCGACCGGCACCAGGCGTAGACAACGGATAGACGGTTCGCCAGATCAGGGCCATCACTCCCTTCGGGCTGTACGCTGCCGTCAAGTTGGCGACGCTCGTCGTGGGAACTGCGGGAACAGACACAGCTTTTGTGAACGTCTTTCCCGCATCTTCCGTCACGTAAGAGTCCACCCCGTTCGAGGACGCGCTCAGGACCGTGAACATACCTTTCCTGGTCGGGTTCGCCACCACGATCAGCCCTGCTCCCGGTCCTGCGCCGGCTGGCGTCGTCCCTGGGAGCAAGTAGCGCTGGAACGTCTTGCCATCGTCGGTGCTCACGCCGAAGACGCGGCAGGGACATCTGGCGTTCAACGAGGCGGGAACGCTCGAGGCGACGTAGGCGATTCCCATCATTCCGTTGGCCACGTCATAGCCGCTGCCGCCCGACTGCGGCCACTCCGGGGAATCGAACGCGTAGACCATTCGCCAACTGACACCGCTATCGTCCGACATGCGCACGACGGTCTGCCGGTGAGGCGGCTCCGCTGCGGCGCTCTTTCCATCCACGTACAACTTGCCGTTCGACAAATCGACCCGAATCTCGGGCCTGTCGCCCTGCGAGCCGGTGGGCGCGAATGACACGAACGGGCCGAGAACCTCCTTCGGCATGTACGAGCCGATGATCTGCACTGGATGGCTGAAGGTGTAACATCGACCTTCCCGGGCGAGCGGGATCCTGGCTCGGGTCCGGCCTCGCCACAGCCAGCGCGTGAAGATAGGTCCAGCTTCGTACGTCCTTGGACCTGTAGAGCGGGGCAATTCCGCCTTTGCCCGCTTCACCGCAGCCGATGGTCATGTACCAGGCGTCGCCCTCTTTCCACACTGCGGGATCGCGCCAACCAATCGCTCTGATGCCTTCCGGAGGCGCCGCCAATACCGGGTTTTCTGGAATCTTGATCCACTTCGTCAGGTTGGGATCGTTCGGATCCGCCGCAATGGCGACCATCTGGCGCTCGGGAATGATTCCCTTCGCGCGCTCGGCGCGCTCGCTCTCTGCCGACCACGTTGCGCCGGTATAGACGATCGTTGGAATACCGTCGACGATGACCGCGGAGCCGGTCCAGCAGCCGTTCTTGTCCGGACCGCCAGGCGTAGGAGCTAGCGCGATTCCGACGTTCTTCCAATGCACGAGATCGGTTGATACCGCATGGCCCCAATACTTCGTCGCAAAGTTATTGATCGCAGGCGCGTACTGGTAGAAAAGATGATACCGGCCACGGAAGTGCAGAGGGCCGTTCGGGTCATTGAGCCATAGCGACGGTGGCATCAGATGAAACCGCGGACGGTGTCTGTCGCTCGCGAGCGTGCGTGGCGTGGGAGCCTGGCCTCGCAGCGTCGAAGACAATGCGAGCGCACCCCCAGTGGCGGACGCTGCCGCCATGAATTCGCGCCGTGTGAGGCCATGGCATATCACGCGACGTTCATTTGATCCGATCTTCACGACAGCAATTACTTGTAATCGTGGAGCGGCACCCGCCCGTACCAGGTGGCGCGGAAGCCCGCGCGATCGTCGAACCACGTCATGTGTACGAAGTCGTCATCGAGGGCGACACTCACGAAGTCGCGACCGAGATTGCGCATCCCGCGACGGCGAGACACGCCAGGTGACGGCGCGGTGCTGACCTTGAAGGGCGCGGTGAATGTTTTGCCGCTGTCGCGCGTGATGACCGAGTAAATCTCGAACTGCTCCGGCATGTCCACGTACGACCAGACCTCGTGCCACCCTCGGCCACCACCTCGGCCCGTACCCGGCGTAGACGTTGGAGAGACAGCCCGCCAGGTCAGTGCCATCACTCCCTTTGGGTTGTAAGCTGCGGTCAAGTTGACGACGCTTGTTCTGGGAACGACGGCAGGCGAGGCGCCTCTTGCGAACGTCTTTCCCGCATCCTCCGTGACGTAAGAGTCAATT
>Ga0134089_10000133_pt1 | contig 13513 bp, 19 predicted proteins | sample 15_taG_24_FD_123127 | JGI IMG/M metagenome (GOLD analysis project Ga0134089, IMG submission 123127) | Grasslands soil microbial communities from the Angelo Coastal Reserve, California, USA - 15_D_Glu_40cm_5_24_1 metaG | ecosystem: Environmental > Terrestrial > Soil > Grasslands ... | reverse complement strand
TCGCCGCATGTGAAGGCGGAGGAGCGCCTCCGCTGGTACGCCAGCTTCTTCGAGGCCGTCAAGGTCAACGGCACCTACTACTCGCTCCCTGCCTACGACACGAGCCCGGCGTGGGTCGAGCGCGCGCCGCCGGGCTTCCAGTTCACTGTGAAGGCCTACTCCCTCATGACGTGGCACCACCCAAAGGCGCAAGGCCGCGAAGACGTCGGGTATCGCAAGCTGATATTTTGGCAGCTCCTCGCTTGAAAACATTCGTTGCCTCCCGTCAAGGGGATTGGGGTGACTGCTGCGTCACTCCTCGATCGCCCCGGCGATGTCGCGGAGGTGCTGGCGAAAAGCATAGGTCGGATCACCGCGCCGGCGTGACAGGTAATCATCGAACCTGAGCTGCTGGCGAAGGGAGGTCCCGGCCGCCATGGCTTCCGCCTGTCGTGCTTCGGTGTCGCGGATCTTGCGTGCGAACGATACGATGTCCGCAAGCCCGTCCCGTGGCAGGAACAGCACTCCGTCATCGTCCGCGACGACGTAGTCGCTCGTGCTGACCCGATGCGGACCGACAGCCGCCCACTGGAGGGCGTCCGGCCCACGAGCATTGAGCCGCAGTGGACCGGTTGGGAAGCCTCCAAGACTGAAGACCGGAAGTCCGATCGCGGCGATCTCGCGCGTGTCGCGGTGAAGGCCCCAGATCACGATTCCGGCAAGTCCAGCGGCCTTTGTCTCGAGCGCGATCAGGTCGCCGACGCACGCTTCATCGAGACGGCCGGCGTTGTCCACCACGAGCACATCGCCCGGGGAGGCCTCGCCGAGCGCTTCGAGGAAGATGTCGACGCTGCCGACATGTTGGGCAGGCCGTACGCGACCGCTGGCGCGGCTGCCCGCAACGACGGCGCGGAGCGATGCCGGCGCGCAGCGTACGGGAACGCCAGCCCGCAGACAGGCATCGGCCAAATGCGGCGTTGTGAACCCGGTCAACTGATCGTCGTTGAGTCTGTCTTGCATGGGAAGACCTCGTCTGTCGTGAAGTGAGCGTCGGGGTGTGGACCGGGGCGCATAACCGCATCCTCAGCCGCGCTCGTCCGGGATGCGCACGTAGATCGCCGTGTGGTGCGTCAGTGGGGTTCCCTCCTGGCGCGCGCATTCGGCGACGGCGTAGACCAATTGCCGCCCGATCTTGAGAACCCGCGCCGTGCACGTGAACGACTCACGGCGCGCGGCCCGCAGAAAGGCGGTCTTGAGATCCGCGGTGACCCACGGCTCGCTCGTGCCACGGCGCGTGGCGACGGCGAGCCAGATCGCCACGTCGGCGGCGGCCATGAATACCGGCCCACTGACGGCGCCGCCGGGGCGCTCGAACTCGTCGCGGAATGGCGCTTCGATGGTGCACTCGCCGGCGCCGAACTCGCGCAATCGGAAGCCGAAGTACGCGTTGAACGCGGCACTGGCGAGCCAGCGCTCCAACTCGGGCCGGCCGGTCACGGGTTTCATCCGTCCTCGGGTGGCAGGCAACTGGGCCGTCCGCCGACGCGCTCTCACCGGACGATGAGGACGATCGAGAGCGCGAGAAGGGCGCCCATCGCGATGTTGAAGATTCGCAGTCGACGCCGACTATGAAGGACGCGCTGGGCAACGGCCCCGAACGCCAGCCACAGAAAGCAACTCGGCAAGGCGGCCAGGACGAAGAGGCCCCCGAGGGAGGCGGCCTGAACGATCGGGTTCCCCGCTTCAGGGCTGAGAAAGGTGCCGGCCGCGCTCGCCGTCACCAGCCACGATTTCGAGTTGACCCACTGAAAGACCGCTGCGCCCAGGTAGCCCACCGGGTCCCGGCCCGGCGCCGAGTCGATGCGGCTTCCGGACGTCGCGATCTTCCAGGACAGCCAGAGCAGAACCGTCGCCCCGCCCCAGTGGAGCGCCTTGAGGACCAGGGGACGCTCGAGAACGAGACTCCCGAGCCCGAGCGGCACGACGAACATCATGACCCCCATGCCGGTCGTGACGCCGAGCAAGGCGAGCAGGCCTCTGAGGACGCCCGCCTGCGCGCCGACCGCGGTGAGCATAATGTTGCTCGGACCCGGCGTGACGGCGGCCACGACGGCGAAGAGAAGAAACGCCACAATCTGTTCCGTCGTCGTACGCTATCCTCCACGGATCGGGAGGCCTCCCGGGGCCTCGCGCGAGGATGCGAGCGCTGCGTCTGAAAGAAACCAGATCGGCCGGCGAGGGTCTTGAACGATCGTGCCAGGGCACGGTCGCGGGGTGGCTCGCCAGCTCGAGGCCGGCCGGTGGCGTCGAGCTCCTCAGCGCATGGTTCGCTGGCGAGGCCTATGCGAAACATCGCCACGACACGTATGCGATCGGGGTGACCGACTCCGGCGTCCAGGTCTTCGACTACCGGGGCTCCGTCCATGCGAGTACTCCAGGGCAGGTGGTCGTGCTGTATCCGGACGAGATCCACGACGGCCGCGCGGGCTCTGACGAGGGCTTCGGGTATCGGATCGTCTACGTGGAACCGTTTCTTCTCACGGACGCGCTACGGAGCCTCCGCGGAAGGCCCTATCCGCTGCCGTTCGTGAGCGAGCCCGTGTCGACGAACGCGATGCTTTCGCGAGCCATCGACGCGGCGTTTCTGGCTCCGCTGGAACCGCTGGCCGTGGACAGCCTCATCGTGGACCTGGCGCAAGGGTTGATCGCCGGAGAGCGGGGTGGTGCCAGATCCGTGATCTCCCGACGCGTCGACGTCCGGGCCGTTGAACGGGCTCGGCAGTTCCTTGACGCCGAGAAGACCCGGGTCGTGCATTCGCGAGAGCTGGAGTCGGTCACGGGATTGACACGCTACGACCTGGCGCGGCAGTTCAGGATCATGGTCGGGGCCAGTCCCTACCGCTATCTGCTCATGCGCCGTCTCGAATTCGCCCGGGAGCGAATTCACCGGGAGCGCCCGCTGGTCGAGGTCGCGTTCGACGCGGGATTCGCCGATCAGGCGCACTTCACGCGAGCCTTCAGATCGGCGTTCGGACTGACTCCTGCGCGGTACCGTGCGTTGAGGGCGAGTCGGCGTTCGTCAGCTGCGCCGGCCTCGGCCTAAAGGGTATAGTCGTCGCGGGCCGTCGACTTTCCGAGTAGCTACTCAATGAGTGCGATAGCCATAAAGACAGCGCAGGCCGACGTCGTCATTCCTCTGGCGCGCGGTCATGGTGCCGATCGCGCGCGCCAATCGCATCGTCGCCCTGGATCTTCCGGGCTTCGGGGCCTCGGACAAGCCCCTTGGCATCCGGTATTGGCTTGTTGACCGCAAGGCGGGGAAGGGAATGATCGTCACGCTTTGGGAGAACGAGGATGCGACGCGGGCAAGCGAACAATCCCGTCTGAAGCGACAGGGAGCAACTGCAGCCGCCACCGGCGCGAAGGTTACGACGGATCGATACGAGGTCGTCGATTCACTGGTGATGTAATGGCTGGGAGGATGGGATCACAGAAAGCGGGCAACATAACGGCGTGTTGAAGCGGACGGGCGGAGCCCGCCGCTTAACACAGCGTTCAGCGAGAGTGTGATCCGATGGTGACGTGGAAGGAGTTCGCCGCGGCTGAGCCTGATCTGGCCGACGTCGGTCGATCGTTGCTCTTTCAGTTCAAAGTTGGGCTGGCTTTTCTCGCGACCGCGCGGAAGGACGGCGCCCCGCGCCTCCATCCGGTGTGCCCTGTCCTGTCCAACGATCGTCTCTTTGTGCTCATCACCCCAACCTCCCCGAAGCGTCACGATCTGCTGCGGGACGGTAGGTACGCTCTTCAGACCTTTCCCCAGCCGAAGCCCGGAAGCGACGAATTTTATATCACGGGCAAAGCCGTGCTGGTTGACGATTCTTCAGCACGTGCCGACATCCTTCGGGACGCCAAGCACATGGCTGACGCCTCGGAAACCGCATTCGAGCTCTGGATCGATCGCGTCATGCACACGAGATGGGAGCACGTGCTGACCCCGCAGATGCGTTCAGAGCACAGGAAGTGGCGCGCACCGGCAGGTCCGGCTGCGCAGAGCTGGTCTCGCTGAGGGGGTAAAACGCACCCGTGGCGTACTGTCCGCCGGAGCTGCTCGACGACCTCGCCGACGTGTTCGCTAACGTGCGGACCTGGCCCGGCGTCATCGATAAGAGGCCGGGCGTCTTCTATGCGCGCAAACAACCGTTCCTCCATTTCCACCTGCTCGCAGGGCGTCGGCGCCGAGCAGACATCAAGGGACACACGAAGTGGGTGCACCTTGACATTCCGCGGCCGGTCACTGCCACGAGGCGACGAGCCCTACTCCGTGAGCTGCAAATGTGCTATGGCGAGAAGGCAGAGGGCAAGAGCCTGGTGAGGCATAGATCGCCGAACCACACGCTCCAACGGACCGGGGCTCGCGATGATGGCGCCGACCGCTGAGCGTGCGCGTTCGCCAGCTGAGAGAGTCTCACTGCGACAAGGGTAGATGCTGCGCCGGAGGTGCTGAAGGGTTCTTTCCATCTGTTGTCCGCCCCTGTGGACCGCGAGGAGGCTGCGTGGACGACGCCCTGCTGGAATTGCTGGAGAAGCTGGCCAAGTTTGGAGAAGATAACGATACTCGGGAGACCGAACGCCCCAAGCGCATGCTCAACATCACGCGCGATACGGGGCGCCTGCTCTGGATCATCGTCCGCGCCACTGATGCCACCCGGATCCTGGAGGTCGGTACCTCCAACGCCTTCTCCACCATCTGGCTGGCCGACGCCGCACGCTCGACAGGCGGCCGCGTCACCACGCTTGAACTCAACCCCGAGAAGATCGCCTTGGCGCGGGCCAATCTAGCGGCCGCCGGACTCGACGTCGTGGTCGAGATCATCGAGGGCCGTGCCGGTGAAACGCTCGCCGAACTGCCGGGTCCGTTCGATCTCGTGTTTCTCGACGCGGACCGGCCGAGCTATCCGACCTACTTGGAGCTTGTGGTGCCGAAACTACGCCCCGGCGGGATGCTCATTGCGGACAACGTCACCTCGCACGCGCACGAATTGCAAGACTACCTCCACCGTGTGAAGTCCCACCCTCAGCTCTTCGCCGTGACGGTTCCAATCGGCAACGGCGAGGAGATTGCGCTGAAGCTGGATGATCGCCTGTAAACGTCCACCCACAACGCGCTGGCGAACCACGCGCGCCAGCGGACCCGCTGCGCCGGCCGCTCACCGGCAGCGAAATGCGGACAGCACGCATCCTCCGTGATCCGACGATCGGAAGCCATGACGTGGGACCGCGAGTGGCGAGAGTGATGCCAGGGAGATGACGCCGATCATTCGTCGAATCGACGAACACGGGGTAGGTCAGCACCTTCAGTCCCTCACAGAGCTTCTTCAGGACGCGGTCGATAGCGGTGCGTCCGTCGGCTTCCTGCGTCCGCTCACGAAACCGACTGCCCGCGCCTACTGGCAAACCGTACAACGGGCCGTCGGGGCCGACCATCGTATTCTACTCGCGGCGTTCGAAGGTGATGCACTCGTTGGATCGGTACAACTGGATCTCGCGGGGATGCCGAACGGCTCGCACCGCGCTGAGGTGATGAAACTGCTCGTGCACCGACGCGCGCGGCGCAGGGGAATCGCCCGAGCGCTCATGGGCGCAATCGAGGAATCTGCCCGAGGGAGTGGCCGTCAGCTGCTGGTACTGGACACCCGCGTAGGCGACGCAGCAGAGCAGCTGTACACGAAACTCGGGTATTCGAAGGCCGGGATCATCCCACGGTACGCACGAAGGTCGACGGGTGAGCTGGACGCGACCGTCTTCATGTACCGCTGGTTGGACTAGCATACGGCGATCAACCGGCTAACTTCACGTTGGACCGGACTCGGTGGCTCGCATTCGCTCGCCGCAGCCGGTCAACGTGCGCGTTGGGAGGCGAGGCGAAGGCGATGAGTATGCTTGAACGCGGCGCCTTGAGGTGCGTGAACACGCATAATCTCCCGTGGAAGCCGTCGACGTTTGCAGCGGGTGTGTTCGTGAAGGACATCGCCACGACAGATGGCTGGGAGATGCAGATCGTTCGCTTCGAGCCAGGAGCGAGGTTTCCGATTCACACCCATGAGCTTCCAGAGTTTGTGTTCATCCTCGAAGGTGAACTCGTCCAGGCGGGGCGACGATTGGGACCCGGATGGGCGAGTGTCGCCAGCGCAGGAAGCGTCGACGAAGATGTGCATTGAGAAACAGGGTGTGTTTTCGTGCTGGTCGATCGTGCGTGAATTTCCCGTGCCGCCCAACTCAGAAGTAGCGTGGACGGCTGCCTCGCATTCGCTCGGCGCGGCCGCTCACTTCCGGCGTTGAGGCCGCCGGTGGTGCCTCGCCGTCCGATGGCCGGAGGCGCTCGATTGCAGCGTGAGGCTGGAATTTGTGATCAGTATCTCCTTGGTCCAGGCGGCCTCCTGCGTCACTCTGGGCGCTTCCGAAGCTCGCGGTACACGCTCGTTTGAACAAGCCGGGGTTCGGGAAAGCGGCCGGACCCCATTTTCTCGGGTGTGCCCATTCTGTGCCCGCGAGCCTCCAGGGGAACCTCACGTGACCTAACCTCAGCCGAGGTGGGTAGCGATCTAAGTCGGCGTGAAGACAGGAATGACGGAGGGTTGGGGATCACCGCTGAGTCGTCTTGAAATCCACCACCGGGTATCCGGTATCGGGGTTCGAATCCCCGGCCCTCCGCCACTTTTCAATCACTTGCGCGAACTCACTTTCGGAACCCTGATCGCCGTCGCGGTCTCTCTGCCTGACTCTTGTACTGAGTCGTGTAGGGCCTCGATGTAGTCGGCGACACGCGCAACGCCTGCGCGTAGGTCCTTTCCTCGGGCAATGTGATACCGCGAGTAGACCGCGTCGGTTTCATGGCCGGTCAGCTTCATCGCCACGGCCCGCGGTACGTCGGACCGGCGACGGTGTTCTGGCGTCGTTCGACGGCCAGCCCGTGCGGTGCAATGCTCAAAAAGCAGCTCATCGTACGCGCCCGCGCGCTGGGCCTCCCGATTCGCGCTGGCATTCATACCGGCGAATGCGAGGTGCGGGGTGACCGCCTCGCGGGGATCACCCTGCATCTTGCCGCCCGCGTCGTGACACTTGCCGGCGCCGGGGAGATCTTGACGACAAGCACCGTTAGGGATCTGGTCAATGGATCGGGTCTGACCTTCCGGGACCGGGGTGCCCACTCGATGAAAGGCTTCGACGGCCAGATTCAGGTTTTGGCAGTCGACCAGTGAACTCGGCGCGAGCGTAGGCGCTGCTAGTTGCCGGCCGGGTGTTTTCGTTTTCCTGAGCCGCCATCGAGTCAAAACCGTCCGAAATCCGTCCGAACGTTAGCGGAGAGGGCGCCCCGGGCAGGGTGGCTCCGCTGCATGTACTAAGCAGCTATTACCCGCAGGGACCGGTGCTTACTGATACTGGAGGTATAACGGACGCGGCAGCAGTTGCAGTACTTCGAGTTCCGTGAGCATCGGCTCGCCGCTCTTCGTATCGTTGTGATAGAAGAACTTAAAGCCAGTGAACGCGACCGGGTGCTGCACGATGTAGTCCTTGTATGAGTCGAACTTGAGCCAGGGCGGACCCCAGCCGTCCATGTGCATCACCACCTGGACCCGGGGCGTCGGCCTGATGTTCTCCGCGTCCGGCACCATATCGGCGCGGAAGCGGTGCACGACCAGAATCTTGGGCGGCAGATTCTTCTCGCGTGCCAGCTGATCGAGCACTTGGATGACGTAGTTCACGTCGGTCGACATCATCTGGCCAACTTTCACGCTCGGACGGATCCCCTCGCGCTTGTAGTGCATGTAGAACTCGGGGTCGATCCCGAGATGCACGTCCGGGCGCTCGAGATACCTCAGCAGCAGCGGCAACTCCTGCTGCAGCGTGCTGTGGCCCGCCTGGACGTCGAGGAAGAGCAGGCCCTGGCGACTCTGCGCCCACCTGTACGCCTGCTCGATCGTGTCCGGACCCTCGCGTAAGCGCCATTGGCCGTCCGGGCCTGCGTATCCCTGCGCCACCACCGCGACGAGGTGAATCGCCGGAATCACCGGCGTCGACGGATCCGCCTGACGCCACAGCGCGGCGGTGTTATCGAGCATCGAAAGCATCTCCTGCTCAGGATATTCGCCCAGCACCCCCATCTTTTTCGAGTGTGGGTTGCCGTAGTAGGCGACGATCCGATACTGCGGAAGAATCGCACCAGACAGTACGGCGGGTGCCGCCGGCCAGTTCGCTACCGCCTTGCGTCCGGCACGGATTGCCGCGGAGTACGAGATCTCATCGTGGCGACTGCGCCCTGGATTGAGCCGAACGGTGGCGGTGTCGTCCGCGCTCCTGAACATTCGAGAGTGCGCGACCGAATCGTCCGCGCCAGCGCCCTGTGCGCCGTCGGGATCCGTGCCCCGTGCGACTTCGCCGGTGGCGTTCTTCGTCGAATCTGCCGTCGCCACAGTCGCGGCGGGCCTGCCGTCGCAGCCCGCCAGGGCGATCATGTTGGCCGCCAAGAGCAACAGAAGCCATCTCGATATCACGCAGTGCGTGCAAAGATGCGCGGTGCGGCGAATGTTATCCGACACGGATCTCCGGGACGTTACAAAGGCGACCGGCGGGGGCGCCGAGTACTCGCTGGAAAGCGTCGTCAGCTGGTCAAGGCGCTGGGAGCCCGTCTTTGCTAACGGATCTTCGTGGACTCGCCCTTCGACTCGCGCCGGATTTCATCATGGCAGGGGAGGCGGGCATTTCTGACATGAAAAGTCATGCCGACGAAAAAGCGCGAGCGAGCGGATGATCAGCGTGCAAAGAAATCACGTACTTGAAGCGCTGCTGCTCATCCTGATGGCGGCCAGCGCTGCTCACGCGCAGGCTCCAGGGATTGATCAAGCGACGCTCGAGGAGCCGAACCAAAGGACGAGGGAGGTGAGCACCGCCGAGCTCAAGCGTACCCTCGCGAACAAGACCGCCGTCGTGCTCGATGCCCGGCCGTACCGGGAGTTTGCGATGAGTCATGTTCCCGGCGCACAGAACGTCGCCCCCAAGCCCGGTATCGCGATCTCGATGTATGTCTCCGATGTGAAGGAGGTCGAACGGCTCGTCTCGGAGCCAGGGAGTTCGCGGAGGCTGGCGGCCTCATGTCGTACGCGCCGGGCATCGCCGAGGGCTTCCATCGCGGCGCGACCTGTGGACCGAATCCTCAAGGGCGCGAAGCCCGGCGACCCCCCGGTGGAACAGCCCGCCAAGTTCGAGCTGGTCATCAATCTGAAGACGGCGAAGGCGTTGGGGCTGACGATTCCCCAATCGCTCCTGCTGCGGGCCGACGAAATCATTCAATGATGAGCCGGCGCACGTTCCTCTGCATGCTGGCGCTTGGAATACTCAGCGTGCCGCACGCGGGCCAGGGGGAGCAAATTGGGTTCGGTGAAGCAAAGAGCTAGTTAGTGTGATCCTCGGCCCGGTCAAGAGCCCTCTCTCGTCCGGCTGACGCTATCGGATTAGTGCCACCTTAGAAAGCTTGCGCCAGCCCTAGCAGGCTGCGGAAAAAACGTGTGAGAGGAAGAGTCTCATCCGCGTCGACGCCTTTCGAAAACTGTCCGGTCCGGGGCGGTACCGCTCGCCGTGCGCCGCGGGGCGTTGAGAGCACGCGGCCGTCGCCCCCGGAGGGGTCATGTCGGCTGGGCTGGCCGACGAGCTGGCCGTTGGGGAGCCGCAGGATGGCTAGGCTGCTGGGGAGCGTCGCGTTTCGCCTGGCGCTCGGATATGGTGTGCTGGTCGTCGGAATACGCATTTGAGTACTCACGCGGTGCTCGGCGGCCTCTCGTTCCGCTATTGAGCAGGCGTCGCCGTCCCCGTGTCGCGTGGCTCTTGCGCAACGAATCACGCTAGAGGACGCCGAGCTGGACCTCCTCAGGACGGCGGGGCGGAACTGAGGCACGTTAGTCGCTCACCACCATCATCTCGGAAGATGATTGCGTCACCCGACAGCATGCAGGCGATTGCGAAGCGTCTCCAGGGTTCGGCGACCGGGACGCAACGGCGGCACTCCGCGGTCGCGTTGCCGAGCACGCCACCGGGGTGCGGACGGTCCCCAGGGACCGACGTGTTCCCAAGCAATCGGGGGGGCGTGCGTGTCAGCGCCTCGCTCGCCTCCGGCCATTTGACGGCCAGTTGCCCCCGCGGGGGTATGTGCGGCGGCTACATGCGCGGAGCGGCTTCGAGTACCCTTAGCCGGTGGACTTCTTGGGCGAGGCACTCGCGTCGACTAAAGACAATTCCTTCAGCTGACCTCCCATGAGCCTGTGGGCGATCACCGCAGCGTTCGTTACCCTCGCGAGTGGCGCGATGGTCCTCGAACACCGTTGCGGCGCTCCCCCGGTCATGATTGTGCTTGGCGCACTCTCCGGCGTTTTTGTCTCGGCTTCTCTCTTCGTTGGCAACATGCGAACCGTGGGTAAGCTGGCCACCTTTGCGGCGCTCGGGGTGAGCTTCATTCTCCTCCAGACATCGTTGGCGACACTGGCGTGCGTACCGTCTGAAGTTCCGTGGTTGAGCCTTGCCGGTCTCTCCGCGGTACTCGCAATGCTCCCCACAGTCGCCCTTCGCAATTGGTGCATTGGCACTGCGAGTCCCAATCCTGGCGACACCCCGCGGAAGATCTTGTCCCTGCTGATGTTTGGTGCCGCTTTCGCCGTAGCAACCTTATTGGCAGGTTCACACAAGCTTTCCCGCGCCGCCGTTGAAGTCGCATTCGGAATTCTCTTCACCGCCGTGTTCGACTACGTAATCAAGGGATACAGTGCGGAACTAATCGCCGCAGAGCGCCCTTCGGACCGCGCGAACAGCACCGACCGCCCAACATTGGACGCGTTAAGATTCGACATCGGCCTCGAGATACTAGGCGTGATGTTGGCTGCGATTACGGCTCTGGCGGCCATCGTAGTGTCTGGACATCCCATAGACGAAGGCTTGGCAAGAAGCGACTGGACAACACCTCTCACGAGCTTCATCGTCGCCGCAGTCCTGGGTACTGTGGGGATTCGGTTACGCTCGAACATTAGTGGCGATACGCGGCTGCGTCCGGTGCGGGCGGTTGGAAAACTTCTGTGCGTGGCTGCGTGTCTCGTCTGGGGAGGTACCAGCATTTCTGTCGCTGTCTATTCCGCCAGGGAAATGCCGCTACTTGCAGTTCTAGTAGCTGCGGCGAGCGCGGTCCTCTTTGGAATCCTAACCGCGGAAAGCCTATTCCGAAATGTGTGGGCGATACAACGCTTATCAGCGCCGGCCATTGATCTTGTCGTTGCTACTGCAGCCGCGCTCGCGTGTACCGCCACCGGTTTCTGGGTTCTCACTGCCGGTGTATGGGGAGTGTTCTCGGCAGTCTCTTCGCTCACTCTTGTCGCTGCTGGCGTAACCGCAGCGCTAATTCTTACGAGTGTCTGCGGATTCTGCGTTACGCGAGCTCCGAGGGAAGTTCACCTCACTAACAACCGGCCCATCGACGGCGTTCTTCAGGACGCTTTCCTATATAGCTTTCTGTTTTTCTTCGCAGCGTGGATGCCACTGGCCTTGTATCGGTACGATCGCCCTACGGGCTGGGAGTGGTTTGGCTGGGCCGCCTTTCTCTCTCCAGCTGCCGTCGCTTTCTTGTGGTTCGTTGAGATGGATTTTCAACATCTTGAGTATGAGCGCGCTTTGCCACTTGCTGACGTTCAGCGAAGATGTTTTCCGAGGATGATCGACGCCTCGATCAACAACCGAAGGATTCATTCTCTGCAGAGTCACATCCGCTGCCAAGTCCTTCTCGCCTTCGGGCTGAGTATTATCATGACGATCGGAGGATTGCTCGCGGACGTACTGAAGGGAACGTCCGTACAGAGAGATCTGCGGCTCCTTCGGGAGCTGACGACCAGTCACTTTATCCCTGTTGTGAGAGCAGTGCTTGGACGTGAGAAGCCCAGTTAGCGACAAAGCACTGACTCGCGGCCGTCGCCGCGAGGTTGGTGGCGCGGGCTCGATGCCCCGCGCGCTCCGAGCTGCCCCTTCGGTTCTAAGCCCAGCGGCCAACAGCTCACTCGCACCATGAGAGTTTCGCCCTCAGCCAGCTTGCGCGGAGAATCGGGCAATCCGCGAGCGATGACTACAGCGGGGTCTACCGGCGATACAGTCACCGTCTCGTACGCTCCCCGCCACGCACGCACGTGGCGCTGCACCTCATTCGCGACTGCACCCTCGCAGTCTCGTTGCGACTGAAATGCACGCTCGATGACGTGCTCAGTCCGGTTTGTGCGATAGGTAGTCCACATCACCCACGCACACTCGGCGTAGGCCGTCGCGGCCGAGGTGAGCAGGGAGAGCGCGCGAGCAACTGGGTCCGCTTGGCGAGGCGCATCATCGCTCGCTCTCTTCGCCATTCGCATTGCGTATGACGCTGACGCGCCTACGCGCCAGCCACGTCTCCACCCGCGCAGTGCTGGGCTGGCCCACACGCTGGATTTTGACCTGGACGAAATCCCCGCTGAGGGAAGGGCGCCTGATGACTTCCCACTCCCCGGTCTCGTCAGTGAAGCGGTCTCGGACCGCGAGTCGCGTCACACGGGTAAACCGCTGCTTAACTTCCTTCGCCAAGATGCTCTTTGCCAATTCCGGGTTCCCGACAGCCCATTTCTTCCAGCTGGCAACTATGCCGCGTGCCGACCTTCGATGAAAATTCGCTAGCTCTCTTTCTCTGCCGATCCGCGCCCGGAGGCGTTCACCCCGGTTCGCATAGGTGGGCTTCCAAAATACTCGCTCGCAGACTGCGAGGACTCGGTCAAGGTCCCGCCCACGAGAGACATGCACCGGGATTCCAAGCGCTTCGAGGGCCGAGTGCATCGTCTTTTGTCCGTCAGACAATCTCCCTGGGGCAGTGCCGGTGATGAGATTGCCAGCGTGCTTCACCTCCAGCCCAAATCCCTTGCCGAACTTGTCCATGACGAGAAGGTCTGGCCACCCGCCGCACAGCACCCGATAGCCCTTGCTCGTCAGAAAGTCGGCGACTCGCCGCTCGGACTCGTTCATTATTCACGCTCCTCGGCCTTCCAGAGTGCCTCCCACGCTGCCCGCTGCGTTGCATGCCACGGCGTGCGTTCCCACCCGGTGCCCGTGGCACTCGTACGGCGATAACCGGCGCAACCACGATACGGCGGCACTAACTTTGCCCTGTCAGCGAGCCTCCCCGCAATCGAGGACTCCGTCGGAACGTCGGAAGCACTTCTCTCCGGAGGCCTCCATGCATTTCTGGTAAGCGTCTTCTGCCCGTCGTTCACGCTCTCGTTGTTGCGCGATCGTTGACGGCACAGGGGGTGGAATCGTGGCATGAGCATGGTCGCCGCAGCGCTTGGCATTGTGACGTGTCGTGACCGGATCGTTACCTGCGAGTGCGAAACCGCGAATCAGTCCACCGCAGTCCAGAACGCCATCAGGTCTACGCAGACACTTGTATCCGCCGCCCTCCATACACCGCTTATAGGCATCCTCTCGC
>Ga0134089_10000117_pt1 | contig 14101 bp, 11 predicted proteins | sample 15_taG_24_FD_123127 | JGI IMG/M metagenome (GOLD analysis project Ga0134089, IMG submission 123127) | Grasslands soil microbial communities from the Angelo Coastal Reserve, California, USA - 15_D_Glu_40cm_5_24_1 metaG | ecosystem: Environmental > Terrestrial > Soil > Grasslands ... | reverse complement strand
CCGGTCGTAGACGCTGGCAGGCCCTCCGGACAGGATGATCCCTTTCGGGCGGTAGGCCTGAATCCTCGCGAGGGGGGTGGAATACGGGAGAATCTGGGAATAGACCTGCGCTTCGCGGATGCGGCGAGCGATGAGCTGTGTGTACTGGGACCCGAAGTCGAGGACGAGAACCCTATCGTGCCAGAATTCCATGTGTAAGCGAGTAGCGAGAAGCTAATAGCCTGCAGCCAAAAGGTCTGAGTTATCCGCTCATCGCTATTCGCTACTCGCCATTGTGCTATTCGCTCTGCTCCCAGTCGGTCCGATAGTTCGGCGCCTCTTTGGTGATGATCACGTCATGGACGTGACCTTCCCGGAGGCCGGCCAGCGTCTGTCTGATGAAGGTGGCGTTCTTCTGCAGTTCGACAATCGTCCGGCACCCGCAATAGCCCATGCCGGACTTGATCCCGCCCACGAGCTGATAGACGACACCGGCGAGGGTCCCCTTGTACGGAACTCGGCCCTCGATCCCCTCGGGAACCAGTTTGGACTCCGGTCGCCCGGCCTGAAAGTAGCGGTCCCTCCCGCCCTTTTCCATGGCCCCGAGCGAGCCCATCCCTCGGTAGACTTTATACGTTCGCCCCTGGAACAGAACCGTTTCGCCGGGGGATTCTTCGGTCCCGGCAAAAATGCCGCCGATCATCACCGCGGACGCGCCGGCCGCCAGAGCCTTGGTAATATCCCCGGAGTACTTGATGCCGCCGTCCGCAATGATGGGCAGCCGGTCACCGGCAAGGGCGGCCGCGCAGTCGGCGATCGCCGTCAACTGGGGCACGCCTGCTCCGGACACCACTCGCGTCGTGCAGATGGAACCGGGACCGACCCCGACCTTCACCGCATCCGCGCCGGCTTTCGCGAGATCCTTCGCCGCCGCCGCGGTCCCGATATTGCCCGCGACCAACTCCAGGCCGGGATATTTCTGCTTGATGCCCTTCACCGTGTCCAACACCGCGCGCGCGTGACCGTGAGCGGTGTCCACCACCACCATATCCACCCCGGCCTTCGCCAGCAACGCGACGCGCTGCTCGGCATCAGCCCCGACTCCGATCGCGGCCCCCACCCGCAGACGCCCGTGCCCATCTTTACAGGCATGGGGATACTTGATCCGCTTCTCGATGTCCTTGATCGTGATCAAGCCCTTGAGCTCGTACCGTTTGTTGACCACCGGGAGTTTCTCGATCCGATACTCATGCAGGATCTCGCGGGCTTTCTCCAGGCTGGTACCCTCGGGGGCGGTCACCAGTTTGTCCCGTGTCATGACCTGGGATACTTTCAGGTCCATCCGGGTTTCAAACCGGAGATCCCGGTTCGTGAGAATGCCGACCAGCTTCCCTTGCTTGGTCACGGGAATCCCGGAAATTCTGTACCTGGACATGAGCTGATACGCGTCCCGAATCGTCTGTTCCGGCGAAATGGTAATGGGATCGAGGATCATCCCGCTCTCGGACTTCTTGACCTTATCCACTTCGGTCGCCTGATCGGCGGGCGAGAGGACGCGATGGATCACTCCCAGACCCCCTTCCCGGGCCAGCGCGATCGCTAACCGCGCCTCGGTGACCGTATCCATCGCGGCGCTGAGGATTGGAATATTGATCGTGATGTTTCGAGAGACGCGCGTCTGAGTGTCGACCTCGCTGGGCAGCACTTCAGACTTGGACGGCACCAATACCACGTCGTCAAAGGTCAGGCCGATTCTCGCGTCTTTGTCCAACATACCCCTACTTCGGTTCCGCCTCCTTCGTGAGCACGGCGGCGGTCTCCGCTTCTTCCTGGAGACGCTCGCTGCCTTCCTCGGACGGGATGAACTGCTGCACGCGTGTGTTCCCGCTGTCCACCACAAACACGCCGCCGCGCGCGTCCACGGCGATGCCGTACGGAAAATTGAACTGGCCGTCTCCGTTGCCGAACCCGCCCCACTGCGTGATGAAATTCCCCTCGCGGTCAAACTTCTGGACCCGCTGGTTGCCCGTGTCGGAGACGTAGACATCCCCGCTGCCGTCGACCGCAATGCCCCACGGCGAGCGGAACTGTCCCGCTTCCTGGGCTTGCGCGCTGCTGGCATGGCCTGGCTCCGCCGATCCCCCCCACTTCGCGAGCAACTGCGGCAGCACGTTCGTGCTGGTGTCGAACTTCTGGATGCGGTGGTTCCCCATATCGACCACGTAGACCGCCCCGTCGGCCGGATCGACCGCAACGCCTCGCGCAAAATAGAACTGCCCGTCGTTGGTGCCGAAGCTGCCCCACTGCATGATGAACTCGCCGCTCTTGTCGAATTTCTGCACCCTGAAATTGGCGCTGTCCACCACGTAAATGTATCCTCGCACCCGATCCACCGCAATGCCCCACGGCGAGCTGAACTGGCCCTCCCCGTTCCCACGCGAGCCGAACTTCATCATGAAGCTGCCGAGCTTCCCGTCGAACTTCTGGACGCGATGGTTGTTCGTGTCCACCACGTACACATCGCCTTTTCCGTCGCACGCAATGCCGGTCGGATTGTGGAAATTCCCGTTCGCCGATCCGAAACATCCCCAGAGAATGATGAAGTTCCCGTTGTTGTCAAACTTCTGGACGCGGTTGTTGCCGTTGTCCACGATGAAGGGACATCCTTGCTGATCCACCGCGATCCCATACAACGGACTGATGAACTCGCCACCGTGCAGCAACGAGGCTCCCCGGCCAGGCTTGCCCCATTTCGCGACGCACAGGTATCCGGACGTGTTGACCAGGATGGTGGCACTGGCCGGGACCGAGATGTTGTTGCCGACGTCTTTGAACCAGACATACATCGTCTTGCTACCGTCACCCGGCGAAAGCGTGAAGGGCACAGTGGCGCCGAATTTATACGCCGGGGTGACATCAATCCATCCCGGCACGCTGGCAGTCGGCGCCATCGGGCTCTCAGAAATGAAATAGGCCGCCACGCCGGTATCCACGTCGTTGGCCGAAATGGTCGCCACGACGTCGGGTGAGTTCGTCATGAACGCCCCGTGGTTGATCACGGCGTACGGGCTCTGCGGAGCGGTCATGTCGATGAGCACCGGCGTCGCCGTCACCTCCGCGGACGGTCCGCTTTCCTGCCCATCTTCGTAGACCGCGGTGAGCACGTAGTAGTAGGGAATGTCGTTGGTCAGGCCGGTGTGGGCATAGGGGCTGGTCACACCCTCGATCCGCGTGCCGCCCTGGGCGGTGACGCCGGGTTGGGTGTGGAAGTAGAGGTTATACGAGACAGCGCCCGGCACACTCAGCCAGCTCAACACAGTTTCAGTATCTCCCGGTTTCACCGCTACGCTCCGCGGGGCCGGCTGGGCGGAGGTGTCCTGTGGCGCAGCCTGCTTGTGCCGGTCCAACTCCTCTTCGGTGGGCGCGAATTTCAGGACGCGGTGGTTGCCGCTGTCCACGACATACACGCACCCCTCGTGGTCAACCGCGATGCCCGAGGCATAGTTCAGTTGCCCCTCCGTGATCCCGCGATTCGACCAGGCGCACAGAAACGTCCCGTTCCCATCGAATTTCTGAATCCGGTGGTTCCCGCTGTCCACGACATACACGTTCCCGAGCGCGTCACAGGCGATTCCGAACGGAGCCTTGAATTGACCCGGGGCACTCCCTTCCTTCCCCCATTTCGCGAGGAAGCTGCCCCTCGCATCGAATTTCTGGACTCGATGGTTCCCCTCATCCGCGACAAACACGTTGCCGACAAAATCCACGGCCATGCCCCGAGGGTAGAAAAAGGCGCCGTCGAAACTGCCGTCCCGCCCCCACTTCAGGAGCGGCGTTCCGTCAGCCTTGAACTGCTGGATCCGCGCATTACTCGTATCCGAGACATAGAGGTTTCCTGCATGATCCGTCGTCACTCCCCACGGCACATCGAACTTGCCCATCTCCGCGCCACGCCAGGCGAACCCGAACTTCCCCCAGGCATGGATACAGTTCCCTTCCGCATCGAACTTCTGGATGCGATTGTTCCCGCTGTCGGCCACGTACACATCACCTTCCGGGCTGGTGGCCAGTCCGCGGGGATAATACAACATCCCTTCCTGGGTACCGGCCTCGCCCCCCCATCGCGCCAGGAACTTTCCATCCTTGTCGAATTTCTGGATCGCATGGTTGTCCGTATCCGCAACGTAGATGTTCCCATCCTTATCGAGCGCAATCCCGGTCGGCGAGTTGAACTCCCCGTCGTCCACGCCGAGCCGGCCGATTTGCATCACTAAGAGGTAGGGAGACGGGATGGACATGACTTCCGCGGATTCACGGCTTTCACCCTTGGGCGTGACCACCGTCACCGCGTAGTGGTAGCAGGTCCCGTTCGCGAGGTCGTCGTGGACATAGGGGCACGTCGCCCCTTCGATGAGGTTCCCTTTTTCCTTCGTGACGCCGAGGATCGGGTTGAAGTCGGTGGCGCTGGCGATCGGACGCGTGAGCTCGGAGAACTTGATCTGGACGCCTTTCGAGGTCAGGAAATAGAGGTTGTAGTACATGGCGTCCGGTACGGGCTCCCATGAAACGGTGATCCGCCCGTTCCCCGGTTTGACGACGACTCCGGTCGGAGCGGGTGGGAGTTCCTCTTCCGCGACCGAGTCCCCCGCCCCCCAATCATCGGGATTTCCCTCAGCCCCGAGTCCCCGAGGACCAGGCCGCCGCGTTGCGTCGAACAGCCACTCGTTCATCATGCCCCTTCGCGTTTCGATCTGGGAAAGATTCCCGTTTCTTTCAAGGACTTAGATGCGGAGTCTAGCAAACGGCCATGAGCGAAGTCAAGGTGGACGACTCGCCGAAAGACGAACAGGGTGGGAGCATGGATGGTTGTTGCTCTTCCCGCGATCCGTTATCATGCTGACCGGCCGCGATCACACCGCTGCACCAGGGAAGATGCCGCCGCCAAGCCTGTACATCGCAAGATTGCTTCCTGAGCCCGTCATGGCCGCGGCGAGAGAGCGGTTCCATCTGACGGTCCTCCCCAAGGCCAGCCCTCCCAGCCGAGACGCCCTGCTGGAGGGCCTCCGGCAAGCACAGGCCGCCATCTGCACTCTGACGGAACACCTTGACCAGGAGATCCTGAGCCAGGCGCCCCGCCTCCGGGTGATCGCCAACTATGCCGTGGGCTACAACAACATCGTTTTGGAAGCCGCGCGGGCCAGAGGAATCGTCGTCACCAATACGCCGGATGTCCTCACCCAGACCACGGCAGACCTAACCTGGGCGCTGCTGCTGGCCACGGCCCGTCGCGTGGCAGAGGGGGACCGGCTGGTGCGCGAAGGGGCCTGGCAGGGATGGGAGCCCACGCAGTTGCTGGGCGCGGACGTGGAAGGCAAGACGCTCGGGATCATCGGCATGGGCAGGATTGGACGGGCCGTGGCACGACGGGCCAGCGGGTTCAACATGACGGTGCTGTATTGCAGCCACGGCGTGAGCAACCCATCGGCCCTGGACAGCCAGTGGCAACGCCTGCCGCAGGATGAGGTGCTGGCCCGATCCGATTTCATCAGTCTCCACGTCCCGCTGACCCCTGACACTCATCATGTCATCGGGGCAGCGGAGCTTCGTCGCATGCGCCCGACCGCCTTCCTGATCAATACGTCCCGCGGACCGGTGGTGGACGAGGCGGCCCTGGTCGACGCGCTCCGCGACGGCCGGCTGGCCGGGGCGGGGCTGGATGTCTACGAACAGGAGCCCCATCTCCATCCCGGTCTCCTGCAACTCAGGCAGGTCGTCCTGCTGCCACACCTGGGTTCGGCCACGCTTCGCACACGGATCCACATGGGCATGGTGTGCCTCGAGAATATTCAGGCGGTCCTGGAGGGACGACACGCCCCGAATCGGGTGGCGTAAGTCGTGACTGGGAGGGAGTGATGCTGGGGCGACCGGCTCGTCGGTCTAGCCGTCGTTTGTGATCCGCTTGAGCCGCATCGGCACATCCAGGAAGGAGGGAATGGTCGCGAACACCTGAACCGCCTTGTCGGGCAACCCCTCGGTTTCATACAGCCTGCCCAGTTCATAGCGGACTGAGACCGCGGTGTCCCCAATACAACGAGAATCAGCCAGCGCCTGTTCCATGGCCGCGATGGCTTCCTTGGTCCTGCCCTGCTCTTTCAAACATGCGGTGAGCATCCTGTAGGCATCCAGGAGGCGAGCGGACCCATTGACCGCAACCCGGAATTCCTCGATGGCCTCGTTCAGTGATCCCGTATGTTTGAGGGCGACGCCGAGTTCGTACCGAATCTCATAGTCCTGCTCGCTGCGCGGTCCCGGCCTGGCGGGCTCCGGGACGCTCAGCGCCTCCTGGTTCGGATCCGTCGGCTCGAACACCGGCGCAAACCGTCTGACGAACGGACTGTCGGGATCCATTAATTTAATGTCGGCATACAGCTCGGCAGGAAGAGTCGGCATATCGGGTTCGGGGCTTTCCACCAGCAGCGCAAGAGCTTTCCCATACTGGGCGACCGCAGACGCCCGATTGCCCTTCTGTTGGTACACCCGGCCGAGCAGCTCGTGCAGTGCCACGCACTTCGGCTCCGTTTTCAAATACTCACCGAGCATCGACTCCGCGATTTCATACTCCTTTGCCCGCATGGCCGCCTCGGCCAGAAACTGGAATTCGGCTTTCGCCACCGCCAGCTCACCCCGTTTCAGGTGCAGCATCGCAAGCAGCCGGCAGACCTCCGGATCCCCCGGGACCTGGTTGAGAAGGTCTGTCAGGGCCGTTTCTGCTTCGGTGTACTTCCCTTCCCTGATCTTTCCGACCGCCGCCTCCAGGACAATCAAGCGACTGATCACAGGTCCTGCCTGGGGCTGTTCCCGCGAGAGTGACGCTGGGGCCGCGGTGGGGTCCTCGATTGCCGTGGCTGCTTGCTCCCCCGTGGTCGCGCGCTGCATGGCCGACTCGCCCTGCGCACGACTCACCGGACTGAACTCGGCGAGCCGTTGCTTCGCTTCGACGTTGGACGCGTCCAGTGCGGCGATCGTACGGTACAGGTCGATGGCCTCTTGAGTCCTCCCTTCTTTCAGGCATCGTTTGGTCAGGGTGAGATAATCCGAGATCGCGTTACTGATCAAGCCACGCTCGGCGTTGAGATCACCGAGGTCGCGATAGACCTCGTAACGAGCCGGATCGACCTTGAGAATTTTCCGGTAGACCGCGATCGCTTTGAGCGTGCTGCCTTCCGCACGGAATGCGGCCGCGGCCTGGAAATAGGCGTCGACCGCTTCGGCCGGAGCGTGCCGCTTCAGGTACAGGTCACCGATGTTGTTGTAAATCATGCTGTCGGTGGGCTGGCCGGTCCTCAGCTTCCTCCATTCGGCGATGGCGTTGTCAAATTCGCCCTGTGCAGCGAAGCGCTGGGCGTTTTCCACGATGGCGTTCTTGTCAGTCCCCCAGAACCATCTCATACAGATGTGAACGCTATCAACTTGACGGGAGGTTGTCAAAAAAAACCCGATTGTCGGAACGAGCGGTGGAGAGCGGGAGGAGTTGAACCGCCCAAGGGTTCGCTAGAAGCGGCAAAGGGCCCGCCGTCCGGAGACGACGGGCCCTTTGTTTGCAGCCTTTCGGCCAGCTACACTCCCGTTACAGTTTTCATCACATTCGCGGCTTGTGGTCCCTTCGCTCCCTGGACAATATCGAACTCGACGTTCTCCCCCTCCTTGAGCGTCTTGAACCCGTCTCCCTGCAGAGCAGAGTAATGGACGAAGACGTCTTCGCCGCTCTCAAGCCGGATGAAGCCAAACCCTTTCCTGTCGTTGAACCATTTCACGGTCCCCTTACTTCTCACACGGTCCTCCTTTCCTGAACAACCACTCGACGGTGCGCCGGCTCGGCCACCGGACGGTGAACGCGTTCCTCCGCTGATTGCCCTGTAGACCCGACCGCCTGACCGGCGAGGTCACGCATTGCGGATGCTGCGCGACCACATGCAGCGTCTCCCCCGTGGCGCCGTGCGCCCCGCAAAAAAATACCGCAGGAGGGAACGCCCCCTGCGGCACTTAGAAACGGGTGAGATCGCCCATGTGCATACCGTAAATCGGGGCAAGCATTTAGCATAGGGCACCAGCCTTGTCAAGATTTTCTTGCGCCGTCCGATGGCCTGGTGCGCCGGTCGGATCGCTCAGCCGATCTCTGGACGCTCCCCTCGTCCCGTTTACAAGTCCTCGAAAATCCGTTATTATTGTCCACTCCGACGGACGGCCTGTGACCGAGGTATGGGTGCGTACAATCCTGGATCGGTACATCTTCGCGGAGCTCCTCCCCCCCTTTTTCGTCAGCCTCGCGGCACTCTGTTTCGTCATGCTGACGAAGGAGTTGCTCCGTCTGGTTGAGCTCCTGGTCTCGAAAGGGATTGGATTCTTTGCGGTGCTCAAGGTCTTTCTCCACCTCCTGCCGTCCTTTTTGGTCCTCACGCTCCCGATCGCCGGCATCATCGCGTCAATTACCGCCTTCAGCCGGCTGTCCTATGACAAGGAATTGGTGGCCATGCGCGCGGTCGGCCTCAGCCTGTTCCGGCTCTCGCAACCGGTGATGGTGTTCACCGGTCTGGTCTTCGGGCTGACGCTGGTCCTGTCCCAGTGGGGCCAGCCATGGACCAGCATCTCATTGAAGAAACTGGCGCTGAATCTCCTTCGAGACGAGTTGACACTCGCCCTCGATAAAGGCGTCTTCAACGAGCCTGTGCCACGTATGGTGATTTATGCGTCGGACAGCCGACACGGCGACGACGTCGGGAGCATCTTCATTTCCGACGAACGCAATGAGGCCGAGGCTCGAATTATCACCGCCGCTCAGTACTCGATGCGGAGCGATCCAGGCAACAATCAGGTCTGGATCGAGCTGTTCAACGGAAGCATCCACACCAAGCCCCACGAGGTGGAGCAGTACCAGCAAGTGGCGTTCTCCGCCTACCATCTCCCGATCCCGCTCGACCAGACCCAATACGCCCCCCTCGATGTTCGTCCGTCGCTCTCCTCTGTGCTCGAGCGTCTCGATCGCTCGAATTGGCAGGACACGGCCGCGCTGCGGCGATTGATGGAACATTACAAGGACCTGGCTTTTCCTGCTGCCGCACTGATCCTGGGAATGCTGGGAGTTCCGGTGGGCATTGTGTCCAAGCGGTCGGGTCGCGTCGGGGGGTTCGCCGTGGGAGTCATGATCGTCATCGTCTACTACGTGCTGAACGTCGTCTGCGAGTTTTTCGTGACGACGCGTGTGCTTCCCCCCTTTGCCGGCGCCTGGTTGCCGAATGCGATGTTTCTGGCCCTCACGGTTGTGCTGTTCCACCGGGTCAGCCGACGATAACGATGGGATGAATGGGCTTCGACCTTAGTGCGGCCTGCAACCTCATTGCCGGTATGAAGGGTTAGCGAATATGGGTCGGTCGAACGCCGGCCCGCGTGAATGAGCTAAGCATGACCATCCTGTTCCGCTACATTCTCCGCGAGTACGTCAAGGTGTTTACGATGTGCTTCGCCGGCCTCATGACCATCTACCTGGTGATCGATTTCTTCGAGAAAGTCCGCAAGTTCATTCGGTATGACGTCGAAGTGTCGACCGTCCTCGGCTACTTCCTGCTGAGGACTCCCGCCATCTCGTTTCAGATCGCGCCGCTGGCGATCCTGATGGCCACGCTCCTGACGTTGGGCCTCCTCTCGAAAAATCTCGAGATCACCGCCATGCGGAGTTGCGGAATCAGCCTGTACCGGATCTCCGCACCTTTCCTCTGCTTCTCGCTCGCGGTTGCTATCGTGCTCTTCAGTCTCAGCGCCGTGATCATTCCGCTGTCCGCTGCCCAGGCTGAATACGTCAAGACCACCCTGATCGAAAAAAAGGGCAGTCCCGCCACCTTCAAGGCCGACCGCGACTGGATTCAGGTCGGCGACCACACCCTCATGAACATCGAGGTCGTGGACCCGGGGGGAGCCACCCTGAGGGGCATCAGCCTCTATCAACTCGGGACGGCATTCACCCTCGCGGAAATCACGGAGGCCAGGGAGGCACGCTATACCCCTCAGGGCTGGGTCCTGCATCGGGGTGTGCGCCGGAGCTTCCTCCCCAATGGAGGCTTGCTCGTGGAGGAGTTCGCGAACAGGCCGATCGTGCTGTCCCACACACCGGAGGATTTCAATTCCTGGCTCTCGGTTGAATCGGACGAGATGACGCTCATGGCGATCCGATCATACGCTGATCGCTTGCGCAAGGACGGCTACAACTTCGCTCGTTTCCTGACGGACTATTACGGGCGTGTCGCGTTCCCCTTCGTCAGCGTGGTGATGACCGTGCTCGGCATCGCACTGAGCCTGAGAGGGAGCGGGGTTCGCGGCAGCGGGATGGCCATCGGAATCGGACAGGCCCTCCTGACCGGATTTCTGTACTGGACGACCCACTCGGTCGCCATCGCGCTCGGCCGGAGCGGCGTGCTGGCGCCGATCATGGCGGGGTGGTTCGCCAATCTGTTGTTTCTCTCATTCAGCTTCTATCTGTTTCTGCGGGTCAGGCAATAGGTTGACTGCGTGCGGGGCTTGGGGTACAAGAAGACCTCCCTCGAGTCTCTGTGACACACGGACGGACGGATGGAGAACAGGGTCGTCATCACGGGTCTGGGCGTCGTTTCCCCGATCGGGATCGGAGTCGGGCAGTTTTGGAAAGCCGCCTTGGAGGGGCGCTCGGGGATTACCGCCATTCGATCCTTCGATCCCTTTCCGATGGAGACGTATCGGTCTCGGATCGCCGGCCAGGTGGCGGATTTCAACCCATCCCAGTATCTGGAGGCAGTCCACGCCGATCGCGTCGACCGGTACGCACAGTTTGCCCTGACCGCCGTGAAGGAGGCGCTGGCGGATTCCGGACTGCGCATGGAGGAGGAAACCCCACACCGGGTCGGCGTGATCGTCGGCGCCTGCATGGGCGGGATGGTGATGGGCGAACGAGAGATCACCACCCTATACCGGAATCAGAAACCGCACCGCGTCCATCCCAATTTCATTCCCGTCATCACGCTGAATTCCGCGTCCGGCATCGTGGCCGTGGCCCATGGGGCCAAGGGCCCGAACTTGACCATCTCCACCGCGTGCTCCTCCAGCGCTCACGCCATAGGCCAGGCGCTCACCTGCATCCGGACCGGGCAGGCGGACGTGGTCATCACCGCAGGGGCCGAGGCCTGCATCACGCCGTTGGTGTTTGCCGGCTTCTGCTCGATCCGGGCCTTGTCCACCGGGTTCAACAACGATCCGGCTCGCGCGTCCCGCCCGTTCGACCGGGCCCGGGACGGATTCGTCATGGGTGAGGGCGCCGGAGCTCTGATCCTGGAGTCTCTGGCTCATGCTCGAAGGCGCAAAGCCCGCGTGTACGCGGAGGTGGCCGGCTACGCCGCGACGAGCGAAGCGTATCACATGGTGATTCCACGTGAGGACGGTGCCGACGTGGCCGCGACCATGTCGCTTGCGCTTCGTGACGCGAAGCTGCTTCCCGCGCAGGTGGACTATATCAATGCCCATGCGACGTCCACTCCGATCGGTGACGCCGTCGAGGTCAGAGCGATCCGGCGCCTGTTCAAGACGCGGGCGGAGCGGGTGTCGGTGAATGCCACCAAGTCCATGGTCGGCCACACGCTGGGGGCGGCCGGTGCGATCGGCGCCATCGTGTGCGCCCTGGCCCTCGATACAGGGCTGGTGCACCCGACCGTCAATTATGAGGACCCTGACCCGGACAGCGCGCTTCACGGGATCTCTGCTGAGACCCGGAAGCGGCCGCTGAAGGTCGCGTTGCTGAACGCGTTCGGGTTTGGAAGCAACAACGCGGCGGTGGTCCTTAAAAAGTTTGTCCATTAACCCCGTTTAGTCAGTTTGGTCAGTTCGCGGTCCTCAGGACGCAACAGACTCAACGGACTAAACGGACCCAACGTTCTGCCACGGGAAAATGCATGGCTGTTGAATCCGATATCGCCCTACGCATTCGGACCGCCCTCGGTAACTACCTGAAGCGGGATCCGAAAATCATCAGACCGGATCACCGCCTCCGCGATGATCTGGGCCTGGATTCCATGGCGACGATCGAACTGCTCTACCAGATCGAGGAGGCGTTCGACCTGCAGATCCCGGACCAAGACCTTCAGAAGCTCATCAGCGTCGGGGACGTGATCGGATATGTGGAGGGACGGCTCAGACCGTCTTCTCCCGCCCGAGCCACCGGACGGGCCGCGAAGCGACTCCCCGCCAAGAAAAAAGGCTAGCGCCAGGCATGCCGTCGCAGGACCAACCGCGCGCCATCAGACTCGAAGAGATCGGCCACGCTATTGGTGGGAGGATCCTCGGCACCCCCGGCACGAGCGTCTCCGGCGTGTCAAGCCTGTCAGAGGCGGGGCCCACTGACCTCACGTTCGTCGCCGCAGACCGATTCGTCAAATCCGCGCTCACATCGCGGGCCGCCGCGTTTGTGGTGGGCCGACCCATCGAGGAGCTCACGCGCCCACAGATCGTCGTTCCGAATCCGGCGTTGGCGTTTGCGAGCATCGTCCAGCGGTTCTTTGTCACGCCGTACCAGCCCCGCGGCATTGCCGTACGGATCGCCCGAGGGGCGGACGTGCAGATCGGGCCGGATGTGTCGATCTGGCCGTTTGTGACGCTGGGGGATCGGGTGAAACTCGGAGCTCGGGTGACACTGTATCCGGGCGTCTTCATCGGAGAGGGCTCGGTGGTGGGAGACGACACGGTCCTCTATCCCAACGTCACCGTGAGAGAAGGATGCGTCATCGGGCGTCGGGTCATCATCCACAGCGGCACCGTGGTCGGCAGTGACGGCTTCGGCTATGTCCAGGATCAAGGCCGCCATCACAAGATCCCCCAGATCGGAACCGTCACGATTGAGGACGACGTCGAACTCGGCGCGAACGTGACCGTGGATCGCGCCACGTTCGGCAGCACGGTCATCAGGCGCGGGACCAAGGTGGATAATCTCGTTCAAATCGCCCACAATGTCTCGATCGGAGAGGACAGCATCGTGGTGGCTCAGGTGGGGATCGCAGGCAGTACCGTCATCGGCCACCATGTCATGATCGGCGGGCAGGCCGGGCTTTCGGATCACATCGAGGTCGGCGACCAAGTGATGATCGCGGCGCGCTCGGGGGTCAACCGCAATCTGGCGTCGAACCAGATCGTCTCCGGTGCGCCGGTGATGCCGCACGAGACCTGGGTCAAGGCGCAAGCCGTCATTCCCCTCCTGCCCGAATTGCGCCAGCAGGTACGCGACCTGGAACGGCGGGTCCGCGAACTCGAAGGGAAAAGTAAAAAGACAACACGTAAGAGGTAGCTACGTCTACCCTTTCCCTTGCCCCAGAACTCCCCGCCAGAAGAACATCTTGGCCCAGAAAAACCCGGCCCACGGCAGCAGGAAGGCGGCCACGTAATACACCTGGCCAAGCGCCGAACTCAGCGCGGCGGCCCCGCACAGCGCCCCGATTCCCAGCACATAGAAGAGGGGTACGAGGCTTCGCCCCCGGTGCTCGAGCGAAGGGAGTGCTGCCTCCTTTTTCGCTCGCTTCAGGCCGCCTCGCGAAAAGATTCTCATGCGGCTGGCGAAGTGAGCGGGGTGCTCGCGGAGGAGGTACCGGTGGTAGCGGGTCTGCGTCCATCCAAGCAACCCGCCAGCCACCAGCAAGCCGGTGCTCTGGAGGAACGTGCGCCAGCTATAGGTCTCCGCGAAGAACTGGTAGAGCAACGCCGCCGTCCCCGACACCATGAAAATCAACCCGAGCAGTCCGGACGGCAACAGGATGTGAGCTTTCACATACTCCCGCGCCTTCTCGGATTCCCCTTCGAGCCGTTTCGTGGTGATGAGCTTTGTCATGCCCCGGCGACAGCGGCGTTAGTCCGCATTATTCATGACGGTTCGTCGCGAAATCGCGCAGTCGCGTCGCGAGACGGGCGCGCGGAGGCGCGAAGGACCGAGGCATACTTGATACAGTACGTCGAGGGACTGAGTGGCGAGCCCGTCCGCCTGCATGCCGCCGAAGCCGCATGCAGGCTTGTCGCAGCAGCGAATCCGCGATTGCAGCAGAAGCGTTCATGAATAATGCGG
>Ga0134089_10000099_pt1 | contig 14558 bp, 15 predicted proteins | sample 15_taG_24_FD_123127 | JGI IMG/M metagenome (GOLD analysis project Ga0134089, IMG submission 123127) | Grasslands soil microbial communities from the Angelo Coastal Reserve, California, USA - 15_D_Glu_40cm_5_24_1 metaG | ecosystem: Environmental > Terrestrial > Soil > Grasslands ... | reverse complement strand
GAGCCGCGCGCGCCACGCCAGCGCGATCAGTCCCGCCGGCGCCAGCAGCAGGAGGAACACGACGAGCGCCTCGACACCGGCCACGCGTCTCACGAGCCAGGCCTCGAGCGCCCAGCAGAGCGGATAGAGCACGAGCCCGGCCGCCATCTTGTCGGTGGCCTCCTCCTCTTCCGTGCGCCGCATGGCGGCCACCGCGACACGTGTCAGCGCGTATGGCAGCGCGTGCGAGGCGATCCCCCAGAGCGCCAGCGGCAGCGTGATCGCGAGCTTCGCGGCGTTCACGACGGTCCAGCGCACGACGACGGACGGCGTGTACGGCCGGCCCACCTCAGCGTCGGAGAGCCCGCTCTCGCTCAGGTGCGCGCGATAGGCCTCGAGCCGCCGTCGGAACTCCGCGACGCGCTCGGGCGCGCGCTCGGCCAGCGCGCGGGCCGCGCGCATCACCTCGCGCCGCCACGCCAGCGACGCCTCGGCGCCGGCGGCGGCGCCGCCGCGCTCCTCGCGCCATGCGCGCTCCAGCGCGCTGGCCAGCTCGAGCGTGTGCTGGTCCTCGGCCTCCACGATCTGCGCGCGGATGGCCCACGCCAGCCGCTCGGTCAGCCGGCGCACCGTCGCCTCGGGCTCGCCGGCGTAGGCGGCCACGCAGTCGTCGACCTGCACCGGCGCGCCGACGGCGATCAGCGCCGAGGCCACGCGGAACGTCCCCGGCATCCGGAACACGAGGCCGACGGGCAGCAGCGTCACGCCGTGGCGCCCGCCGGCGGCCTCGGTGCCGAGCAGCAGGCGCGCGACGCCGGTGCGCAGCGGCAGGAGCGTGGGAACTGGCTGCGTGCGGCCCTCGGGAAAGATCAGGATGGCGCCGCCGGCGCGCAGGTGCGCGATGGCCGTGGCGAACATCGCCTCGTTCTTCCGCGGATCGTCGCCCGCCTCCTTGCGGCGGTTCACCGGCAGTCCGCCGACGGCGCGCAGGAACGGGCCGACGAGCGGGTGGCGGAAGAGCGGGGCGTTGGCGAGCACGGTGAGGCGCCGCGGGAACGTCGCCATGATCAGCATCGGGTCGACGAGCGAGTTGTGGTGGTTGGCGGCGATGATCAGCGGTCCGCTCGACGGGATGCGCTCGGCGCCGACGACGTCCACGCGCCGGTAGAAGAGCCAGAGCAACAGCCGGATGAAGCCTCGCACGAGGCGATAGCCCATGGCGGTCGCCAGCATCGTAGCGTAGGCTCGGGTCCGGACGTCAAGAATGCCGACGCGCCAGCAGCTCCTCGAGCAGGACGCGCGGGATCTCGCTCGGCTGGGCTACGCGCAGCAGCTCTTCCGCGAGATGGGCGGCTTCTCCAACTTCGCCATCTCGTTCTCGATCATCTCGGTCCTCACCGGCGCCGTGCTGCTCTACGGCTACGGCCTCAAGCTGGCGGGGCCGGTGATCAACACGGTCGGCTGGCCGGTGGTGAGCGTGCTCACGCTCTGCGTGGCCGCCTCGATGGCCGAGCTCGCCTCCGCGTACCCGACGGCGGGCGGCCTCTACTTCTGGGCGTTCCGCCTCGGCGGGCGCGGCTGGGCGTGGCTCACCGCGTGGCTGAACATGATCGGCCAGGTGACCATCACCGCCGGCATCAACGTGGCGGCCGCGACGTACCTGATCGGCGCCGCCACGCGCATCGCCGGGCTGCCCGCCGACGTCGCCGTCCCCCTGTTCGGCTCGGCCACCAGCTGGTACTTCCAGCTCGCGGTGATGGTCGCGATCATGATTCCGCAAGTCCTCATCAACGTCTTCGGCATCCGGCTCACCGCGCGGCTGAGCGATTTCAGCGTGTGGTGGCACGTCGGCGGCGTGCTGGTGATCGTGCTGGCGCTGGCGTTCCTCGGCGCTCATCACAACGATCCCGGGTTTCTCGTGCGCCACGTGACGACGGCGAGTCCGCTCGAGGCCTCGTCGGCGGACCTCGGCGGCGGCACGGCGCCCGCCCTCGTCGTCGCCGATTACAAGATCCCGTCGCCGCTCTTCGCTCTGGTGCCCGGGCTGCTCGCGCTCTATGCCGCCGCGCCGCTCGGGCTCGTGTTCGTGCTGGGCTTGCTCCAGGCGCAGTGGACCTACACCGGCTACGACGCCTCCGCCCACGTCGCGGAGGAGACGGTCATGGCGCGGCTCAACTCGGCGTGGGGCGTCTTCCTCTCGGTGGCCGTCTCCGCCGTCGTCGGCTACGCGCTGCTGCTGGTGCTGACGTGGTCCATCCCGAAGGGCGACGTCGCGGCCACCGCCAACGACGCCTACCCCGTCTTACACGTCGCCTACGGCAATCTGCCGGCTGCCCTCGGCCACGTCGTGGCCGTGATCATCGGCGTGGCGATGTGGCTCTGCGGGCTGGCGTCGATCACCTCGATGGCGCGCATGTGGTACGCGTTCGCGCGCGACGACGGCATGCCCGGCGCGCCCTATCTCAAGCGCGTGCACCCGACGCTGCGCACGCCCGTGTGGTCGATCGTCGTCACCAGCGCGCTCGCCGTTCTGATCACCGTGTACGCCGCCGCCTACTCGGTGGTGACGTCGATCAGCACGATCACGCTCTACCTCGCCTACGTGATCCCGATATGGCTGAACTGGCGAAACCGGCGCCGGAGCCGCGGCGAGTACGCGACGCGCGCAACGGCGCCGTGGAGCCTCGGCCGCTTCGGGGGCGCCATCAACGCCGTCGCCATCCTCTGGGTGCTCGTGATCAGCGTCGTCTTCGCGCTGCCGCCCAACGAGCTGGTGCTGTGGACGATGCTGCTGCTCGGCGCGCTGATCGCCCTGTACTGGGCACTCTCGGCGCGACGGCGCTTCGTCGGCCCCGCCGGGGCCGCCTCGACTCGATGATCCTCGTGGCCACCTCAGGCGGGCACGATGATGTGCTCGAAACCCTCCGCGTAGGAATATCCCTTGTCCTTCCCGAGCGTGGCGGCGCGATTCCGCATACGAGTCTCCACCGCCTTGACATCACCGACCTGGCTCGCGTGGCAGCGGATCGCCTCGAGCTTCAGATCCATGGTGGCCGTGATGTCGACGACGAGATGCGGCCGCTCCCACTGGATCACGTACACCTCACGCACGTTGTGAGGCTCGTATTGCGGAAGGAGCTCGGGAAAGGCCAGATGGTCTCGCGCGAGCGGGTAGACGCAGTCGAGCACGACACGGCCGGTGGTCCGGTGATCCCGATGCCAGTGGGCGAAGTGATCGTATGCGCGGCGCGGGTTGAGCGTGATGATCAGGTCAGGACGCCACCGTCGGATCTGGCGCGTGATGTCTCGCCGCACGTCGCGGGTATCCTCGAGCTCGCCGTCCTCATAGCCGAGAAACTCCACGTGCGCGACCCCGAGCACCCTCGCGGCTCGGCGCTGCTCCGTCTCGCGAATGGGCGCGAGCTGCTCTGAGGTGACCGTCCGGTCGCCCGATCCCTTGTTACCGTTCGTGACGATGACATAGCTGACCTCACAGCCGTCCTTCACCATCCCCGCGATGGTGCCGCCGGCCAGGAACTCGGGATCATCCGGATGCGCGGCGACGAACATCACGCGTTGATTCGCCACGCTCATGACTCTCGTCCGTCGGTTACGAGAGCGGCCGACATCGCGTTCGCGCGGTGCCGGCACGCCCCGGCCGCTGCCGTGAGCAGCGCCGCTCCCAAGGCAAAGGGAGCGGACAGATCGATCGCGTCCGCGAGAGCGCCCATGACGAGCGGGCCAACGATCTGGCCACTGTCGCTCATCGTGCGAAGCCAGCCGACCGCCACGCCCTGAAGCGGACGCGGGACCTGATCGCTCGTGAGCGCCGTCGGGATGGCGGCGACGAAGCCTGCGGCGGCGCCGATCGTGAAGCTCCAGAGGCCGAGGGCCACCGGATGGGTGAGAAGTGCGACGCTTCCCAGGAACAACGCGTACGTCAGCAACCCCGCGGTCAGCACCCGAGCGCGTCCCCACCGGTCGGAGGCGCTGCCTCCGAGCCACAGCGCTACCAGTCGACCGAGAACGCCCAGACCGACGAGGAAGCCGACGACTTCCGGGCTCACGCCTCCGCGTTGGAGCAAGTACAGCGGAAACAGAAACACCAGGAGCCCGGTCTGAATGGCCGTCAGCAGCGCGCTGGTCACACCCATGAGGAGCACCGCCGGCATGCGCAAGACCGTGCCGAGCGAACGCGGAGGATGCGATCGTGGCGACGTCGTCCCGTCGGCGCGGAGCCGCGCCCAGCGTGCCACGGCGATCGCCGCGACGACCATGCACGCCGCTTCGAACAGAAATGGGCTCGCGACGCCGACGTCCTGGTAGAGCCAGCCTCCGGCCGCGCTGCCCAGCAACAGCCCCGACGTCTCGCTCATCAACAGCAGGCTCACCGCCCGCCCCCGGCGCCGCGCGGCGGGGACGTCGACCACCGCCGTCGTCGCCACGGTCGCGAACATGGCCCAGCCCACGCCTCCCATGGCGCGGAGGGCGAGAAAAACGCCGTAGCTCGACGTCAGGATGCTCGCGACGTCGATGCATGCGATCAACAGCAGGCCGCAGATCATCAGTGATGAGCCAAACCGTCCGAGGAGATATCCCGTCGGCAGGTTGGCGAGCCATTTCCCCACGCCGAACACGACGGGAATCAGCGTCACCATCCGGTAGTTCGCCGCGAACGAACGCTGAAGGTAGAGCGGCATCGAGGGGCGGAGAACGCCCTGGCCGAGATTGAACAAGAGCGCGGCCGCGAGGACCGCGAGGGGCGCTCGGAACGGTCGCTCGCCGAGGTCAGATGTCACGCTCGGTACCCTTCCCGCTCTCCAGGCATCGGCACGTCCCGGCGTGACGCCCGGGCGCCGACGTCAGCATTCGGTGCGAGACCTCTTCGAGCTGGTGGCGAAGCAGCTCGAGCTCGGCGATCTGGCGCTGAACGGCGGCGAGCTGCTCCCGGACCAGGCCGAGAAGTCGAGGACGGAACGCCGGACGCAGCCCGCCGGTCACACTGCTGACGAGGGTCTTGAGCTCCTGAAGCGGGAGCCCCAGGGCGCGCGCTCGACGGACGAAGCGAAGCCGCTCCACGCTGGGCTGATCGTAGCGTCGAAAGCCCGACGCCGCGCGGCTCGGCGTCGGCAACACCCCGATCTCTTCGTAGTAACGGATCGTGGTCGCCGCCACGCCGGTCGTCCTGGCGACTTGACCGATGCTGAACGTTTGGTCCATCGAGCCGCCTCCTCTCGAACGCGGGCAACGATAAACCTTCCAGCGACTGGAAGGTCAAGGCGCAGCGTAGACAGACGCGCGGACACCGACCGCCTGCAGGCGGCCGGTGTCGTGCACCGCAGCCTCCTCGTCAACTCCTGTCGGATGGCTACCGTATCGCAGGCATCATCGCGAGCCATGCCCCTGCGCCGATGAGGAGGCCCGCGACACGCCCGACGAGATCGTCCCGCGGCACCATCTTTTCCACGAGCACCGCCACCGCGAGGGCAGCGACCCCGAGCGGAGGGGATGCGCTCTGCTCAACGCTTGCCTGGTGCGTAGTACGGCGCTTCGCCCGCCCGGTGATCCGTCACGTCGACGACGGCCGACACCTCCGGGACCCGCTCACGCAGGAGCCTTTCTACGCCTTGCCGGATCGTCACCTCGGCGAGGCTACAGCCCTGACAGCCACCTTCGAGGCGGATCCGTACACGACCGTCGCTGGCATCGACAAGCGTCACGCGTCCGCCGTGCGCCGCGACGGCGGGATTCACTTCCTCGTCGATGACCCGCTGGATTCGCGCGACGGTGTCGGCGTCCGGCACAGCCGGCCGTGTTTGTCCTGGCCAGACGACGTGCACGGCAGTCACTTGCGGTACAGCAGCACGCAGCAGCGGTTGGATCCGCTCGATCGCGGGCACGATAGCGCCGGGCGAGCCGCTCGCTTCCAGTGTTACGACTCCGTCTTCGACCGATTTGACTCGCAGCTGGCCGCCTCGGGCGATGATGAACGGAGCCACGCGTTGCTCAACGACGTTCGCGACGACATCGATCAGCGTACTGGGTACGGATCTCGGCTCGATGGGTCCACGCCCGCCGCCCGCACGTGCGATCGGCTGGAGAGCAGCCTCGAGGTCCGTGATGAGATTGTCGGGGGTTTCGAGTCCGATAGAGAGACGCAGGAGGTCGTCGGGGACCGGCGACGACGCGCCCTCCGTACTCTTCCGGTGTTCGATGAGGCTTTCGACGCCGCCAAGCGACGTCCCCCGCTTGAACAGAGTCGCGGAGCCCGCGACAGTCATGGCCTCGCGCTCGCCACCGGCCACGCGGATCGACAGCATGCCGCTGAATCCTCCGCTCATCTGGCGCGCGGCGATGTCGTGACCTGGGTGTGACGGCAAGCCCGGGTAGAGGACCGCCGAAAGCGCCTGGTGACCTTCGAAGTGACGGGCCACCGCCAGCGCCGTCTCGGACGCGCGCCTGACGCGAAGAAACAACGTCCGCATGCCGCGCTGGAGCAACCACGCTTCGAAGGGTCCGAGAACGCTACCGGACGTGCGGCGCCACACACGCATGCGCTCCCAGAACGGATCGGCGCGGGCCGTCACCACGGCGCCCGCCAGCACGTCACCGTGCCCATTGAGGTACTTGGTCGCCGAATGGACGACGAGGTCGACCCCGAAGTCGATGGGGCGGGTGAGCACCGGCGTGGCGACGGTGTTGTCGACGGCCACACGGACGTCAGCCGCGTGGGCGATCCGGACCGCGGCGTCCAAGTCCGTAACGTCCCAGAGCGGGTTGGCCGGCGTCTCCAGCCACATGAGGCGCGTACGTCCCGGGCGGACGGCGGCACTCAGCGCCGGAAGATCGGTCGGGTCGATGAACTCGACGTCGAGGCCCCACGCGACGCCAAAGTGCGCCAGCCACTGGCGGACGCCCCAGTAGAGAACCCGCGACACGAGAACGTGATCGCCCGGTAGTAGCGCCTGAAAGACGGCCGTCGCCGCGGCGCTGCCGGATGCGAACAGCATGCAGCTCGCGCCCGACTCGAGGGTCGTGAGCAGTTTCTCCGCGTGATCGTAGGTAGGATTGTCGGAGCGGGTGTAGGCGAGACCGGAGCGGTACGTCCCGTCAGGGTTGCGCTCGTAAGAGGTCGACGGATGGATTGCCGGAGTGATCGCGCCGGATGCAGCATCGACGTCGCCCAGCGCTTGTGCAGCGAGCGATTCAGCTGACCACTGACCATTCATGTTTTCCCCTCCGGTCGGTCGACCGCCTCTTACGGCCGCGACTCGCGCATCATCGCCAGCGTCACCAGGCCCGACGCGAGTGTGATCGCGGCCACGACGTGAATCGCGGCTCCGACGCTGAGTGCATCGGCAATCACGCCGGAGAGCAAGGCGCCGATGGCATAGCCCAGATCGCGCCAGAAGCGATACACGCCGAGACTCGACGCGCGCCACAGCGGGTGAGCGTGGTCGGCTATCGCCGCGAGCAGCGTGGGATAGACCATGGCGGTGCCGGTACCCTGCAGGACGGCCCCGACGAGCCAGGCGCTGTACTCCGGCACGAGAACGGTGAGCCAGATGCCGATGGCCTGCACGACCATTCCCCCCGCGATCAGGCCGCGCCGGCCGATCCGATCCGACAGGGGCCCGGTCGCGACTTGCAGCCACCCCCACGTGAGCGGGTACGCCGCCTTCACGACGCCGATCTGCTCGACCGGAAGTCCGTGCGCAGCGAAGAACAGCGGAAACAGGCCCCATGACATCCCGTCGTTCAGGTTGTTGACCAGGCCGGCCTGACAGGCGGCGAACAGGCTGACGTTGCCGAGACTCGTGACGTAGAAGATGCGGCCGAGCCTTGGCGTTTCGCTCGTGGACGGCGCCGGCGCAGCACTCGATTCGAGAGCGACGTGGCCGCGGGTCTCGCGAACGGCGAGCACTGACACCACCAGGCCGACGACCGCGATGCCGATGCCAAGGTAGAACGGGTATGGCCGCAGTCCCCAGAGTCCCGCGATGAACCCCGTGATCCAGGACATCAGGCCGACGGCGACGTAGCCCGCGAACTCGTTGAGGCCGAGCGCGAGGCCTCGCCGTCGTGGCCCGACGAGATCCACCTTCATGATCACGGTCATCGACCACGCCATCGCCTGGTTGGCGCCGAGAAGCACGTTGGCCAGGTCGATCCACCACCACGCAGGCGCGAAGATGATGAGGAACGGCACCGGCAGCGCGAAGAGCCAGCCGATGACGAGGATGGGCTTCCGCCCGACGCGATCCGACAGTCGCGCCGCGACGAGATTGAGCAGCGCCTTGGTGACGCCAAAGCTGACGATGAACGACGTGATCGCTGTCTTGGAAGTGAGTCCGAACTCCTGCTCGCCGAGGAGCGGCAACACCGTGCGCTCCAAGCCGACCATCGCGCCGACGAACGCGTTCAGGCCGACGAGCAGCGCGAACTGCGGGAGGTTCTCTCGCAGTCCGAGCTGCGCCGTCACGCCGTCAGGCCAAGATTGATCCGCCGATTCTCAGCAAACTGTGCGGGCTGCGGCGGCAGATCGCTGAGGACGAACCGGACGAACTCGTCACGACTGCCGTACTTCAGCGCCGGATTGAATCGTCGCTCGAATCCGATCGTCGAGCCCGGCTTCCCGCTCAATCCCTTGCCGCACGCCGCGCCGCCGAAGTGCGCCGGGTAGACCTCAAGATGATCCGGCAGCGCCAGCAACCGGCCGTGCAGGCTGTCGTACAAGGACTCGGCCAGCCCGCGCTCCGCGCCGCTTCCGAGGAGGTCCGGTCGACCGACGCCGCCGGAAAACAGCGTATCGCCGGTCAGGATGAACCACGGCTCGGTGGCCCGCGAGCGGTCGGTCACGAGGAGGGAGACGCCGTCCGGCGTATGCCCGGGCGTGGCCAGCACCCTGAGGCCGACGTTGCCGAGGTCGAGGCGGTCTTCGTCAGCCATGTCCGTGTGCGGGAAGCGAACGTCGGCGGCTTCGTGCATGAAGATCGGCGCACCCGTCGCCTCGGCCAAGCGCCGAGCGCCCGACACGTGATCGGCCTGCACGTGCGTCTCGATGATGTGGGTGATGCGCATGTTCTTCTGTGCCGCGGCTTCCAGATACGGCTCGATGTCGTGCTGTGGATCCACCACAGCGCAGCTGGCTGCGCCGCTTCAGCCAAGCAGATAGCTGGCGCAGCCGGTCTTGGGCGAGAGGAAATGGCGGAAGATCATGGGGCACCTCCTCGCCCTTGTCATAGCGCCGTCTGTCGTATAGGGTCCAATACATCGTGGTAATCGGAGGGATCGGGAAAGCCCTATGACGATCCGACAGCTCGAGGTCTTCCTCGGCGTCGCGCACGCGCAGAGCTTCAGCCGCGCCGCCGAGCGTATCCATCTGTCCCAGCCGACCCTATCCGAGCACATGCGCGAGCTCGAGGACGAGCTCGGGGTGCCGCTGTTCGTTCGCCATGCCCGGTCCGTCTCGTTGAGCGAGGCGGGGCGGATCTTCTCCGACTATGCGACACGAGTCGTGGCGACCCTCGCGGCCGGCAAGCAGGCGCTCGCCGAGCTCGACGGCCTCAAGCGAGGATCGCTCGTCGTCGGCGCCAGCACGACTCCCGGAACCTACCTGTTGCCGGCGCTCATCGCGCGCTTTCGAGACGCCTACCCGGGCATCACCGTCGCGCTCCGGATCGCGAACTCGCGGCTGGTGGAAGAGCGTGTCCGGGACGGCGAGGTCGACGTCGCGGTCATCGGTGGGCACATGCTGGGGCCGGGCGAGCGGTGTGTCGCGGCCGGCATCGTTGACGAGCTGCAACTCATCGTCCGCGCGAAGCACCCGATCGGCGCGAAAATCTCGCGCGCGAAGCTGTCACGCGAGCCGCTGCTGATCCGCGAAGAAGGCTCGGCAACGCGTCAGGTCATGGAACGCGCCCTGCGCGAGGCGGGCGTCACAATTCGCCCCGGGATGGAACTCGACCATACGGAGACGATCAAGCGCGCCGTGCTGGCCGGGCTGGGAATCGCGTTCGTCTCACGTTACGCCATCGTGGACGAGGTGCGATCGGGCCGGCTCCGCGTGGTCGCGGTCGAGAAGATGAAGATCAGGCGACACTTCCACGTCATCCACGATGAGCGCCGGCCGCTGAGCACCAGCGCCCGCGCGTTCGTCAGCTTCCTGGAAAAGGGCGGACGTGAAGAATAGACGTCCGCCGCGTGCTCGGCGCATCCAACGGACACCCCCGCCGAAAGTGTGCCCACTCTGCAAGAAGCTCGTGATCAAGACAATAACGGTTTGTCGCAGTCGTGCTGCTCCTTGGCCCAGAGAGCCGTAGCTATAGCGGCCCCCACTGCGCCGACACCCGCCCCCACGCCAAATCCCGTTGCATATCCGTAACGCGTAATGACGGGCCCGAGCGCAAAGGACCCGAGCGCCAGCCCGAGATAGAGCGCGGTGCTGTAGCCGCCCATGACGAGCCCCCGCGCGGCCGGTGGCGTGGCGGCGGCGAGCGCGACGCCGATGGCGACGCCGGCCGTCCCGCTCACCACGCCGAACACCGCGACCAGCGCCAGGAGCGGCACGCTCTCGCTGACGTGCGGCAACAACGCGGTCGCGACCGATCCCGCGAGGACGCCGCCGACAGCGTACGGAGCCGACCGCTGGGTGCGATCCATCAGCCATCCGGCCGGGACACGCGCGGCGGTGTTCGCGATGCCCAGAACCAGGAAGACGAGTCCGATGGCCGCCGGGGAGAGGCCCCTCGCCTCGCCGAGCAATGGAAAGAACGTGAAGACCACGCCCTGGGTGAGAAGGCCGCTCGCCGCGACGATCCACCCTGCCCAGACACTCGGATTGGCTCGAACGTCACGGAACGTCGCGCGCGCCGCCGACGTCGTGTGCGCGGGATGTACGTTAATCGCCAAGCCGAGCGCGAACACGATCGCGGCGCCGGCGGCGCTGGCCCCGAAGGCCGCGCGATAGCCCCACCATTCGGCGGCCAGTCCGCCCAGGAACGGTCCGACACCGATCGCGCCGTAGTGCGCCGTTGCATACCACGCGTACGCGCGGCCGGCCGCCCCCGGCGCGGCCGCGTCGCCCACCAACGACATGGCGCTGGGCGTAAAGGCCGCCACGCCCAGTCCCGCCAGACCGTAGATCACCGCGAGGGCGACCTCGCCCTCGACCAGTGTGAGGAGGAGCGAAGTCACCGCGCTCGTGGCCATTCCCGCCAAGAGCAGGGTCCGCCGGCCCCAGACGTCGGAGGCCCGGCCGAGCGGGATCGACGCCAGCGCCGCCACCCCCATGTGCGCGGCCACGATGAACCCGACGCCGGTCGCCGTCGCGCCGTGGGCGACGGCGTAGAGCGGAACCAGCGGGCCGCGCATCTGCGCGGCGGTGAAATGCACGAACGTCAGCGCGCACACGACGGCGACGAGCGACATCGTCGCCGTCACGGCAGGTCGGTCGCCCGCCGGAACTCCTCGCTCTCGATGAGCCGTCGCAGCGCCGGCACGATGTCCGGCGCCTCGTAAAAGGGATGCTCGCGATAGACGCGTGCGCACTGCGCGTCGAGGGCGGTGAGCGCTCTGTCCGTCTGGGGCACGACGGCGCGCACGTGCGTGATGCGCGCACGGGCGAACAGCAGCTTGTTCGGATCGACGTACCCGGCCTGGATGAAGCCACGGGTCTTCTTTTCGCAGCGGCACGGATTGGCCGGGTCGACGAGCCCGCACTTGTCGTTCATGAAACTGTGGAGATCGCGGCGCGCCCGCGCGAGGCGCTGGCGGAAGTTGTCGCGGCTGATCTCCAGCAGCTCGGCCCCGACGGCATCGCTGACCTCCAGGATCTCGCCGAGGATGTAAACCAACCGCTGCGCGCGGTCGAGGCAGAGCAGCATGCCCGCGGTGCAGCTGATCCGCGCTTCGTCGACGACCAGCCGGACGTCGACGGGCACGCTCGCCTCGTCCGGGGGATCGAGGTCGGGCGTGTTGTCCAGCCCATGGGCGTAACAGCCGAACGTCAGCGTCTCAGGCTCCAGCCGCCCGCGCTTCATGTTCAGGACGTGGTTCACCACGATCCGATAGAGCCAGGTCCGGAAGGTGCTGCGGCCCTCGAACGACGACAGCCGCGTGAGGGCCTTGATGAGGACTTCCTGTGTCGCGTCCTCGGCGTCCTGGGGGTGCGCGAGCATGCGGATGGCGATGTTGTAGATCCACGCCTGGTGGCGCCGGACCAGGTCCTCGAGGGCCTGCCGCTCGCCCGCCGACGCACGTTCCACCAGGGCGCGGTCGGCGTCGTCCATCGGCGCGAGATCGGCGAGCGGCAAGTCACTGGCCATAGACCGTCTCCTGATTCTTAGACCCGAGCCGCAGGAGACTGTGACAGGCCGAGCCGCCCGCCGCTACTTCGCGCTCTCCATCGCCTTCCCGTACTTGATCATGATGTCGCCCATCGCCTTCATCATCTCGCCACGCATCTGCATCATGCGGGCGGACTCGCCGGGCGAGCCGCCCATCATTCCCCCACCCATCATGCCTCCGCCACCCATCATCATGGGACACATGCCGGCGCCCATGCCCGGACCGTCGCCGGGCAGCGGGTGTTGCTGCCCCGGCTGACCCGACGGCGGCGGCTGCATCTGCGCCCCGGCGGTGGCGGTGACGACGAGCACCAACGCCGCGACCAGCACCCAGTACAGTCTCTTCATTGCTCAGCCTCCCTGCTCATTCGATCAGAGCTTCGACACTCGCCCCGACGCGATCAGGTCCACGAGAACATTCCATTCGTCCTTTTTCAAGACGACGAGGTTGCCCGCCTCGCCGATCCGGACTTCGTCGCCGACGACCTCGACTTCCGGGCACGCGGTGCACGCCGGGCAGAGCGACATCTTCACGTCCTTCATCTCCTGGTCCTCCTCGTGTCTTCGATGTGCGGGCAGACGGCGGCGGCGCCCTTCGGCGCCGACCGCCAGCGCTTCAACAAATGGCGAAGGCCGTTGCGAACCTGTTGCAGGTCCTCGAGCCGCTGGTCGAGCTCGTCCGCCTTCCGTCTGACGAGATCGCGGACGTGCGGACACGGCGCGCGACCGGCGCGCTTGATGCCGACGATCTCCTTGATCTCGCCGAGCGTGAAACCGAGCCGCTGCGCCTGACGCACGAATCCGAGCAGCCTCAGCGCCTCGGCGTCGTACACGCGGTAGCCGGACGCCGTGCGGCGTGGCGCGGGCAGGATGCCCGCCGTCTCGTAGAGCCTCAGCGCCTTACGAGTTGTCCGGCCCCGGGCCGCGAGCTCACCGATGAACAGGCCGTTTCGTCCCACACCCGGAGCGTAAACCCGGCCCCCAGGGTCAAGGTCAAGACGTTCGTTATGGGTCATGCCGACGGCCTCGACCTTGTGGGGTGAAGCAAGGTGATGCACACTCGTGAACGACATGTCGATGCAAACGGATGTCGCTGAACGCCGCCTCGCGATCGCACATCACGGGCGCCGACTTCAATATCTGACGATCGCGTGGAACTCGGCGGAATGCCTGATCTCCATCGGCGCGGGACTCATCGCCGGCAGCATCGCTCTGGTCGGGTTCGGGTTGGACTCCGCGATCGAAGTCGCGAGCAGCCTCGCGGCCGTCTGGCGGCTGGCGCGTGACCAGGATGAAGCCGAACGCGAGCGCGCGGAGCGGCGGGCGCTCCGTATCATCGGTGTGTGCTTCGTGGCGCTGGCGCTCTATGTCGGAGTCGACGCCACCAAGGCGCTCGTGAGCCGTGAGACGCCCGCCGCCAGCAGCGTCGGGATCGTCGTCGCCGCGCTGTCGCTCGTCGTCATGCCGATCCTGGTCCGTCTCAAGCGCCGTGTCGCCGCACAGCTCAACAGCGGCGCGCTCGAGGCCGAAACGCGTCAGACGGCGGTCTGTGCATACCTCTCGGCGATCTTGCTCGTTGGGCTGGCGCTCAATGCGTGGCTCGGATGGTGGTGGACCGATCCGCTCGCCGGCCTCGCCATGGTTCCATTGATCGCCAAGGAGGGCGTCGAGGCGCTGCGTGGAGAGACATGCTGCGGGGACTGAGGATAACAGGGCAGTCGCGCAGGAGGTGGGCGCCCGCTCCGCGGAACGGAGCGCTCGACATCTTCCGCGAGCGCTACGCGCGCGGGGAGATCTCGCGGGAAGAGTACGAGTCTCGGCGTCGCGATCTGGCGGCCTGACGCGGGCGCTCATCCGCCAGACCGCGTTCGCGTGGCTTCGGCCCGGAGAAAAAAGCTTCCGTCGGTCACCACCCTGTCGCCGGCCTTGAGTCCGTCCAGCACCGGCACGAATTCACCGATCGGCGCCCCGAGCTTCACCGTGCGCTCGATGAACTTGCCTTCCTCCCCGTTCACAGGAATGTACACGACCGCGCGGTCGCCCAGCGTCTGGACGGCGGCGCGCGGCACGACGATGATCCGCTCGGCCGCGCCGGTCTCGAAGCTCACGGTGACGAACATGCCGAGGCGCAGGTCGCCGCCGCGGTTCGGGACCTCGACGCGCACTTTCGCGGTCCGGGTCGCCGCATCGACTCGCGGGTCGATGTAGGCCACGCTGCCCTTCAGCGTGCGG
>Ga0134089_10000088_pt1 | contig 14937 bp, 14 predicted proteins | sample 15_taG_24_FD_123127 | JGI IMG/M metagenome (GOLD analysis project Ga0134089, IMG submission 123127) | Grasslands soil microbial communities from the Angelo Coastal Reserve, California, USA - 15_D_Glu_40cm_5_24_1 metaG | ecosystem: Environmental > Terrestrial > Soil > Grasslands ... | reverse complement strand
TCGGAAAGGTTTCGAGAACTTCAGCCATCTCGTTTCCTCTCTCGCCACAGCCGACGTAGACGATGACTTGAGCGTCGGCAAATTTCGCAAGTGCTTGCTGGAGCACCGTTTTTCCACTGCCGAAGGGTCCGGGAACTGCTGCTGTTCCTCCTTTCGCCACGGGGAAGAAGAAGTCGATGATGCGCTGGCCGGTTATGAGTGGGATTTCGGACGGGAGTTTGCGTTTGAAGGGCCTGGCGATTCGTACGGGCCAGGTGTGCATCATGAACAACGAGATGGGTCCCGTCTTGGTTTCCATCTCGCCGATCGGCTCGGTGATCGTATAGTCGCCCTCCGGGACGATCGAAGTGATCCTTCCGGATTGGTTGGGCGGAACCATTATCCGTTGAGTGATTAGAGTTGTCTCTTTGACGGTCCCTAGAACATCGCCACCAGAAACCTCTACTCCCCTGTCCGCGGTGGGAACGAAGTGCCACTTCTTAGATCGATCTATGGCGGAGGGGGCAAGTCCTCTCTTGATGAAGGGTCCAGTCTTTTCGAAAAGAACTGTAAGTGGGCGTTGGATGCCGTCGTAGATCTGGCCTAGGATTCCGGGTCCAAGTTCAACTGAAAGTGGTTTGCCTGTGCGTTCTACTTTTTCGCCGGGACGGAGGCCAGCAGTTTCTTCGTAGACTTGGACTGTGGCATTCTCTCCATCGATTTTGATGATCTCGCCGATGAGGCCTTGGTCGCCTACTCGGACGACTTCGTACATTTGGGCGCCGAGCATTCCTTCGGCGACGATGACGGGACCTGCGACCCGTGCGACTTTTCCAGGCTTGAAGTCAGGCATGAACAGGACCTATGAGTGTGGGAAGGTCGAGTTTCCGGCCGGTTGTCATTAAAACCTTCCTCGTTAGAGCAATGGTTACGCCAACCTCATAGCCAGCGGCTGGGTTGGACGCGTGTAGTCGCATCCTATCCTTCCAAAAGAGTGATGATGAATTGTTTAGAGGAGTAGCATCGAGAACCCCACTGACCAGCCTCAAACGCCTCATACAGATTCTCGTAATAGGATCCGACGCGGACCATTGTCCCGAGAGCACCTACGCTGCTGCAAAGGAGGTCGGCGCCGAAATCGCATCTAGGGGAGCTGTTCTCGTAACCGGGGGTCTTGGCGGAGTAATGGAAGCTGCTTGCAGGGGAGCGAAGGAGAAAGGTGGAATGGTCGTCGGAATTCTCCCACAAGAAGACATGAGCTACGCGAACCCCTATTGCGATATCATCGTCCCGACTGGAATGGGATTCTCACGGAACTACGTAACCGCCTACTCTGCGGATTCTGCAATCGTAGTGGGAGGAGGAGCGGGAACTTACGTGGAAGCATTAGTCGCCTACCAGAAAGGAAAACCGATAGTAGCCTTGAAAGGAACAGGGGGAACAGCGGACAAGATCGCCGACAGCTACCTAGACGATCGCAAAACAGTGAAAGTCATGGCCGCCCCAACACCCAAAGACGCCGTAGACCAAGCACTAGACCACGCCCTCAACGGCAAAAGAGGCATTCGCTATTTTCAAAGCGTAGCAAAGATGCTCTGACTATCCTAAACCGGTGTTCTCAACAGCAATAGAGGAATACGATACTTCGGTTCTGTCAAGTCTTCGAATAGGCTTGCCTTGCTCTTATCGACTCCCGGGATTACCGTCGTCGTCGGGTTCCTCTTCACGGCTTCACCTGAGAGCCCTAGCGCCTCAGAGACACTCGGTCTCTTCTTGGCAGGGAACGGTCGAACCTCAACCACCCCCTCGCGCCAGTAGCGTGGTAGCTTGACCCTTGAACCGCCAGGATTTTGGACAGGGATACTTTTAGTGTAGTTTCCGTGGACCATTTCCCATGCCGTACAAAGACCCAGAAAGACAGCGGTCGTACCAAATTGAATATGGTGCAAAACTTGGAAAACTGGCGCTCGCTAGGCTTGGCGGTCCGAGATGTGTAAATTGCGGTTGTGACGATGAACGGCTCTTAGAAATCAATCACATCAGAGGTGGAGGTAGACGAGAGAGTCACAATTTGCGCGGATACGATTTCATCCATGCGATCGCGACTGGTAAACGTCTGGTAGAAGATTTGGAGGTTCGGTGCAAACCATGCAATGTCCTCCACTATGTCACATTGCGTTTTGGAGATGCCGCGGCCAACAGATTTCGGGTCTCATGGTCTTGATTGCAGGCAACCTCCTTCCTGTATAGCGCTCGTCACGGATTCTAGTCCTTCCCAACTCCTACCAGTAACGACAGGCGTTGAATCCGATGACCGCCTCGAAAGAGAAGAGTGGATACAGACGATTAGGTCAGAGAGTGTCACGAAACAACCGAGGATTTACACCTTCGATATTTCTAAGGCGTCGCAAAAATGTTCTAGACTTCAGAGATGTCACCCACTTTCGCCATAATTGCGATTGAATCTCTATGTGTTGGATAGTGAAGCTCGACCGTAACCCGGTGCTGGATCTATCCCTTTGCTCTGAACGGAAGAAGTGACATCGGATGGTTGACCTCTGCTGGGAAGATAATCCGAGTTTGCGTCGCGTCAATTTTTCCTAGCTATCGCGGCTATCGGGGTCGGCTCGTTGCCCTTTGCGAAGTTTCGGAATTGGCCTGCTTGTGGCACTTGTTGGATATTTCAGGTCGGCGGCTCCTTCGTAGGACCTGTTCAGCGGATGGGCGGGATCGGGTGGGCTTATTGCGATGACTTGGTCGTCTGTGACGAATATGTCGGTCCCTAGTCCGAGGTGGGAGAATGCGGCTTTTACGGCTTCGGCGTAGAATACGCTGGCCTTTAGTCCCATGTCGTGTTTGACGATGAGAGTATGGCTTCTGCCGTCAAATGCATAGTCTGAGGTGAATGCTCGGCCGTACTGGGCGCCAAGGAATTCTAGAGCTTTCAGGACGCTGTCGAAGTCGAATTTCTTGAACCAGAAGGTTATGATTCCTGGGGCCTGGTTCTCGCCCCACCAGCTTCCCATTTCCTTGGCCTGCTCGATGGTTAGATAGTCGAAGAACTTTCTGATCGTGCTGGCTGAGGTTGTGACTGTTCCGAACTTTTCGGCGTTTACCTCCCACTCAACGTACCTTCTCAGAGCTTTGTTAGCCATCTGGTTCATGCTGACTCTTCCTTCAGAGGAGAGTCCTTCCATCTTCCTGTCAACGTCGCGGTCTATCCGGAATGTTCTGGTAACCGTGTCGGGAGACCGGCGAGTTTCAGTCTTCAGAGCGTTTTCAATCTGTGTCATTACAGACTATCACATTCTATGGCATCTGCACTCAGGTGCACACATAAAGATAAGCTTGGCCCCTCCCTATCACACCCCAAGCCTCTCCCACTGAAAGGGGAGAAAACCAGCACCCCGCTCGCAATATATTGCAAACGGTCTCTCTGCATACTCGACGCAAAACTATGCCGTGCATACAGCCAACATGATTGCCGAATGCAAGCGAAGAGAGACGTACCACTTAAGTGCTTGCAACGACCAAATGGGTTCTTGCGGAGCAAAAATGACCTTAGCACCGACACGAACCACGCTTCAGCTCAAACCAACACTGGTTTCGAGCTCAAGAAGCGTAACCAGGACCCTTAGATTAGATGAAGATGTCGAAGCTGGCATCGTCGAGATGGCTGAAAGAGAACAATTCTCCTTCAACCTCCTCGCCAACAGGGCCCTCAGGAAGCTTGTAGAGTGGGAGGACAAAGCAGGCAAGTTCGGCTTCATCCAAGTTCCCACATCCTTGGTAGAAAAAGTGTTCAGCATCCTCACTGACGAGGAAGCACGGGAACTAGGAAGAGAGGCAGGCGCGAACACCATTCCCGAGATGGTCCTATTCTGGTTCAAGAAGTTCAACCCAGAGAACGCGCTAAAAGCCCTGGAGATGATTGGCAGCTATGGAAACGCGTTCAGACTCCAATACACCATCGATGGAGAGACCGACACCGTAGTGTTGAAACATGATCGAGGACCAAGGGTCTCGGCATTCTACGGCGAGATGTTTCAATCCCTCTTCAAACTCATGGAAGCAAAAGTCGAGACCCAAGAGACAGACGGCCAGATAGTCGCGACCATCACTCGTCCAATAGTAAGCGCGGCCAATGGAACGCGAGATACTCCGCTAATACCCAGCTTTCCGGGGGCCAAGAATGGGAGAAACTACAAGAGATAAGCAAAGCTCGACTAGCGAACCGAAGAAGGACAAGCAGAAAACCCAGGGATGGATCCGGATGCACACCGAGGAGGATGCAAGAACCCCCTCAGTTGATGAGCAGCAGGACAGCGCGACTCAATCGGACGATCGCAAGGCTCGCAAACTGGAGAAACCTATCGAATAACCGAAGCGGCTTTGAGGACGGAGCTAGAAAGCTTCCTACGGTCACTAGTTCTGATCTCGTTCTTTTCTATTAAGTCCTCTGAAAAGAAACTCAAAGGGATCATATTCCGTGATCCACTGTCTCAGTTCATCGCCGTCATGGCCTATTGAGAGTAGCTAGGCTGGTTTTCGCGGGGCCGCTGAGGCTCTTCAACCATGTTGCGTTCAATCCAGTCGGGAATGACGATTGTTCGAAAGAGCTCCTGAATGGAAATGTTTCGCCCTTTTCACTATCAGCTGAAGACAGTTGAACACTTCATCGTCTCTGGTTACCATGAACTTTTGCAATTCCTATTTTACCCAAACCAGCAAAAGCTGTCCTGCTCATCTAGCCGAGACAATTCACCGGCTTTCTCGATTGGAAACGTGGTTAGGACCAGATCCTCCTTCCACTTCTCTCAAAGCATGATCTGGAATTCCGACGACAAGAGCGAGGTGTCCACAGTGTGTTAGGAGAGGTTACTTTGTAAACGTCGTGGTTAAATGGAAAAATTGCGAAAGGTAGCGATAGATAGACGATGGATGCGATGCTCTCTAGCAACGAAAAACGGGAAGGACTTCCGTTCTCGGAAGTTCGAGAACCTGAGGCAGGCGATCGTCTGAAAGGTCTCCTTGTAGACCTCATAGATTCCTCAAAGGCACTGGACGTAAGAGTCTGGCTTGATGGGGTGTACACTGACATCGCTGACGAACAAGTACGTGGCGATTGGATGAACGATCGAGATGTCTACTTCAAAGTCGAAGGAAGAGTAGACAAGAGGAATGGGTCGTGATGATGCTCGATCAAGACTTGGACTCGAATCTTTGCGACTCATGCCTAGAAACCACCAGTCTAACATGTGATAATTGCCGGCTGTGTCTCGAACACTGCTGCGCCTGCTCAATCGACATTGACCCGACTGACACAATGGCGGGATGACAGATGAGCGACACTAGAGACAGGATCCAGGAGAACTATAGGTGGACGGCATACATGAAATTGAAGGGACAAACTTGGGCCCGAAGAGAGGAGGAGATACTGGACGAGTTTGACGGGTTCGTCCAGTCGCTTCGAGGAGTCGGTGTAGACTACAATATCATCGTCATGGTCGAAGGGGGAGTTCCACGACAAATACGTCATGAATACACGCCGAGGGATACTGAAGCCAAGATTGCTCGAGAAGGGCCGGGAGCATAACAATGGCCAAATTCATACTATCTGTGGGAGACGGCACGTTCGAGATACTAGAATCTGAAGCTAAGAGAAGGGATGTCACGGTGCAACAACTCCTTCGAGCGGTAATTGTGCCAGAATGGGTAAGGGAGAATCTCGAAGTCAATTCCTCTTTGATGGCGCCGAGGGCGAGTCCACCTTCAATGCCGACTAGGGAAATCGCGCCGCATTTGATGCGCGAGTCAATCTACCCTGGTCAACGCGACCAATTGTTGCAAACGCCTGTAAACCGGCTTAGACCCTAATTGCGCCTGTGGGAGTTGAAATGATAGCCGTTTCTCGCGCACAACGAACACGATCAGGATCAGTCGCGACCGCAATAGCGCTAGTCGTTCTAGTCGGGTTAGGAGCTTTGTTAGCGGCGCGCCCGTTCATTGCCCAGGCTACCACTGTCCCTCCCGGCCAGCTCCCGTCCTGGAACCCAGCCGTTGGGTGCACCGCCATACTAACCAGCATTGAAGGGGTAATCGGTAGCCAGCGAAATGCAAACGGTGGGGCAGCCTACGGAGGAGGGGGCTTCATACCTGGCGTACCCGACAAGAGGTCTACCTCCCCACCGTGCACCGTGAATGGAAATGCAACGTTCGTGGAAATCCATGGTGTTCAAATGCTCACGCTAACCTACGTCGTCGAGGACTGTGCCCAATATCCCAATGGGAACTTCTGTGATACAACATTCAACTTCCAAGATCCAAAGTGCGCCAGCCCGGACCTCTATCTTTGCCAAATGCACATGGAGATAGACCAGGCCTGGAAATCGGCAGGTATCGCCTCGCAGAACCCGCCCGTTACCAACCAGCTTTTTGACATTCAGGGCTTTGTTTACTGGGACAATGATCACGTCAACAATTCATGGCACAGTTTCAGCGGCTGGGAAATTCATCCCATCTCAGCCTGGAGATTCTCCAGCAGCCCAACGCCAGACTTCGGGCTATCAATGAACCTCAACAAGCTAAGTGTCCAGCAAGGCGCATCCTCAACAGCAACCGTCACAATAAACAGTCTCGACCGTTTCAACGGGACGGTGACACTCTCAGCCTCCGTCACGGCTAAAATAGCGAATACTACTGTCGTGACACTCGGTCCCCCAAGCGTTTCGATATCTTCGGGCGGATCTGCGACTGCAACACTAACAATCCAAGCATTCCCGTCCGCGCCTGTGTACAACTTCTGGACGGTTATTCTCAAGGGGACGAGCGGATCTGTGACCCACACCCTACTCGTGACACTCGCCATCACGATGCCACCCCCCGACTTCAGCATCTCCGCCAACCCAACAAGCTTGACTCTTACGCCTGGCTCATCCCAAACGGCCACCATAACGATTCAGAGCATATACAACTTCACGGGAGCGGTGAACCTCGCTGTTTCGGTCGCGCCTGCAGACACAACTGCATCTCTCTCCCCTGCTGAACCTGCTGCCTCCCTCAATCCGGCTACCGTGACCGTTGCTCGAAATGGACTAGCTACTTCCACGCTGTCGGTTTCCGCATCGCTCCTAGCGATACCTGGAACTTACACGGTCACCATCAATGCTAACAGTGGGACGCTATCACATCAGGCGACCGTCATCGTAAATGTTACCCTGTGACGTGAGGTCGATCTTGAACTCCACCAACTTGCCGCAGCTCCAACACAAAACAGCTTCCAATGCTACGCCGAGACTTGCCAAATCTAAGTTCAAGCTCCTAAGTTCAGTCGTAAGAGTCGAATCCAGTAACCTGCACTACGATATGAGAGGACTGCGATCCTTGGCATTGGATTCTACCCGAGCGGCTCCTTGTCTCGTTCCACGTAGTCTCCCGTGCGGTCAGCTATGTCACATTGTGCGATCACTTCGACTGTGTTACTTTCTAGGCTCTTGTAGACGGGCCGGACAAATACCCCGGTATGCTTATTCTGGAGAAGCGCGTTGGTAATAACAGTGGAAGGGATACCTATGTCCCGCCCTGCGGAAAGGTCGCCTCTCGCCTAGTAGGCTAGGTAAATTGGGTCGCGCTCAGCGGTCGAGCCTTGCAGCAAAGATCGTGGCGCCTACAGGTTTGCTTGTCTTTTTACTCCTCTTCACCCAAGCTCCAGCATTGCATGCAATGCAGACCCCTCCGATCGTGACAGGGTGGGGTGGAAGCCGGCTTTTGGAGAGTGGCAGATTTAGCCACTCTAGTCCAGCGGGTGAGGTCTTCCCAGGTGAGAATGCAAGTGACATGGAGATGCAAGCCCGGATGCTCGTTCAGAAAGGGTTCAACGGTTACAGGGCTAGCTTCGCCCCATATTGCACCGATCGCAATGGATTCTTCGGAACGTATAACGCAAGCCAGTTGTCCAGGTCCATTGAGATAGCGGCGCACTATGGGCTCTGGATCATAGTAGACTACCACGGGTACGATGACCTGCAAACCGGTAGCAGTACCTCATGCTGGCTCAGCTTCTGGGACGTTGTCGTACACCAATTCACGGGTAGATATGATAGAATAATCTGGGAACCCCTCAACGAGCCCAATGCAACATTTGCTTCCATATCGATTGTTAATTCTGCGTACCAGCAGTGGGTAGATCAGGCTCGAAGCCTAGGAGACGATCATTGGATAGTCATCGAGAACCTTTGCAGTCTCAGCTGCGGTTTACCGGTCGCTGACTCTTGGAAAGCCTATCCAACTGTAAACGATCCAGCGGGGAGACTGTTCATCAGTTTGCATGCCTACTTCGAATACCAATATCACTATTCTGAATGGTCCAACGCGACCGCGGAGACATACGCTCGGACATGGGTCCTTGACATGCTCAATGGGACCCAGAGCACAGGATGGCCGGTTCTAAACACGGAAGGCGGACCGGGAAGGCCTTTCGGAAGACTAGCCAATGAAACGACGACTACCTGTCCAGATGTTATCCTAAACGGGTCATCGGGCTACTGCAAAACGAACCTCCACTTCATACAAACAATGACAAGTCTCCTCGACAGTCAAACGACCACATTACAATCGCGGTTAAACTGGCTCTGGTTCCCAATGGCCGACTGGTCCAGTACGCCGGGAGCTGGAATCTACGGGTCATTATCCCCCACCGGCCCTGGCTGGGGAACCATATTATCATACAAGAACGCACCCCCGCTCCTTAATCTCACAATAAGCGCGACCCCCGATCTCGTCAGAATTTACCCAGGAACGTCAAAGACATCGCTAATCGCTATCAACAGCACAGGCTTCGCAGGAGTTGCCAACCTAGCGGTTATCGCGACCCCATCAGGTCCGATCGCTGTGCCTGCGAATACCAGACTGCAGGTAACCGCCGGAAGTAGCAATACTACCTATCTCACGATAATCATACCTCGAGGGACTCCAGTCGGAGTCTATGATGTTGTGTTGACGGGCTCGGGAGGCATCCAAGGTTCGCGTGCCACGATCGTGAGGGTAATCGTTCGAGATTTTACGATGACAGCTGATTCCAAGGTTGTACCAGTTCTAGCCGGACAACGCGCGGTTTCTCACATTGATATCGAAGGCCTGAACAATTTCAACGACAAGGTAGCCTTGTCCGTGGCTTCTAGTCCCTCGGTTTCTAACGTGACTCTCTTCCCAACAAGTGTCGCGGTAGGACCGGGACAAACCTCCACCGCCACTCTTTCATTCAACAGTTCATTTGCGAACACTTACATCTTGACAATCAATGGGTGGAGCGACGGGTCATCTCACTCCACTAACGTAACGGTGATCGTACAGGATTTCAAGATCTCGCTGAGCCCTATTGGCTTCCCCCTATTGGCCGGCTCAAGCCAAACCCTTACCCTGTTCGCGAATGGCATTGAGGGTTTTTCTGGGACTGTTACTCTGAACGCTAGCATTTCTCCTCGCGGTCCAACAATTGAGGTTACTCCCCGAATAGTTTTCTTGACCACTGGAGAAACAGGAGCCGCAAGTTTGATTATCAATCTACCGCCCACCATGTCAAGTGGTTCCTACATCATTACTATTGATGCGACTGTAAGCGGAATACATCATCAGACTATTCTGTCCCTTGACATTACAAGTCCCACCTTGAGGCCATCTTCTCAACCCTACTTTACGATACAAGGACTTCAACTACTCCAGTTCGTAGGCCTTGTGAGTTTTGTCATGGCCGTGGGGGTAGTTCTCGCCAAGAAGCTATTTTTCTACCGGTAGAATCCAGGGTTTCCTCTATCCTGTCTTGGACTGGAAAATCAGGGATTTTCTCCAGGGCCACATGAAGTTTAGAATCATCGCGGAGACCAATTCTTCTCTCGCCGAGGTCCCCAATCTTGCGTCGTCACCTGTGTCACATTGTGTTCTCTTCTAGGCTCTTGTAGACCGACTGGACAAATACTTCCGACGCTTCTCTTCTTTTGGAAACAGAGGTGGTAACAACACTGCAACCCACAACTCAAGTCCATGGAAAGCGAACCAGGACGCTACCAATTGTGGCTACTGTACTCTTAGCAGCCCTTGCAGTCTCTGCAGGCTTGTTCGCCGTACACTCAGCTAGCGCCACCACAATTACTCCAGGCAATCTCCCGTCATGGAACCCCAATGTAAACTGTCAAGCGACACTAGCAACCGTCCACCAAGTAATAGGAAACCACTTCAACTCGTCAACACAGGGCGCCCTCGAAAGCGGCGGACCATTTGGAGTTCTCAACACTACAGACGAATCATCGCTTCATCCGCCGTGTACGGCTCCCAACGTCAACGGGACAATGGCTCCGACGTTCGTCGAGATCCACGGGATCTCACTGACAGCAAACTCGATCGTCGAAGACGGGGCCGTCGGCGGGAAATGCGGGACAAAATACTTGTCTACGAACGGTGGCGGTCCCTACCCTAGCGGTCAAACGTTCTGCAACGCGTACGGAGTCTTCCAGGACACAACGGAGTACACGGGCAATTGCGAGACACTTGATAATCCCAATCCGAAGATATGCATAAGGCTCGAGATTGACCGGGACTGGATGGCAGCAGGCTACTGCGGCGCGGGAACAGTCTGCAACAACTCCACATTCGACAGCCTCAATCCGACCCAGAAGATCGATGTTCAGGGATTCGTAGCATGGCATCCACCCTCAAGCTCGGGACACGGATACTCCTCATGGGAACTCCACCCTCTGACAGCGTGGAGACTATCGAACGGTACAACACCCGACATAAGCATGGTCTCGAACCCGCCAAGCCTGAGCGTCCAACAAGGCTCATCGTCAACATCAACCATCACGTTACAAAGCCTCGATAACTTCTCAGGTACAGTAGCGCTCGCGTCAGGTCCATCGCCAGTCATAGAGAACACCACGACCACGTCACTTAACCCCACTAGCGTTTCACTCGCCCCAGGAGGTTCAGCAACCTCAACACTTACGGTCAAAACGTCACAGACAACATCGCCAGGAAGCTACAAGGTCAGCGTCAAAGCGATGAGCGGGAGCATTGTACGGATCCTAACCCTCTCCCTGATCGTGACATCTCCACCGCCAGACTTCAACATATCCGCCAGTCCAACGGCCATGACAGCTGCAGTCGGATCTTCTGGGACAGCGACGATAACCCTCAGCAGTCTGTACAGCTTCGCTGGTACAGTGAACCTCTCAGGGACAATCGCCCCATCCGACACAACGGCATCGCTTTCCCTCGTAAAGCCAACAGTGTCTTTCAGTCCAGCCAGTGTAGCTCTCGGTGCGAACGGAACAGGCTCGTCAACCATGACCGTCTCATCCTCGCTGCTAACAACACCCGGAACCTACACCGTAACTGTCACAGGCACCAGTGGAACAATGTCGCACTCGACAACGGTGACCGTCACAGTCAGCCTGCTGTGACAAATCCGAGCCTCAAACCACCCGCTTTCTTTTTCTTATCTTATCAGCTCAGCCTCTGACACAAAGAACAGACAGTGCGGAGACCTGCTGTCCAAATGCGTCTTTTTCAACCCAAGGTAACCTCTACGACGAAACCTTGGTTGTAACGCAATGTGGTAGCTTGTGTTCCTTCATAGACGCGCCGGTTATATCGAAAGAGCATCAATTACCTCTCAGACATGATGCCCGTGAATATGTCCGTGATCGGTGCGGGCTATTGGGGGAAGAAAGTAATACGGGAAATTCTGAACGTGTCCCGCACTACCGGCCGCGTTAACCTATGCTCCGTTATTGACAACTCACCTTCCATGCTTGAGCAATGCCTGAGAGAATTTGGCCCCTTAGACTATCGCTTGAGCTATCAGGGATTACTGTCCGACTCTACAACTTCCGCTGTTCACATCTGCTCACCAAACAGCACGCACTTCGAAGTCGCGTCAAACTTTCTCCGATCAAAGAAACACGTTCTCGTCGAGAAACCCCTAGCTCTTCGGTCAAGGGAAGCCGAGGAGCTGGTTAGGCTAGCAGCGGCGAAGCGCAGAGTCCTCGCCGTAGGACACGTTCACCGATTCAACAATGGACTCAACGAGCTAAGACGCATAGTCCAAAGCGGAATCCTAGGGGACATCTACTATCTCCGCCTCCAGTGGACTGGATACCTACCACCCCAGAAAGACCGTGACGTCATAACCGACCTCGGCCCGCACCCATTTGACATTTGCAACAATATTCTAGGCACATGGCCAACAAAGATCTCATGCAGAGCGAGAGGTTACAGGGGTGGAGCATGCGACGAGGTCGCCTTCATTACAGCCGAACACATAGACGGGGTCAACGCGAACATCGAGCTCAGCTGGCTGGACTCAGAGAAGCATAGAGACGTCACCGTGGTAGGAAGTGACGCGGTGGCGCGGCTGGATTGCTTGGATCAGAAGCTGGTCCTTCAGCGGTCTGAGAAAACAGAGACCATATCCACTGTTCCAAGCAACACGTTGCAGGAAGAGATCATCCACTTCGTCAGATGCGTTGAGAATAATTCGGCATCAGAACCGTACTCGAACCTGTCAGATGGAGGCATCGGAGCTGGAGTAGTGAGACTCCTAGAGGCATCGAAGAGGTCAATGCTCGAAGAGCGGACAGTTCAGGTTCGACCTTCAGCGTCCGAGGAACTAGTTGCAGGTGAGCCAGCTCAGATAGGGTTTCGAAAGTTCCCGTCCTAGCACGGAATCGTCCGGTCGAGGTCTGTGTGTGATGCCCCGCGAACCTAAGACCTGGGATCTGGCAAGTGCAGGTGAAGGAAGAAGCATCAGAAGCTAACAAGCACTCTCACAAACTCAACAGAGCGAATCTTCACGCGTGCAGTACCTGCGGAAGGCTCATAGCGACAACATACAGGGAGACGGAGAAAGGAGAACTATTGATCGAGGAGCTGGAGCTGGACCTGAAGATCACGTCCTCACGCATCAGCGTGTTGCGCACCGCCACGCCTCGGAAATACGCCCATCGGAACCGACCTTCGGAAGCTGTCATGACAGTTGAACACACCTGCTGGTAATCATGAGAATCAGAAATGAAAGCACAAGTCTCCAGTCCAAATTTCAGGCAAAAAGAGGTGTCTCAAGTCGGAGGGGGTTTCCGCACTTATCTGAACTCTGTTCGTCCTGCGGCTTTGAGAGCCCGTAGAGCGTTCAGCGTTATCATCTTATTGGGGCCTTTCCGTCCCCAGTCCACGACCTCAACGTTCGACACGTTCGCCTTCGAGGTGGTCAACGGTGTCCGTCGCATGCTCCAGTAATAATCGCCTGCATGCCACAATCCATCGGGAGCCCTCCTCTTCTCCAAAATATCCAGCGCCTCCTTGGTTCGTGGGTCGTCTAGTTTTCCTGCTCGGGAGAGTATCGTGAGTTCTTGTAGAATATCGCAGTGCCAGTACAGTGGATAGTGAAGTTTGACCATGCTCGGGTTGATGATCTCTCCCGTATGGTCCGAACGGAAAAGATGGTGTTGAAGAAAGAACTCCGACGCTCTCTCAATCGGCTTCAAGAACCCTCGATCACCTGTTGCTCGTTGATACTCGACAAGACCCCAGAGTGTCGACAGAGACTCGTTGACCGATGAATGGTCGGCCTTCGGTATCCTGTCACAGTTCCATCCTCCATCAGGCCACTGCCACTCGACCAGCGACTCGGCAAGCTTCACAACCCGTGGGTTCTCTGCGAGACCCAGCCGGCTACACACTGCCAACGCGTTACCCTCTTGAGACGCACATCTCCGATATCGTCCATCGATCCTAGGAACATTGCTTACATGCGCCTCACCGAGCAACCATTTCAGAACAAGATCCGTCCCCTTGACCGCCGGCCGAAATCCCGAAGGTATTCCAAGCTCGACAAGAGAGACGAGACGCCAGTGCGCGCCTGTCCATTTCTGGTAGGGATGCACCCCGAAACCACCGTCGGCCCGCTGTCCCGAGAGGAGAGTCTTCACAAAAAGCCCGTTAGGAATCTGTTTCTTCGCCGCCAGAACTTCTTTCGAGTCCGACGGTCTATCAAGAATCTCTGTGAGAGTGAGATAGCGGAGCGATGGATTATCTGAGTCTAGGAGCCATTCGACCGCATGGTCTTTGAAATCCATAGATTCCAGCTTGTCCATCTCGAGAATCTTCACCTCTTTGAAATAACCATTTCACATTCCCCAGGACAAGAATTCTGAGAAGTGTCCGTTCATCCTCTTCCTAGAGGTGAATGCTCCGAATGCAAGGTAGGGATTGAACAGGTACATTGCACCAAGAAAGAAGAAGTTATGGAACAAGGCTCGATCCAACTGCAATTGCGCCCACCTCTTTCTTGCTATGAACAGGTGTTCTCGATCGAGATCTGGGATGAACGCCCCAATCATCATCACTAGTGCGATTTCGATGTTTCGAAATAGTTCGATCCCGAGTACGAATCCCAATGCAGCATGGGTCGTTAAGTTCAAGGCTGTGTAGCGAGCGGTTGAAAAATCCGAGTCGCGATTATTAGGACTATAGGTTATCTGGTGTATGAAGGTTCTCAGTCTTTAATATGAATCACACGGAGCCCGAATCTATGCAGCCAATTACCTATTCAGTATCGAAAGGGCTGAGAGCTGGCGCTATCGGCGGTTTCATCGGATCAATCGTCCTGGGCATTACTGGAGAGATCGGTGCCATTGCCATGAACCAGGAGCTCTTCTACACCACCATCGCGAGGAAACTAGGATTTGCAGACTCATCCGTCCTTGGAGGATGGACCCTCCACTTCCTAGTAGGAATAGTCGCAGGCTCACTGTTCGTCGGAGCAACGGCCGCAATCCGGAGGTTCGCTTTGACCGCGACTAAGAAGGCCATCTGGGTCGGCATTCTAGGAGGCATCGCAATCTGGATAGTCGTATACGTACCCGTCACAGCAATCCTTCTCCCAGCTGACCTGACCGACGCAACGTT
>Ga0134089_10000081_pt1 | contig 15304 bp, 14 predicted proteins | sample 15_taG_24_FD_123127 | JGI IMG/M metagenome (GOLD analysis project Ga0134089, IMG submission 123127) | Grasslands soil microbial communities from the Angelo Coastal Reserve, California, USA - 15_D_Glu_40cm_5_24_1 metaG | ecosystem: Environmental > Terrestrial > Soil > Grasslands ... | reverse complement strand
GGAAGGGAAGGCAGCAAAGTGCTGCTGGCTGGCGGCCCTGCCATCATCCATGCGGGAGGCCGGGAGGCGCTGGCCTGGCTGATCGAATCCGGCTTTATCCATGTCCTGTTCTGTGGAAACGCGTTGGCGGCCCACGATATGGAGGCCCACCTGTTCGGCACATCGCTGGGCTTTCGCCTCTCGGCTGGCCGGGCGGTGCCTCACGGGCATGAGCATCATCTGCGGACGATCAATCGGATCCGCGCCATCGGGAACATCGAGAAAGCGGTCCGGACCGGCGTCATTACGGAGGGGATCATGGCGGCCTGCGTCCGACGGGGCGTCCGCGTCGTGCTGGCCGGTTCAATCCGGGATGACGGGCCCCTCCCGGACGTCATCACGGACTCGATGGCGGCCCAAGCGGCCATGCGTGCGGCGCTCCCTGGGGTAAGCTTGGCGCTCCTGGTGGCCTCCACGCTTCACGCGGTGGCCACCGGCAATCTGCTCCCGGCCACTGTCCCGACGGTGTGCGTGGACGTCAACCCGGCCGTCCCCACGAAGCTGGCCGATCGCGGGAGTTTTCAGGCCGTGGGCCTGGTCATGGATGCCGCATCGTTCCTGCGCGAACTGGCACGAGAGCTGGGGTGGAAGGCATGAGTCGCCTCTTGGTGTGCGCGCCGGACTATTTTCGCATCGACTACGAGATCAACCCGTGGATGCGTCTCTCGAATGCCGTCGTCCCGGAGCGGGCGCGCGCGCAATGGCACGGACTGATGCGGCTGCTGGAAGACAAGATCGGGGCGCTGCTGGAGCGGATGGAGCCCATGCCCGGCCTCCCCGACATGGTCTTTACTGCCAATGCAGGTGTGGCAGTGGGGCGACGCGCGGTGCCGAGCCGCTTCCGGCATCCCGAGCGGCAGCGCGAGGAGTCGTACTTCGAGGCCTGGTTTCGGGATCACGGGTATGAGGTGACGACGCTGGACAAGGACCTGTATTTCGAGGGGGCAGGCGACCTGCTCGGCCTGCCGGACGCCTGGTTCGGCGGGTATCGTCAGCGATCAGACATCCGCGCCTACAGCCGGCTCAGCGAGATCTTCGGTCGCGAGATTATTCCGGTCGAACTCGTGAACAGCCACTTCTACCATTTGGACACGTGCTTCTGCCCCTTGAGCGGGGGAGAACTGCTGTATTACCCACCGGCCTTTGACCGCTATGCGCAAGCGGCCATTGCGGAACGAATCGGGGAGGCGAGGCGCTTGGTGGTGCCGGAGTCGGAGGCGCTCCGTTTTGCCTGCAACGCGGTCTGTGTCGCCAAACAGGTCGTGCTGCCGGAGGGTTGCCCTGAAACGATAAAACGGCTGGAGGCACGCGGGTACACGACTCACCCGCTGCCGCTCGATGAATTCATGAAAGCCGGCGGGTCCGCCAAGTGCCTGACGCTGGCGCTCGAGTGAGCCAATAGCAAACAGCGAATTGCTAGCAGCTCTGAAGAGAAGCATTGCGCGGAAGCTCCGAGCTATTCGCTATTTGCTGCTGGCTATTTGCTTTTCTTCCGGAACAGCCACGACATGTAGAACCCTGCCACGGCGATGGTGACCAGCTCGACTGTCAGGAGCAGACGGCTGACCGCCGCATCTGGTTCCGGCGGGCCCAGGATAAAATGGAATCCTAAGAATTCGGGAGACTGCACGGGAGGTGTCTCCCACGGTGGGAATAGCAGCGCGAGAGCCAAGAGCCCCACCATGACATAGAGCACCGGCATGTTCATCTCTTCCGCTTCCCGTCCCGCAGGCTGTGCTGGAAAGGGAGACAGGAGCGCCCGCCCGCAGCGGGTGCAGAAGCGGCTCTCGTCCGACAGTTCGTAGCCACAGGCGGTGCAGATCTTCATCGGAGGCGAATCCCCACGTAGCTGTGGTCCCTAGAGTACACGGAGGCCCTGTTCGTTTCCAGATCGAACAGATGCCGCAGGACAGTTGCGGCCCATCCCTGGAGGACGGGTTTCATTGACAGTGAGTTGACCGCGTTCCTATAATCCGGCGCCTTTAATCAGACGCCTTCGGGGTGACCGTAGCAGGGAGCGTGTTGATGGCGGACGCGGTTCGGACGTTTCAGAGGGTCGCAGTCATCGGGGCCGGCGCCTGGGGCACCACCCTGGCGCGTCTGCTGGCCGACACAGGATTGCACGTCCGTCTCTGGGCGTATGAACGCGAAGTGGTGGAGGCGATTCGCCACAAGCACGAAAACACGCTGTTCCTTCCCGGTGTCAGGCTCCCGACGTCTCTTTCACCCACGATCTCGCTGGGAGAAGCCCTCCAGGACAGAGAGTTGCTCGTCTTCGCAGTCCCGTCCCATGCCGCACGGGCTGTCCTCCGGCAGATCGGTCCTCTGCTCTCAGGCCCGATCCCGCTGGTCAGTGCGACAAAAGGGATCGAGGAGGGCACGTTCCAGCTGATGTCTCAGGTGATCCAGGAGACTCTGCCGCCAGGCATGCACCGTTCGCTGGCGTTTCTTTCCGGACCGAGTTTTGCGGCCGAGGTCTGTCGCGGGCAACCGACGGCTGTGGTGTTGGCGGGCGAGGACGTCGAACTGGTCCGGCGGCTGCAGGCGTTGTTGATGACGCCGTTCTTCCGCGTGTATGCCGGGACCGATCTCATTGGCGTGCAACTGGGCGGAGCGCTCAAGAACGTGATGGCGCTCGCCGCCGGTGTGGTGGATGGCTTGGGGCTCGGCCACAACACGAGGGCCGCTCTCATCACCCGCGGCTTGGCCGAGATGGTCCGGCTGGGAACCGCCATGGGGGCGGATCCACGCACGTTTTATGGGCTCTCGGGGGTCGGTGATCTGGTGCTCACCTGCACCGGAGCGCTGAGCCGCAACTATACCGTCGGCCTGCGCCTGGGCAAAGGGCATCAGTTGCAGGAGATTCTGAAGGAGACGCACGCAGTGGCCGAAGGCGTCCGAACGTCGCGGGCGGCACTGGGATTGGCAGATCGGTTTGGGGTGGAGATGCCGATCGTGCGAGAAGTCTGCGCGGTGCTGTTTGAGGGGAAATCCCCGCAGCAGGTGGTCGCCGATTTGATGGTACGCGCGGCAAAGGACGAAACGGTGTCCTAACCGTGCAGGGCAGGGGGTGATGATGGACTCCGTGCGCCTCAAAAGGCTATTGCGCAACCTGCAGGCAGGTACGGTCGGGCTCGCGGCCGCTGTGGAACGGTTACGGACACTCCCATACGAGGATCTGGGGTTCGCGTCGGTAGACCATCATCGGTCGATCCGGCAAGGGTTTCCTGAGGTCGTCTTCTGCGAGGGCAAGACGCGCGCCCAGATCGTCGCGATTGCCCGGGATCTGTTGAAAAAAGGGGGACCCCTCCTGGCCACCCGCGTTGAACCGGACGTGGCTGCTGCCCTGGGTCGGCTGGATCGGCGTGCGGTCTACCATGACTTGGCGCGCGTGGTCGTCATCCAACGACGGAAGCCGGAGCTCAGAGGCGATATCCTCGTGGTCACGGCCGGCACGGCCGACATCCCGGTCGCCGAGGAGGCGAAGGTGACGGCTGAGGTGATGGGGAGCCGCGTGGAGTCGCTCTACGACGTGGGGGTCGCGGGCATCCACCGCGTGCTCGGGCAACAGGACCGGCTGCTACGAGCGCGTGTCCTGGTGGTGGTCGCCGGGATGGACGGGGTGCTGCCCAGCGTGGTTGGAGGTCTCGTGGATCGTCCGGTGGTGGCAGTCCCGACCAGCCGGGGGTACGGCGCCAGTTTCGGGGGACTTGCCGCCCTCCTGACGATGCTGAATTCGTGCGCGTCCGGCGTCGGCGTGATGAATATCGACAATGGCTTCGGCGCCGGCTGTCTGGCCCACCGGATCAATATGCTGGGCGAGAAATGAGACAGGGGGTAAACGGGGTAAGGGGGTAACGGGATAAAAGTGGCAGTTGAGGATTTTTTGCTTACCCCGCTACCCCTTTATCCCGGCTATCCCGTCACCTCACTTCGAGCGTTCCGTGTTTAGGCCAGGAGACCATCAGCGTTCGGGGTCCATTCTCTCCCACGACGAGCAGCTTGGCACGCACCTCATAGCCGTATTTGCCATTGATCACGACTTGCTTGGTCTGGTCCCTGCCGTCCCAGGTGAGCGTCACAACGATCCGGCTCATCTTCCCATCACCGTCAGAACGGCGTACTCCGTTGTCACGCGTGTCGGCGGCTGATCCGTCCAGTGTGGACTCCCCCGCCTTCACCGATGGTCCCGCGGCAGGAGGCGCCGCCTGGGGTGCCGAATCGGCTGGAGTTGACGCTGCAACGGGCTGACGACTGGCAAGGAACCGCAAGGAACTCTTGGACGGCGAACTGATGAGCGAGGATACCTCGAGCATAGTGGCGCCGTTGAGGTCATGGGGCACTTCGACCTCGACCGTGAAATCGAGCGAGCCCTCTCCCGGGGAATAGGGCCCGGGTGCGACGGTCACCGCGACGATCTGCAGGTCGGGAGGATCCGCCTGGACCGGTTTGCGCTTGGCGTCGGCGACGTCCGGATGCAGGAGGACACCGACCGCCGCGCACGCCAGCAGAGCCGCCATGACCCGGCTCGCGGCCGGCCGGCTTGTCGAAGAGGGCGGCTGCGAGCGCGCTGGGGTAAGGGGCCGCCTGAACGCGTGTCGGATTGGGGTGCGAACGAACATGGAAGGGACGGTGCGTGCCGTGTGTCGTAAGAAGAGGACGCCCAAAGCGGCCAGTGGATAACACACGAGGCTTCCGGCTGTCAATCAATGTTTCCTGACTTCGACCTGAGGCGAGCGGGTCCTGTCACCAGGTCGCTGCCCGGTGGGCACCCATCTCCCCACCCACTCTCGTGGGTACCCGCCGGCCGTCAACGCATCGACGCTGCCTGCTTTCGGTCTCCCGGCCGTTTTGTTAAGATGAGCGGCGGGTTGACGTGTGCGCCTGTCCTTGCTCGTGCGGAGGCGTGGTGACCCTTCTTCATTTCGACTGTTTCTCGGGTGCCAGCGGGGATATGATCCTGGGCGCGCTGGTTGATGCCGGCTTGCCGTTCAAGGACTTGGTTCACGGGCTCAAATCCGTCTCCATCGACACCTATGATTTGAAATGCAAGACAGTGATGCGGGGCGGCCTCACCGCCACGAAGGTGGAGGTGGTGGTGCGGGACGGATTCCGCTCGCCGATCCCGCTCAGCCGCATCCAACGGATCATCGCGTCCAGCCAACTTCCGCCTGGGGTGAAAGACCGGAGCCGGGAGGTCTTTGACCGATTGGCGCGGGCGGAGGGCGCGGCCCATCGAGTAAGTCCCTCGGATGTGCAGTTCCATGAGATCGGCGTGGTGGATTCGATTGTGGACGTGATGGGCACGGTGCTCGGCTGCCATCTCCTCGGCGTGGAGCGAGCGACCGCTTCCTCGGTCAACCTCGGCTCGGGAGTCCTCGACTCGGCGCATGGTACGCTGCCGGTTCCCGGTCCGGCGGTTGCGTGGCTGGCCCGGGGGGTGCCGGTGTACAGTGCCGGGCCTCTGCGCGAGCTGACGACCCCGACCGGCATCGCGCTGCTGAGCGCGCTGGTTCAGGAATTCGGTCCGCTCCCGCTGATGCGTCCCACCGCCGTTGGGTATGGGGCCGGCACTGCGGACCCGGACGGGTGGCCCAACGTGTTGCGGGTCTTCCTGGGCGAGTCGATCCCTGCGGCATTCGGCGATACGGAGGCGGTGGTCCAGATCGAGACCAACCTGGATGATCTGAACCCGCAGGCCTATGAGACCGTCATGGACCGTGTGTTCGCGGCCGGCGCGTTGGATGTCACGCTCACGCCGGTGATCATGAAGCACGGTCGTCCCGGCATCGTTCTCGCGGCGCTGGCGCCGCGCGAGAAAGCCGAGGCGGTGGCCGGGGTCGTGTTGCGGGAGACCACCACGCTGGGCGTCAGGCTGCAGGAGATGAGCCGGCGGGTGCTCCCACGACGCCTCGAGTCCGTGCGCACGCGGGGCGGGACGGTGCGAGTGAAGGTGGCCGAGACCCGGGAAGGTGGAATCAAGGCGGCCCCGGAATATCAGGACTGCAAGCGCATCGCGGAGCAGAGCGGTCGGCCGGTGCGCGAGGTCATGGAGGAGGCGATGCAGGCCTTCAACAGGAAAGGCAAAAGGAAAAAGTAGATTTGGAGCATTTCGTGGCGATTCCGTACTATGTTGCCCTGTTGTTCGCCTCCGTGGTCATGACGCTGGGGGGGTGTTATCTCTTCACAAACGGGATCGAATGGCTGGGAAAGCGCCTGAAGGTGCCGGATGGGGCGGTCGGCAGCATCCTCGCGGCGGTCGGGACCACGCTGCCGGAGACTTCCATTCCGATCATCGCGATCTTCTTCGGCACCGGAGAGGAGCGGGTGCAGGTAGGGCTTGGCGCGATTCTGGGGGCCCCGTTCATGATCAGCACGCTGGTGCTCCCCATCCTGGCCGGCCTGCTGATGCTGTACGCCCGGCTGGGAAAGCGCGCCGCGGTCTTCCATGTGGATTACCAGGAGGTGAGGGTTGACCTGGTGTTTTTTCTGGCGGCCTATGGCATAGCGGTGGGATGCGCGTTGATCTCATCCCGCGCGGTCCACTACCTTGCCGCGGGGGTGTTGGTTGCCTCGTATCTTGCGTACATAGTTCTCAAATTTTCGGGGCAAGCGCGCGGGCATCTCGCCCTGGAACCGTTGATCTTCGCCCGTCAATCTGCCAAACCCTCCTACGCGATGATCGGTCTGCAAGGCACGGTGGGCCTGGTTGGGCTGGTGATCGGCGCCCATCTGTTCGTCACGGTCGCGAAGACGATCTCGGCCGAGCTGGACGTGTCGCCACTGCTGCTGGCCCTCCTGATCGCTCCGCTGGCGACCGAGTTGCCGGAGATGTCCAACAGTTTTCTGTGGCTCTATCAGCGGAAGGACACCCTGGCGGTCGGCAACGTCACGGGGGCCATGGTCCTGCAGGGGACGCTCCCGGTCTCGTTGGGTCTGATCGGGACGGAGTGGAATCTGGCGCCGTCTGCGCTGGCAACCATGGGACTCGTGCTGGTCGCGGTTGGGTTCAGTCTCGGGCAACTCCTATGGGGCGGGCATTGGCGTCCTTGGCTCCTGAGCGGAACAGCCTTGCTGTACGTCGGATATGCGCTCTACCTGTATGGCTCGTGAAGGGCGTTCAGCCGTGCGCGATGGCGATGAAGGATTGTTCAGTCCGTTTGGTCTGTTGAGTCCGTTAATGGAAGTAACCGACCCAACGGACAAAACCGACGTAACGGCCTTACTGAGGGTCGCATGAGACGATTGGCCCTACAGGGGTCGAGTACGCCTGGGAACCTGTTCAGCGTTGGAGGAGACCCCCGCGCAAGAGAGGTCCGGGTTGTTCTCTGGGCCGTGCTGGCGCTGAACCTGCTGGTGGCCTTCGCCAAGCTGTTCTATGGCCTGATGACCGGATCACTCGGCATGCAGGCTGACGGGTTCCATTCTCTCTTCGACGGCGTATCGAATGTGGTCGGGCTCATCGGGCTCTGGCTGGCATCGGCGCCGCCCTGCGATGAACACCCCTACGGCCATAAGAAGTACGAAACGCTGGCCGCGGCCGCGATCGGGGGGATGCTGGCTGCCACCTGCGTCTACCTGCTCTGGAACAGCTACGCACACTGGCAAGGCGCCGTCCGGCCGGAGGTGACCGTGGTCAGTTTTGGCGTGATGGTGGCGACGATGGCGATCAACTACGGTGTGATGAGGTGGGAGCGGCGCAAAGGGAAGGAGCTGCGCAGCGAAATCCTGGTGGCTGATTCCGAGCACACCGGGAGCGATATTCTCACTTCCTTCTCGGTGTTAGCCGGGCTGGCGGCGGTTCGACTCGGCTACCCCATTATGGATCCGATCGTGGCGGTGGTCATTGCCGCGATTATCGCCAAGACCGCGGTGAGTGTGCTCTCGGAAACCTCCCGGTCGCTCACCGACACGGCTCGCCTGGATCCGGAGGAGATCCGGGCGGTGGTGCTGCAGAACGAGGGAGTCCTGGACTGCCACGAGATCAGGACTCGAGGGCTTCCCAGCCACATCTTCGTGGACCTGTCGGTGCACGTGTCAGCCGGGATGTCGGTCGCCGACGCCCACGCGTTGGCCCACGGAGTGGAACACTCCATCAAGCGCTGCTTCGACGGCGTGGCCGAGGTCATTGTGCACGTGGAGCCGGACGGCCATTCGTAGCATTCTTTGATTTGCCGACGTGGTGGCTGACGGATTGTTCAAGCACCAATTCACGAACTCGACACATTCAGTGCGCGGTGATGCGATTCCGAAGAGCCGCAAGTCGAAACATGAGACGAGACCCATTTTAGGCCTTACGATGGGTGACCCGGCCGGGATCGGGCCGGAGGTGCTGGCCAAGGCGTTCGCGGGTCGTGAGATGGGCCGCCTGTGCCGTCCCATCGTGATCGGCTCGCTGCCGGTGATGGAACAGACGGTTCGATCCCTCGGCCTGCCGATGCGGGTTGAGGCGGTGGCCGGGCATGACCAGCCGCTCGGCCGTCGCGGCGCGATGCCGGTCCTGGATCCGCTGGAACGCCCGCTCGGCCGGTTTCGCATGGGAGTCGCGGCGGAGGAGACCGGTGCGGCCTCGCTCTCCTTCATCTCCAAGGCGGTCAGGCTGGCCGAGGCGGGGTGCATCAACGGGATCGTCACGGGGCCGATCAACAAAGAGGCGATCAATCTGGCCGGCTGCAAGCACCCGGGCCACACGGAGCTGCTGGCGGACCTGACCCACAGCCAGGAAGTCGGGATGATGATCCTGGGCGGGCCGCTGAAAATCATGTTCGCGACCACGCACGTGGCGGTTCGCGATCTCTCGTCAGTGCTGACGGTGGAGCGAGTGGGACGGACCATCCGGTTGGCGCACCGGGCTCTCCGTGACTTCTTCGGCGTCGCCAAACCGAAGATCGGCCTGGCAGCATTGAACCCTCACGCCGGGGAAGCCGGCTTGTTCGGCGACGAGGAACGACGGTGCATTCTGCCGGCGGCGCAACAGGCCCGGTCCGCCGGGATTCACGTCAGCGATCCGCTCCCGGCGGATACGCTGTTCGGAAAAGCCGTGCGCGGCGAGTACGACGGCGTGGTGGCCATGTACCACGACCAGGGCCTGATCCCGCTCAAACTGGTGGCATTCGGGAGGTGCGTCAACCTGACGGTAGGGCTCCCGATCATCCGCACGTCGGTGGATCACGGCACGGCTTACGATATCGCCGGCAAGGGCGTGGCCGAGCCGGGAAGTCTGGTCGAGGCCGTCAAGTTGGCGGCGCGATTGGCGGCAGCGAAGCGGTAACCGGGGCCAACGCAAGAGAGGGTGAGTGATGCCCGACAGGAATCAGGCGCTTGCCATGCTCCTCACGCAACTGAAAGAGCTGGAAGCAATCTTGAAGCGGGCGGAGAGCGATTTGAACACGGTGGGCGGGAGCGAGCGCGTCGCCACGTGGAAGGCGCGCACGATCCCGTTGCTCGCGGCGCACCTAGGACAGCAAGACGCGCAGCGTTTTTCCGACACACGCCCGGGCCCCTCCTTTACCAATGACCTGCTGGAAGAGCTGAGCGATGAGGTCGAGACGTACCGGGGCTTCTTGCTGTCTCTGGCTCAACAGCTCAAGAAACATGGCGACACCATCGTCGGCCCCGCGTGAACCGTCACCGTGGCGATGATTCCGCCGGCTCCTCGTCCGCGAAAACGCCTCGGACAGCATTTCCTCATTGATCCGAACATTGTCCGGAAAATCGTCGCCCTGGCTGAGGTGCGGCCTCATGAGACCGTGCTGGAGATTGGGCCGGGCCGTGGCGTTCTCACCCGTCCCCTCTGTGCCGCGGCACGAACAGTGATCGCGATCGAGAAGGATCCGAGGCTTGGTGACTATTTGACCGGGGCAGTCGCTGACTGCCGCAACCTCGATCTCCGGGTTGCCGACGCATTGGAGTTTCCCTTCGAATCGCTTCCCGACCGGTCGGTCATCGTGGCGAACCTGCCCTACAATATCTCCACGCCATTGCTGTTCAGGCTGCTCGACGCGCGGGAGCGGATTGATCGCATGGTGCTCATGCTCCAGACCGAGGTGGCGCGGCGGTTGGTGGCGCGGCCGGGTGGGCGAGACTACGGCATCCTGTCGGTTCTCGCCCAGTACTCGGCTATTCCCTCCCTGGCGTTCCAGGTTGCTGCCAGTTGCTTCCGGCCGCGTCCCGAGGTCGGCTCGGCCGTGGTGCGCCTGGTTATGCAAAAAGAACGTTCCCTGCGGGTGGCGGACGAGGCGTTGTTTGTCCGGACTGTGCGAGCGGCCTTCGCCCACCGCCGCAAGACCCTGCTGAACTCCCTGCGGGATGAAGGCCTGGGCACGGAGACGGTGGCCCCTGCGTTGGCGCGCGTCGGGATCGCTCCCTCCCGGCGGGCGGAGACGCTTGCGCTCGAGGAATTCGCGGCCCTGGCTGACGCTCTAGGCAAGAGCTGATGGCCGATAGCCGATGGCCGATAGCCGATTGCAGTCTTGAAGAGCTGATGGCTGATAGCTAATGGCTGATGGCAACGACCGCGGAATTTACGGGCCGCAACTATAGGACGTAAGTTTCCCGCCATAGGGCATATCCTCTTCGGTTCTGGCCATGTGCCATCAGCCATCAGCTCTTGATACTCTTGGATGCTGGCCATACGCTATCAGCCATCGGCTCCTTGCTCAGGCCCCCTTGCCCCTTGCCCACGGGTGGTGCTACCATCCCGCGCATGGGTGTATCCACCACGGCCAAGCGCGGTGACGCCCGCAGCGCATCCCGTCAGTCGGCCCATCTGAAGCATGAGGTGATCGGAGTTCTTCTGATCACGCTCAGCCTCTTGATTCTGCTGAGTCTGGGGTCTTTTGCTCCCACCGACGTCCCACTCTTCGGGTCAGGACATTCCCCTGCAGCCTCTCCCGCTCCGACCCGGAACATGATCGGCGCGGTGGGCGCCACCCTGGCCTCCGCCCTGTTCTGGTTAGTCGGCGGGGGCGCCTATCTGCTGCCATTTCTGCTGGCCATGCTGGGAGTTCGGTGCTTTGTCGAGGGCGCCCTCACGGTGACGCTCCGGAGCGCCGCTGGCTCAGCGGCGTCGCTGCTGTGTCTCAGCGGCTTGTTGCATCTGGAAGTGACCGCCGTCCCGACGCTCTTCAGCGGGCTCGTGTATCGCGGGATGGCCGGCGGCGTGACCGGGCAGGTGCTCGCGGACGGTCTGCGGGGCTACTTCGCCAGCACCGGGGCCCACATCATCATGCTGGCCGGACTCCTGGTCTCGCTGTTGCTGGCGACCCCGATGTCGCTCACCGAACTGTGGCGGCGTGTACCCGGTTGGTGGAACCCGCTCACCGAGACGGTGGCGGCCATCCTGCCGGCGCTGTCGGAGTGGTCTGCTCGGCTCGAGCCGGTGAAGAAAACAAGACCCAAGCCCGTCAAGATCAGTCGCCCCCTGTCGGTCCCCCCGTTGCCCGAAAGCAGCGGAAGCGCGCTGGCAGCGGAGGCGCCGCCTGCGCCCGTTCCCGCAGAGCTGCCTGCCAAGGCTGCCGACGAGCCGGTTGCGTCGGATGAAGAGGCGCCGGAGATCGTCGTGACCAGGGCGGTCTCGAGCGGGTACGAGCTTCCGGACCCGCAGGAGCTGCTGAGCGATTTCTCGGGCCCGCTGGAGCGTATGACCGATGAGGCGCTCAAAGCGCGGTCTGAGGTGTTGACACGCGCCCTTCTGAGTTTCGGGATCGAAGGGAAAGTGACCGAGGTGCATCCGGGCCCGATCGTGACGATGTACGAGTTCGAGCCGGCGCCCGGCGTGAAGGTGGCCCGCATCGTCAACCTGGACAATGACCTCGCCCTCGCGCTCAAGGCCACCAGTCTCCGGATCGTGGCGCCATTGCCCGGCAAGTCGGTGGTCGGCATCGAAGTTCCCAATCCCTACCGCGAGACCGTGTCGCTGAAGGAGTTGGTCACCAGCGACGCCTTCATCCGGTCCCGCTCCAAGCTGACCATCGCACTTGGAAAGGATATTTTCGGCGTCCCGGTGGCCGCGGATTTGAAGACCATGCCGCATCTGTTGGTCGCCGGCGCGACCGGCGCCGGGAAGAGCGTCAGTCTCCACACGATGCTGTTGAGCATCCTCTTCTCGGCCAGACCGGACGAGGTGAAACTGCTGTTGATTGATCCGAAGAGGTTGGAGTTTCAGGTGTATGACGGCGTGCCGCATCTGCTTCAGCCGGTCATCACCGATCCCCGGGCGGCAGCCCGTGGGCTCAGCTGGGTCGTACTGGAAATGGAACGGCGGTATAAGCTGTTGGCCGAGGCCGGGGTTCGCAATATAGACTCGTATAACCGGCGGGCGCCGGAGACCCAGGGCGCGGTCAAAAAGTCGACGAGAAAGCCTGCGCTGGAGCAGCCGGATTTGCCGATGGAGTTCCTGTCCGGAGACGAGCGCCTCGTGGCTGGCGACAACGGGAGGTCTGACCCTGAAGCCATGCCATCGCCGACGGCCTCGCCGATGACTCCCGGCGTGTCGGTCAAGACGGCATCCGCGCCGCTTCCCTATATCGTGGTGATGATCGACGAGCTGGCTGACCTGATGATGGTGGCGCCCAAGGAGGTGGAGGACAAGATCGCGCGATTGGCCCAGATGGCCAGGGCGTCCGGGATCCATTTGGTGCTCGCCACGCAGCGGCCGTCGGTGGATGTGCTGACCGGTCTGATCAAGGCCAATTTCCCGGCGCGGATCGCGTTTCAGGTTTCATCCAAAACGGATTCCCGGACGATCCTGGATGCCAATGGCGCGGAGGCGTTGGTGGGACGGGGCGACATGCTCTATCTGGCTTCAGGCACCGGACGGATTACCCGTTTGCACGGGTCCTTTGTGCCGGACGACGATGTGCGCCGGGTGGTGGAGTTCGTGAAGAAACAGGCGGCGCCGGCGTACAGCGATGAATGGCAATCGCTGCGTCAGGAAGACGCGGCGGAGGATCAGGAACAAGACGAAGTGTACGAGCAGGCGAAGGATCTGGTGATCACGTCCGGCCAGGCGTCGGCGTCGCTGATCCAACGCCGTCTGCGTGTGGGATATCCCCGGGCGGCGCGGATGATCGAGCGCATGGAAGAGGAGGGCATCGTCGGGGCGCCCGCCCGGGACGGGCGGCGCGAGGTGATCGTGCGGCGTGGGCCGGTGGGTGAGGCCGAGGCATGAGGGAGGACGTGGCAGGACACGCCGCTCCCGCGCCTCTCGGAGCGACCCTTCCGGACCCTGCCGAGCGGAAGCCTTTGGAAATTCCTTCGCGGACTCAGTCAGTTTCCGCTTTCCTTCTCGGCAGGGTCTCGGTGGATACCCCGCTCCTCCGGCGAAGTTCGCTCTGTGCCCTGCCACGTCTTTCTCGCATCTCGGCAAGAGCGCTGCTGTTCGTCTGTGGTCTCGTGACCGTCGCGATAAGTCCGGTCGCGGCCGACGATAGCAAAGAGGTGAAAGAGGTGGTGAAGAAACTGCAGGCGAGGTATGAGCAGACGCACGACCTGAAAGCAGATTTCAAGCAAAGTACCAAGATCGAGGGCTTTGCGACACCGATTACCTCACGTGGGCGGATGTACATTAAGAAACCGGGCCGGCTCCGGTGGGATTACCTGGACCCGGCCGTGGAAGAGATCTACGTCAACGAGAACGAGGTCATGATGTACGTGCCGGAGCACAAGCAAGTGCTCGTGGGCAAGCTGACGCAGATGGCGGCCTCACAAGCTCCCTTGCAGTTGCTGCAAGGCGTCGCGAAGTTGGAGGAGCAATTCGCACTGGAGCCGACCGCTGGAGGGAAACGCGGGGAGGGCGGGGTACCGTTGGTCACGCTGCTCCCGAAGGACACGGAGCCGGATTCGGTACGAACCGTTGCCCGGATCGTGCTGGAGGTTCAGCCGAAAACGTTCTTCATCAAAACGCTGTCCATTCACGAGATCAGCGGCAATGTCTCGACGTTTGAATTCAACAACCTGAAACCCAACACCGGCCTCAAGAACGCGCTGTTCGATTTCGAAGCGCCGGCCGGCGTGGAAGTGGTCAAGGCTCCTGCACTCAGTCCGCCCTGACGCGGAGGGTCGATCGGAGCCGACAGAGGGAGAGAAGGAGCACACATGGTTGTCACGAGCACCAGGACGATCAGTGAAACCGTGGAGCGGGCAGTGGCGGCGTGCGATTTCGAGCGGATCAAGCGGGAGTATTGGGATCAGAACGAGTTCGTCTTTCTCAAAGGGTTTCTCCCTCGAGAGGCGGTGGAAGAGCACCTGGTCCCTCAGGCAAATCGTCTCAAGCCCGAGTTGAACCGCAACTACATTCCCGGACACAAAAAGGGAGGGAGTGTCAGTTACTATACGGTCCGTGAGAAAGCCCCTGCGTTCATGGAGCTGTACCGGTCGCCCGCTTTCCTCGATTTCCTCAGCCGGCTGGTGGAGGCTCGCCTGATGCTGTGCCCCGAGAACGACCCCCATTCATGCGCGCTCTATTACTACACCGAGCCGGGGGATCACATCGGGTTTCACTACGATACCTCCTATTACAAGGGCGCACGGTACACGATCCTGGTCGGCCTGGTGGATAGATCGGAGAGCTGTCGGTTGGTCTGCCAGCTCTACAAGGATGATCCCGCTCGGGAGAGCAGGGAGCTACAGCTCGCCACGGAGCCCGGGGATGTGGTGATCTTCAACGGAGATAAGCTCTGGCACGCCGTCACGCCGCTGGCGGAAGGAGAAGAGCGCGTGGCCCTCACGATGGAGTACGTCACGAACCAGGACATGGGGCGGTTCAAGCGGCTCTACTCCAACTTGAAGGATGCCTTCGCGTACTTCGGCCTCAGAGCCTTCTTGAAACGATCCGCTTAGAATTCCCGGGAGCAGCCACACGGCATCGCTTCCCGCGCCTGCGCACCCCCGGAGACGGTGTCCCGATGCGGGACACCGGCAGCCTTTCGCGACGTGTCTGATGATTCCTGGCCCCGGGGTTCGGTCGGAGCCAGTTCATGGTCAAAACCCATGGGGGCTAGGCCGTGAATTGACCATTCAGGACCACGTGGTTGTCCACGGACTTGGTGATCACGGTCAGCAGATCGTCTTTCGAAACGGGTTTGACCAGAAAGTCCAGCACGCCCTGTCTCATCAAGGACACCGCGAGGTCAACGTCCGGGTACCCGGTCATGACGACGATGGGCACGGTCGGGTATTGCGCCCTGAAGTAGGCAATGGCCTCGATCCCGTTGACTTTCGGCATCCGAATGTCGCAGAGAATCGTGTCCACCATGAGCGGGTT
>Ga0134089_10000029_pt1 | contig 20228 bp, 20 predicted proteins | sample 15_taG_24_FD_123127 | JGI IMG/M metagenome (GOLD analysis project Ga0134089, IMG submission 123127) | Grasslands soil microbial communities from the Angelo Coastal Reserve, California, USA - 15_D_Glu_40cm_5_24_1 metaG | ecosystem: Environmental > Terrestrial > Soil > Grasslands ... | reverse complement strand
CGAGCATAAGGAAGCAGAGAAGCGCCTTCGTCGTGTGGAGTCGGTTCTCGGCTTCATCCCAGACGACGGAGTTGGGGCCATCAATCACGCCCTTCGAGACCTCGTCTCCCCTGTGAGCTGGCAGACAGTGCTCGAAGATCGCATCTCCCTTGGCACGGGACATCAGCTCCTCGTTCACCTGGTACCTCGGCAGGAAAGCCTTGACCCTGGCCTCCCTCTCCTGGTCGAAGCCCATCGAGACGAAGGTATCGGTCATGACGCAATCCGCTCCCTCGACGGCCTCCCGAGGGTCTTCCATGAGAGTAATCTTCCCACCAGTCGATTCGGCGATCTTCCGGGCGGAGGCGACGACGCCCTGTAGCGGCGTATAGTTCGGCGGGGTAGCCACGGCCAAGTCAACTCCTGTCAGTGAAGCCCCGTACAGCCAAGAGTTGCAGACGTTGTTCCCATCGCCGACCCACGCGACCCTGAGCCCTTTCAGCCGCCCCTTGTGCTCGGAGAGTGTCAGGAGGTCGGCTAGGACCTGAACGGGGTGATAGAGGTCGCTCAGCCCGTTGATGACAGGGACACCTGAGGCGGCAGCGAGCCCCGCGACCTCGTCGTGCAGGTTGACTCGGGCCATGACCGCGTGCACATACCGCGAGAGCACTCGTGCTGTGTCCTCGACCGTCTCTCCCCTCCCGAGTTGAATCTCGTTCGAGCTGAGACTCACCGAATACCCCCCCAGCTCCTGGACCGCGACCTGAAAGCTGACCCGGGTTCTCGTGCTCGGTTTCTCGAAGAGGAGCGCGACCGTCCTTCCCCTCAGGACGTCCTTCACCACCGATCTCTTGCGAAGCTTCTTGAAATTCTTCGACAGACTGAGGATTAGCAGGAGCTCTGCGGGTGAAAGCTCCTCAAGCGTGAGAAAGTCCTTGCCTCTCAATTTCGACTACCACCCCCGCCTGCCTGATAAAAAGTCAATTTTCGAGGAGTGAATCGATGAAGGTTTGGGGGTCGAAGGGCTTGAGGTCCTTGTATCCCTGACCCATCCCAAGGAAGAGTATCGGCTTATGGGTCGAGTAGACGATCGAGAGGCCTGCCCCTCCCTTGGCGTCAGCGTCGGCCTTCGTCAGGATCACCCCGTCGAATCCGGTGTACTTGTTGAAGAGCTCTGCCTGCGAAACCGCGTCGTTCCCGGTCAGGGAGTCGGCGACGAAGACCTTGAAATCTGGCGTGACGACCCTGACGATCTTGGCCATCTCTTCCATCAGATTCTGGTTTGTCTGCATCCTACCCGCGGTGTCTATCAGGAGGACGTCCACGTGGTGCGCCTTCGCGTAAAGGTATCCGTCTCTTCCCACCGCCGCCGCGTCGGCGCCGTATCTCTGCGAGACAACCTTCATTCCCAGCCTCTCCGCGTGCTCCGTAAGCTGCTCGATCGCGCCTGGTCTGTGCGTGTCGCCAGCGGCAGAGACGACGGAGACCCCCCTCTCCTTCAGTATCTTCGCGAGCTTCGCGACCGTGGTTGTCTTGCCGCTCCCGTTTATCCCAAGGAAGAGGATGACGAATGGCTCCCCCGAACTCTTCTTCTCCTCGATTCGTCGGAAGAGGTCCACGGACCCCGCCTTTGCGAAGACCTCCTCGAGGACTCCCCTGATGCTCTCCTTCACGAAGAGGGCAGGGTTGTCAGACCGCTCTATCGAAGCACCGCTCAGTTTCTTCTTCACCTCTTGAATCAGCTCCTCGGCCACCTGTTGCGCCACGTCGCTCTCGATGAGTGAAATCTCGAACTCTGAAAGGAGTTCGTCAAGTTCTCGACCCGAGATCTTCCTTTCTCGGGTCGCATTAGCAACAGCCGTGAAGGCCTGCCTAAGCTTCTCGAACAAGTCAGTTCTTTTGGTTCTGCCTTGACACTATCGCCTGGAGGGCCTGGCGGTCGGCCTCCAGCCTCGCCGCAATCTGGTTTCTCTGCGAGAGCAGCGAGACTATCGAGTTCTCTATCTCCCTAGCCCTCCCTTCGAGGAAGGCCACGGCCTCCACCCTTTTTCGCTGGACCACGACGTTGGCCCCTACGTTCAAGAGGACATCCTCCGCGTTCGGCGGGGGCGACCTGAGCAAGACCCCACCCCCGACGGGAACGAGAACTTCATCAGGATTCGACTCTGACAGCCCCTTCAGGGCGTCGAGCGCCGCCCTCGTTTCAAGGAGGGCTCTCTCGAAGAGGTTCTGCCTCGCGGACAACTCGTTAAAGGTGCCTTCGAGAACCCTGATCTCCACCACTAGAGAATTGAGCTGTTCCTCTTCACTGACCTGCCTACTTCTACTACTACTCGCCGTGACGGTCGCCTTCGTTCAGACCTTCAGCGCCCGCGTTATAAAGACGAGTTCGGGTCCCGTCGTCTGACTCCCGGCTATCGCGTTCTTCGAGTTCGCGACAAGACCGGAGGAGACGTACGGCACACCGCCATTGACCGAAGTGGGATAGGCCTCCACGCCGAGGAGGCTGGCGATGTGGGAGACCTCTCCCTCGTCTAGTCTGGGGTATGTGGCGGCTCCACTGTTCGTGGCGACCACTAAGGCCCCCACCTGGGTGTATTCATGAATGGTCATTCTTTCGACGTCAGTTCCGAGGACGTCCCTGACCTGATGGAGAGTACCCGAGTCCAGGAGTGCCGAGACGAGCGCGAAGCTGTCGTTTGCAGCGATGAGGTTCCCGACAGCGGTGTACTTCGAGTCGAAGCGACCTATCGCCATGCCCGTCGCTGCTGCTATCTCGCGCATCTCCTCGTCCTCGGTCAGGCGCGAAACGAGGATCCCGTTGTTGTTCATCGCCACGAGCGGTCCCAGGAGCCTCGAGCCTGCTATGGAGGTGTAGCAGACGGAGACACCGAGCGCCTCTTTGAGCTTCTCGCCCTTGCTCGGGGCCAAGCCTCTGGGCGCCAGTAGAAGCTTGTCGTTCGTCTTAAGGAAGATTCCGATATTCGGACTTCGGTAGATATCCACGAGGTGGAGGCCCATTGCTCTTGGACACTGCTACTCTTCTTCCGGCGCCACTCGTATCGAGACGATCCCGTCTTCGTCGCGTTCCATCTCCAGCTTGATTCGACGTGGTGGATTCCGGATTCCGCGGGCCCAGACAAGCTTGTTCACATCCTCCTCGATCTTCACCTCACTCGCCTTCATGTGCCTCGTCGCAAAATCCCTGATCAGCCTTATCGCGACCTTCGCCCTCCTGTAGCGTGGCGTTTGGAACGCCTCGCCGAGGGGAACGGTGTAAACCCTGGTCAGCTCCTCCACCTTCTCCGACATCTCCGTCACCTAGCGTGGAGCTTCCGGTGCCGCCAGTCTCTGTGCTTGGGGTTGGTCCTGACCTTTCTGTTGGTTCTCACGATGACCCATGTAGGCACGGACCTCGTCTCCCTATTGGCTTTCATCAACCTGTTCTTCTTCGACCTGTCCTTGACTCGGGCCATCTGACCGTTACATCCTCCTTATCTTGATGTCTCGCTTCTTCTCCTGGAGAGCGTAGAGCATCTGCTTCAGCTGTTCGTCATCGACCACCTTCTTGAGCCTGCCGGCCGAGGCCAGCTGAATCACGTACTCCTCTATCGCGCTGGCGAGCTCGGGCCTCACCATCTTGACGTTCGCGAGCCGCTGCCTAGCCTCCGTGGTAAGCGCCGTTCTGAGCACGTTCTCGCGAGCGGCCTTCTTCTCGGGGTCTTCTCTATCGGAGCCCCTTCCGCCACCGGTACTCGTGCCCGCGGACAACAATCACTCACCCGTACCTCGTAATTGCCGGGTTCTCCTCCGAGAGTTTCTTGAAGATCTCCTTGCTCAAGTTATCAAGAAGCGCCGCTCCCTTCGGGGTCAGTACCCTCCCCTTGGGCGTCTTCTTCACGAGCGCCGCACCCTCGAGCTGTTTCAAGATCTTCCTGTTGGCGGAGCTCCCGGCGTCTCTCTGGTGCTTGGGGTTGTACGCCACGGCCTTGCTCCCGCCGTATGCTGTCTCGAACTCGGTGAGACCGAGTGGACCGCGGAAGTAGAGCTTTCTCAGCAGCGATGCCGCGCGGACGTACCACCAGTCGGGCTGCTGTGGAGGTCGCTCCGCGTGCGAGCCCGTCTTCGCGTAATGGGCCCACTCCGGGACCTCCAGCTCCGGGAGCTTCTTCACCCGCTCGGTCAGAGCTACGATGAGTTTGCTCGCCGGGACGTCGTATGCGTTTACCATGATTATTCCTGAGCGAATTTTCTGAGCTTTGGTGCAGTATATTTAAGCAAGGCGCTCTTGAGCGATGACCTTCCTATTAACGTGGCCGCACTCCAAGCACGTGAGACGAAGCACCTTCTGACCCCCACCCGCAAGGCGGACCCTGGCGTTGACCCCGGGCACGATTAGTCTCTTGCATCCGTGACAGTAGAACCTCTTCCGGGACCAGTCGAGCCTGACGTTGAACTTGAGCATCACCCTTCTGGCCAGCTCGGCCTGCTCCCCGGCGAGCTTCGGGTCCCTCCCCGCGGTCGAGACCGCCCTTTCAAGTAGCTCCTCCGCGACCTTACCGGCTTCGGCCTTCGGCCTCCTCTTCCGTCTCACGCCGGATTCTCGTCATGCAAACCAATAAACCGTCCGTGGGGGACTGCGGCACACGAAGCTCAACCTCGTAATCGCTGAATCTGCCCTCGAACTGGTCCCCGACGAGATCAGACGCTCTCCCGCTGTAGTCAACGATGCGAAGCGGAGGGAAAGGGACCCCTCGAAGATACTGCTGGACAGGAGTCTTCACCACGCGTCGATGGTCAGGCTGAAGGAAGACTACAAGCGTGGGAGGCCCGACATCGTCTTCATGACTCTGCTCAGCGTCACCGGGACGCCGCTCTACGAAGAGGGTTCCGTCAAGGTCTACGTGCACACTCGAGGGGATGTGGTGCTGGAGATTGCGGAGAGGACCAGGCTCCCGAAGAGCTACTTCAGGTTCAGAAACTTGGTCGAGAAGCACCTCTCGGAAAGGTCAAACAGCGAGTTGATTCGGACGCAGGAAATGCCCCTCAGTGAGCTCCTGAGGCAGGTTGTGCGAGCTGACCCCGTGATTGGCCTCTCCACTCAGGGCGAACCTAGGGCGCTGGAAGAACTCGCAGGGGAGCTGGTAGGGAAGAAGGACCCGTGCGTTGTGATTGGGGGGTTTCCTCACGGTCATTTTTCCGAAAGCACTCTAGGCGAGCTTGACGGCCTTGTGAGAATTCATCGAGGGGCGCTCGACGCCCACGTCGTCGCTTCGAGGCTGGTTTACGAAGTGGAGAGAGCAGCTCGAGGCAAGAATCAATAAAGAGGATTAGAAGGTCAGAGGTTGACGCGGTCGTCGTCCAGTCTGGATCCGCGGAGAGGACACTCTAGGACATCAGCCCTCCAAGCTGGTAATCCGAAAGGAACAGAGACCCGGGTTCAAATCCCGGCGACCGCACACTGGATACGACCTAGGTACCTTGGACACAATAAACTGTGCTGTAATCCCACCCGCACCATATTGTGTTTGATGCTTTTCCAACGCTTTGAAGCTGCCAGAAGACTTGAGGGAGGACGAGGATGACTGTGTCTCAATCCTCCCATGCCTGCCACTAGGCGCCCTTCCCACATTCCGCCAGGGTTCGCCGCGGTAACCCCCTATATCACCGTGGACGATCCGGATACGCTCGTCGCCTTCGCCAAGGCAGCCTTCGCGGCGAAGGAAATGAAAAACCAACATGTATCAGGCTCAGACGGAAAGACCATTCACACCGCCTTCCGCATTGAGGAGTGCATAATCGAGACCGGCCGCGCCTCAGGTAAGTGGAAAGCACTTCCCGGAGCAATCCACCTGTACGTTCGTAAGGTGGACGCAGCCTACGCCCGTGCCCTGAAGGCTGGCGGAGAGAGCCTCCATGAGGTTCGTGACATGGACTACGGAGAACGGTCCGGAACCGTGCGAGACACTTGCAGCAACCACTGGTACATCGCCACGTATGGGGGCCGGCGGGGAAGAAGGGCTAGCTGAAGGGTCCCCTCCCTCTCTAGCAGAATCGACCTCCATTCGCCTCTGGAACCCGATCGCACGAGTCGACTAGGCTCGACCGAATGGAGGTGCATGAGGCGACTCCTTTTCTAACATGCGAGTGATTCCCCTGCAAGAAGAAATTCTATGCTCCGTTCGGAAGTAGAACCCCCGTCCAAGATGTCCACTGTCTGAGGTAGGCATGTTCGAATCCCACACCCCCCGCACTACATGGAGGGTTCTAGCGTCGGCGGCCCCTACCGAGACAAATAGAAGTTAAATTGAGAGAATTTCCGACCATTTTTTTGGGTCGGTAGTCCCGGCGACCGCACATCACATAGTCCTCAATTCTTGCCACCCGACCAAATGTGGTGCTCAAAAGGTCAATGGGGAGGTCAATGGGGAAGTTTCAGTTCGCCCGTCTTCGCCAATACTCTGTAGCTATTCAACGTCACCCACTTGCTTGGTTTCATTAGTTGCTCAATGGTCACTAAGGTCTTCCGAGTCTTCTCGATTCGCTCTCGTATCCAATCTCCCTCCAGCAGCCATTTTCCCTCTGGCGTCTTCTTTGACAGCAGCAAGTGAATTGCATCGGAGATTCTCTCATCATCTTGGAATCCCAACCGGGTCAACACTCTTAGTGCATGCAATGCATCGTAATAGTAATACATGGGAAAATGGAATTTTGTTACAAGACTGCCTGTGAAGACGGTGTTCATGTGGCGCAATTCTACTGGCCGCCAATCATGGTGGGCCTTGAACAGACGGTGCATCAGCAGGAACTCGGCCCCTCGCTCGACAGACCCCTTCAGTCTCCTAGTCCACCGGGAGCGTGGAATCTCTGAATAAGCCCACAGTGGTTCAATGGTGGACATGAACGAGCTGTGCTCTACATCATACTTGGGGTAATCACAATTCCACCCTCCATCCTCGAGCTGAAACTCAGGAAGCCAGTCCAGCGCTTTCTTGACTCGCCTATCTTCATCGTGGCCAAAGACGATTAGAGTTCTAACCATGTTGCCCGTCAAACAGACTTCTTCCTCGACTTTTCCTCTGCCGAGATGACTCTTCCATGAGAAAGCCCCGTTCTCCATCTGATGCTGGGCGAGAAAACGCTCGATAGCGCTTTCAATCCAGGGCGTGCGGGGAATTCCCATCTCTCCAAGTAGCATCAACTGCCAAACTGTTGCGGTAAATTTGGGGGTGTGACAACTATCGTCGGGTGGCCAGTAGCCTCTGCCCCCCTGAGCCCTCTTCAGCCTCAGGACAGGTCTGTAGGAAAGTGTGCCTTCCCGCGCAATCCGCACCTCTTCGGAGTTCTGAGGCTTACCCAAAATATCGGTGAGAGTAAACATCTTGATTGGAGGATCGGCGGGTTCAAGGAGCCAGCGAAGGGCTTCTGCTTCCATCCTTTATTCACCCCTGCGGGTGGTCTTAATCTTCTCGCTGTTTTCGAATCTGAGTGGCTTTCAACTCTGCCTGTAGGGTAGTGGTCCCGGCGACCGCACTTCATTTTGACTAAAGGGGTCCAGTAGGGGATTTCGATTTCAGCGGGTTGTTTCAGTATGGCGGGTCTTATGGTCGAGTTGTTTCTTGCGGAAAGCGAGCCTGAGAGACGTCTCATCGCTTGCTTTGATGATGACGATACTTTTTCGGTGAATTCAGAGCAACCACGTCGAATAACAAGCGTCTGTAGTTTATCGTCAGCGTTCTTGCAAAGAACTGGCCTTCGATGACCATATCGGTCAGGTCGTGCCCGCTATTTTCGTTCAGGTCGAACTTTTCAAACGACAGGCAATCTTCGAGATACGGCTTGAGCTTGAAAACATCAGGGTCTACCAAGACCTCCCTCGGTATGGGTTTCTTCTTTGAAGAAAGAAGCAGGTCGTTCAGTGCTTCTCTAGCTGCTTCATAGTTTTTCCATGCCTCTTCAACAAATGCGATGAAGATTCCGTTTGCGACCAGTCTTGACGTGAACGAGCCCTCCTTGTCCTCGGAATACCCTTTGAGAAGATGCGCCTTGATGTTGAGCTCGTTCGATCTGTCGAAGGCGTACAGTAATTGGCGAGCTACGCCCTCCATATCCGACTTGTGAGCGTGGTTGAGCGAATCTCCGAACGCGCCGCTGGCCAGGAGAAATCTGGCCACGTCATAATCACCCGAGATCAGGGCGCTGGCAATCATGTGTGAAAAGTCGGGCTCGTAGGGGATTTCACTCATCAAGAGTCCCTTCCGGGTGATTTCGTGGGTGCGGGGATCGATTGCTCCGATTTCACCGAGCCAGTCTTCTGCAAAGGCAACTTCGCGATGATCCACCTTTGACATGAACTCTAACTCCGAAAGCCTGAGGCCGTACTTTGACATGAGGAGAACCAAATCAAACGGAGTCTCGGTTTCAAGGGCCTTGCGCACCGGTATGGGCTCGATTTTCTTTGGGATCGGCACATCAGAGATGATGACGGCCCGACCGGGCTTAAAGCGACCGATTCTGCCGATCATCTGCAAGAGAGAGTTATTGTCTATCCTCTTGTACTGGAGTGTCCTTCGACCCAGCTTGTCCTTGCTGTCGATCACTTCGTTGAATATCAACACATTATCGACGTAGATGTTCACGGATGAGGCGATGACATTAGTTGCAAAAACCCTCAGATTCTTATCGAGCTCGGCTCTTTGCTGGATCTTGTTGACTACTGAACCGTCAAGGCCGCCGTGAATGTAGGCGCCACTGTAGCTACTCGCATACCTCTCGACCAAGCGCCTTGTGGGGAGGAAGACGAGCCACGATTCGTTGCGGGGCCGTGAGTTAAGATAGAGCGACAGCGTGCCGAACATCTCGTCGACGTCCTTTGCGAGCTCCACCTCGAGCGCGACAGGAAATCTGCGACCGCTCAGCAGGTAGAGCTTCGAGATTCCCAAGAATGAGAGGAACTCCTTTGGATCGATTGTGGCGCTCATGATTCGAAACAGGTTTCTTGCTTTCGCCTCGTCCTTCTTGGCGAGGGACAGACACAGTTCCAGCTGGGAAGACATCTGGTGACTCTCGTCAAAATAGATCGAGGAATCGAAAATCGAATTCTCGGCTAGCATCCTTAGCAGGACGCCGTCTGTGACGATCTTGATCTTGCCACCGACGTTGATCTTGGTATCCTTTGTGATGACCGCCAGCTCGTCAATTAGTTCTGGATGAAGCGCTCTAAGTGAATAAAGTAGAGCGTTGCACGAGGCCCTTGAAGGCTCACGAATGACGATCTGTCTGTTCCTGTCGCACAGCTCGAACTCGTGAATCGGGGTGACGGTGCTCTTTCCCGTCCCGACATCGCCGATAATTACGAAATGGTCCGAAAAACTTACCGAATCAAGGATTGAGAAGATTGGCAGGTTTGGCCTCGCTCCTTTGCTGGCCGCTTCTTCGGCTCGTCGCTCCTCTTCTTCCGAGGCGGCGGGCTCAAGAATGTGGCGAGTTGATTCTTTGCTGACCAAAGGAAGCCCCGAACCCTCTAAAACGGCATGGTCGAAAGGGGAGAAATAAACCAGCCTGTCATAGATGTCGATGCCGAACTGAGGAATTTGAACCCGATTGCATGTGCGACCGCGGCCGTGCCACTCATGCATTTGACTCCCACACGATTACCCAACGTGGTACATCGCTCAAATGTGTCCCACCAATCTTAAATAGTGGGATTACCCTATGAGCTTTCATGAGCGAAACCGTGTCCATCGACGAGAAGGGTAGACTTGTCCTGCCCAAGAAGGTCAGGCAAGAGGCTCACATAAGTACGGGAAGCAAGCTTGTTGTCAGGGCAAGCGGCGTCGGAAGGGTCGAACTCTCTGATCCCAAGGTCTTGGCCGCTCAAGCACAAGTTATTGGTGCGAAGAAGCTTTCAGGTTGGGAGGAAGAGGACCACGAAGCAACCTCCTATCTCCTTGGGTCGATGAAGACAAAGAATGAAACTCGTTGATACTGTGGCAATAATCGGATTCCTCAATCCGAAAGATAGGGCCCATGAACGCTCGGTGGAACACCTGCGAAGGGTTTCCTCAGAGGACGCAGTATTCGTTCCAGGAGTCTCGCTGATAGAGACGGACTTGGTAATGAAACTCAGGGGCTACGGTGATTCTGAGCGTCAGACATCGTGGCGCGCCCTCGAAAGCGAAATCCCAGCCAACAAGGTGATTCCTAACTCCGTGTCGTCGATTTACCACGCCGTGGAATTACAGAAACAAGGGATGGACTACTTCGACTCCTTGGTCGCTTCCCTTGCAAAGGAGACAGGTTCCGCTGTGATAACTACGGACAGGAAAATCGAAGACGTTGTGGAAACCGAATGGTAAGAGAAGCCTCGTCCAAGAACAACTTCGCTTGCTAGTTGGGAGACTGTTCAGGCGGACTTGATCGTCCTCTCGTAGATTCCGAGCCCTGCATCGAGCAAAATCTCGTCGATGGTCAGCGGGGCCATGAAGCGCAGGACATTCCCGAAGTGGCCACACGTGTGCATTAGAAGTCCCTGCTCGAACATGCTCCTCCTGAAGCCGCCCGCCAGTGCCTTGGATGGTTTCCGGGTTTCCTTTGATTCGACGACCTCGTTGCCTATCATGAAGCCGACGCCCCGAACCTCCCCGACGTTCTTGGACTCGTCGGAAATTCTCTCGAATTCGACTTTCGTCTTCTCCCCCAGTGTCCGCACCCTCTCCAGCAGGTTCGTCCTCTTGATGTAGTCGATAGAGGCCGTCCCCGCCGCCATCCCGAGCGGGTTCCCCCTGTAGGTCCCGAGGTGGAAGCCCTCCTCGAGCTTCTCGTCGTATTCGGACCTGTACGCTATGAGGGAGAGTGGAATCCCAGCTCCAACGGACTTCGATACACATATGATGTCGGGGTCGGTCCCCGTCAGCTCGCATCCCCAGAACTTTCCAGTTCTCCCGAACCCTGTCTGCACCTCGTCCACGATCAACGGGAGCTGGTACTTCTGGGCGATCTCTCGCAGTCCCGGGAGAAAGTCTTCAGGAGGGACGATGTACCCCCCCTCTCCCTCGATCGGCTCGACAAGAATGCAGGCTACGTCGTCCAGCCCGGAGTGGTCGTCCTCCAAGAGATGCTCGAGATATCGGATGACAATCTTCGATTCGTCACCCTTTCTCTCGACAGGAAAAGGGAAGCGGTATGAGTAGGGGTATGGGAGCCTAAACACGTTCTGCCTCGACACCCCGGCATAGTCGAGGTAGTGGCTGGACGCAGTCATGCTGACGACGCCCTGGTGGACGCCGTGGTAAGCACCCTCGAAGGCGACCGCCGTCTTTTTCCCCGTGGCCCTCCTAGCGACGCTGACGGCAGCCTCGACGGAATCTCCGCCGGTGACAGTCAGGAGGACCTTCGCCTTACCCTTCATTCCTGGCGGTAGCACCGAATGAATCCGCTCCAGGAACGCGATGCGTGTTTCGTTCGGAATCTCCAGAGTGTGCCACACCTTCCCCAGCTGTGTTCTGACGGCTTCCTCGACGTACGGGTTCCTGTGCCCGAGGTTGAGGACGGAGATGCCGCTCACCCAATCGATGTAGAGGTTTCCGTCGACGTCCTTTACCGTCGCCCCGTTTGCGGAGTCGATGGCAAACGGGAATGCCTTGGGGTAGATGACGGCCTTGGTCTCCAGCTTCGATTGCTTCGCAAGGAGCTCTCTGGACCTTGGACCAGGGGGTTTGACCACTATCATAGGAGCTCGCTCATGAGTCTGTTCTTGCATAGTGGCGCCCTCCGCCACGGAAGGGCGAGCCATATGAATCTGCCGAGTCTTTTTCGAATCAAGCCGCCTCCTCTAAACTAGCTTGGATCGGTGGGTTTGTTTGGCCGGCCGGCGACCCAGAGGACGCTTTCCGAAGAGTGGGTCGTGCGGCCAAGCCCGACGGCCCCTGACTCTTAGCCTCCGACCGCCCGAGTTCGAAGAAACCGAACCACCATCTTCACCATTCGATGATCAAGCGACGCCGACCTCAGAAATCCTAAACTATCGGTAGCCCCGAAAGAGGTCAATTTGAGAAGTGGAGAGCTTTACTGCAGCGACCTTACGAAGGTCTACAGCGAATCAGGCGGGAAGAGGGCCCTCGATTCCGTCAGCCTCACGATTCCCTCTCGAGGCATCCTCGCGCTAATCGGCATGAATGGGGCGGGAAAGACCACGCTTGTGCGAATCCTCGCTACCCAGCTCGAGCCGACCTCGGGAATCGTTCAGATTGACGGGGTCGACGTTGTCAAGGAACCGAAGAAGCTGAGGGAAAGAATCGCCACGGTCCCCCAGGAAGCGAGGCCTGTCCCCTGGATGACCCCTCTCCAGACAGTCGTCTCCTACCTGCTGTGGAGGGGAATCGGCTACTCGGAGGCCAGAAGGAGAGGGGCAGAGGCGATTGGGAAGGTGGGTCTTGACGATCAGGGGACTAAGCTGAACAGGCGCCTCTCCGGCGGGCAGAGGAGGAAGGTCTTGGTGGCTACCGCACTCGCTGCGGACGCCGAGATCACCTTCCTCGACGAGCCCACCACGGGACTCGACCCACTGTCTCGGAGAGAGTTGTGGAGGTCGCTCCACGACCTCGCGAAGGAGCGCTTCCTCGTCCTCACGACACACTACCTCGAGGAGGCCGAACAGCTAGCCGACACGATAGCCATCCTCGACGACGGAAGGCTTGCCGGGGTGGGCACCCTCGACCAGCTCCGTAGCCTCGTGAAGCATCAGTACAGCATACGGTTGCCGTCTTCTCCCGAGCGTCCGCCCGTCACTGAGGGTACCGTGACAACGGGAAGGGACGGAGAGATTCAGGTCTTGACAAGCGAGGAAGAGGCCTACAGAATCTCGAGAGAGCTTCTCGAGAGGGGTGTGAGGTTCTCGGTCAACCGCATTTCGCTGGATGATGTCTTCTTCCATCTCGTCGGTAGTGCTGGGGTGCCAAGGCAATGAAGAACCGATGGAGCAGGCAGATACTCGCTGCTGTGCTGGTCAACTCCATCTATGCGATGAAGAATTATCCGGAGGTCCTCTTCAACACGGCACTGGCGCCACTATCGTTTCTGCTGATAGTGAACTTCGTCAGCAGAGGCGGGCTCGTCGGGCAGGCCATCGAGGGAGCGTTCATCATGAGCATGTTCTCGAACGGGATGGCGCTTCAGGGGGACCTCTCCCACCTCAAGAATGACCTCAAGCTGCAGGACATGGTTGTCAGCACTCCTACCACGCCGGGCGTGTACGTGCTCGGGATGGCGATTTCAGAGATAGTCTACTCCCTCCCTGCCCTGCTCACCCTGGTCGGCTTGACCGCCATCTTCGTCCACCCCAATCTTACGCAGGCGGTCGAGCTGCTCGGCGTCATGCTGCTCATGTTCACCGTCTCTGTCACGATCGGATTCACCCTCTCGACATTCTCGAGCGACATAGTGCAGAGCTTCGCGTTCTCGGGGCTGATTTCGACGCTGTTCACTACGCTCCCTCCTGTGTACTATCCCATCACCTACATCCCTCTCCCCTTCAGGTATCTGGCCTACCTCTCGCCGACGACCTACGCGGCGGAAATCGCCCAGTCTACGACTGGGTTTCTGCAACTTTCGACTGTCGAGTTGATCTTCGCGTGGGTAATCCTGATAGCGATCACGCTAACCCTCGCGTTGATCGCGGTCAAGAAAGCCAGGTGGCGCGAGGTTTGAGGGGTACGGAGCGGCACCGTTCGATTCTTGAAGGTGGTTCCACCTCGAAACTCAGGTAAATCAGGTAGGATCGCTACAGTTTGAAACTTGAAGCCTATCCTCCCGGCGAGCGCAGACCTTCATCCCGACTCGGCGACGATCTTGCCCGTGTTGGCGCGGGATTCACGGTGGGCGAGGGTACTCTCCGACCCAATCTCGGAGACAGCAAGGTCCGACCCGACGGAGCCCGCCGTCTTCCGGGAATAGGCAATCACGAAGTCTTTTATCGAGGAAGGCAACCCAATCGCATTCCATGGTGGCTCTCGAGGTGGAAGATGTGGTCGACTACCACGTCAGGCTCCTCGGCAAGAGGGCAGAGCAAGTCATCTATTATGAAGATCAGGTATGCCCGATCTGTAACAGCAGGATTGACGAAGGCGGATGGTGCGCGTGCGGGACCATCGGAGGAGACTAGTTGTCCGAGGGCTTCACGAAAGTTCTGGTCAAGTCTGAGGTGCCGGAAGGGACGCTTAAGCTGGCGCAGCTTGGCGGGAAGAGGGTGGTAGTGGCAAACGTGGGGGGCAACTTCTTCGCCATGGGTGAGGTCTGCACCCACATGGGAGGGCCACTCTCGAGGGGAAGGCTCAACGGGTTTGTGATTACCTGCCCGTGGCACGGGTCCAGGTTTGACGTCCGAACAGGCGCCGTAGCGGGTGGGCCGGCAGTAAGACCGGAGCCGAGCTACGAGGTCAAGGTGGACGGCAACGACATACTGATCAAGGAGAATTAAGGCGAAGTTGTACCGCTTGGAAGGCCGTTTGCGATCGGCTACGCCTTATCCGCTTCCCCCTTGCCCTTCAGGGGGGTAAGTCAACCGGATTTCGATGGACGAAACGTTTCTGGTGCCACCCTCCTCCGATTGCAACTGCTCCGTGCCGAGCTTGATGTCAGCGACTCTGAGGCCCGGAGCGAACCTGTGAATTGTTATCTGTGCTACGTCGACGGCGAGACTAATCGCTGCCCCCCGAGCCTTCAGAATGACGTCGGGAGAGTTGTTGAGACAGGTCAAGGTGGTAAGGACGTAACTCATCACGGGCTTTTGTCTTCCGATAAATACGGTGTTCCTGCCACCCGATTCCCTGGACTCCTCGTCTGACATGACTTCGGCCATCAGTTCCTGAGTATAAAAGAATGGATGGAGAGCCGGCTTTCAGTCAGGAGACTGGTGATATCGACTATATTTCCAGATGAACCTGGACCACTTGGTCCATCTGCTTTCCGGCCTTGTTTACCTTGAATTCTATGAGGAATATGCCTTTGCGCACCTGAATGAATCGGTGGGTCATACGTACCTGGCGTTCAGTCTCTCCTCGATATGTCACTTTGACCCCCGGTCTGGTCTTGGTCTTCGACTTTATGGCTGCTAGGCAGAGACCGTAGAGGGTTCCTTTCGAAAAACCTAGTCTCTGGTCAAGATATTCGAGATAGCCCTTTGAAGTTAGATGTTCCCCTCTTGTGCCAGAGCGGTAACTCATTAACTCCACGGATAATCTTGATGCTGATCAGTCGGCTCGGCTTTAGGTCTACTGTCCTTCTGGACCTTTAGAAACTACCTGTGCCTTGGCGAACCTGTTGCCTACATCGGTAACCTTGATCTTCAAGCGTTCGCCAGCCTTGGCTCCCGTGACGAAGATGACGAACCCCTGAATTCTGGCTATTCCGTCGCCCCTCTGGCTCACTTCGGAAATCGTAACGTCGTACTCCTTGCCCACCTCCACAGGCTTCTTTCCAAATCCGAAGCTACCACCACGGTCGTCTCCACCTCGTCTAAAGCTCAATATGTCTCGACTCCTCTACCACGCTTTTTCTGGTTCACATATGAACGTTTCCGTTGCCGTAAATTTATCGTCAGAGCGTGATCGTCTCCTCGCTCCCCGGGCCCTCCCGAGTACAACGGACAGGGTGAGCTCATGTGAATCAGATGCCGAGGAAGGAGCGGAGACTCTTGTACCTGTTTCTGATTGTGACTTCGGTCACTCCAGCGGCCTCTGCGACATCCTTCTGTGTGATGTCTTCGCCTTCCAGGGTGCAGGCTACGTACAGAGCCGAAGCGGCTAGTCCCATCGGGTCCTTCCCAGCCGATATCCTGAGCTGCGATGCCTTGAACAAGATTTCCCGCGCTCTTCGCTGCGTCCTCTCCGTCATCCCTGCCCTAGACGCTATTCTGGATACGCACCTCGATGGCTCGGCGACCGGCATCTTGATGTCCAGCTCCTTCAGCAGGAGCCTGTACGACCTTGCCAGGTCCTTTCTCTTGACGTTGCTGACTGCTGCCACGTCCTTCAAAGTCCTTGGGACCTCCATGTCCCTGCAGGCGGCGTATAGCGACCCTGCCATCATCGCGGTAATCGACCTTCCTCTCACTAGGCCCCTCTCGAGACACTTCCTGTAGATGTACGCGGCTCTTTCCGTAATCGCTTCAGAAACCGTGAGCTTGTCGGAGTACCTCCGGAGCTCATTTAACGCCTGCCTGAGATTCCTGTCGGCCGACTCGTGAGCCTGACTCCTTCTGTCCCAGGTCCTCAGCCGCTCGACGGTGGACCTCATTGAGCTTGACAGAGCCTTTCCTGACGAGTCCCTGTTGTCCGTCCCTATCACAGTGGCAAGCCCCATGTCGTGCATCGTCACGGAGGTTGGGGCGCCCGTCCTGCTTCGGTTTTCTCCTTCTTCACTGGAGAACGACCTGGTCTCCGGGCCCGTATCGACTATCTTCTCTTTGACTACGAAGCCGCAACCAGTGCAGTAAAGCTCTCCCCCAGAGCTGTCCACCACCATCGGACTCCGACCACACCTAGGGCACTTGTCGAGGGATCTATCCAGTTTCCACAGCCTCGAAAAATTGGTCTCTTGTGGTATTCTATATCACACACCCTATGATTGGGTCTCCTTGAGTAATGGTGCGTCCTCCTATATAAAGACGGGGCGGCGAAGACTCATTTTCTCAAGCAACGACCCCTGCCACACGCCCAGTACTCTGCCTAGACGGGTCATCGCAGGCGTCCGGGACTCTCCGTTCTGCCATGAGCCTAGATTCGATGTCTTTTGGTTATGCGATTTCCAAGAAGGTGCGAGAATTACACGATTCGGTAGGTCCCGAGCGACCGAGCGTCATGCCAGAGGATGGAACAGGAGCGATGAGTTGCCTGGAAGAGCCAATAGATAGTTGGGGCTCGTAGATGGTGTGCCCTTCAACTTTCGCACTCTTCATACACCCTCCTCGAGGCGTTCCCCAAACGCTGCGCTGCCACCCTCTCGGTTCCGATGAGCAAGACACACTAGAACGGGTGTGAGTGAGTGGGCCCCTGGAAGCGAGGCCGAAGTATATTCGGGGATCACTGGACGTTGGTCCAGGTCGTCTTGATGTTGGTTCTCCTTCACGTATATGTGCCGTCAGGTAACCCGGGGTAGTATCTCGACTTTAGAGGCCGCCGAAAAGTCGATGTCATAGTGACACTCGATCCAGTGCCCTCTTTCGACCTCGATCAATGGAGGAGGCAGGTTCAGGCACTTCTCGGTAGCGTAGGGGCATCTCGTCCTGAAACGGCAGCCGCTGGGTATAGCGACGGGGCTGGGGACGTTCCCTTGCAGGACCCCCAACTCCCTCCTCTTCGATGGGTCCGGGACAGGGACCGACGAGAGCAGGGCCTTGGTGTAGGGGTGCTTGGGATTTTCGAAGAGCTTCTTGGTATCGGCGAATTCGACAATCCTACCCAGGTACATCACTGCGGTCCTGTCGCACATCTGCCTGATTACCGCGAGGTTGTGTGAGATGAACAAAAACGTGAGATCTAGCTCCTGCTGCAGGTTCCTTAGCAGCCTGAGTATCTGAGCCTGGACAGAAACATCGAGCGCGGAGGTGGGTTCGTCGAGTACGATGAATGACGGCTTTACCGCGAGGGCGATTGCTATGGCAATCCTCTGTCTTTGACCGCCGGAGAACTCGTGAGGAAACCTGGCGAGGTGGTCTGGGTTGAGGCCCACCTTCGCTAGCAGTTCGCCGGCCATCTTCTTTGCCTCGCTCTTTGTGGACGCTATGCGGTGTATCTTCATAGGCTCGAGCAGCGCTGACCCGATGCTTTGTCTGGGGTCGAGAGAGGCATAGGGGTCCTGGAAGACCACCTGCATCTTCCTCCGGAAGGGCTTGAGACGGCTCCCCTTCAGCGCCGATATCACTGTGCCTTCGAAGGTGACGCTTCCCTTGGAGGGTTCTGTGAGTCTCATCAGCGTCCTCCCAAGAGTCGTCTTCCCGCAGCCTGACTCCCCGACCAGCCCGAAGGTCTCGCCCCTTCTGATGCCGATTGAAACGCCGTCCACCGCCTTCACGTATGCGACGGTCCGGCTCAGGATTCCTATCCTCGTCGGGAACCACTTGAAGAGGTTCTCGGTCTTGAGAAGGTAATCGTTGTTGTCCGTCACCGCGGACGCCTCACTCTCCGTACAGAGCCTTCACCTCGGCCGCGTAGGTGAGGTAGGAGACCTTCAGGTTGCTTATCCTCACGACCTCCGGCGCGATAGACCTTCATCTCCTAAGGCGGGGGTCGAAGACGTCCCTGATTCCGTCCCCCAGAAGGTTGAAACCGAGAGAGATGATGAGTATCGTGAGGCCCGGAAATAGGATGAGCCAGGGCGCCGTGAAGATGTACTGTATCCCCTGGTTTGCCAGGTTCCCGAGCTCGGGGAGCAGCGGGCTGGGCGTCAGTCCGATGAACGTCAGCGCGGAGACGGTGAGTATCACTGAGCCTATGTCGAGGGTAGCCTGTACGAGTACTGGGTAGATCGAGTTCTGGACTATGTGACCGTAGAGTATCCTGACGTCTCCCGCACCCATCGCGCGCAACCTCTCGACGTAAGGCTTCTCCTTCTCACTCAGGACCTGAGACCGCATAAGCCTGACGTAGTAGGGCCACCAGGTAGTGAGCACCGCGATCGTCAGAGTCGGCAAGGATCTCCCCAGGACTACGATCAGGACGATTGCGAGCAAGATTCCGGGGATTGCGAGAAAGACGTCGGTGACCCTGAGTATGGCCTCGTCGACGATTCCACCCTTGTACCCGGCCAGGCCACCGAAGAAGACCCCTATCACGACGGCCGAGGCGACGACCTCGAACGCGATCTCCAGGTCGACAGGAATCGCGAGTATTATCATCTGCAGCAGGCTCCGCCCATAAGAGTCGGTACCGAGCGGGTAGACAGCGGACCCTCCGCAGTTGAAGACGTTGGCTATCTGCCAGTTGACGATAGGGTTGTTCCAGCAGAGGCGCAGGTTGAGGGGCTGCTGGTTCCACGATGTTGGGTTCACTATCAGCGGGGATAGCAAAGCGAGTAGTACTGAGGCCACGGAGATTGTGACGCCGGCGAGGACTATCGGGTTTCTCCTCAGAAGATGAAGCGCGTACTTGAGGTCGGCCCGCCCCCCGTACCTGTCACTCGATTGGGATTCCTCTGGCTTCGAAGCCTTCACCTCAGTACCTTATCCTCGGGTCGAGCTTAGCGTAGATCACGTCTACGGCCAGATTCGTGACTACGATTATGACGGCGGTGACTAGGACGTAGAGTTCTAGAAAGTTTATGTCAAGAACATTGGCGGCTGCGAGCGAAGCGTTACCCACCCCAGGCCAGGAAAAGACGATCTCCACGATTACAGCCCCTCCCAGAAGGTAAGCGACGAGGAGGCCGGATACCGTGACCGCCGGGAGTATGGCGTTTCTCAGCGCGTGTCTGTAGATGACAACGTTCTCCTTGAGCCCCTTGGACCTCGCCAGTGTGATGTAGTCCTGCCTCAGGACTTCCATCATGCTCGAGCGGACTATCCTTGATATCGCGCCTATCGATGTGATCGCGAGAGTGAGTGCCGGGAGGATAAGAGCCACCACCGAGTCCCAGAAGTAAGGGAAGTTTAGGGAGAGGATCCCATCAAGAAGAGGGATGCCCGAATACCGTGCAATCTCTCCTGGGACGACGCCCGAGAAACAGATGACGCACCTGGTTGCGACGGTGCTGTTCGCCGACAGAAGACCAGACCCGTTGACTCTTATGTAGAGTACAAAGAGTATCTGCAGCACGGCTCCGAACCAGAACTGCGGGATTGAGTAGCCGCCGAGAGAGACCATCCTCGAGATGTGGTCAGGGAGCTTGTTGTTGTGCGTGGCTGAGACAATTCCGAGGGGGATTCCTATGATAATCGTCAGGAAGGCGCCCGCGATCGCCAGCTCAGCCGTGTAGGGGAACCTGCTGAAGAAGACGTGCCAAGTCGTGTCGGTCCCTGAGATACCCGGGAGGAGGGTCAACCCCCAGTTGCCTGCCAGGGCGTTTTCTAGCCATCCGACGTACTGCCCCCAGAGAGGCACCACACATCCGCCCTGCAGAGAAACGAAGGCAGAGTAGGAGGGGCAGGAAGTTGTCGCCACACCGAGGGCGCGAGCGACGGAAAGCTTTGCTGAATCGTCCATCCTCGGGGTGATGTAGGCCGCGAGGGCCGTGGTGGGCGGGAGGAGGCCCCTCGT
>Ga0134089_10000022_pt1 | contig 20579 bp, 22 predicted proteins | sample 15_taG_24_FD_123127 | JGI IMG/M metagenome (GOLD analysis project Ga0134089, IMG submission 123127) | Grasslands soil microbial communities from the Angelo Coastal Reserve, California, USA - 15_D_Glu_40cm_5_24_1 metaG | ecosystem: Environmental > Terrestrial > Soil > Grasslands ... | reverse complement strand
GTGCGCGTCGTCCTTCAGATCGAAGTAGGCCCGGGCACCCCAAAAGTCCGCGCGCGGCTTGAGCGGCGTATCGGGGTAGTCGCGCCGCAGCCGCTCCGCTGCCTGCACCGTCGCCGCCGGGTCGCCCTGCGCGAAATAGAGCTGCGTGAGGAGCACGAGCGCCGAATCGGCCCAGACCGAGCGCCCGTACTCGACGACCACGCGTTGGAGATTGGTGGCAGCGGCAACGGCGTCCGTCGCGATGCGCGCGGCGGTGAACAGCGCTCCCGGGTAGAGCGAATCCTGGGGCGAGAGGCGCGCGAGCAGCCGACGCATGATGGCGCGGCCGGAGTCCGGACGGGTCTGGGCGATGCGGAGGGCGAGCGCGCGGACGGAGTCGGTCTGGGCGGACAGTCGGACGGTCGGACTGGCGGACAGAAGCACGGCGCCGAGGACGAGTATCGGTCCGCCTGTCCGACCGGCCGGCCGTCCGTGCTTCACGCTGCCTCCTGCTGGAGCGCGCCGAACGACAGCACCAGCTGTACGAGAATTCCCGGCTCGTGGGTGAGCGTGGTCGACTTGAGCGCGCGGTCGGCATCGAGGGCGAGCCGCAGCGCCTTGCGCAGTGCCCCAGCGTCCCACCCCGCACCCCAGCGTGCCCAGCGCGACGCCGTCTGCTCCCAACTCCCGAGGCCGTACGGCCGCGCAGCCCGCAGCTGGCCGAGCAACGCGGCCTCGAGCCGAGCAGGCGGCGTGCCGCGGTCGAGCTCGGCGCGTGCCAGCGCCGTCCCGACGAGCGCCGTGCCGAGCGCCATGAGGACGCGTACCCCGGTCATTCCGGCTTGCTCAAGGACCGGCTCAACGAGCCGCGCCGCTACTGGAGTCCGCCGCTCGAGCGCTGCGTCGATCAGGTCCTGGAGCGTTTCGCCCGGCCGCGTGCCAACGAGGGCGGCGACGTCTGCCCGGGTCGCCACGCCTCCAGCCGGCCGGCCGGCCGTCAGGGCGGCGAGCTTCTCGAGCTCCCCACCGAGCGCGCCGAGGTCGCGCCCCACGGACTGGACGAGCAACTCCACCGCATCCGGCTCGAACGCGAGCTTGAGCTGCCCCGCCCGGTGCGCCACCCATTTGAGCACGCGCGCGTGCGGCAGCGGCTCGACGGCGACGGCGCTGGCGGAGCGCGCCAGCTCCGCGTCGGGAGGCTGGCCCGCGCCCTGCACGAGGATGAGCAGCGTCGTCGGGCTCGGGGACTCGAGGTACCGTAGCAACTCCTGGCGCACCTTGGACGTCTTCCGCACGTCCTCGATCCCCCGCAACACCACGACCCGGGCCGCGGCGAGCAGCGGCGGCGTGTTCACCAGGCTGTGGAACGCCTCGGGGTCGAGGTCAGCCGCGCTGCGTTGGTCGAAGTTGAAGTCCCGCGCGCCGGGGTCGAGCATGCGGTCGACGAGCGCCCGAACGGCTTCGTCCTTCAGGACGTCCTCGTCGCCGTGGAGATAGTAGACTGCCGCGGGCGTCCCCCCCTGCTTGAGGCCCCGCAGCAGCGCGTCGAAGGTGACGACCGCCATATCGGGCGGAAGTTACCGTAGGCTGGGGCCCGGAGAAAGGTCGGGGCACGGCGGGACGTGCCCGCAGCGGATCGAAAAAACGCCTAACGGCCCGCGCTGGCGGGCTCGACCAAGGCGGTCCCGTACGGGCTGGGGTTGCCCGTGACCACGCTGGCGCGCGGGTCCTGGAACGAGACGAACGGCACGCCTGCGTGCGCGACCGGCTTTGGGAAGGGGACCGGCGGCAGAGCGTGCACCCGCGCCACTTCGGGCCGTCGCACTCCTTCGAGGGCGAGCAACGCGAGGGCGGCCGCCACGAATAGTGCCGCGGCGATCCCCGCGCTTGCCGGGACCTCGACCAGCGCCCGGCGCTCTTGCGCCAGACGCGCTTCGAGCCGGCGCCGGAAGTCCGGCGACGGCTCGATCGTCTCCACCGCCTGGAGGGCGCGCACGCCCCGGCGCACCGCGGTGTCGTAGCGGCGACAGGCCGGGCAGCAGGCGAGGTGGCGCTCGAAACGCCGGATCTCGCGCGGGGCTGCGATCAGCCCGTCGCGAAAATCCGTATAGCGGTCCAGGAATTCAGCGCACGTCATGCCGGCTATGTTGTACCGCGGCGACCAGCGGCGGTTCCGCGGCCGGCTATTCGAGCAGCGGCTCGATGAGTTGCGCGAAGCTGTTGCGTGCCCGGTTGAGGCGGCTTTTCACCGTTCCCAGGTTGCAACCCGTGATGTCCGCAATCTCGGCGTAGCTCTTCCCCTCGAGCTCCCGCAATACGAACACCGCCCGGTGGTGGTCGGGGAGCTGCCCCACGCACTGGTCCACTGCCTCCTTGAGGTAGCGCTTGCGGTAGAGGTCGTCCGGGCGCGCGGTCGCGTCTTCGAACTGCAGCGGGCGGTGGTCGGCCTCCCAGTGCTTTTTGATCGTCTGGAACAGCACGAGCGGGTTCCGGCTGCGGTTGCGCAGCTCGTTCTTAGCCAGATTCGCCGCGATCGTATAGATCCAGGTGGAGAATTTTTTGGTCTGGTCGAACCGGTGCAGGTGCCGGAATACGCGGATGAAGACCTCCTGGACTAGGTCCTCGGCCCGTTCGCGGTCCCCGATCGTGCGGTTAATGAAATTGAGCAGCCGGGTTTGATAGCGGTCGACCAGGGCGCCGAACGCCTGATGGTCGCCGGCCAAGTGTTCGAGCACCACCTGGCCATCGTCGAGCTCGTGAAGCGCCTCGCGCTCCAGCGCGCGGGCGGTGACGGCGGGCTGTGTCTTCCGTTTGAGGGCTGCTCGCATAAGACTGGCTCCGTAGTTTCGGCCAGAAACGACCCCGGAACTAGCGAGACCTCCTCCTGCGCTGGAACCCTATCGCACGAACCGTACCCGTCACCGGGCGACTTTACGGCGGTTTCACTAAGTGGCAAGACTACAACGTGTTCGCGCCGAACCGCGGCGGGGTGCGGCGTGGACCAATATCGTCCACCTGAGGTGACATTGCAACGTGACGGCGGCGTCACAGGCCCAAGCGAAACCCTGCCATATAAAGGATAGCGACCATCGTCTTCGCGTCACGAATTTCGCCATCCCGTATTCCCACAAGCACTTCGGACAACGGCCGGGGGACGACCTCGATGAACTCATCGCGCTCTCGTGCAGGGCTGGCGGTCCCCAGCCCGCTCGCCATGAAAAGGTGAATCACCTCGTCGGTAAATCCTGGCGTCGTCAAGATCGCCGTGAGCCGCTCGAGCCGCTCGGCTGTGACGCCCGCTTCCTCAAGCAGCTCGCGCCGGGCGCACGTTTCTGGTGCCTCACCAGAGTCAAGCGTGCCCGCGGGTACCTCCCACAGCGGTCCGCCCGCAGCATAGCGGTATTGCTTGAGCATGAGGATCGTGGGGTCGGGTCCCGCGGGATCCGTAAGGCAGGGGACGACCGCCGCGGCACCGGGATGCCGAATCACCTCCAGCTCCCCGGTGGAGCCGTCGGGGAAGCGCACCGTGTCGACGTCGAGCCGCACGACCCGGCCCGTGTAGATGCGGCGGGTGGCGAGTTGCATGGGAGCGCCCTCAGCGGTTTAGGAGCCAGGTGACGGGGACTTTGAACCCCTCGGCGAAGAAGTATGCCGCGTTGCGGCGGAGGTTGGCGCGGATCGGCGAATTGGGGGCGGGGGATGTGAACGGCACGAGTCCGAGCCGGGTTGCGATGATCTGGAGCCGGAGCATGTGAAATCCGTCCGAGACGAGCAGCACGCGCCGGCTGTCCCGCCCGCTGAACCAGCGCGCCACCCCGTCGAGTGATGCGGACGTGCTGGTGCCCGCGGGGAGCGCCAGCACCGCCACGTCGGGGAGACCCGCCTTTACCAGGTAGTGGCGGCCGACCTCGGATTCGCTCACCGTGTCGCCCGTCCCGACGCCACCGGTGACGAGCACCAGGGGCGCGAGCCCGCGCTGGTACAGCGCCGCGGCGTGGTCCAGCCGAGCCCGAAACACGGGCGAGGGCCGACCGTTGTATTGGGCCGCCCCGAGCACGACGATCGCGTCGGCGCTCGTCGCCTGGTCGCGGGATGCGGCCAGGGCGGCGGCCACGACCACGGCGGCCCAGCCTAAGGCCAGCGCCATCGCCAGCACGAGCGCCCCGGCGAGCTTTCGGGGCAGGGTCCAAAAAGGCATGGGGGGAAAGACAACAGGGGAAGGGGGTAGAGGGAAGGGGCGCGGCGCCTCCTCCCGCTTCACTGCTTCGTGAGCAGCTCCTCGAACAGCGCGAGCGCGCGCGGATCCTCGGACTGGCCCAGCCAGAAGAGGGCCTTCTTGCGCACTCCCGGACTGGGGTGGCTACGCGCGATGCGGATCAGGGCCGGGACGCCTTCGTCACGCGGGCGCTGCGATAACGCGAACACGGCGCTTTCCTTCACGTCGAGCGCGACCGTGGTGTCGTCCAGCAGCTCGGTGAGACCGCGCGTCGCAGCCTCGCCCGCCGCCTGGCCGAGCCAGAAGACGGCCGACCGCCGCGTCTCGCGCGGCACCGTGGTCGAGCGGGCGAGGCGCAGCAGGTCGGGCCACACCGTCACGCTGTCCGCTAGGATGGCGGGGAAGACGGCGTCGTGCCCGACACCTTCACCGGCGCGCGCAGCGAGGTCGAGCAGGTAGCGCGCGGCTGCGACGGCTGAGACGGGTCCCAGATCCGTGACCTGGGCGTCGGCGGGGGAACGCCAGGCGCCACCCACGTACGTTCGCAGGCGGTGGATCTGGCCGCCGCGCTTCTGCAGCGCGACGCGAGCCGGCCCCGCCTCGCACGGGCAGCCGGCGTCGTCGTCGGAGTAGCGGTCGAACGACATGCGCTGCCGGCCGCAGCGGCCGTCATCGCACTCGAGGGAGATGATGTTGCGGCCGTTGCCGCACACGCCGGCGCGCGTGGCGTAGGAGAACCGCACCTCGCCGTCCGGCGCCGCCGCCACACGGTCGGCCAGGCCGCCTTGGAGGGCGAGCGCCACGACGATCGAGGCGATCACTGGTTGATGATCTCCAAGAGGACCTGCGCGGCGCGCGGGTCGTGCGACTGGCCGAGCCAGAAGATCGCCTTCTTGCGCAGTTCTTTGTCTGGCTCGGTCTTGGCGATCTTGATCAGGGCGTCCAACGCCGCCGCCTCGTGGCGCTGCGAGTACACGAAGATCAGCTGCTCCTTCATCTCCCTGTTCTGCATGCGGTCGTACAGCGGGGCGAGCTGGTCCAGGTCGGCACCGGTCTGCCCCGCCCAGAACAGCGCCTTCTTGCGCTGCTCGATCGGCTCGCGCTCGTTCAGCGCGATGTCCATCAGCCAGCGCGCGTTCTCGGCGCCGCCCATCTGCGAGAGAGAAAAGATGACTTTCTCTTTCAGGTCGTCGTCCGCGAGCTTCGCGTACAGGCCCCGCAGGAAGGCGGCGTTCTCGGCGGAGTGCCGCTGCCCCAGCCAGAAGATCGCCTTCTCCCGTACTTCGGAGGGTGCGTCCGAGCGCTCGGCGTAGGCGCGGAGGATTTCGGCGGCCTTGGGGCTGTGCTGCTGCGACAGCGCGAAAACTGCCTTCTCCTGCAGCTCCTGATCTTTGGACGTCTTGAGAATCGAGTCGAGCATCTCCACGGCGCGCTCGGTGGGCACCTGCGACAGCCAGAACACAGCCTGCTGGCGCACCTCCGAGTCCGGGTCGTGCTGGGCGGCGTCGAGCAGGATGTCCTCGGTCTCGGGGCTGCGCTTCTGCGACAAGATGAACACCGCTTTGCGGCGCAGCACCGTGGAACAGGCGTCGCGGCGGGCGAGCACCTTGCGCAGGATCGGCACCGCCTTGGTGGCGTCCATTTGCAACAGGCCCATGAGCGCCGCGACGCGCAGGTCGTCGTCATCGTCCTCGCTGACGCAGCCTTTGCCGCGCCCGGTATCCGCTTCCGGGCGCGGCTGTGCGTGCTCGCTGATCCAGCGGCCTGCTGCTTCGTCGCCTTGCTTCGCGAGCGCCGTCTGGATGCGCGCGAGCAGCGCGTCTCCGTCCCGCAGCGTCGCCGCCTTGGGGTAGCGCCGCTGCTGGGTGACGAGCAGGCTGCGCGCCCGGTCGAGGTCGTCGTTCTTGTAGAGAGCGAACGCCGCCCAATAGAGCGCGTCGCCCGCGCGGGTCGAGTTGGGGTAGCGACGGTTGAGATCGCCGTACAGGTTCGCGGCGCTGGAGTAGTCCCCGCGGTTGAATGCCTGCCGCGCGGCCCGCCACAGCGAGTCGGTGGGGTCCTGCTCGGCGAGTGCCTCGAACCCCGCGACTCCCTCGAACCCCTCCAGCGCCTCGAATCCCTCCAGTGCTTCGAACCCCTGGAGCCCTTCGAGCCCGGCTAGGCCCTCGAGCCCGGCGAGTCCTGAGAGTCCTTCGAGCCCCTGCAGCCCCTGCAGCGCGTCGAGTTGCCTAGCGAGCTGAAGCGCCTCGAGCTGCGGGCTGGGCGGCGCCGCCGGCCGTTGGATTACCATGACGGCTGCCAACACGAGCTGCATCGTCTGCATCACAGTGCTCCTTGGGTGCGCACCGGTCCGGGCCCGGCGGGGTTCGCCGTCCGCAACCGCAGCAGCACGCTACGTTGTTCCAGTCCCTGGTTGATCAACTGCACATCTTCCGGGTCGCCGCCCCGCGGGAGCTGCGCGATCTGTGCCAGCACCAGCTCCAGGTCTTCGAGCAGGCCCTTCAGCCGTGCATCTGTGGCGGCGGGCGAATCGAGCATCAGGCGGGTGGTCACCAGGAGGTCGCGGGCCTGCGTCGCGAACTGGACGTTCGGCTGTTCCACTCGGGCCTCCGTCCGAAACCCGGTGAGCAGCGCCTCCGCGCGGGTGAGATACTGAGCCGCCGCGACGCGATACGCGAGTGCGCTCTGGTCGCTTACGCCCGTCGTCGCGATCGGAGCCGGGCCCAAACTCGGTGGACGCGCCGTCCAGCGCCCGATCCCGATGCCGAGGGCGAGCACGGCGGCGATGCCGATGCCCCAGCGGAGCCAGGGGCTCGCGCTGAGCGCTCGCCGCCGCCGGCGCGCCTCGCGCACCGCTATGATGCGGCGCCACAGCTCCTCGCGCGGCGTCTCTGGCGGACGATGATAGTCCTGCGCGGCATCCCGCAGCAGCCGCTCGAGCCGGTCTTCAGTCATGACACCCATTCTCCTGCGAAGTCCGCCAATGCCTCGCGCAACCTGGCGCGGGCACGCGACAACTGCGCCTTCGAAGTTCCCGTCTCGATGCCGAGCGCCGCGCCGATCTCCTCGTGCGTGTAGCCCTCGACGTCGTGCATCACAAACACCGTGCGGTAACCATCCGGCAACCCGTCGATCGCCACTGCGAGCCGTCGCTTCAGGTCCGGCTCGGCCTGTCGTCCGGGGCGCGAGACCCCGGTCGCCTCCGTGAGGTCGGTCTCGCGCCGTCGGAACCGCTTTACCTTCCGGAGCCCGTTGAGCACCACGGAGGTGGTGATCGCATACAGCCAGGTCGAGAGCCGTGCCTCGCCCCGAAACGAGCCGAGCCGCTCGAACGCGCGCACGAACGTGTCCTGGGTGAACTCCCGTGCCAACTCGTCGTCACCCGAGAGGCGATAGGCCAACCGGTACACGCGATCCACGTGCGTGTCGTACAATGCACGCTCTGCGGCGCCGTCCCCGGCGCGGACTCGAGCAATCAGTGCGCTTTCGTCCACCGGGCTCCGGAACGGCGGTGACGGTTAACCCTGTGACACAGGGGGGGTTGAAAGGGTTGCGTGGCGGGACGGGGCGGGTAGCGCTCCCCAGTCCCTAGCGCAGCAGAATCCGCATCCCGATCCCGACTAGCAGGGCGAGCAGGAACGACGCGAGGGTGCCGATCAGGAAGTACTCAGCGAACTCACGGTCCTCCAACGCTTTGAAGCGGGCGAGCGACTTGGCGGCGATGATCCAGCCGACCGCTGCGTATTCGCCCAGTAGGACCAGGGTGAGGGTCAGGGCACGCTCGAGGGCACCGATGGCGCGCCCGCGGGCGATGTCAATCGCGCCCGCGGTACGGTCGTCGTCGCGGCGCATTTGCAGCGTGGGCAACTCGAGCACGGCCCGGATCACACTCATCCCGCGGCCGCACACGTACAGATAGCCGGTGGCGAGCAGCCCGACCCGGCCCCACCAGAGGCCTTGGCTGCGCGGCACAACGAGCTCCGCCAGGTAGCCGCCCGCTACGACCGCGGCGGCGACGATCACGGCTTCCACGAGCAGCAGGCTCGCGCCGCGCCGGCGGGAGTCCACCTGCGCCGGCCACAGCGTAGCGGCGAGGGTGTAGACGAGCAGCGGGACGACGGACAGCGGGTTCACAACGCCTCCAGCAGGGCGGCCTGGAACATCTTATCGCCGGCCGCGACGAGGGGCCAGGCCATGCGGCGCGCGAGGTGGGAGATGGCGCTGCGGTCGACCTTGAGCTGGGCGGCGGCGAATGCGGGCGGGCCGAGCCGGAGCAGCGTCGCGGCGCGGCGTTGGCGCGGTGTCCAGCTCCAATACAGCGCGGAGTAATAGCTCGCGAGCGGATCGAGGGCGGGCGCGAAGCCGCCGAACCCGATCAGCAAGCGCTGCTGCTTGGCGTGTTCCATGGCGGCCCGGGCGGCGTGGAAGCAGGGCCCGTCGACCTCGGGGGCCGTGGCACGGCGCTCGAGCCGGGTGGCGATGGCGCCGAGCCCGCAGGCGACGACCCACTCGACCTCGGGGAAGCGAAAGTGCACCTCGTGCAGCAGCTCCCAGAGCGGCCGCGCGGTGGTGAGCAGTGCCTGGAACTCGTCGCCCAGCGTGACGGCGAAACGGGCGGCGAGGGCGGTGCGCCAGCGGCGGTTGAACTCCGGGATGGCGCTGCGGAGCTCACGTTGCAGGCGCGCGCGACGCGGCGGCGGCAGGGCGCGGGAAGCGACGGCGTCAGCGATGACAGCAATAAATGTGTTGGACATTTTATGTCACACCCAGCAATTATGACGAATTACGTCATAATTTACCGATGTGACAAAAACTGTCAACTGCTGCTAACGGGTGCCGAACAGCCGGTCCCCCGCATCGCCCAGCCCGGGCAGGATGTAGCCCTGCGCGTTCAGCTCGCGGTCGAGCGCCGCGGCGAACACCGGGACGTCGCGGTGGGCCTGGAGCATGCGGCGCACGCCCTCGGGAGCGGCGACGAGGCAGAGGAACCGGATGCGCTGCGCGCCGGCGTGCTTGAGCGCGCCCACGGCGTCCACCGCGGAGCCGCCGGTTGCGAGCATCGGATCGAGCACGAAGAAGTCCCGTGCGTCGCGCCCCTCGGGAATCTTGAAGTAGTAGTCGACGGGCTGGAGCGTGTCGTGCTCGCGGTAGATGCCGATGTGCCCGACGCGCGCCGAGGGAATCAGCTGGGCAATCCCCTCCACCATCCCGAGGCCGGCCCGCAGGATCGGCACGAGCGCGAGCTTCTTCCCCGCGACCCGGGCGCCCCGCATCGCCTCGAGTGGCGTCTCGACGTCCACGGGCTCGAGCGGCAGATCCTTCGTCACTTCGTACGCCATGAGCATCGCGATCTCGTTGACGAGCTGCTTGAAGTCGCGCGTGGGGGTGTGCTTGTCGCGCAGAATCGTAAGCTTGTGCCGGATCAGCGGGTGGTCGAGCACGGTGAGGTTGGGGAACTCGGGGTGCGGCATGGGCGGGAAGCTATGTCGCGCCGCGCGACGACGCCACGGACTGGAGACTCTATGACCCGAAGCGCGCCTTGAAGGTTTGCCCGTAAGGCGACGGCGTGCCGTCGTAGCTCAGGATCAGGTCCAGCGGCTCACCCCACACGTCCCACACCCAGGCGAGGTAGCTCCCCTGCCGGGCGTCCATCCAGTCCATGAGCGCGTTCACGAACGCGCTGCCACGATCGTCCTCCCCCAGCTCGCCGAGCACCAGCGGCACCTGTTGCGCCACCGGTGCCGCGTCCGAGTCCCAGCACGGCTGGGTGTTGCACCAGCTGAAGTTGTAGACGTGCCACGACGCGACCAGATTGTCGAGCGGATCAGTGGGCTGGGACGCGAGCCAGCCCGAGAGACGCGCGGCGTACTGGACGCCGCCGAGCATGATGACGTTGGTTGCGCCGGTGCCGCGGACTGCGTCGACCAGCTCCTGCATCCCGGCCGCGGTGAAGCTCACGCCCCGGCAGGATCCGCCGTCGCGCCAACAGCGCCAGGCCTCCGGCGTGTCGGAGTTGTTGTCGGGAAACGGCTCATTGAACAAATCGAAGATCACGCTGGTGTTGCCCTTGTAGGCCGCGGCGACCTGCCGCCAGAACTCCGGGGAGTGGTCGCGGTTCGGCATCGGCGCCTGGCTGAGCGCTTTCGTCGTATCGGCCGCGCTCCAATGCAGGTCCAGGATGACGATGAGCCCCGCCCGGTTAAGCCGCGCGACGTAGTCCGAGATGGCGCGGCGATAGTTGTCGCCCGAGTAGGCTGGGGTGACGCCGTTGATGCCGAGCCAGCAGGTCTCGTTGAGCGGCACGCGGACGGCGTTCGCTCGCCACGCCGCCATCGCCGCGACGGACGCGGAGTCCGAGGGACCGTCGAAGAAGCCCCAGCCTTGCGCGCAGGCATACTCGGCGCCGGAGCGGTTCACGCCGCGCAGCCGGACAGGACGTGCCGTAGCGTCGACGAGCTGGTTGCCCCGCACGTGCAGTGCCGGCGTGCCAGAGGATGGTGGCGGCTCCTCCGTAGTGCCGGGGGGCCGGTTCTGGCACGCGGCGAGCGCACCGATCGTCAGCACGGCGTAGAGCCGAGGACGCATGATACCAATGCTAATGCCGGAGCCTACTTGGCGGCCGGTCGCCGCCTTTCTATGTTCCGAGCCCGCGAGGTGAGGCCAGGTAGCTCAGTTGGTAGAGCAGCGGACTGAAAATCCGCGTGTCGGCAGTTCGATTCTGCCCCTGGCCACTTGCACGACAAGCACTTAGCGCGGCGCCCGCTGCGCGATTATGTCAACGGTATGTCAATTGGTTTGTGAAGGGGAATGATGCCGTGGCGGTTCCGCTGATCGACGCGCTGGAGAACCTGCTCGGACGCGTCGAAGACTTCCAGAAGCAGTGCAGACGAAATGAACGTGTTGCTGTCCGATCTCGACCGGCTGGCGCACTGGTCGCGCCTTCGTTCACCCCGTTCGGAAAAACATCAACCCGATCGAGAGGATCACGACGTTTTGGAAGAGCTGCTTCCAGGGTATTTGCGGGTCGGAACCCGACGTCGGTATGAGAGCCCGGCAAACGCCGTTGCTCGCATCACACCACTCGGCCCGCAGGTGCGGGCGAAACCAGTACTCCTCGGCCTCGAGTCGCACCGACCTTGACCGCCCCAGCTTCACCGTCACACCGGCGCCGACAGTCCCGGCGACGCTCGCCGCGGTGGCAACGCCGTCGTACGCAGTACCACCAAGGCCGATGATGCCGATGCCCCCGCCGACGCGGAATGACCGCGGTGAGTCGGCGCCAATTGGCCGCACCACGACCTTCGCGCTCCCCGTGACGACATGACCGGCATTACAGTCCGACACTCGGCAACCCATGGTAACCCCGCTCGGGGCGTAGCCGAACGTGGCCTCGACGCCGAAGGGCCTCGTAGGCCACACCGTCAGGCGACCACCGAGCGCGATGGTCTTCTGGAGCGCCACGGGCCCCGTCCCATGGTACACCACCGGTAGCGGGGGGGGGGTAGTCGGCACAAGGAAGTTGCGCAGGGGCACGAAGAACCCCGCATACGGCGAGACGTCGACGGCGAGCTGGGCCCTCGCGGCGGGCAGGAGGGTCAACATCGCCCCCAGCGCGGTTAAAAAAGGCCCGCGTGCGGGCAGCGGGGCGTTCATAGGCAGGACCTCCTTCGGTGCAGCGCTGCGGGTTGCGCGACCGCAACAGGTCAATCTCAACCGTTACAGTGGTTGCATCTCTGGTGCCAACGCCGACACCCGCACCTCCGCGCGCGTTGATCGACCCACGGAACAGAACGCGGTCCGCGACGCGCTCGCGGGCACGGGACAGGGCAGACCGCGAATCGGAAGGCGCTTACGATCGGCCAAGTGGACTCCGCCGGCTACATCTTCTACGCCGTGGTGGATCGCGACCTCACGACAGGCCGCGACAGCATCCGCCGCGACGTCGCTCAGATGGGCCACGTCAGCGCCACGGCAACGCTGTGGGGATCGCCCGATCACTCCAAGGTCCTGGTGCTCAGCCCGGGTTCCCCGTCGTGCGGGTACGTCTACGACGCGGCGACGGACTCGTTTTCGCCCTGTAGCTCATTGAGCTTCAACCCAGCGGCACCTGCGACCGCGACTACGAATGGTGACAAGTGGCTTGTGGGCAGTCAGCTTGTCGATGGCTCGCTGAATGTGATCGCACCCGTGGGGAGCAGCGGCCTGTCACCTGACGGGTCGGTCGCGTATGTCAGGCGCATTGCTCGAACGCGTGCGCGTTCCCGGGCTGGCCGCCACTCCGGAGCGTATCACGGTCTTTCCGGAGGGGAACCGGCTGTTTTTGTGGAGTCAAGCCAATGGGGCGTCCGGCTTCGTGACAACGCAAGCGACCGTGGTCGACCTCACGCACTAAGGACTACAAGTACCCGCATAGCTGTCAGCCGGACTCTGGCCATTCATGGCGAGCAGAGCTTCTCTGGGGCCGACGTTACCGCGAGGGTCGTCATTCCATGACGCTCCAGCGTCCGATTGAACGTCGCCAAGTCCAGCCGAACGACCTGCCTCCAGCGCCCGACAAGGTTCCGTAGCTCGTCGCAGCTCGAGCGGGCGACCGCCAGCGTCGCCTGGGTTGGCGCGTGATCGGCGTTGTCCTGCGCGTTCAGCTCGAGCGCAAACTCGCCATTCAGGGCAACAAAACTCCATACGGTCGGTCGCGGCTGCCATACTTCGCGGGCATCGCTCAACGAGTCACCCGCGAGCGAATCCAGCCTCATCACGAGCGTCTTGGCTGCCTTCCCCACTTCCGATGCCGTATCACCCGCGGCGAGGGTCGTGACGGCACCGCGCAGCCCGGCCACCGGCATGAAGTCAGCCCACGTGGCCTCGAGTCCCGCATACAACCGCATGACCAGGGCATGCTGCGCGGCGACCGCTGCCCGAGAGACCCGCGAACGCGGATCGCGCTCCACGGTCAGCGGCTGCGTGTAGTGTTTGCCGTCGACCGTGAGCCGAATGGTATACAGACCAGGGAGCGCCAGCGGGCCCTCAGGCGCCATCGGGGTGACGCCTGGGTTGCCGTTGAATTCGAATGAGTGCGCGAACGCGGGTGGTGGATCGTATCGCAAATCCCAATTGGCGCGATTCAGGCCGACGTTAGCGGGCAGGCCGCGCCCCGGCGCAAGCCAAGAGCTTTCCATCGGTGGGCGGGCCGTTTCGCGCACGGCTCGAGGCGGAGCGCTGGACATGCGCCGCACGACGCTGCCCCTCGCATCGAGCACCTCGATCGTGATCTCGGACAACGGCTTCGCGCCGAGCGAGTAATACATGATTGCGCCGTCCGGCGGGTTCGGCGCCTGGGGTACTTCGCGCGGGAATGGCGTGTTGTACATCACGTTCCGTCGTACACGCACCGCGTCGCTCGGCTTGAAGAGATGGGCCGGCTCGGTCGCCGCAGCGCCGTTGAGCTGCCGCAATACCGCAAAGTCGTCGAGCACCCAGATGCCGCGGCCGTACGTGCCGACAATCAAATCATTGTCCGTGGATCGCGATGTCGCGGTACTCCGTGGTAGGAAGATTGAGCAGCAGCGATTGCCAGTTGTCGCCGTCGTCGAAGGACACGTACACCGCGCTCTCCGTGCCGGCGAACAGCAGACCGCGCCGCTTGGGATCCGCTCGAACGACGCGCGCGAACGCGCCGCTCGGCAGCGTCGCCGGCAGTCCCGTGACGATCCGTGTCCACGTTTTCCCGTAGTCACGCGTGCGGTAGATGGACGGGGCGTCGTCGCCGCGAAAGTGTGCGTCGAGCGCGGCGTACGCGGTGCCCGCGTCGAAGTGGGACGCCTCGACCGAAGGGAGGATCGGGCGTCTCCCTATTTCGATGCCCGGGATTGTAACGTCGCTCCATGACTTCCCGTGGTTGCGCGACCCCTGGATGATGCCGGTGTTGGTCGCGATCCAGATGACGCCGGGCGTCACGGTCGATGCCGCGATCGACACGATGCTCGCGAACGACGATCCGGACGTATCGCTCGGGGACGGGTGGGCCCGCGTTTCGGTGAGATCGGGACTCAGCTTCGTCCAGGTCGCGCCACCATCTGTGGTCGCCATGAGATACTGATAGCCGGCGAGCAACTCGCGCCTGCGGTTCCACATCGCGAAGGCGATGGGCGGGTTGAACACGCCGCGCAGCTTGAGCGACGGATCCTGGTCCGGCCCGATTTTTATCCACTCCTCGCCGGGATAGGTAATCTTCGAGATGCCGAGTCCACTCGAGAAGACGACGTTGGGATCGCGTGGATCGGGAAGGATCGTACCCCACTCCCAGCCGGGCACCGGCTTCCAGTCTATGGGCGTTATCGCCCCCAGGTTGCCTCGACTGCGCGTGGCGATCGCACCCGCGTCCTGCTGGGTCGCGTAGATCCAGTAGGGGAACGAGTTGTCAGTGGCGATGTGGTACACCTGCTCCGTCGACTGATTGTACCACGAGCTCCAAGTGTCGCCGCCATCGAACGAGACGATCGCCCCCTGGTCGTAGCCCATGAGCATGCGCTTGCCGTTGGTGGGGTCGATCCACATCACCTGCGGATCGTCGCCGCCCGGCGGGCCTCCCTTGAATCCGGTGAAGCTCTTGCCCCCGTCGGTGGATCTGTATGCCGTCACCTGGAACGTGTAGACGATGTCAGGATTCTTCGGGTCGACGTACACGCCGCAGTTGTAGCCGCCCTGGCCGTTGGCGATGCGTTTATCGTCGGCGGCCATATGGCGCCACGACGTGCCGCCATCGTCGGACCGATACAGTCCGAAGTCACCGATGAGATAGACGCGCTGCGCGTTCGTGCCGATCGCGACCGCGATGGAGATGCGACCGGCGAGACGTGGGAGCCCCCCGCCGAGGAACTCGCGCCAGGTGAGACCGCCGTCCGTCGATTTGTAGAGTCGCGTCCGCATGCGTGCCGTGTCCGGTACGGGCCAAATGGCCCCTGGCGCGACGTAATGCAAGTACGCAGCGGCGAAGACGACGTCGGGCGCATCTGCCGCGCGCGCGAGGGTCGCGACGCCGGTTTGATCGTCGACGTACAGTGTCTTGGTCCAGGTGGCTCCGCCGTCGCTGGAGCGGAACACGCCACGCGCGTCGCCCGGCGTCCCGAATCTTCCCAGTGCGGCAACCATCACGATGTTCGGATCGTGTGGGTCCACGAGGATGGCAGGGATCTGCTCCGTCCCCTCAAGGCCGATGCGACGCCAGGTGCGTCCGGCGTCGGAGGACTTATACATCCCATCGCCCATGCCGTCGAAGTAGGAATCGAGGTCGCCGGTGCCGACATAGATGACGTTGGGGTCCGATGGTGCCACCTCGATGGCGCCGATGGACGAAACGGTCGGAATAGAGTCGAAGACGGGAAACCACGTTTCTCCCGCGCTCGTCGTTTTCCAGACGCCGCCGGCCGGCGTGCCGGCGTAGAACACTCCCGGCTGTCCAATGACCCCCGACACGGCGGAGACCCGTCCCCCGCGGAATGGACCGACGTTGCGCCAAACCAGTGGGGAAAGGAAACGTGCATCAAGGGGCCCCGCTCTCGGTGCCGCGGATTGCGCTCCGAGCGGAGCAACCGCGAGCGTGACGGCGCAGAGCATGAGCAGGGATGGTGGGCGCATTACCTCAGTCCAACGAGGGAGACCGTCCAATGTATCGCGCCAGCCGCGCGTGTGCTTCCTCCGATCATGATGAGGCGTTAGCGGCGTTGCATCCGCGCAATACTTGACGGTGGCCCGCGCGGAGTCGCATCGTGGCCCGCGCATTCTTGGCGTGAGTAGTGCCATCGCCTCGCAACCCCGAAGCCCACTTCTCATCCGGAGAGCGCCTCTGCGGATCTCACATCACGGGGCGGAATAGCAGAAACACGCCTTCTGAACCAGGGGGGGATCATGAAAGTGGCTCACGCGATCGGTGGGTTCACCTTGCTGCTGGCCGTCTTCGGCTGTCGGGAAGTGTCGACTGATCTCCAACGACGCAACCCAACTGATCCTTCGCCCACGTTCGACGTGGCAGCGAATCGGACTACGGTGTTCCACTTCGTCGCCAATGGTGACTTCGGAAACGTCTCGTGGTCTGCGAACTCGCTGTTTGGCTTCGCCAGCGTGTCCACCGGGGACACTCTCGGTCCTTCCTACTTCATATTCCAGTTCGACCCATGTTGTTCTTCTGCAAGCGGCGTCGGCCCGGTTCCCGTGAGTGACTTCACGGGGAGCGGCGGGGGCAGGTTGGTTTTGAACACCAACACCTGCGCGGACCCGGGCTTTCTCACCTTCGAGGGCGCTTGCGGGCTGGTCAGCATTGAATTTGATAAGACGTCGTTCTTCACAGGGCGCAATCAAGGCACGTCCTCCCAGACGTTCGGGGACTTCACGTTCCATTCCGTGGGGACCTCGGAATTCTCATCGGCTCAGGCGACGGGTACCGTTGTGGGATTCCCGATTACTTCGCCCAACGACGGAAGCATGGGGATGAATCACAACGTCGCGGTCAGCATCTCTCGTTAAGAGAAGTCTGCCTCTAACCGCCGTGCCGGCGCCGGGCCGGCGCGAGCGCGCGACGTCGGTCGTGGTCCACTAGTGTTGTCGGCCGCGCGACATTGGGGTGCCCGCAACCGACGGTGTGTCGCCGACGCAGCATTCTGATGCCGTCGCCGAGCGCTTCTTCGCCGCGGCGCGGGGCGGCCGCGTGGCCCCGTTTTTGATCGCGGTGCGGTCGGGTATTTCCGGACATCGCCCGTTTCAGAGGCCGCATCTTTGGAGCTGGTTGCCAGCGAGCTTGCTACGCTGCCCGGCGTCGCGACCCGAGAGTATCGGTCGGGCGAGTCGCTGCGCCCCGAGCGACTCAAGCAGCTACACATCTACATCCGCACCGGCGCGATCGCGCTGCACGTGGCGCTCGAGCGGCCCCCGCATGCGATTCTCGAGGTGTGCGGTCCCGGTTGGCTGCTGAGCCCGCCGCTGTGGGAGCCGACGCCGACTCCCGAGCCCCGACACGCTGTGGCGCTGCTCCCGACCACAACGCTGGAGCTGCCGGCGGACGTGTTCAGCCGGTATCTGGCGGCGGATGCGCCGCTCGCGTCCGCCGTGGCGTCCCGGGACGCGCACCAGTACGCGTTGGCGTTGGACCACCTTGCCATGCTCACGGTGCGCGACCCGTTGCGGCGCGTGCCGGAGGCCCTCCTGTTGCTGCTGGAGCGGCTCGGCAGCGGGCCCGACCCCGCAGCGAGCGGGCGCTTGAAAGTCAGCCAGCAACTCATCGCTGCGTTCGCGAACTTGAGCCGCCAGACCACCAACAAGCAGCTGCGCCGGTTGGCGCGGGCGGGCCTCGTGGGCCTCGAGCGCGGCGTCGTGAACGTGCGTGACCCTGTGGTGCTGCGCGATGTGGCGGCGGGAAGGCCGCCCCACGCTAGCGGTACGTCGACAGCGTAAACCTCCCTGTGTCCGTCGGCTGACACAACCGCACTCCCGTCGGGCAAGGCCTCGTTTGAGTGTGCAGCTTGTGCAGTTCTGTCCCGGCCCCCATGTTATACGCGCAGCAGGCGTTTGGCCGTCAACAACCGGTTGGACGTGGGCAGATGGCTACCAGAGTCGCCGTGCAGCAGGATCCACCAGACGCGTTTCGACAGTGTCTCCGGGAGCGTGTGCGGTTAGCGCGGGAGCTCGCGGCGCTGCGCGCCGGGTTCGCGACGGTCGCCGAGCACTACGAGCGCGTCATTCGCACGATGCTCGTGCTCGGCCCGACTCTCGGCATCGAGCTGAACGACATCGGTCATCCGACCGACCCGCAGTGGGGCCCCGCCGCCCTGCTCATGTACGGCGACGACCGCTTTCTGAAGCACGAGCAAGCGGTTCTGGACCGGTTGCTCCGCAAGCTGCCCGACTGAACGCCCACCCCGCGGCTACATCGTCTCCAGCAGCACATTGAGCGAGCCCCGCTGACGGGCGCGCTCGAACCCCTCCAGCCCTTCGCCCAGGTTAGGCTCCTTGCCGTCGCGCAAAGGGCGGTACATCTTCGCGGACATCCCCCCCGTTGGTCGAACGATTTCGCGGAGGTGCTCGACGCTCCCGCCAGTGTGGTTGCTTGCGGTGCTGACCCTGGCGGACAGCGCCCGCAGCTTCAAGGTCCCGCTCGCGCCCGGGGAGTCGCTCGCCGTCGCGATGGCCGGCGCGGGTCGGTCGGTGGTGCTCATCCCGGGGTTGTTCGGCTCCGAGTTCGGCTTTCGCCAGCTGGTGCCGCTGCTCGGCGCCGCCGGCTACCGCACCATCGTGATCGAGCCGCTCGGAATCGGCTCGTCCACCCGGCCGCCGCGCGCCGACTACTCCCTCACGGCGCAGGCCGACCGGATCGCCGGCGTGCTCGATTCGCTCGGGGAACGTCAGGCGCTGATCGTGGCGCACTCGATGGGCGGATCGGAGGCGTTCCGCCTCGCCTACCGCCGGCCCGACCTGGTGCGCGGCATGATCTCGATCGAGGGGGGCCCCACGGAGGCGGCTGTGACCCCGGCGTTCAAACGGGCGCTCAGGTTCGCGCCCTGGATCAAGCTGTTCGGCGGGGTTAAGCTCGTGCGGCGCAAGATCCGGAGCATGCTCATCGCGTCCTCCGGCGACACGACGTGGGTGACCGACGACGTCGTATCGGGCTACACCGCCGGCGCGGCACGCAACCTCGACGCCACGCTCAAGGCCTACTTGGCGATGGCGAACTCGCGGGAGCCCGGAAAGCTGTGGCCACACCTCGCCGACGTCCGCTGCCCGGTGCGCCTGATCGTGGGCGGGGAGCCCCACGACGGCGATGTGAATGCGGCGGAGATCAGGCTGCTGCAGCGCACCGTGGGGGCGTTCGCCCTTGACTCTGTGCCGGGGGCGGGTCACTTCATTCAAGAAGAGCAGCCCGAGGCCGTCGTCGCGGCCGTGGGTCGTCTCGAGGCGAGTCTCGCGCGGCGCCCGTGACGTCGAGCCGGACCGCCGGGTCATGCTCTCTGAAGCCGGTCGCTCCGGCGGCGCAGGATCACCGTCAACCCTAGCTTGCGGGACCCGAATGCGCATCGCGCTCGTCGCCGAAGACTACTATCCCCAGTTCGGGGGTGTCCCCGAGCACGTTCACAACCTCGCCCTCCAGCTCAACAGCTGGGGGCACACCGCCACCGTCGTCACATCCCACATGGGCGCCTACCCGGATGCGGCGTTCGTGCGCCGGGTGGGGACGAGCCGGATGATCTATTCGAACGGTGGCGTCTCGCGCATCACCACCGGTTGGGGGTTGCGGCGCCAGCTCGAGGCGCTGCTCCGGGAAGGTCGCTACGACCTCGTGCACGTGCACGGCGGCCTCGCCCCCACGTTCGGGCTCGCAGCGCCGCTCGCCGCCTGGCAGGTCGGCATTCCGGTGGTCGCCACCTTCCACTCGTGGTTCGCGCGCTCGCTCGGCTGTCGCGTGTTCCGGCGACCGCTCCAGAAGATCCTCGACCGGCACGCGGCGACGATCGCGGTGAGCGAGCCGGTGGTGGCCGCGAATTCGCGGTACTTTCGTGCCCACTGGGACATCATTCCGAACGGCGTGGACGTCGAGTTTTTCCGACCGAACGGGCGTCGTCCCACGGACGCGCTCACGCACGGCCCGCGGCTCCTGTTCCTCGGTCGCATCGAGCCGCGCAACGGCTTGGGCACGGCGCTGGCGGCACTGCCTCGCATCCTGGCGCGCCACCCGAACGCGGTGCTCACGGTTGCCGGGGACGGCCCCTGGCGGGGCTACTATGAGCGGCGGGCGCGGGCGCTGGGCGACAGCGTGCGGTTCGTCGGGCAGGTGTTCGAGGAGCGCCCGGAGTACTACGCGTCCGCGGACCTCTATCTGTGTCCTACGACGATCGCCTCCTTCGGCGTCACGCTGCTCGAGGCGATGGCGTGCGGCACGCCGATGATCGTGTCGGACAACCTCGGCTTCCGCTCGGTGATCGCCGGCGGTGCCGAGGCCGTCATGGTGCCGAAGGACAATCCGGCGGCGTGGGCCGAGACGGCGCTCGACCTGATCGCCGATCCGGAGCGGCGCCGGGTGATGGGAGAAGCGGGGCGCGCCAAAGCGGCGCGGTTCGCGTGGCCGCGGATCGCGCGGCGCGAGCTGGCGGTGTACGAGCGCGTGCTCGGCACCCCGCCGAGCGAGCCACGCTACCTCCGCGCCGGGCAGAGCTCCGCGATCGTCTCCCCGAGCTGCTGACCGGGGTCAGCTGGCGGCGGGGTTCATCACGCGGCCCAGGAACAGAATCGTTCCCGAGAGACGCTCTCGAATCGCAAAGACGAACGGGCGATCCACCACGATGGACGCCGGCACGCTCGTGACTCCGATCCCGACCGCCGACGCGGCCGCCGCCTCCGTGCC
>Ga0134089_10000018_pt1 | contig 21827 bp, 20 predicted proteins | sample 15_taG_24_FD_123127 | JGI IMG/M metagenome (GOLD analysis project Ga0134089, IMG submission 123127) | Grasslands soil microbial communities from the Angelo Coastal Reserve, California, USA - 15_D_Glu_40cm_5_24_1 metaG | ecosystem: Environmental > Terrestrial > Soil > Grasslands ... | reverse complement strand
TCAGCAGGGCCAACATGCGCGAGTCCGCGGGCCTGGCGACGCCGACGCGGCTGTCCGTCACCAGGGATCCCGAGGTCATGCAGAAGTTCCGGTTCATCAGAACCGCGGCCGACAACGTCCAGGCAGGCGCCCGGCTCATCCCGAGCAATCCCGAGTTCTCCGAGGCGATGCTGCAGACCACGCAAACGTTACAGAAGGGGCTGACCGGAGAGCTGACGATCCCCGAGGCGCTCAAGCGCGCTCAGAAGGTCATGAGCGATCTCATGACGGAAAAGGGCTACTACAAGAAGTAGCCCGGTGGCGAGCCGGCAGCAGCGCCGGGACCGCCTGATCTTTCTCGTCCCGAGCATGACGGTGCTCGCCGTCATCCTCGTCTATCCGCTCGCCTACAGCCTCGGGCTCAGCTTCTACAACTACTACCTGCCCGTGCCGCGCACGACGTTCGTCGGCCTCGAGAACTTCCGCTTCATCCTCGCCGACGACGCGTTCTGGGAAGCGCTGGGCGTGACCGCGCGATTCACGGGCGCCGCCGTCGCCATCGAGGTCGTGCTCGGCATTGCCGTCGCGTTGCTCCTCGACGCTCGCATCCCGTGCCGACGCTTCGTCAACACCGTGGTGCTCCTTCCTATGGCGATCACACCCGCGGTGGCGGGCCTGCTCATGCGCTGGATGTTCGAGAGCAACTGGGGGCTCGTGAACTACTTCCTTGGTCTCGCCGGTGTGCGCGGACCCGGGTGGACCGGCGATCCAGCCTGGGCGCTCTGGTCGATCATCCTCGCCGACGTCTGGCAGAACACGCCGTTCGTGATCCTCGTGGTCTACGCCGGTCTGCAGAGCGTGCCCGTCGAGCCGCTCGAGGCGGCCATGGTGGACGGCGCCTCGCGCGCGCAGACGCTCGCCCACGTCGTGTTCCCGTTCCTGCGGCCGCTGGTGCTGTTCGTCCTCATCATCCGGTCGATGGACGCCTTCCGCATCTTCGACCAGGTGTTCGTCATGACGGGCGGCGGGCCGGGCACGACCACGCAGACCATCACCTTCTACAACTACGTGATGGCCTTCCGGCAGCTCCGCATGGGGCGCGCCTCCGCGCTCGGTGTCATCACGCTGTTGATCCTCTCCCTCGTCATCGGCGCGTGGATCTACCTGCTCTACCGCCGGGAGAAGGGCGAATGGTGAACCGGAGCGTCGGCGCTCCGCGCGTCGTCCTCGCGCGAGCCCTCGTCTACCTGGCGCTCCTGGCCGTGGTCGCCGTCTCGCTGTTCCCGATCTACTTTGCGCTGACGACCTCGCTCAAGCAAACGCGCGATGCCTTCACGACACCGCCCACGTGGATCTTCACGCCCACCCTCGAGCACCACCGGTTCATCTGGCTGGAGACGCCGTTTCCGCGCTACCTCTTCAACACGCTCGTGATCACCATCGGCACGGTGCTCCTCTCGATCCCGCTGGGCTGTATGGCCGCGTACTACCTGGCGCGGTACCGGAGCCGGCCGATCCAGGTGCTGCTGTTCTCGCTGCTGGCGGTGCGGGCGTTCCCGCGCATCCTCCTGCTGGTGCCCTTCTTCCTGGTGGCCCGTGCCGCCCAGCTCTACGACACGCACATCCTGATCATCCTGATCATCGCGGCCTTCAACCAGCCCTTCGCCATCTGGCTCATGCGCGGCTTCTTCCTCGACGTGCCGCGCGAGCTGCCCGAGGCCGCGATGATCGACGGCTGCAGCTCGTTCCAGGCCTTTCGGCGAGTCGTCCTGCCCGTGGTGCGCCCCGGCGTGTTCACGGCGGCGCTCTTCACCTTCCTCTTCGCCTACAACGAGTTCCTCTACTGCCTGATCCTGACCGGCAGCGACGCCAAGCCGCTCTCGGTCGCGATCGCGCAGTACGGCGCCGAGAAGATCGAGTACTGGTCCTGGTCGGCGGCCGGCGCCGTCGGCATCCTCGCGCCGATCGTCCTGTTCATCGCCGTGATGCAACGCCACCTCGTGAAGGGCCTGACGTTCGGCACGCTCAAGGGGTGAACACCGGGCGCCGTCACACCATGAGCCGGAGACGGAACAGTCGCTGCGCGAGGACGATGAGCCCGCCGACGATGGCGATCTGCAGAGCCGAGGCGGCGGCGATCGAGGGGTCGGCCTCGAACTGGATCTGCGAGAAGATCTGCACGGGCAAGCTCGGGGCGTTGGCGCCGGCGAGGAAGAGCGCGAGATTGATGTCGCTGAACGAGATGATGAAGGCGAAGACCGCGCCCGTGACCAGGCTCGATCTGAGCAACGGCAGCGTCACCTTGAAGAACGCCTGTGGCCGACTGGCCCCCAGGCTCATCGCCGCCTCCTCCAGCCGCGGGTCCATGCCGGCGAGGCCGGCCGTCACGCAGCGGATGACGTAGGGCGTGGCGATGACGATGTGACCCACGAGCAACGTCATCGACGAGGTCGGCCAGGCGAGCCGCGCGAGGTACAGGTACACGGAGGCGCCGAGCAGGATGTGCGGCACCAGGAGCGGCGACAGAAAGAAGGTCTCGAGGGCTTCGCGGCCGCGGAAGCGGAGCCGCACGAGACCGATCGCCGAGAGCGTGCCAACGAGCGTGGCCACGAGCGCGGTCAGGAGCCCCACGACCTGGCTCACGCGGAAGAACGAACGGACGAACATCTCGTTGGCGAAGAACGCCCGGTACCAGTGGAGGGTCAGCCCCTTGGGCGGGAAATCGAACGTCGGGGTGGAGCCGAACGACACGGTGACGACCACGACCAGCGGGGCCAGCAGCAGGGTGTACACGACGACCACGAACGGCCACAGGAACCGCGGCGGGCGGCTGGTCATCGCGCCCTCTTCGGACGGGCCCGGCGGCCCGTGGCCCACAGCGCGAGCGCGACGAGCGCCAGCATCGACACCGACAGGACGATCGTCAAGCTCGCGGCGCCCGGCCAGTCGTACGCCGTCAAGACCTCCTCGTAGATCTGTTGGCCGACCATCCGTACCCGACGGCCGCCCATCAGGGCGGGCGTGATGAATGCGCTCATGGACACGCTGAAGACGAGCAGCGAGCCGGAGACGAGGCCGGGCAGGCTCAGGGGCAAGATCGTGCGCACGAACATCTGGGCCCAGCTCGCGCCGAGGTTCCGCGCCGCCTCCTCCAGACTGAGCGGGATGCGCTCGACTGCGGCCATGACGGGGAGGACCATGAACGGCAGGGTCTGCTGAACGAGTCCCAAGATCACGGCCCCTTCGGTGTAGAGCAGCCGCACGCTCTCCCGGACGCCCAGCAGCCGGAGCCCCTGGTTGACGAGGCCCTCGCTGCCGAGAATGACCAGCCAGCCGAACACGCGGATCACCGTGCTCACCAGGAGCGGCATGACGAGCAGGAGCAGACCCAGGGTCATGACCCGCGACGTCGAGCGGGCCAAGAAGTACGCCAGCGGGTAGCCGAGCACCGCGCAGCCGATCGTGACGAGGAGCGAGAGCCGGAGCGTGCGCAGGAACAGGGTGGCGTAGTACACCTCCCAGAGCTTGGCGTAGTTCGTGCCGGTGAACTCGGCCACCGCGATCTTGGTCGGCGAGTGGAGGTACACGCTGAGGAGCGCCACGTTGACAAAGGGCAGGACGAGGAAAAGCAGCAAGTAGGCGCCGTAGGGGCCGACGAACAGCGGCCAGTATGGCGAGGGCCGCCCTCCCTCCATCGCGCGCCCTAGCGCCGCAGGATGTGGATGTCCTCGGGATCGATCGCCAGCTCGATGGCGACGCCCGGGACGATGGCGCGCGTCCCCTTGCTGTTCTTGATGGACACGAGCAAGGGCTGCTTCTCGAGGGCGAGGACGCGCAGGTGGAGGTCCTCTCCCATGTAGGTGACGTCCCGCACGCGCGCCCGGAAGCGATTGGCGCCGATCTGGTCACCCTCGCCGATAGCGGCGACCTGGAACCGCTCGGGGCGCAGCAGCAGCGTCACGGTCGCGCCCGACACGTCGGCAACGCGGGGGAGGGTGAGGACGAGGCCGTGCTCGGTTTCCAGCGTGGTATCACCGCCGTTCTGGCCGCGGACCGATGCCCTGAGGAGATTGGAGCTGCCGATGAAATCCGCGACGAAGGCGCTCGCCGGGGACTCGTAGATCTCGTTCGGCGTGCCGATCTGCTCGATCCGGCCCTGCGACAGGACGGCGATACGGTCGGACAGGGCGAGCGCCTCGGTCTGGTCGTGGGTGACGTAGACCGCGGTCTTGCCGAGCCGCCGTTGCAGATCGCGTAGCTCGTAGCGCATCTGGATGCGTAGCTTGAGGTCGAGGTTGGACAGGGGCTCGTCGAAGAGGAGCAGGCTCGGCTCCAGCACCAGCGAGCGGGCGATGGCGACGCGTTGCTGCTGCCCGCCCGACAGCTGAGACGGGTAGCGCTCGGCCAGGTTCGGCAGGTCGACGAGCTCCAGCATCTGCCCCACCCGGCGCTCGATCTCCGGCTTTCCGGCCTTTCGTAGCCGCAGGCCGAACGCGATGTTGTCGAAGACCGTCAGGTGCGGGAACAGGGCATAGGTCTGGAACACGAGTCCGACGTCACGGCGGTGCGGAGGCCGACCGTCGAGCCTGTGGCCGCCCAGGAGCACCGAACCCTCGGACGGCTCCTCGAACCCGGCGATGCAGCGTAGCGTCGTCGTCTTACCGCAGCCGCTGGGCCCGAGCAACGAGAAGAACTCGCCCTCCATCACCTCGAACGACAGGGGACCGACCGTGACCTGAGGCGAAAACCGCTTGGTCAGCCCCCTCACCTCGAGCTGGCCGGGCACGACCCCTAGCCCAGGACCTCTTTGTTCCAGCGGGCGAGATAGGCAGCGCGATGCTGGTTCATCTTCTGGAAATCGAGCGGCATCATGGCCTTGAGGTCGGCGTCCTTCAGGGCATAGTGCGCCATCTCCGGCGGGAGCTTCGCCTTCTTGTTGGACGGAGGATACCGGAACCGCCGCGTCATCTCGATCTGGTAGTCCGCATCCAGGGTGATGTTGACGAAGTGCTGTGCCTGGCGCTCGAACTTCGTGCCCTTGAGGATCGGGAACCCGTTGCCTACCTGGAAGCTGCCTCTGGGGTAGACGATGTCGACCGGCACACCCTCGGCCTGCAGCGAGAAGCACCGTCCGTTCCAGAACGGCATCATCCAGATCTCCTCGCGCGTGAAGGCCTTGAGCGTCACATCTGTGTTCTCCATGACGATCGCGTCGTTCTTCTTGACGAGCTCGGCGATCGCCTTCATGCCCGGGTCGATCTGGTCGGGGGAGCCGCCCAGGGACTGGTTCAGCGCGTGCAGCCACTGGATGCCGACCCAGCCATAGGCCGGGATGGCGATCTTGCCCTTGTACTTCGCGCTCCCCAGGTCCATGAACGAGGTCGGCTTCGCCGTCACCTGCTTGGTGTTGTAGACGAGGCCCATGATGATCTGGGTGTGCGCCGCCCAGTAGGACTTGAGACCCGCCCGAGGGGCCTCGAAAGTGCCGGGCAGCAGGTCCTGGTAGTTGGTGACGACGCCGAGATCGTAATCTTGAAGACAGCCGCCCTCCGCCAGCATCACCGCCTCGGCGTTCAGGAGCGCCGGGACTGTGAACGGCGGATTCCCGCACTGCGCTATCGCCTTGGTCGCGATCACCGAGTCGATCATGTGCGCGTAGCTGACCTGGGCGTTGAAGCGCTTCTCGAAGCCGGCGTTCACCACGTAGGCCTGCTTCAAGCCGTCGCCCCAGGACCCTCCCGTCGAGGCGATGGTGAACGCATCCTCGGCCCAGGCTGGCCGCGCCCCGCCCAGCTCGGCGAGCGCGATCGCGACCGCGCCCAGCCCCATCGCCTGCAGCACGTCTCGACGGGAGATGTCCTCATGCATGGGGGTCCTCCTGCACGTTGGAAGGGTCGCGAATGGCCAGCAGGCTATCAGCCCCGACGAACACCTGTCAAAGCTCGGGACACCTTGGGCAAGGCGGGGCCAGGCTAGTAGTCCACACAGGACAGGAGCGAGAATCCCCAGACGTCGTTGAGGTGGCTCGTCCCGTACCGGCCGTGAGGCGCCGGCTGCTCGGCGTACCAGTGGTCGCCGATCGGCCCGGCGCCGATCACGCGCTGCACCGGCGGGAAGGGTCCGGGCGCGCTGCCGTCACCCGTCGAGACGAGGCCGACGCCGTCCGGCGCCGTGACCAGCAGCGGCGGCGCCGCGCCGTCCTCGTCATCCTCTTCCTCCGTGATGAGCACGGTCTTGACGCCGGCGTCCTCGCACGCGCGGACGACGGCCATCGTGTCCAGCATCCGCTGGCCGCGCAGCGTCGGCGTGACGATGGCCCCCGCCGCCCCGAGCGTCGTGGCCATGAGCGCCGCCCGGTTGGCCATGAGCTCCTTCTGTCGCTGCTCCTCCCACATCGTGCGCACCATGATGCAGCCCAGAAAGTTGAAGTCGATCCCATGACGGCGGCACATGTGAAGGACGATGCTGTTCGTCAGCGGCCAGGTGAACCACCGGTAGAAGTCGCCGCTGAAGAAGCTTCCGCAGACGGCACCGTCGAGAACCTCGGTCGGGTGCAAGAGCCACGGCTGGGTGAGTCGCGTGATGCCGTAGACCGCGGTGGAGAGCGTCGAGTCCGGATTCAGATAGATGGGCTCGGGCGACACGATGCTGTGGATATAGACGAAGCCGGGCAGACCGGGTCGCGGCGTCAGGTCGAGCACCTCGACCTCGGCGGGCGTCTCAGCGAGGGTGGCGCGCGCGAGCCGGTCTTGCACGGCCAATGTCGCCTGCTGCACCACACGGTTGGCCGGGTCCGGATCGAGATGACGCGCCGGCTCGACGAGCAGGCAAGGGTTGACGGTGGCCGCCCAGGGACTGATCGCACCGGGACCCGACATGTCCAGGAAGTCGCCGTACGCGGTGCCGGGCCGGAACGAGGAAAGCAGGCCATAACGCTTGACGTCCTGGGGCGGCGTGCACGTGATCAGAGTGAAGCCGGAGAGCCGGTTCGTTCGACCCTCGCCAACGGTCTCCACCGGACGCCCCACGATGCCGGGATATGCGACGCCCCGGCCCCTCGCCTTCACGCGCGGCTCGATGATGTCCTGAATCGTGACGATGCGGATCGACTCGCCGGGCCGAGCCACCGCGAGCTCGGCTCGCTCTACCAGCGGGTCGCGCCGAACCGGCTCCAAGACCTCGTCGGGATCGATCTCGAGCACGCCGTCCCGCCATCGCGTCGTCGCGCTGAAGCGGACGTCGCGCACCGGATAGGCGGCCAGCTCAAGACGCATGGACGCGCTCGGCAGTGGCCGTGGAGGGAGGCTCGAAGAGCGTCGGTCCGGTGACCGCGGTCTGCAGCGCCAGCAACGCCGTGCGGACGATCCGGAGGCTCAGGTCCCGGTCGGCCTCTGCGGGCAGCTTCGGGTCACCGCAGGGGTGCTGCACCTGCACACCGCGGACGACTCGGTTCGCGTTCGCGGCTATGGCGATTGCCGGCAGCGCACCGATCAGCGCCGTGGGGATGCCGACACGCTCCAGCTCCTTCGTGATCGTTGCGCCGCAACGATGGCAGCTCCCTCACCCGGACACCTGTAGCGCGACGGCGACTCCGGCGTCGCGGAACTCCGCCGCGGCGAGCTGCCCGATCCTGCGCGCGGGCCCGACCGCGGTTTGATTGCCCACCGTGCTGTAGATCCACGGATAGATGCCGCCGATCGCGCCCTCGGCCTCGAGCGCGCGCAAGGTCGCGAGCGGCAGCGCGTAGTCTGGGTTCTCGGTGTTCAGCACCTTCGTGTTGAACCCGCCATGGGCCGATTCCCAGTCTCCCACGTCGAGTCGCGGCAGCCGGTCGATCGAGTAGCGGCCCGCGCTGAGAGCGCGAGCGCCGGGCAGATGGTCGGGATTGCCCCGCGGAACGATGCCCGTGCTGACGACGATTCCGATCGTCGCGCGAGAGAGATCGGCCACCGGCGGCGCCGGCGTGACGCGCTCGTATTGCTGGACCAGGATCTCGGAGACGAACGGGCGGCCCGCGACCCGCGCCAGGAGCATCTCGACCGCCCGCTCGTATCCGACGCGATCCCTCGTCACGAGCTTCCGGGTCCCGTGAGCAATGTAGCCCTCCTCGAGCGCCGATCCGAGAGGCTCGCCGCGAACCACCTTGAGCCCGAGGGTGGTCATTCGCCCGATGATGCTGCGCATGTCGGTGGTGTTGAGACCGGTGGGCACGGCCAGGAGATCGCGCCGGTGTGTGATGATGGCCGCGTTCTCCGGATACATCCCGGTCACCGCGGGAATGCCGAGGGATCGGGCCACGCGGCACGCCAAGGCACAGCCCAGACCGTAGCGGCCGGAGTCGAAAGCGGGGCCGGCGATCACGAGATCGGGCTGGTAGCGTTGCAGCGCCTCCCGCATGCTCGCGCCGGCCGCTTCCTCGCGCTCCGCGACGTAGTCGTCGCCGCAGACGAGCGTGGCTACCACGGTGCCCTCGGCCCCCAGCGCCTGTTGAAGCGCGCGTCCCGGGCCCACGGGTCCCTCGCGTACCTCGAGCGGTGTCTGAGCCCGCTCCTCGCCCCCGATCCCGCCGAAGAACTGGTTCAGGTAGTGCACCACGCGGACCGGCTTTTCCATGGCGCCTCCGTCCCTTCTCAGTCTGCGGCGGCGGCGGAGAGGCCGCCGCCGAGCTGGCGGGCGACCAGATGGGCGTAGAGGTCGCCCCGCGCGAGGAGCTCGGCGTGGTGACCGACCTCGACCAGCTTGCCGTCGTCGAGCACGACGATCGCGTCGGCGTCGCGCACCGTGGACAGGCGATGCGCGATCACGAGCGTGGTGCGGTCGCGCGCGAGTCGCTCGAGGGCCGAGCGCACGGCGGCTTCGCTCACCGCATCCAGATGCGAGGTCGCCTCGTCGAGGATCAGCACGGGCGCGTCCTTGAGGAACGCGCGCGCGATCGCCACGCGCTGGCGCTGGCCGCCCGAGAGCTGCGCGCCGCGCTCGCCCACGATCGTGTCGAGCCCGTCGGGCAGGCTCGCGACGAGCTCCTGCAGCGCGGCGCGCTCGACGGCGAGGCCGAGCGCCGCGTCGTCCGCGTCGGGCCGGGCCAGCATGACGTTGGCGCGAAGCGTGTCGTTGAAGAGATAGGTGTCCTGGGCGACGAGCGCGATCCGCTTGCGAAGCTCGTCCAGCTGATACTCGCGGAGATCGTGGCCGAAAAGGCGGATCACTCCCGATTGCGGATCCCAGAAGCGCAGCAGGAGACTCGCGACGGTCGTCTTCCCCGCCCCGGACGGGCCGACTAGCGCGACCGTGCTGCCGTCCTTGATCCGGAGTGAGATGCCGTCGAGAGCCGGGCGAGTACGACCGGGATAGGTGAAACGAACGTCGGCGAGCTCGACCGCGAGCCCGCCGCGCGCGGCCGCGGCCGGAACACCCGGCCCGTCGGTCACCGGAATCGGCTCGGCCTCGACGGCGCTGAGCCGCCGGGCGGCGCCCAGGGTATCGGCGAGCTGCCGGCCGACCTGCGCGACCTCCCACAAGGGGACGAACGCGGACAGCGCGAGCAAGGTCAGCAACGGCAGGCTCGCCGCGTCCATCCGTCCTTGATGCGCGAGCCACGCGCCGGCGCCGATCACCGCGAGACCGCCGAGGCCCGTGGCCGTCTCCTGGAAGGCCGTCTGCCGGGCGAGATCGCGCAGGAACGGCAGGCGTAGCTCGTAGAAGCGACGGGCCTTGGCGCCGAGCGCCTCCCCCCAGGCGGCGACGCGTCGATACGCGACGATCTCGGCGAGGCCCTGGACGGTGTCGACCACGTGCGCATTGAGATCACCGGAGGCTTCGCGGGCGCGCGAGCTCAGGCGATCGATGCGGGATCGGCCGAGCACGGGGACGAGCGCCGTGTACAGAAGGAACGGCACGAGCACGAGCACCAGGGCGAGGCCGAACTCGCCGAGCGCCACCAGCACGGCGGCGGGCACGAGCACGGCAACGAAGGCTGGAGTGACGGTGTGGGCGAAGAAGTATTCGATCAGCTCGACGTCGTGGGTGGCCGCGCCCACGAGATCGCCCGACCGGCGCCGCGTGAGATAGGCGGGCGCCAGCGCGTCGAGCTTGTTGAACACCGCCAGGCGCATGTCGGCGAGCAGGCGATACGCGACGTCGTGAGCCAGCCACGACTCGCACCAGTGGAGGATCCCCGCGAGCGGCGCCACCACGAGCAGGCTCCCGAGCAGCAGGCCGGCCGGCTCGCCGCGCTTGACAGCGCGCACCGCGAGCGCGCTGAGGACGCCGACGCCGATCAGGGCCGTCACGCGCGCCACGCCGAGAACGAAGGTCAACGTCAGCCGGGCGCGGTAGCCGCGCGTCTTGTCGACGAGCGTGCGGAGCACCGCGCCCCAGCCGACGTGCTCGGCGCCGACGATGGCGCGCGGCTCGTCCGACGGCGTCTCCGGATCGACCACGGCACCGTCGCCGTTGGCCGTCGTCGCGGCCTGCCGCGCGCCGACGGCCACGACTCCCGCGCCGTCCCGCGCCTGGCCGGCCATCAGCCGCGTGTAGGCGCCGCCGCGCCCGATCAGCTCGGCGTGGGTCCCCTGCTCCACCAGACGGCCCTGGTCGAGCACGAGGATCCGATCGGCGCCGATCACGCTCGACAAGCGATGCGCGAAGACGAGGGTCGTGCGGCCGCGCATGAGACCGTCGAGCGCCGTCTGGATCAGGGCCTCGCTCTCGGCGTCGACCGACGAGAGCGCCTCGTCGAGCACCAGGATGGGCGTGTCGCGCAGGAGCGCGCGCGCGATCGCGATGCGCTGGCGCTGGCCGCCCGAGAGCCGCACGCCGCGCTCGCCGACGACGGTGTCGTAGCCCTGCGGCAGGCGCAGGATGAACTCCTCCGCGTTCGCCGCGCGCGCGGCCGCCCGCAGCTCCGCGGCGCTCGCGTCGGGCTTGCCCATCCGGATGTTCTCCTCGACGCTGCCGTGGAAGAGCCACGTCTCCTGGCTGACGAGCGCGACGCGGCTTCGCACCTGCTCCAGGCTCAGCGCGCGCAGATCGCGCCCCCCGATCGCGACCCGCCCGCGATCGGGATCGTGGAACCTCAGCAGGAGCCGCGCGACCGTCGACTTGCCCGAGCCGCTCGGCCCCACGATGGCGACGCGCTCGCCCGGCTGAACGCGGAAGCTCAGCTCCACGTGAGCCGGGCGCCGGGCTCCCGGATAGGCGAAGGTGACCCCTTCGAAGGCCACTCCGGCGTCGGCCGGCTCCGGCCCTGCCGGACGATCGGACACCGCCGGCACCGCGTCGAGCAGCGCGAAGATGCCCCGCGCCGCGGAGAGGCCCAGCATCCCCTGGTGGAGCAGGATGCGCAGCTCGCGGAGCGGACGGAAGACTTCGACGCCGAGCATCAGGATGACCAGCAGCGCCGGCACCGACATGGCACCCGTGCTCACCCGCCAGGCGCCGAGCGCCAGCGCCACCGCGGCCCCGAGCGCGATGCCCGTGTCGGTGATGCCGCGCGCCATCGTGTTGCTGCCGAGCACCCACATCGTGCTGCGGAAGAGCTCGTGGGCGCGCTGCTGGAGCGCCCGCCCGCGGGCGCCGCTCTGGCCGAACGCCTTCAGGGTCGCCAGACCCTGCACCGCGTCGAGGAAGTCGGCGCCGAAGGCGGCGTAGGCGCGGTTGCGGGCGAGGCTCGCCTGACGGTCACGGCCGTGCCAGAGCGCGGGCGCCAGCAGCACGACGAACGCCGCGACGAGCAGCACGAGCGCGACCGGCAGGTCCACGAACGCGACGAACGCGAAGATCAGCAGCGGCGTCAGGGCGGAGACGAAGAGCTGAGGCAGATACTGGCCGAAGTAGGTCTCGAGCTGCTGCACGCCCTCGACGAGCGACAGCATGACGTCGCCGGTGCGGGCCCGCGCGAAGTGAGCGGGACCGAGCGACGCGACCTGCGTGTAGAGGACCTGCCGCAGCCGCTCCTGCACCCGCGCGGCGGTGTGGTGTGCCACCATCGTGCGCGCGTAGTCGAGCGCGCTGCGCGCGGCGAGCGCCAGCGCGGTCAGCGCGATGGCCGGCGCGAGCGAGGCGAGCGACTCGCCGGCTAGCACGCGGCCCAGGAGCCAGCCGAGAAGAGCGAGCCGCGCGATTCCGGCGGCGACGGCGGCGAGACCGACCAGCACGGTGGCGGCGATGCGACCGCGGACGCCCGCCGTGAGCGCCCAGAGCCTCGGGTCCAGGTACACGGCGCTAGCCTAGAGCCTATTCCACGTCTTGGGAAGCGTGAGATGGGCCACCCAGGCGGCCGAGGCTTGCCACCACAGCTCGAGCCTCGTTGACCGCGGCCCCTCGCGGTCCGCGCCGCGGCCGAACGCCTGGGACGAGGTCGCCGGTTGCCGGAGCATTACGTCGAGCACGCCCCGCCTTTCGGCTTCTCGGAGCCGCTCTCTGACCATGTAGTGAGCCAGGTACTCGTTGTCACACATCGCGTGTCCCTCCTTGCCCGACACTGCACCATCGCCGGCGTCCGCCCGGAAGCCGCCAGATGCGAACCGCCCCGCTCCGGATTCGGAGCGCGTCGGGGCCGGTGAAGTTGCTAATCTGACGCCGTGCAGTGGGACGATCTCCGTGTGTTTCTCGCCATCGCCCAGGCGGGCAGCCTGCGACGGGCCGCGCGCGCGCTCGGCCTGGGCCAGCCCACGGTGATCCGCCACCTGCGGCAGCTCGAGCAGAGCCTGGGCACGCGGCTGTTCGAGCGCCCCCGGACGGTCATCGGCTGACGAAGGGCGGTCAGCACCTGATGCCGATGGCGCAGAGCATGGCGGAGGCCGCCACGGCCATCGATCGCCGGCGGATGGCGTTCGGCGACGACGGGGGCGGCGTCGTGCGGATGTCCGCCGGCGAATGGCCCGCGCGCTTCCTCGCCCCGCGCCTGGGGAGCCTGAGCGCCGCGCACCCCGACCTCACGGTCGAGCTGGTGGAGACTCACAGCGAGCCGGATCTGGATCGGCGCGAAGCCGATCTCTGGATTCGGCACGGGCTCCCGGCGCGCAACCACCTCGTTCGCGTCGGTCTGGGGACGATCGAGGCGGCGATCTACGGCGCGACCAGCCTGGTCGAGTCCGAGCCGACCACGCGGACCGAGGCGCGCTGGCGCTCTTGCCCGTGGGTGGCGTACGACGCGCCGCACGAGTATTTCCGCTCGATGGCCTTCCTCATGGGACACCTCGGCGATCGCCGCCCGAGGGTGCGCGCCAATCGCTTCACGCTCCAGCTCGAAGCCATCCGGGCCGGCGCCGGGCTCGGCATCCTGCCGTGCTTCGTCGGCGACTTGGATCCGACGCTCGTGCGGCTCACGGCGCCCCTGGCCGAGCTGAGCGACGACTACTGGCTGCTCGTCCATCCCGACCTCAAGACGGTTCCGCGCGTGCGGCTCCTGATCGACTGGATTCGTACCTCGTTCAAGGAAGCGCGGTCGGTCCTCCAGGGAGCTCGCAGGGTAAGCAGACCCTGATCGATTGACTTCGGGCTCTTCTACTACTGCCAGGGCCGCGGCGACGCGACACCCTCCTGCTCGTCTGCAGCTTCGGCGGCCTCGTGCACGCGCAGGTGTGCCGCTCGCTCGAGCTGTTCGCTCAGGCGGTGATCAGGCGGAGCCGACGTAGCGGTTGACGTGGTACGGCGTGTGGGCGAGGCCCGGACAGAATCGACCGACCACCGCCGCGAGACGCTCGGAGAGCTCCTTACCCGGCGCATTGAGTCGCGCTAGACGCTCGCGCGCGGCTTCGGCCTCTCGGGCGAGCGCCGCGACGTCGACGGTCGTCAGCCGCCGATCCTGCACGACCATCCGCCCGCCGATCATCACGTGCATCACCGCGCCGCCGTCCTCGGTGTGCACGAGCTGGTTGGTCGGATCGTTCAGCGGGATCCAGTTGACGTGGTCCAGGTCGAGGAACACGATGTCGCCCTTGTAGCCCGGCGCCAGCCGGCCGATCGTCCCCTCGAAGCCGAGCGCTCGCGCGCTGCCCTCGGTCGCCGCCGTCACGACCTCATCCGTCGTCACCCACCGCTCGAGATCTGGGCGCTGCGCCTTCGACACGAACGAGGCCAGGCGCATCGACTCGTACATATTCAGGTTGTCCGAGCAGTTGGCGCCGTCCGTACCAAGGCCGACGTTCACGCGGCGCTCGAGCATCGCGCGCATGTCCGCCAGGCCGTTGCCGAGGCGCATGTTGCTCCCCGGGTTGTGGGCGACCGAGGCGCCCTTGTCGCCGAGGCGCCGCATGTCCTCGTCGTCGAGCCACACGCCGTGGGCCACCGTGAAGCGAGGGCCGACCACGCCGAGGTCGTCGAGGTGCGCGGTGAGTGTCTTGCCGTAGCGCTGTAGCCCGACGATCGCCTGCACCTTGGACTCGGCGACGTGGGTGTGCAGGCCGACGCCGTGCTCGGCGGCGAGCGCCACGCAGGCGCGGATGAACTCGTCCGAGCAGTGGTGCGGGATCGTGGGCGCCACGGCCAGCCGGACCTGATCGCGCTCGAGCTTCCACTCCTGCAGCGCCCGGCGCATGTTGTCGACGCTCGTCTTCCACGGCGCGGGGCGGAGCTTCGCGACGTCTTGCTGCATCGCTGGCGGCAGCACGTCCATGAGCCCGGGGATGGCCTCGAAGAACGACCGGTCGGCGACCATCGGCGCCACGACCGCGCGCATGCCGACTGCGGCGTAGGCGCTGCCGACCGCGTGCAGCCCCTCGACGGTCGGCGCCGGAAACTCGAGCGGCAGGTCATAACTGGCCGTGCAGCCCTTCAGCACCATCTCGACCGCGCCGAGCTTGGCGCTCAGGTGCTTTTCCTCGAGCGTGCGGCCGCCGCTGATCCACGGCCCCGCGGTCAGCAAGAGCTCGAGCGTCCAGCGGTCGCCCAGGCCCTTGGCGAGGTTGCCGTGGGCGTGCGTGTGGGCGTTGATCAGGCCGGGATGGAGCAGCTTGCCGCGCGCGTCGAGGACGGCGGCGTCCGGCGGCGCCGGCAATCCCGGCGCGCCGATCTCGGCGATGGTGTCGCCGACTACCAGGATATCGGCAGCATCCGCGCGATGGGCGCGCGCGTCGAGGACACGGCCGCCGCGGATGATCGTGGCCACAGGACCTCCCGCGCTCAGCGACGAGCTCTGGCGTTCTGGATGGCGCGCCAGACGCGCTCGGGCGTCACCGGCATGTCGAGGTGACGCACGCCGAGCGGCGCCAAGGCGTCGTTGACCGCGTTCAGGAGCGCGGGCAGCGCGCCGACCGTGCCCGCCTCGCCCACTCCCTTGGCGCCGAGCGGATTGACCGCGGTCGGCACCTCGTGGGAGTCGACGTCGAACGCGGGCACGTCGTCGGCGCGCGGCATCGCGTAGTCCATGAAGGAGCCCGCCAGCAGCTGGCCGGTCGTCGGATCGTAGGTGAGCTCCTCGTAGAGTCCCTGGCCGAGCCCCTGCACCACGCCGCCGTGGATCTGGCCCTTCACGACCATCGGATTCACCATGTGCCCGACGTCGTCGACGACGGTGTGGCGCACGACGCGCACCGCGCCGGTGTCCTCGTCGACCTCGACCTCGCAGATGTGCGAGCCGTTCGGGAACGTGACGGCCGGGGGCGTGAACGACGCCTCCTCGCTGAAGCCGGGCTCCATCCCTTTCGGAAGCTGGCGCGGCACGTAGGCGGCGCGCGCGACGTTGGCGAGCGTGACGCCGCGATCGGTCCCCGCCACGGTGAATTTGCCGTCGCGGTGCACCAGGTCCTCCGGGGCGGCTTCGAGCATGCCCGCGGCGATCCGGCGCCCGCGCTCGATGATCTTCTCGGCCGCACGCGTCACCGCCGAGCCGCCGACCGTGAGGGCGCCCGAGCCGCCGTTGCCGCGCCCGGCGCCGAGCAGGTCGCTGTCGCCCCAGAACACCTGGATGCGCTCCGGCGGCACGCCGAGCTTCTCGCTGACGATCTGCGCGAAGGCGGTCTCGTTGCCCTGGCCCATCGACGTCGAGCCCGTGAACAGCAAGACCGAGCCGTCGGGGTTGACCCGCAGCTCGGCCGTGTCCGGGTTCACCGAGGTGTACGGCCCGCCGGCCACCTCGATCGGGTTCGCGATGCCGAACCCGCGCAGCTTGCCGCGCTGGCGCGCCTCGGTGCGTCGCTTCTCGAAGCCGGCGCGATCGGCCAGGCTCAGCGCCATGTCCATGCCGCGCGCGAACTCGCCGCAGTCGTAGGTGAAGACGAGCCCCGTCTTGAACGGCATTGCCGAGGACGGGATGAGGTTGCGGCGGCGCAGCTCGATCGGATCGATCTGGAGCTCCTTGGCCGCCACGTCGATGACGCGCTCGATGGCGTATGTCGCCTCCGGACGGCCGGCGCCGCGGTAGGGCCCGGTCGGCGTCGTGTTCGAGAACACGCCGGTCGTCTGTACGTGGATCGCGGGCGTCGTGTAGACTCCAGCGATCACGCCGACGTTGTTGGTGCCCGGGCCCGCGCTGCGCGGTGTGAGATAGGCGCCGATGTTCAGGTTGATGGCCACGCGCAGCGCCAGGAACTTCCCGGCGGCGTCAAGCGCCAGCTCGGCGGTCGAGACGTTGTCGCGCCCGTGCTCGTCGGTCACGAACCCCTCGCGCCGGTCCGACGTCCACTTGACCGGTCGCCCGAGCCGCTTCGCCGCCCAGAGCACCAGCACCGGCTCGGGATAGGCGCCGCTCTTCATCCCGAAGCTGCCGCCGACCTCGCCGGTGATCACTCGCATGTGGCTCTGCGGCACCTTGAACACCTGATCCGCGAGCAAGGTCCGCAGGCCGTGAGGCGCCTGGATACCGGTGTGGAGCGTGTAGCGGCCCGTTCGCCGGTCCCACTCGCCGACAGCGCCGCGCGGCTCCATCGGCGCCGCAGCCACGCGCGACACCACGAAATCGAGCCGGGTGACGTGCGCAGCGCCCGCGATGCCGCGCGCCACCGCCTCCTTGTTGCCGGCCTCCCAGACGAACGCGATGTTGCCCGGTACCTCCGCCCACACCGCCGGCGCGCCCGTGCGCAGGGCGTCGCCGGTCGCGACGACCGCCGGCAGCGGCTCGTAATCGACCGCGACCAGCTCGGCGGCGTCGATGGCCTGCTCGATGGTCTGCGCGACGACGAGCGCGACCGGATCGCCGACGTGCCGGGCGCGCCCGCGGACCAGCGCCGGCCGCGGCGTCGCGAACGCCGGCGCGCCGTCGGGCCGCTTGCGCGACCGGTCGGTCGGCAGGTTGCCGAGCCCGTCCGCCGCGAGGTCGCCACCCGTGAACACGGCGAGGACGCCGCGCGCGCTACGGGCCGTCGTCGTGTCGATCGAGCGGATGGCCGCGTGCGCGTGGGGGGAACGAACCACGACCGCGTAGGCCTGATGGGGCAGGTTCACGTCGTCCGCGTAGCGCCCGAACCCCTGGAGCAGCCGAGGATCCTCGATACGGCGCACCGACTGCCCGATGCCGAATTTTTCGACCGTCACCGGATTGGCCATGATGGTGCGGCAGTATACGCGAGCCGATGAGCCGCGTGAAGGCCCGGATCATGGAGTTCCCGTTCGAGGTGGTCGAGAGCATGTACGCCTTCCGGGCCAACGACGTGGTCGGCAAGATCTCGCCGCGGCCGCTCATGCTGCTCCATCCGGCGAACGACTCCGTGACGCCGACCGAGCAGTCGATCGACCTCTTCCGACACGCCGGGCAGCCGACGGATCTCCATCTGGTCGCCGGCGTCGACCACTTCGTGCTCGCGGAGGGCAACACGCTCGTCGTCACGCTCCTGCGCAACTGGCTCGACAAGTACTTCCCGGTGTCTCCCCACTCGCGATGAGCGAGCCGCCTCGCGCGGCGCCGCCGGCCGTGACCGTCACGGCCGACGCGCTTCGCCGCTTCACCCGCGACGTGTTCGTGCGGGCCGGGATGCCGGAGGGCGACGCCGCGATCGTGGCGGACGTGCTGGTGTGGGCCGATCTCCGGGGTATCGACACGCACGGCGTGTCGCGGATTCCAATGTACCTGCGGCTGATCGACGACGGCGATCTCAACCTCAGGCCGTCCATCAAGATCCGCACGGAGACCGCGGCCGCGGTCCTCGTCGACGCCGATCGCGCCGCCGGCCCGCTCGCCATGACCACCGCGACGAGCGCCGCCGTGCGCCTGGCCCGCGACGCGGGGGTCGGCCTCGGCCTGGTGCGGGCGACGACGCACACCGCCGCGCTCGGCTACTACACGCTCACGGCCGCGCACGAAGGGATGGCGGGGCTCGCGCTGGCCGCGTCGGGGCCGTTCATGGCCTATCACGGCACGCGCGCCGCCGGCGTGTCGACGAACCCCGTCTCGATCGCCGTGCCCGGCGGCGCACGCGGCCCGGTCGTGCTCGACATGGCGACCGGCGTCGTCGCCCGGGGCAAGCTGGTACAGGCGAGAAAGACGAATCAGACGATCCCGGCAGGATGGGCGCTGGACCGGGACGGCAATCCGACCACCGATCCTCAGGCCGCGCTGATCCCCTTGCCGCTCGGCGGCCCCAAGGGCTCCGGGCTCTCGCTGCTGATCGAGCTGATCACGAGCCTTCTCGTGTCGAACCCGATCATCGCCGGGGCGCTCGAGGGCGCCGCGGACGGCCACCGCCACCGGCAGAACGGCCTGGTCCTCGCGATCGACTTGCGGCGCTTCGGCGATCCCGACCTGTTTCGCTCCGAGGTCGACCGCGTGATCGCGGCGCTGAAAGCCCTACCTCGGGCCCCCGGCGTGGTCGAGGTCCTCATGCCCGGCGAGCGCGGCGCTCGCGCGCTGGCCGCTCGCTCTCGCGACGGAGTCCCGCTACCGCGCGCGATCGTCGACGAGCTCGGCGGCGTGGCCGCCCGCTTCGGCCTCGCGCTGTTCCCGTCAGCGTCTTAGCGCGTCGGGGTTCTGGACGTTGATCGGCTTGCCGTTCGCGAACGCCAGGATCTGCTCGAGATGCCGGACAGCATGTGCTCGAGCCCGTCGCGCTCCACGTAGCCGAGGTGCGGGACGCAGATGACGTTATCCATCGACAGGAGCGGATGCGTTCTGCCGAGGACCGGCTCCTCCTCGTAGACGTCGACGGCCGCCATGCCGGGCCGCCCGGCGCGCACCGCCGCCTCGAGCGCGCCGGGGGCGATCAGCCCGGCGCGGCTCGTGTTGACGATGAGCGCGGTCGGCTTCATGCGCGCCAGGTCGGCGGCGGTGACGATACCGCGCGTGGCGTCGATCAGTCTGAGGTGCAGCGATAGCACATCCGACTCGGCGAACAGCGCCTCCTTGCTCGCGGCCACCGTGAATCCGTCGGCGCGCGCCTGGGTGACCGAGTGCTCGCGGCCCCACGCGAGCACGTTCATGCCGAAGGCCCGGCCGTAGCCGGCGACGACGGCGCCGATCTTGCCGTAGCCGTAGATGCCGAGCGTCTTGCCGCGCAGCCCGATCCCGATCGGGTAGGCCTGCCACTTGCCGGCCCTGAGCGCGTTCATCTCTTGCGGAATGCGCCTGAAGGCCGCGATGACGAGCCCCCACGTGAGCTCGGCGGTCGCGTAGGACGGCCGGCCGGGGCCGGTCTGCGAGCACACGAGGACGCCGTGCCGCGTGCATGCCTCGACGTCGATGTGAGGGAAGACGCCGGCCTGGCTGATGAGCCGGAGCTTGTCCAGGCGCTCGAGGAGCGGGGCGCGGATAGGCGTGCGCTCGCGGATCAGCACCAGCGCCTCCGTGTCCTTGAGCCGGCCCGCGAGCGTGTCGACGTCCTTGGTGTGATCGCTCCAGATCGTCACCGTGTGCCCGGCGATCTTCGGATAGCAGGCGAGCGTGCGAATCGTGTCCTGGTAGTCGTCGAGGATCGTGATGTTCATGTCGGATCGCTCCATCCTTGATCGGCTTTCACGGCGAGACGCTCACCATTGCCCACGGGCACGAGACTGGTGACCAGTGACTTGGTCAAGAGACCTCCCGCCTGACGACCCGAGAGCCTAGCACGCCCGCAGTCGCGCGAGGTTGCCATCCCCGCGCGCCGCATGGGACAGTAGCGCCGGGCGGCGCGGATCAGGTCATCGCGAACAAGGAGGCTGGGATGAAATACGGCGTGATCCTCCCGATCTGGCAACTGTCGGTGCGCGATGCAGAGAACCTGGCGCTGAGAGCCGAAGACCTCGGACTGGACGGCGTGTTCGTGCCCGATCACATCCTGGCGCCGCCGGCGACCACCCAGCACTACGGCCCGAACTGGCCCGATCCGTTCTCGCTCCTGGCCTTCATCGCGGGCCGGACGCGGCGGATCCACGTTGGCGCGAGCGTCATCGTGCTGCCCTACCGCAACCCACTCGTGACCGCGAAGGCCGCGGCGACCGTCGACCAGGCCTCGGGCGGCCGCTTCATCTTCGGCATCGGGGTCGGCTGGGACGAGGAAGAGTTCAAGAACCTCGGGCTGCCGTTCCGCCAGCGCGGCGCACAGACCGACGAGTATCTGCGCGTGATCAAGGCCGCCTGGAGCTCCGATCAGCCGAGCTTCGCCGGCAAGTACCTGACCTTCTCGGGCGCCACGTTTGCGCCGCGCCCCGCCCAGGCGCCCCACCCGCCGATCTGGGTCGGTGGGCTGCCCGGCGCGATCTCGGCACCGGCGCTGCGACGCGTCGCGCTGCTCGGCGATGCCTGGCATCCGCTCGCCCTGAGCCTCGCCGACATCGAGAAAGGGATCGCGACGATCCGCGAGCTGGCCGGCAAGGCCGGCCGGTCCGTCGGCTTCGCGCCCAGAAACATGTTGGCGCTCGCCGACCGCGCCAAGGGCGGCGGCCGGAGCGCCTTCGAGGGCTCGGTCGACGAGGTAGCCGGCGACATCCGTCGCGTGCGCTCGCTGGGGGGCCAGTGGATGACGTTCGATCTGCCGCGGGGCGACGTCTCCGGCATGACGCGCGCAATGGAGCGCTTGACGAAGGAGGTTCGGCCGGCCGTCTAGCGCCGGCGAGCGGCCATGCGAATCGAGAGCATCGAGGCGATCCCGATCGAGATCCCGCTCAAGAAGAACTTCGGCGGGAGCACCTATACCGTCCTCACCCGCTGCACGGTCGTCACGCGCATGCGCACGGCCGACGGCCTCGTCAGTGAGGTCTACAACGGCGACAACCGCGAGCACGGGCGCGAGGTCGTCCGGCTGATTCGCGAGATGCTCGCTCCCCTCGTCCGCGGCATGAGCATCTTCGAGGGCGAGCGCGTCTGGGAGCGGTTGTTCGCCACCAGCCACCTGAGCCGCGACCGCAAGGTGCTGCTCGAGGCGATCGCCTGCGTCGACTGCGCGCTCTGGGATCTGGTCGGCAAGGCGCTGGGCAAGAGCGTGTGCGTGCTGCTGGGCGGCTACCGCTCGCGGCTGCCGATCATCTCGATCGGCGGCTACTACATGGAAGGCAAGACGCTCGCCGACATCGGGCGCGAGATGGAAGCCTATCGCCGGGCCGGCATGGCCGGGTGCAAGTTCAAGGTCGGCGGGCTTGCGCCCGAGGAGGATGCCAGGCGCGTCGAGGCCGCGCGCAAGGCCGCGGGTTCCGACTTCATCCTGGCCGTCGACGCGAACCGCGGCTGGTCGGTCGACGACGCCATCCGCTTCTCGCGGCTCGTCGAGCCGCTCGACATCCGCTGGTTCGAGGAGCCGTGCCACTGGTACGACGACGCGGCGCTGATGGAGCACGTGCGCCAAGCGACGCGCATCCCGGTCACCGCCGGTCAGTCCGAGATCACGAGCCATGGCGTCCGGCGCTTGATCGACGCGGGCGCAGTCGATCTGGTCAACGTCGACGCCTCGGAGTGCGGCGGCGTCACCGAGTGGCGGCGCGCCGCCGGGCTCTGCGCCATCGCC
>Ga0134089_10000001_pt1 | contig 53465 bp, 87 predicted proteins | sample 15_taG_24_FD_123127 | JGI IMG/M metagenome (GOLD analysis project Ga0134089, IMG submission 123127) | Grasslands soil microbial communities from the Angelo Coastal Reserve, California, USA - 15_D_Glu_40cm_5_24_1 metaG | ecosystem: Environmental > Terrestrial > Soil > Grasslands ... | reverse complement strand
GCTTCGGAAGGATCGCCCCGCGCACCGCGAACGAATGCTCCACCGGCACCGTCGTGAACTTCGCCGTCGAGTCCGAGAACTGCTTGAGCTTGACGGCGAAGTTCACGATGGTGCCGGTGGAGCATTCGTTCGCGGTGCTCGGGGCGATCATTCCGAAGCTGACGCCGATGGTGGGGGCGACGGCGACGCAGTTGGACCGGCTGATGAAGGTGGCCGGTGGCGGGGTGAGTACGGCGGCGTTCGACTCGCTGTCGAAGAGGGTGAACGAGTTCGCGAACAGCAGCCTGAAGAGCGCCACGGACAAGGCGATCCACTTCATGCGTGTGCTGTCGGAGGGCAATGCGCACGGCCCGCTGACGAGCTTCATGGAGTATGCGCGGGAGCAGGGCCCGGCAGTGAAGGAGCTCATCACCAACATCGCGAAGGCCGTGTCAAACCTGCTGGAGGGGGCGGCGCAGGCCGGGCCGGGGATGCTGACGCTGGTGAATGCGTTCGCCAAGCTGGTGGCCAGTGTGCCGCCGGAGCTGATCGGCAACCTGATGCAGGTGTACGCCGCGTTCAAGCTGATCAAGCTGGCGGGTGCGGGCATCGCCGGGGTGGCTGGCGGTGTGCAGACGCTGGCGACACGGATCACGACTCTGACGACGGCGTCCACTGCGGCGGGCGGCGGGCTGGCGGGGCTGCGCGCGGCGTTTGCGACGCTGGGCACTGCGGCGAAGGCGACGGTCGTCGTGGCGGGTATCGCCGCGGTGGCGACGGTGCTGGCGAAGCTGTCCAGTCTGGGTCGTGAGGCGCCGCCGAATGTGGACCGTCTGACCACCAGCCTGGGGAAGCTGGGTGCCTCGGGGAAGACGTCGGGCGAGGCGGCCCGCCTGTTCGGGGACGACCTTGGGAAGCTCTTTGACTCGGTGCGGAACATCACCGACCCGTCCGCGGTGGACGACATTCAGAACGGCTTGGTCAAGGTCTTCTCGCTGGGGATGGCGGATTCGACGCCGTCGAAGGACGCGAGGAAGCGGCTGGACGCGATCGATGACGGCCTGACGAACCTGGTGCGGGGCGGGAAAGCGCAGCTCGCGGCGCAGGCGTTGAAGGATCTGTCTGCGGAGTATGGCAAGGGCGGCCGGGACGTCTCGAAGTTCACGGGGCAGATGGACGATTACAAGGCTGCTCTGGCGGACCAGGCGTTCGAGCAGAAGCTCGCTGCCGAGTCGATGGGGCTCTTCGGCACGCAGGCGCAGGCGGTGCAGGCGAAGCTCGACGCGCAGAAGGCGTCGGCGGACGGGCTGCGCCAGTCGATCATGGCGCTCAATGAGGCACACCGGTCGGCGTATGACGCAGAGACGAAGTTCGAGGCGGCGATCGACAACGCCACCAAGTCCATCAAAGACAACGGGCGAACGCTGGACGTCCATACCGAGAAGGGGCGCGCGAACCGCGACGCCCTGTCTCAGCTCGCGGCGGCCACCGAAGAGTCGGCGGCGAAGGCCAGGGAGAACAATGCGTCCTGGTCGACGATCGCGGGGATCTTCGACAAGGGCCGCAAGTCGATCTACGACAATGCGCTCGCGATCACGCACAACCGTAAGGAAGCGCAGAAGCTCACCACCACGCTGCTGAACATGCCGAAGAGCATGTCGCTGAAGATGCGCACCGAAGACGCCGTGTCCGGCCTCAATAACGTGATCTCGGCGCTGAAGAAGACGCCGAACTCCAAGAGCATCAAGGTCAAGGCTCTGTCGGCCGACGCGATCAGCATGTTGAAGGACCTCGGCTTCACCGTGAAGAAGCTGCCCGATGGCCGTTTCAAGGTCACCTCGGACACGAAGAACGCCCGGCTCAACATCGCTGCGGTGAAGTCGGCGCTCGCCGGGCTAAAGAGCAAGAGCCTCACGCTGTCGGCCCGTGACCGCGCCAGCGCCACGGCGCGGGCGATCCAGGCAGCGATCGACAAGGTCCGCGGGAAGACCGTGACGATTACGACGGTGCAACACACCCTGGGCGTGCAAGGCACCGCAGGCCGCAACGCCCGCAACTACAACAACGCCAACGGCTCCGTCATGCAGTACTTCGCCGATGGCGGGACGCGGGAGCAGCACGTTGCGCAGATGGCCCCCGCGGGGTCGATGCGGGTGTGGGCGGAGCCGGAGACGGGCGGGGAGGCATACATTCCGCTCGGGTCGCAGAAGCGTGACCGTTCGATGGCGATCCTGGAAGACGTGGCTGACCGGTTCGGGTACAGCCTGGAAAAGTTCGCGAAGGGCGGTCTGTCGAAGAAGCAGAAGGCCGCGCGGGCGAAGGCCAAGGCGAAGGCGGCTACGGCCGCCGAGAACTCGGCCCGGCATGACGCGATGGGTGACCTCACCATCTCGCACTTCGGGCATATGGCCGGGTACAAGCGCAGCGAGTTCGGGTCGGCGCTGGCGAAGCCGGACAGCCTGTCGTCGCTGGTGAACTCGTTGAATCAGTGGGCTTCGATCATCAAGAAGGCCACGCACGGGGCGACCGAGAGCAAGTTGCTGAAGGCGCTGGACTCGACGGGCCGGAAGCTCCTCGGTTACGAGAAGAGCCTGACGAAGGTCACCGCGTCCCTCGACAAGGCGAAGGACAAGCTCAACTCGTTGAAGGACGCGGCTGCTTCGCTGTCGTCGTCGGTGAAGGGCGGTGTCCTCTCCAGCGCGAACATCACCCGGGGCGCCTCCGGCGAGGGTCCGGTCACGATGTCGTCCATCATGGGCGGCCTCACCGCGAGCAGGGACAAGGCGACCGCGTTCGCCGGCGCGCTGAAGGACCTGAAGAAGAAGGGCGTGTCGAAGGATCTGATCCGGCAGATCGCGGAGGCCGGCATTGAGGGCGGCGGGCTGGAGACTGCGGGCGCTCTGCTGGGGGCGTCGGGGTCGGAGATCCAGTCGGCGAACCAGATGCAGGGGCAGATCAACAAGGCTGCGGGGTCCGCGGGGAAGACGACGGCGGACGCGGTGTACAAGGACGCGATCGCCCGTCAGAGCAAGATCGTGACGGCGTTGGGGAAGCAGCAGTCGAGGCTGACGACGTCGATGGACAAGCTGACGAAGGCGCTGGAGAAGTCGGTTCAGGCCGCGTTGGGGAAGAAGTCGAAGGCGGGTAAGGCGTCGGGCGGAATCGTGGGCGCGGCCGCGTCGGGCGGAGTTCGGGGCGGGCTGACGATGGTCGGCGAGCACGGCTTCGAGCTGCTGGACCTGCCACCTGGGTCGCGGGTGCTGTCGAATCCGGACTCGCGCCGGAGGCTGGCGGCGGTTCAGGCGCCGTGGGCGTCGATGCTCAACACGCCCCGCCGCCCGGCCGGTTCCTCCGCGCGGGCCGCCAGTCCGGCCGGCGGGGACGGCCAGCCGATCGTGATCCAGGTCCGTATCGGTGAGCGCGAATTCGGCGAGCTGTGGGTGGACGCGGGCCGGCGTGCGGTGAAAGCGCGTGGCTCGATCGAGGCGACCCTGCGGCCGCCGCGCGGCAGGTAGAGAGAGGAACGAGAGTGCCCTTCATTACGTGGAACGGTCCGGCTCCGACTACTGCGGCGCAGCAGTCGGTGACGACCGGCACCAGCATCAAGACGATGTTGCAGCTGGCCACGCCGTCGACGCGGCAGATTCAGCTGCTGGAGTGGGGTTGGTCGTCGGATGACCCGCCGGGTGCGGACGGTGTGATTGAGCTGCTGCAAACCGACGTCGCTGCGACGGTGACCCAGCACGCGGCCGCTGGTGTGCAGAACTTGGACCCGAACGGTTCGGCGTCTCTGCTGACGCTGGGCACTGCGGCGACTGGCTACACGTCGTCGGCGGAGGGCTCGACGACCGCGAGCCGGGTGTTCGACGCGATCTCGCTGTCGTCGGTGTCTGGCGAGTCAGGGCTGTCGTACGTGCGGCAGTGGATGCCCGACGCCCGGCCGATCATCCCCGTCTCCAAGTTTCTGCGGGTCCGCGCGACGACGCCGACCACTGCGATCGACCTGCGCTGCTACATCGTCTTCCAAGAGGTGGGCTGACCGATGCCCACGATCGCCCCACTCGTCGCAGCGTGGAAGCGCCGCGCCCGCAACCTGCCCGGCCCGCTCGCCGGGACGGGGGAGGCCTCCAACGGGCAGCCCGTGCAGGTGGAGATGCTCGTCTCCGGCGTGTGGGTCGACATCACCGCGTACGTGATGGTGCGGGACGACAGCGGGCAGATTTCCATCACGTCAGGGATCCGCGACGAGGGCTCGCAGACCGAGGCGGGGTCGGCCGCCCTGGAGCTCCGGGACACGGACGGGCGGTTTTCGCCGCGGAATCCGTCGGGCCCGTACTTCGGGCTGATCGGCCGGAATACTCCGCTGCGGATCAGCGTGCCGGACGGCCTCGGCGGCAAGTCGTACCGGCTGTGGGGTGAGGTGTCGGAGTGGGCGCCGAACTGGGACATGACGGGGACGGACGTGTGGACGGACGTGACGGTGTCGGGGATCCTGCGGCGCCTGGCGCAGGGTCCGGTCCCGGAGCGGTCGGTGATCTACGGCGCGGTGACGGATCCTCTGTCGTCGGCGGTGGTGGCGTACTGGCCGTGCGAGGACCCCACCGATTCCACTTCTCTGGCGAGTGCGCTGACGACCGGGTCGGCGATGACGTGGACCGGCGCGCCCACCCTTGCCAGCTACGAGGGGTTCGCCGCGTCGGATCCGCTGCCGGATCTCACCACGGCCACCCTGTCCGGCGGCATCCCCAAGTACGACGACCCGACGGCCACACAGATCCGCTTCCTCGCGCACATCCCTACCGACGGCCTCTCCAACGGCAAGGTGCTGTGCGCGTTCGACCAGGTCGACTACAGCGCCGGGTCGCCGCAGTTCTGGGAGCTGTACTACAGCACCACCACCAGGTCCCTGACCATGCGGACGTGCGCGTCCGACGGCACCAACCTCGGCGCCGACCTCGCCCACGACTTCGATGTCCGCGGCCGCCTCCTCTACATCTCCGTCGAGCAGCAGGAATCCGGGACCGGTGTGACGCGGGCGCTGCGCCTGACGGACGTGACGACGGGCACGGTGTACAGCGCCACCGACACCGCGACGCTCACTCAGCTGACGCGGGTGACGAAAATCCAGTTCGGTCCGGCGTCCCGCAGCGTGGTGGGCCCGGTCGGCAGCGCGTTCCTTCCGGGGGTGGCGGTCGGGCATGTGACGGTGGAGAACGCGGTCACGGCGGTCGATGTGCTCGGCGCGCGCCTCAACCCGATCGGCGAGGCGGCCGGGCGCCGGGTTCAGCGCCTGTGCGGCGAGGAAGGGATTCCGTTCGGCTGGATCGGCGACCTCGACGACACGGTGCTGTTGGGCGCGCAGGGCAGGCAGAACACGCTGGCGCTGGTGCAGGAGGCGGTGCTCGCTGACGGCGGCCTGCTGTACGAGAACCCGATGTCGGGGCTGGGGTTCCGGGCGCGGTCGTCGCTGTACAACCAGGATGCGGCGCTCGTGCTGGACTACCCGAGCTTCAACCTGGCGCGGATTCCGGTGCCGGTGGAGGACGACCGGTACGTCCAGAACAAGATCACGATCACCGTGGGCGGGGTGAGCGCCTCCTACGAGGAGACCGGCGGTGTCCTGTCGACGGCGTATCCGCCTGCCGGGGTGGGCCCGTACGGGCAGGACCTGACGCTGAACCTGTCCAGCACGGCGACCGCAACCTTGAAGGATCATGCGGCGTGGCGGGTGCACCTCGGCACGGTCAACGAGGCGAGGTTCCCGCAGATCAGCGTCAACCTCGCGCACTCGTCGATCACCCCGGCCATGCGGCGCGCCATCCTCGGCCTGCGCCTCGGGGACCGGATCCAGGTGACGAACCCGCCCGCCTGGCTGCCGCCGGACACCATCGACCAGCTCGTGCTCGGCGTCGAGGAGCAGATCACCCACTTTGAGCACCGGCTGACGTTCATGTGCGCGCCGGCGTCCCCGTACGCGGTCGGGGTGCTGGACGCGGCGTCGGCCCGCGTCGACAACGACTCGACGCTGCTGGCCGCGGTCGGTGCGGCGGACACGTCGCTGGTGGTGGTGCCTGCGGTGGCGGATGGTGCGTTGTGGACGACGGACACCGCGGATCTGCCGTTCGATGTGCGGGTGGGCGGCGAGGTCGTGCGCGTCACGAACGTCACGCCGTGGCTGGCGGATACGTTCACGCGGTCCGCGTCGAGCAGCTGGGGGACGGCGGATACGGGGCAGGCGTGGTCGGTGTCGGGTGGCAGCGCTGTCGACTATGCGGTGGCGGCGGGGGTGGGTTCGCACACGCTGACCTCGTTGAACGTGTCCCGCCGTAGCTTCACGGACACGACGATCGTGGACTTCGACTACTACTGCGATGTCGCCGTGTCCGCGACCGCCACCGGCGGCTCGATCTTCGGCGGCCCGACCGGCCGCTACCTCGACTCCGACAACCTCTACATGGCGAGGTTGGAGTTCGACACGTCCAGCGTGGTGACCCTGACGATCCGCAAGCGCATCGACGCAACCGAGGGTGTGCTCGGCACGTACGTCCTGCCGGGCACGTACACGTCGGGCGTCTACTACCGGGTCCGGTTCCGGATTCAGGGCGCCGTGCTTAAGGCGAAGGCGTGGCTGGCGGCGTCTGAGGTGGAGACCCCGGAGTGGCAGATCACCGCGGTGGACGGATCTATCTCCACCACCGCCTATTTCGGGGCGCGGTCGATCTTGTCGAGCGCCAACACGAACGTGAACCCGGTCGTCTCGTACGACAACGTCAATGTCGTCTCCCCGCAGACGTTCACCGTGACCCGCTCCATCAACGGCGTCACCAAGGCGCACAGCGCGGGCGAGGCCCTCTCGCTCGCCACCCCCGTATATCTCGCCCTGTAAGGAGGCACCCATGGCTGAGGCCTATCCGACGTATCTCGGGGGGCAGCGCATCACGGCGGCCTTCCTGCGTTCGGGGCAGGAGCAGGTGGCCCGCAAGACCGCCGACACGTCGCGGGCCGCGACCACGACGACCGTGGCCGACCCGCATTTGCAGTTCGACGTCCTCGCGAACGCGGTGTACCGGTGGCACGGCTGGATCAAGTACGACGGGCCGACCGCCGCCGACCTCAACGTCGATTTCTCCGCGCCGTCCGGGGCGCTGGGCGAGTGGATGGCGATCGGTGCCGGCCACTCGCCGGTGATCGGGTCGTCGTCTGCGCCTGCGCTGATCACGGATACGCAGGATGCGCGCGGCTATCTGATGCGGGTGGAGACGAACGACGTCACGAGCGCGCGTTCGTACGGCTGTCTGGGGACGGGCGGGATCCCGCTGACCTTGCAGTTGAACGGGACGCTGCGGGTCGCCTCGACGGGCGGGACGTTCTCGCTGGACTGGGCGCAGCTCGTGTCGAATGCGACCGCTTGCACGCTCTACACGGATTCGTGGCTGTCGATGCTGCGGGTCGCCTGAGAGGGGTTGGTGTGGCTACCTACGTGATCACAGGGAAGAGCCCGAGTGGGGAGCCGTTGGTGTCGGTGCAGGTCGCTGCGATCAATCAGGAGCAGCACGTGGTGGACGACATCGACGTGGTCGGTGCGGTCCGCGGGTTTCTGCTGGGGCTGCCTGAGGTGGGGTCGGTGGTGGCGCAGCGGTACGAGCAGGTCATCACCGTCATATGAGAGAGAAGGCTGACATGGCCACACCGATGACGGCCGCTCAGGTCGTCGCCCAGCTGAAGAAGTGGGGCCTCCACCATGTGGAGATCCCCGGCTGGGCTACCCACAACCGGGCCGGGCACGGCGCTTGGGGCCCGGTGAACGGGCTCATCTGGCATCACACCGGCGCCGACGTGACCGACGCGAAGGCGTACGCCGCGGGCACCCTGTACAACGGGCTCGCCGATCTGCCCGGCCCGCTCTGCCACTTCAGCATCGGCACCGACGGCGCCGTGTACCTGGTGGGCTGGGGCCGCGCGAACCATGCCGGCGGCGGCGATCCGGCCGTTCTCGCGCATGTGGTGAACGAGGACTACGCCGGGCAGATGCACCCGACGCGCGGCAACTTGAACGGCGTCGACGGCAACAGCCACTTCTACGGGGTGGAGATCCAGTACTCCGGCTCGCACGAGATGACCGCTGCTCAGTACGTTGCGGCACGGCGGCTGTCAGCGGCGGTCCTCGACTTCCACGGCTGGTCGGAGAAGTCCGTCATTGGGCATGGCGAGTGGTCGTCGGACAAGTGGGACCCCGGCTATGCGGCCGGGAAGATCATGGCGATGCCTGTGGTGCGGGCGGATGTGAAGGCGACACGCGCGGCTGGGCCGACGGCCAGTGTCCCGACGCCGCCGAGCACGAGCAAGGAGACCGGTATGAAGCTGTCCGACGCGGTGACGGTCGGTCCGTGGGTGAAGGCTCAGTGGCCGGACGACGTGGGGTTGCAGGACGGGGCGGTGTCGGTGAACACGGCGCTCGGCTCGACGTACGGGCATGCGCGGGCTGCGCATGAAGGTGTAGATGCGCTGCGCGCGGAGGTCGTGGATCTGCGGGCCGCGCTGGCGAAGCTGACTCAGCTGCTCACGAAGGGAGCTTGACCCGTGAAGGTGTCGAAGATGTGGAAGGCGATCACCGCCGCGGTCGTTGCGGGCGGCGGGTCCCTGGTGACTGCGCTCGATGACGGCACGATCACCACGCAGGAGGGTCTCACTGCGGTGGTGGCTGTGCTCGGGGCGCTCGGTCTGACGTGGGCGGTGCCGAACCGGCAGACGGCCCGGCACGCTGCTCCGCCCATCGAGTAGGAGGTCCGTTGGACGCCACCACCCTCGGCGCGATGCTCGCCTGCGTGGGCGTCGTGTCCGGTTCGGTGGTGACGTTCGTCGGCAAGCGCGGCGAGGGCCGGAACGCGTTGACGGACCAGCTGCAAGAGGAGCTGACGTCGGAGCGCGCCGAGCGTAAGGCCACGCAGGTGGAGGTCGATGTCCTGCACCAGCGCAGGCGCGATGACTTGATCAGGATCACTTTGCTGGAGATAGAGATCATTCGACTCGGAGGAACCCTGCCCCCATGACCCGTACTGAGCGCGCGATCGTGCTGCACTGGCGCGGTCTGGCCACCTTGTGCGCGATCGTCGCTCTGTTCGGGATTGCGTGGGCGACGTGGCATCGTCTTGATGCTGATCGGGCGGCGTCTGATCGCCGGTATGCGGCGGCGACGGCGGAGGCGGACCTGCGGGGGACGGCGGTGTCGACGTTGGCGGGGGATGTGCGGGCGCTGCGTCAGCAGATCAAGTCGCGGGGTGGGACTCCGGTTGCTCCGGATCCGACGAAGGCCGTGAACAACTTGCCGGACCGGGCTGAGGTGCCGGTGCCGATCCCAGGGCCGGCCGGACCCTCGGGATCATCGGGCCCGTCCGGGGCGCCGGGCCAGGCTGGCGCGAGCGGCCAGCCCGGACCGAGCGGCGCGCCCGGCGCGGTCGGCGCGACAGGGCCTGCTGGGGTGCAGGGAGCGACGGGCCCGCGGGGCGAGCCTGGCGCGGTCGGCCCGCAGGGCGAGCAGGGCCCGAAGGGCGACACCGGCGAGCAGGGCCCGGCTGGGGAGTCGTGTCCGGACGGGTACGGCTGGCAGGCCCCGTCGTATGACCCGGATGCGCTGGTCTGCCGCAAGGACGGGGCGCCGGATCCGGGGGACAGCGAGACGCCGCAGCCGCAGGCGGCGGGGCTGGACCCGCAACGCCGTCTGTACGTGTAGAGGGGAGGTGAGGCCGATGCTGGACGTGCTCGTGCAGATCGTCGTGTCCCTGTCGCTCTGTCTCTGAACGGCGCCATGCTGCGGCCCCGCACTTCGGTGCGGGGCCTCGGTACGTCTACGCGGCTTCGACGATCTCGGCGCGTACGGCGGCCGCCCACTCCACCACCAGGTGCTCGTACTCGGCGCGCTCCGCTGGCGTCGTCGGCCGCCCGCCAACGCGCTGCCACAGCGAGCGGATCGCATCGTTGATCTCGCCAGCAGACCGTACGGAACCAGGAGCACGGTCGGGTGTGGGGGGCATGCGTCAAGTCTACGGACCCCGTAGGACGAGCCATACCCCTCCGCATACGCCACCCGCCAGCAGTACCGTGGACGCACAAACACCTTCTGGCGGGGGTACACATGAACGTTTCCATCGGCGACCGCATCCGCAGCCTGCGCGAGTTCCGCGACCTCACACAGGAAGAACTCGCAGCCCGGGCCGGAGTCCACGTCGACACCATCCGCAAGCTCGAGCAGGGCCAACGCCAGTCAGCGCGCATCAACACCCTCCGCGCCCTCGCACGCGCCCTCGATGTCCAGCTCGAGCGCCTGGTAGGACAGCCCACCGTGACGCAGCAACTCGCAGACGACGGCGGCCTGATCGCGCTCCGCGACGCCATCCAGGACATCGGCGCCCTCCCCGGCGTCCCCACCGGTGACGACCTCGAGGACCCGCCCGACGAGCAGGCGTGGACCGACAGCGTCCGCGAAGCCACCACCACGTACTGGCACGGCGACTACTCGCGGCTCTCCGGCAGCCTGCCGCTCCTGCTGCGTGACGGCCGCGCGGTCGCACGGCAGACCCCGACCGAGCGCGTGTGGCGGCAACTCGCCCTCGCCTACCAGCTTGCCGCCTGCCTCAGCACGCAGTCCGGGCACCCGGACTGGGCGTTCGCCGCTGTCGAGAAGCAGCTCGCCGCGGCCGCCCGGGCCTCGGATCCGCTGATGGAGGGCATGGGCGTGTCCACCCTGTCGTGGGTGCTACTCAGGCAGGGCCGGTGGGAGCAGGCGCAAGACGTGGCCGTGCGGAAGGCGGACTCGCTCGAGCCCAGCTTCCGTCGGTCGACGCCGGCGCAGCTCGCCGTGTACGGCAACCTGCTGGTCGCTGCGGCGACGCCGGCCGCCCGCCGGGACGAGCGTGACGAGGCCATACAGCTTTTGACCGCGGCGGAGGCGGCGGCGGTCCGCTCGGGCCCGGTGCGGTCGTACGGGACGGCGTTCAGCGTGGTCGACGTGCGTACCCAGAAGGTGAACATCGCCCTCGCGGGGAGCGACAACCGGCCCGATGAGGCGCTGAGGTTCTCGAGCGACGTGGTCCTCGGGGACATCACCAGGCCGGTGCACTCGGCTGCGTATCGAGTGGATGTGGCGCAGGCGCAGTACCAGACGGGCGACAGTGACGGCGCGCTGGCGACGCTCCTCGAGGTCGAGCACGATCAGCCGGAGTGGATCCGTTTTCAGACGCTGGCGGCGGCGACGGTGCGGGAGATGCTGGAGACGGAGCGCCGTCGCAGTACTCCGTTGCGGTCTCTGGCTGCGCGGCTGGGTGTGGATCCGACGCTGTAGGACGGGTAGGACAACGCGTCCTACGTGGGGGAGAATTGACGGTGCGACTGGTGGCTTACGTCACTGGGCTGTGACGGTCTACGCACCTAGCGTGATCGTCATGAGCGGCGTCGGCCCGTACCCCCGCCAGGAGTTGGGCCGGCGCCGCACCACCCACAGCCCGGGAGCGAGACGTGAGCGCGCAGTCGGACACAGACGCCAGCACCCGCAGCGAGGCGCTCGCCATACTCACGCTGCCCGCCATCGACAGGCTGACCGAACGGCAGGTCCGCGGCATCACCTGCATCTGGGACGTGCGGCATCCCCTCCATGCGGCTATCGCTGTCGACCTCGGGGTGCGGGAGGCGTCCCGTGCGGGCGCGCCGGTCACCTGGTATCCGCGGGCGTGCCGTTCGTGCGTGCATCTCGCCGCGTACGCCACGCTCCAGACGCATGCCGTCAACCGCGAAGAGTGTCCTGGGGATGTCGAGGCGTGCGAGACGTGCCGCGCGCTGCTGCGGTTGCTGCGGGAGACCCGATGATGTGCGTGCGCTGCGACCAGCCCATCGCCAAGGGGCAGGTCATGGTCGTGGATGTGGAGCGTCCGACGGGGGCGGGGCTGACGGTCTACGTCCACCGGATCCTGTGCAAGCCGCTGTTGGTTCAGACGTCCCCCGAGCCGAGGCCGAGGCGGATCCGGGGGAGGTGAGCGGCCGCCCCCTCCCCTGGGGGGTGGCTTCCGCCGCCAGCGCCCGCCCCAGGCGCCGGCGGCGGGCCTTGGCCAGAGGGCGACGGCGGGTGAGATGTTCACACTTCACACAAAGTTTCCGTGGATATATGCAGGCCGCACCCTTCCTGTTACCCACGGTTCCCGTGTTGACTGCCATTCAGTAAGCGCTCACCGAAGGAGGTCGGCCGGATGCACCCCGAGGACGTGGGCGATCCGCAGGAGTGTGGAGATGCGGGCGTCGCGGTCGCCGTGCTCGATGTCCTGGAAGGCGTTGCGGCTGACGCGGGCGGCGAGGAACACGCTTTCCTGGGTGCGGTTCTGGCGGATCCGTTCGACGCGGATGCGGTCGCCGATGGCGCGTCGGCGTTCTTGCAGCCAGGCGTCGTCATCGGGGAGGTGGGGCACCCATCGACACTCGATGCCAGTTGATCTTTAGTCAGCCCTGTAAACCGGGCATTCTTTGATCTTGCTCAGACTCGGCGTGCGCCCAGACCCCGCTCACGTCGTCACGGCCGAGGGACTCAGTGCGACCCTCTGCCGCCCCTCGCCCCGGCTGCGCCCCAGCCGGGGCGGGGGGTTATAGGAACCCCCGGCATCTCCCTCGCCGGGGGTTCGTCGCGTTCCGGAATCCTTCCGCTCAGGCTGCGGGATTCCGGGATCCTTCCGCCCAACACCGGAAGACGTTGCAACGCAACGAAACGCATTGAACGCACCTGTCGTGCAGGTCAGCGACCACCCAAGGCCACGACCTCGCCACCCGTCACCCCGCAAGAACATTCAATACTGACTACACAGATCATGTTCTGACCTGCACTCAACGCCCCTCTGACCTGCCCGGATTCCGGGATCCTTCCGCCCCGCCAGAAAGATTCCCCGCCGCAGCCCACGCCGCATCGAGCACCGACCGCGTCTTCTCCTCCGCCTCAGCGAACAGATGGGCGTAGATCCGCAGCGTCGTCAGGATGTCCTTGTGCCCGAGCCGCTTCTGCACGACCTTCGGGTTCTCGCCGCCCGAGATGAGCACCGACGCGTAGTGGTGACGCAACTCGTGCCAGTGCCGCGCGGCCACACCGGCCTTCCGGCAGACGCCCTTGAGCGCCGCGTCCATCGTCGACTCGGACACCGACCGCCCGTCCGGCATCGTGAAGACCAGCCCGGCCCACTCGCCGCCCGCCGGAGGCGGATACTTCGCCAGATGCGCGGCCAGGAGATCGACGGCCCGCTGCGTCAACGGCAGCGTGCGACGGCCGGCGCCGGTCTTCAGCTTGTCGAGGTACTTCCCCCGGCCGGGCTCGTACACAAGCTGCTCGTGGACATGCAGCATCTTGCGCAGAAAATCCACCTGTCCCACCCTGAGCCCGCGCAGCTCACCCGACCGCAGGCCCGTCAGCGCGGTCAGCTCGATCATCGCCGCCCACCGCTCGTGGTACGCGTGCGCGATGAGCTCGGTCACCTCGGCGATGTCCGGCGGGTGGACGGTGGACTGTGTCTGTGCGGGCGCACGGATCCCGGCGAACGGCGAGATGGGGATGACCCGGTCGACGACAGCCAGCTTGAACACCGACCGCACGTACCGGGCCACGAGGTTGGGGGTGCCGCCACCGAGCCCGTACTTGCTCGACAGCAGCTTCTGCCAGGCGCCGGCCTCGCTCGGCTTGATCGACCGCATCTGCCGTGTGCCCCACTCGGGGATGAGGTAGCGGTTCAGGTAGCCGCGGTACTCGCGCTCGGTCCGGCCGATGACGCCCTGTGCGGGTAGCCACGTCTTCAGGGCGAACGCTTCGACGGTGACCTTTCCGGCTTCGGGGTCCAGCCAGGATCCGTCGAGCTTGGAGCCTTCCTGCTTCGTGATCTCCTTCTCGGCCTCGGCCTGCGTCCGCCACAGCGACGTGCGTTCCTTGCCGTCGGGGCCGTCGTACCGGGCCTGCCACCGCTTGCCCTGCCCGTGGACCGACGAGGCGACCTTGCCCTTGTGCTCCCCGCACTCGGGGTCGCCAGCGTTCGGCCTGGTCTTGTGCCAGCGGTCAGCTACGTAGCCCATTGAGCACCTCGTTGATCGTGTCAGCGTCGAACCCGGCGGCCGCGAGGGCGCTGGCTGCTTCCTCGCGGACCACGGGGTCGTACTTGGCGAGCGCGTTGACGACGGCGATAGGGCTGCCGCTCATGTCGGCGATGACCACAGCGACTTTCGACGTTTTCAGGTCACTCACCACGATCACGGCTCTGCAACGAGTAGACACAGGCTGTACCCCTCCCCCCACCGGACGTGACCGCCCCAGGGAGACACGAGACTAGAGCAGATACGCCTCGTTGCTAACCGTTTCTGTTCAATCCGTTTAGTTGTGCACCATCCGTCTCGGACAGGAACCCGTGACGACGCAGATCGTCCATCGCGATCTCCACGGCTTTACGGATCTCGACGGCCGTCGCGTTGTTCGTCGCACGCACCATCGCGTTGGTGAGGATCGACTGCACCTGCTCGTCCTCGATGTCGGCCCGTACGTCCTGCCAGCCGCCCGGTGGTTCCCCGCCGGCGAGTACCGAGTCGACGGCGCCAGCGGGCCAGCCGAGCGCCTGGGCGACGGCCGCGAGGGTGTAGGGCATGCGCGCCTTGGGCACCTTGCCCGCTTCAGCGTCTTGGACGCTCTTGGTCGAGACGCCCGCCTTCTTCGCGAGTTCGTCCTGAGTCAGCCCTTGCCGCTCCCTGCTTTCTCGTAGGGCCCTGCCGAGGCGGGCCCATGTATCTGGGTCTCTGTTGATGCTGCTCACGAAGCGCCCCTTCGTGGGTCCAAGCCAGTCAACGACCGGCAACAACAGGCAACAGAGTAGAGGCGTCAACCCCCCAACAACACTCGGGAACGCGCCATCTCCGCATGTCAGACGCTCGCCACGGATTAACACTGCTCGTTGCGTTGCATCAACTCGCTTCGTTGCGTATCGTTACCGCCATGCAAGTCGATGGACCAAGAATCCGCCGACGGCGCGAACGCAGCGGTCTAGGCCTGCGCGCATTCGCGGGAACCGTCGGCATCTCACCCAGCCACCTCTCGCGGATCGAACGCGGGCTGCGCGCCCCGCAGCCCGAGATCCTCGCCGCGATTGCTGAGGGGCTGGCCTGCCCGATCGAGCAGCTCGAAGGAGCACACAGCGATGAGCGAGACGAGCACAGCCTCGCCGTACATGACCACGAAGGAATTCGCGGCCCACGTCCGTAAGACGCCGGCGACGGTGCGCGGATGGCGCCACCGCGGCATTGGCCCGAGGGGGACGCGGTTCGGCAAGGACGTCCTCTACCGCCGTGACGTCGTCGAGGCGTGGCTGAAGGCCCGTGAGAACGCCGACGTGATCGGTCAGCGCGCGACCGCCTGACCAACGAAAGCGGGGCCGCCCCGGACGTGCATCCGGAACAGCCCCTCGCAACCCACTGAAGCAGAAAGCAAGGAGTGGATCGCGTTGAACGAATCATCTCAGACCCCGGACTCGACGATGAGAGTCCTCCCTCTCCAGCAGGCCCCGCTCCCGGACGCGGCGATGCAGCGCGTCCTCGCGCAGCAGGCGAACGCCCGGACCGTGGACTACCTGATCGACAGCACGAACCTGCCGCACCCGGTGGTCATCCCGCGGGCGGAGTCGGTGCACGTGGTGGTCGCGGATGTCGACGACTTGGGTGAGTGGCTGGTCGCGTTGGGCGGTGAGATCCATGTGAGTCCCGCGTTCGAGGGCGTCGAAGTGTGGATGCTGCATGCCCGGACGGAGGCGCGTGAGGACGGGTCGTCGACGCAGGTGTTGGTGTCGGTGCCGGTGCCGTCGGGTGAGCTGGTCATGGACTGGATTCGTGCGGCGGTGACCCGGTGAGCGCCCCGGTGTCGCGTGACCCGCTGGTGGTGAACACGCAGGACGGTGCGTGCTGGACGCGGCGTGCGGTGACGCGCGATGGGCGTGGCTTGTACGCGCTGGCCGAGGTGGCTGCGGACGTTCCGGTGTTGGTGCTGGCGAGGCTGTCGGAGTTGGCGGAGCACGGACTGGCGTCGATGGCGGATGCGCTGCCGATGCCGGTCGGGCCGGGTCTGGTTGCCGAGGATGTGCGGCCGCAGGTGCAGAAGCTGCGGAGCCTGCTTGCTGGTCAGCGGGCGGCGGTTGAGGACCCGCATGACGGGCCGCTCGCGCACAGCTACCGCATTCCCCAGGACCTGCCCGAGATGGGCGGCGCGTGATGGCGCACACCCACAGCCTGGCCGAATGGCTGGCGTTCCTGTCTCTCGGCTTCGGCGTTCACGGCGGTTTCTCGGTGCCGTACTTCCTGTTCGTCGAGGCCTCGCTGGCGGATTTCAACCCGCGTCCGGCGCTGGCCCGCGTGGCGGAGTCCGGTCGTGTGGACCCGCTGCTCGTGGCTGTGGTGAATGCCCGGCTGTCGCTGCGTGATGCCGCTGTGTCGGTGGCCGCGCTCCTCCTGATCCTCACCGCTCCGAAGGGCCGCACCTCATGACCACTCCCGTTGACGGCCCGTTCCCCATCAAGGTGACGGCCACCCCGTCCGGCGCCGAACTCGACCTGTCCAGCTTCCTGTTCAAGGCCGTGTTCACCGAGCTGATCACGAAGGCCGACGACGACCCCGAGGGACTCGTCGACGAGCTGAAGGACATGGCGGACCTGCTCCGCTCGGCCGTCCACCAGGGCCGCGACTCGCACGCTCGGCACGAGTTCGACGAGCGGATGAACGGGATGCTCGCCGAGTTCGCGAACGGCGGTGTGCTCCCCGTGTACGGGGAGCAGGTCGGGCGTCTGCGTGACCGGCTCGCTGAGATCGCGGCCCCGCGCCCGGTGCCCTCGCAGCAGGACCGGAGGGCGTCGTGAAGGACTTCCAGACCCCTGCGCCGCGTATCGAGCGCGCCGATGTGCCCGTGTCTCGGCTGGCTGCGGACATGAAGGCGATCGTGGCCCGGCAGCGCGCCTGTCAGATCCTCGATGAGGCTGCTGCCCGTACGACGTCTCTGTCGGGCCGGGCCGCGTACCTGCTGGATGGCTGGCTGGTTCGGCACCCCGAGGTGCCGGTGTCGACGGACGCGGACTATCCGGGCTGGACGCCGGGCGGTGCCGCATGAGTGCCGCCCGTGCCCGTATCCACGCCATGTTCCAGCTCGACGAGGCCGCAGAGACGGAACTCGACGCCCGGCTCGACGCCTACCGCGCTGAGGTGCTCGCCGAGCAGCCCACCGTGTGCCAGACGTGCGGGGATCGGATCGTCCGCTTCGCGTGCACCGAGACCGGTGGCGGGTGGATGCACGACACCCCCAGCGATGACCCGGCGGACGGTGCTGACCACGAGGCCGTCCCAGCCGCCGGAGAGAAGGCCACCCCCACGGGGGCGACGGCCACTCCCGAACTCACCGACCGACAGGCCTGGCTCCTCGCCCGCATCCGGCTCGTCGGCGGCCGCTGGAAGACCGGCCGTGTCACCACCCACTACCGCGCGCACGGCTTCGGCGCGGTCCGCACTGACGAAGCCCGCGCCGACCTCCACGCACTCGGAGCAGCAGGGCACCTGATCAGGCACGACACGCCCGGAGTGCGCTGGTGCAGCCTCAACACCGCAGAGGACGTGCGCCCGTGAGTACCACCGCCAGAAAGCACGGGAACGCCATCCCGCCGATGGAGGACCACGAGCGGGTCCTCGGCCAGATCCACCGCGGCGAACTGTGGTGCGGCCCTGCTGCCGCCCGCGCGATCGCCGCTCGCCACGAAGCCGCCTACGGCACCGCCTTCACCACCCGCCCGACCACCGACGACACCGCATGGGCCGACGCCCTCACCGCACTCACCACGGGGGACCCCGCATGACCAACACGACCGTGGCCGGGGCGAGCGTCGCCCCGGCCGCCGGCCCCGACCGGATCCCCAAGCCCTCGCAGGGCTGGTACCGCGTCCCGGGCACCGATATCAAGCTCCGCCGCGTCACCACCATCCTGTCGCAGGGATTCCCCAAGCCGCAGCTCGTGTTCTGGGCCGCGAACCTCACCGCCGCCGACGCCTTCGCCACGCTGCCCCGCCTCGTCCACGCCTCCCTCCGTCCCGAGGACAAGGAGGCCGCGTACGACTGGCTGCGTAAGGGCCACATCCGAAAGAAGGACGAACGCGCAGAGATCGGCGGCGCCGTCCACGACGTCATCGAAGCCAAGGTCCTCGGCCAGCCAATCCCCGAGAGCCTGTTCACCGACGAAGAGATCGCCCCGTTCGTCGACCACTTCCTCCGCTTCGTCGAGGAATGGGAGATCGAGTTCGAGGCATCGGAGATGACCGTCGGCAACTTCACTGACGGATGGGCCGGGAAGCTCGACTACCTCTTCCGGTCCCGCCTCATCGCCCACCTGCTGAAGGTGCCGCCGCGGACGCTGTTCGTCGGCGACACGAAGACCGGCGGCGAGCTCGACGAGAAGGGCGTCTACCCGGAGGCCGGCGCGCAGATGTCCGCCTACCGCAGGGCTGAGGTCTGCTGGCTGCGCGACGGCACGCAGATTCCGATGCCCAAGTGTCATGACGTGGGAATCGTCCTGCACCTGCGGCCGGAGGGCTACCGGCCCATGCCGCTGAAGTGCGGCGACGACGTGTACGCCGCGTTCCTTCACGTCCAGCAGGTCGCCGAGTTCCAGCGCGTCCTCGCGAAGTCCGTTGTGGGTGAGGCCCTCACCCTTCCTGCCACCAGCGAAGAGAGGGCCGCCTGATGCCCATCCTCACCCTCCAGCAGCGGCTCCGGGAACTCGGCCGGATCCGCATCGGCCAGAAGGTCGCCACCGCCAAGGGCGGCACCCGGCCCGCGAAGCTCAACCAGTTCCGCCTCACCTCTCCCTCGAAGGAACTCCTCGACCGGGTCGCCGCGAAGTACGGCGGGACTGTCGCCCCGTGGACTCCCGAGGGCGGGGCCGGCCAGTTCGAGGTCATCACCGAGTCGACGCGCATGCCGATCCACGTGCCGCCGCAGCCCGTCTCCCAGTACTACGAGCTGTGGTCCGGCGGCGGGTGCCAACGCCGCTGCGACGGCGTCACCGAGCTGCTGAAGGACCGGCCATGCATCTGCGGCCCGGACCCCGAGCAGCGGTCGTGCAAGCCGACCACCCGGTTGAACGTCGTCCTCTCCGAGATCGAGGGCGTGGGGGTGTGGCGGCTGGAGTCGCACGGCTACTACGCGGCCCTCGAACTGCCGGGTGTGGCTGAGCTGCTGGCGCAGACCGGCGGCTACATCGAGGCGTTCCTCGGCCTGGAGCAGCGCACGGCGAAGCGGGACGGGCAGACCCGGCACTGGATGGTTCCGACGATCGACGTAGCGGTGACGCCAGCGGCGCTGATGGCGGGGAATGCGTCGGTGGCGGCGGTCGCGGGTGGTCCACAGCGGGCTGCGATCGAGGCGCCGCGGCCGGACTATCTGCGGCTCGCGGCGGTGGCTGAGACGCCCGATGCGGTGCGGGAGTTGTACGAGCAGGCCGTGGCTGCGGGTCACATGAACAAGGCGATCGCGGACGCGTTGACCGCGCGTGCCGCCGCGTTGGGTGCGCCCCGGAAGGCCCCGGTCAAGCAGACCGAGGACGGACCGCACCCGGACGACGTCCAGCGGCAGGTCAATCCGGCGGACTACGGCGACGCCCCCACGGTGCCAGCGCCGGACGACGACGGCGTGTACGAGGGCGAGGTCGTCGACGACGATCCGGCCGAAGTGCAAGAGCTCTGGTTCCAGGTCGTCGCTGCGGCCGGTGCGCGCGGTCTGGACATGGAGCAGGTGGAGGCCGGGTTCGCCCGGCTCAACGGCGGGACGCATCCGTCGTCGGGGACGGTCGCGCAGATGACCGCCTACCTCGCCGCGGTGAAGGCGGGCGAGGTCCGATGAGCGCATGGTTCGAGGGCCGCCTGTGCGGCTTCGATCTTGAGACGACCGGCGTCGACGTCGAGAACGACCGCATCGTCACCGCGTGCGCCGTCCAGTGCGGCGGCAAGCACCCCACCCAGTCCGCCACGTGGATGGCCGACCCCGGCATCGAGATCCCCGAGGGCGCGGCGAAGGTCCACGGCATCACCACCGAGCGGGCCCGCGCCGAGGGCCGTCCGGCCGCGGAGGTCGTCGAGCAGGTCGTCGCAGCCCCGTCGCAGGTCGTCCTCTCCGGGATCCCGATCGTGGCGATGAACGCCAGCTTCGACCTGACCACGCTCGACCGCGAAGCTCGACGGCACCAGGTGACGCCCCTCGCTGACCTCGTCGGCGACCAGCTGCGCGTGATCGACCCCCGTGTCCTCGACAAGCAGGTCAGCCGCCGCAAGGGCAAGCGCACCCTGTCGGACCTGTGCCAGCACTACGAGGTCCGGCTTGACGGCGCACACTCCTCGGACGCCGACGCAGTCGCCGCATGCCGCGTGGCCTGGCGTCTCGGCTCGACGGTGCCGCAGCTCGGCGCGATGAGCATCGCCGACCTGCATCAGGCGCAGATCAAGTGGGCTGAGTCCCAAGGCCGTTCGTTGGCCGCGTACTTCCGGCGGACGCCCGGCAAGGAGTCTTGGGCCGACGGCGTGCGCACTGAGTGGCCGCTCATCCCGCACCAGCGCGGGGAGGCCGGCTGATGCCAGTTTCCCGCCGCCGGTATGACGACCTCCGCGCCCGCTACGAGGCGCAGGTCGAAGCAACCGCCGACGCCGAGCAGTCGCGTGAGGAGTCCGTTGCCGCGGCCGCCCGGGTGGCGCGCCGCTACAACGCGCTCGCCCACGTCGTCGCCATGTACGTCGTCACCGCGGAGGAGAACGGCGTCGACCTCTCCCCGGCCTCCCTGCGCGCCGCGATCGAGCGGGCCCGCATCGACCTCACCGCCGAGTACGCCCGCGCGGGCAGAGACGGAGTCACCTCATGACCAGTCCGATTCGTGTTCTGCGGCAGATCGTCAACGGCGGCGGCCGGCACAGGCCGCGCCGCCCGCTGCTCCTGCCGGACGTACCGCTCGCCCCGCCTGCTGACCCGGCGCGGCGCGCGGCGGTGCTCGATGAGGACACGTTGGAGACGCTCCTCAACGGCGGCGACGTGGTGGCCAACGAAACGGCTCCGTGCCCGTCGTGCGAGCGGACGACGTACCAGGCGAAGCACCGGGATGGGTCGCGCCGCTGCTGGACGTGCCGCGTGACGACGCTGGCAGGTGCGTGATGAACACCGCGATCAACGTCTTCATCGCGGTCGAGGCCGCGGGCTGCGCGTTCGTCCTGCTGCGGCTGCGCCGCACCCGCCGCCCCGCCCGGGGGCAGTGCGCCGGCGCGAAGGTCTGGGACACGACGGCTGAGGCGTGGGTGCCGCTGGCGCCCGGCGCGGTCCCGGGGCCGGGCCAGATGACGGAACGCGAGATCGACGAGGCCGATGCGCTGGAGCTGCTGTATCTGGCGCCCGCGTATGACGCCGAGCTGGCGGCCGGGTGCGACCGGCTGCTCCAGGCGATCCGCGACGAGCACCCGAAGGGGGAGCTGTGACCACTCTGTTCGACCTCACCCCGGCCACCCCGGCCGCCCCCGCGGCGGCCGGGCCCCGGCCCCTGGTAGTCGGCGCCGATCTGTCCCTGCGATCCACAGGCCTCGGCTCGGCCGACTGGACCGACTACGTCCGCCCCAAGAAACTGACCGGCCACCCCCGCCTCGCCTTCCTCGTCCAAGAGATCGGCTCGTTCCTCAAAACCGCCGACCTCGTCGTCCTCGAAGGCCCCTCCTTCGGACACGCCGGGCAGGGCGGACACGAGGAACTGGCGTGGCTCCGCGGGGCGGTGCAGCACTGGCTGTGGCGCCGCGAGATCCCGTACGCCATCGTCCCGCCGTCCACGCTGAAGCTGTACTTCGCCGGGCACGGCCACGCCTCGAAGGCCCTGATGCAGAAGGCTGCGGAGCAGGTCTTCGGCCGGACCTTCGAGGGCCCGGCCGCCGGGGATGAGTGCGACGGGTTCGCGCTCGCCGCCGCGGGCTACGAGTGGCTCGACATGCCGCTGGCTGTGGTGCCGGAGCGGCAGCGGGAGGCGCTGGCTGGCTGCCAGTGGCCGGAGCGCGAGGCGGTGACCCGCTGATGCCCCGACACCCCAACGCCACCCGCGAACAGATCGAAGCCGCCCTCCGCGCAGGCAAGCCCACCCTCACCATCGCCACCGAACTCCGCGTCGACCGCGGACGCGTCCGCCGCATCCGCAACGACCTGAACCTCCCCGCGTTCGTTCCCGCCGAACAGACCCGCACCCCTCAACAGAAGTGGGCCACATACGCCCGCACCCTCAACGACGGCCACATGGAATGGACCGGCGAACGCGTCGGCACCGCCGGCACCCCGGTCATGCGCTACAAGGACCAGTGCCTCAGCCCCACCGCGCTCGCCTTCGAACTGCGGCACGGACGCCCCCCGCAGGGCTACACGATCGCCGACTGCGGGCTCAAGCACTGCATCGCACCCGACCACGTCAACGACGAACCCGGACGCCTCCAAGCCCGCCGCGCACTCCACAACGGCGGTCCGCGGAAGCCCTGCTCGTACGGCCACGACCAGAACGAGCACGGCAAGTTCGACCCCACCGGCCGGGCGTACTGCGGCCTGTGCAAGGCCCTCCACAAACAGGAGCGCCGCGATCCGCTGGCTCCCCGGCGGGAGCGCACCCGCCCGCGGCCCACCTCGTTGGAGGACGTCTTCCACGCCCACATCGAGGAGGTCGGCGCCGGACATGTCCGATGGGCCGGACCGGTCATGCACCGTACGCCGGCCGTGAAGTTCGACGGCCGGACGGAGTCTGCGTTCCGGGTCGCGTTCCGCCTGTGTCGCGGGCGTGACCCGGAGGGGCTGGCGATGCCCACTTGCGGTGTGCCGTTGTGCGTGGCGGGCGGGCATCTGGAGGACCGGCCGATGCGGCAGTTGTCGAAGCTGCTGTTCGAGTCGATCTTCGGGGAGGCGTCGTGAGCGCCTACACCGGGCAGGTACCCGACACCGAACCCGCAGGTCAGTGGACCAAGCAAGGCCCCTGCCGCGACGACCCCGACCGCATGTACCCCGGCACCCTCGCAGCCGAGATCGAACGCGCAAAGACCGTCTGCCGCGGCTGCCCCGTCATGGAGCAGTGCCTGCAATGGGCGCTGGAGACCCGCGAGCCGTACGGCGTGTGGGGTGGCACGTCGGAGGCGGACCGGCGCGCCTACTTCCGGCGGCGCGGCTACCACCTGAAGAACCTCGACAGCGACTTCGAGGAGGGCGCTGGCCCGGACCGCACTCTTCAGTCCCTGTGGGCTGAACGCACGCTCGCTGGCGGCGGGCACATGGCCTGGACGGGGTCGGTCCCGGTGAGTTTCCAGGGCCGCGTGTATACGCCGGCCCGGATCGGGTTCGAGCTGGATCGTGGCCGGGTTCCGGTGGGGATGGTGCGGCCGACGTGCGGGGTGGGTGGGTGTGTGTTGCCTGCGCATTTGATGGATCAGGTGGAGCGGTCGCGGCGCGACGCGGCGAAGGCTCTCGCGTCGTGAGCGGCCAGCCTGCGGGTCCGGACCCGCCGCCGCTCCTCGACTGGCGTGACCCGTCGCACTGGTCGTGGACCGCGAAGCCCTGCCGGTACTGCGACAGGCCGACCAACTTGCGCGACTCGAAGCGGTCCCCGGCGCACAAGACGTGCGCGGAGGCTGCGCTGGCCCGGCAGGCCGCTGAAGCCGCCGAGTCGTACGACGCCGAACACCTCGGCTGACCACCGCCCAACCACAGCGCCCCGCCGGGCGGACACCGGCGGGGCACCCACCAAGGAGACCACGATGCCCCAGCCCGACAACACCACGACCTACCTGATCACCCCCACAGTCCTCAACCTGTTCGTCCGCGCCTTGGTCAACGAAGTCGACTACGACATCCACAAGGGCTACGAGTGCGGCGAGGAAGACGGCGAGGACCACTACCCCGAGCTCGTCATCGAGGCCGCGGAGATCCTCGGCACGATCACCGCAGGGCAGGGCGCCCCGGAGATCCCCGTCGAGGCTGCCGCGCACGTCCTGTTCCAGGAGCGGCTTGGTGGCTGGCCGCCGAGCACGTTCGCCACGAAGTTGCTGAACGCCTGGACGTCGGCTGACACGGGGAACGCCTCGCGTCTCGCTGTCGCCTTCCCCGAGTACGCCGCCGCCATCGCTCTCGTGAGGAGCGGGCAGCAGGGCGTGCAGCAGTTGCGCGCCATCGCAGGCGACTCCTGACCACCTGGCCGGCGGCCGGACCCCCGGCGCATGCCCCGCGCCGCGGCCGCCACCCGGGCCCGCCCGACCACCCCCCGGCGGGCGGGCCCGGACCCCCATCACGAGAGGAAGACACCCATGACGAAGCCGCGGAAAAAGCAGTCCTCGCCCCTCAGGGGCGCTGAACGAGCAGAGATCGCACGGGAGTTGGCGGAGCTGTACGCCCTCGGCTCCACGATGCGCAGCCTCGCTGTGCGGACTGGCCGTGCGTACGGGACGGTGCGGACGCTGCTGCTGGAGGCGGGGGTCACGCTGCGGGCGCGCGGCGGCCGCATCCGGAAGGCAGGCGCCTGATGGCCCGCTCGATCGGCATGGCCGCCGACGCCACCGTGTTCCGCGCCGTCATCACCAAGCAGCTCCGCAACGGCGAGACCGTCACCAACTACGAGGGCCCGTACGGGGCGATCGGCGCGGCCCGCGCCCGCGTCAGCTTCTGGACGAACTACCTCGCCGTCCGCGACGAGGACACCCAGGAGCCGACCGGCGAGAGCCGCGCGTCCGGCTACGTCGAACGCGGCACCGTCACCTGGGAGCGAGCCGGATGAGGTACTTCCACGGCGGCATCCCTGACCTGAAGCCCGGCGACCTCATCACCCCGCACGCGCCGAACGTCGTCGACGGCTGCACCATCTGCGCGGCCAAGGCCGCCGGGCAACAGCCCGTCATCGAAGGCCTCGGCGTCGTCGACCCGCTCACCGAACGGGCCGACCGCGTGTACGTCACCAGCGACCGCGAGTACGCCCGCTTCTACGCCTCGAAGTACCCGCGCGGAGACCTCTACGTCGTCGAGCCCGTCGGCGCCCTGGAGCCGTCCACCGAGGACCGGTTCGAGTCGTGGACCGCGCCGGCCGTGCGCGTGCTGACGGTCTACGACCGGTACGTCCAGCTCACCGTCAAGCAGCGGCGCGCGCTGCTGCGGCGGTGGACGGCCGCCGACATGGCGGCGGCCCTGGCCGTGCCAGCGATCTAGGCCAAACGGTTCCGCAACATCACGAAGCCCCGCACCAACACGGTGCGGGGCCCGGGGCAGAGAGGAGGAGTAGGTGTCAGGACTTCGGGCCGGGCGCGATCCGGGCCACCCACTCACGGGTGAAGCCCGTCAGCTTCGCCATGTGCGACGGCCCCTTGCGGCGCTCGTTCCGGCCCTCGACGAGCAGCGCGCGCACCTCTTCGTCCGCGCGGTCGAAGGCGTCTTTGGCCCGCGCGCGCTTCTTCGCGGCTGCCGAGAGCCGCTGGTCGAACTCGTCCATGTCGCTCATGTTGCCATGCGCGGTCACAGTTCCGCTACGCGATCGCGGTATACAGTCGCGACCTGCGTGCGCGAACGGTATTCTCATCTCAAGGGTGATCGAAAGCCACCGTGAACTGGGGGTCTATTCGACATGCCCTGATCAGCACGACCCCTGAGAGCGAGAACGAATGCCGAGCCGGTTCGAGTACGAGAGAGCAGTCCGCAGCAGCGACCTCCCATCGCTCTCACGATTGCTCGCGCTCACCGTCGCCACCTGGGCAGACGTACGGACCGGCATCATCCCCGACCGGCTCACGCCTTCACTGACGACGCTGGAGTCCGCCACGGGGATGGCGCGCGCCTCGGTCCGCAAGCACCTGGACACGCTGGAGGCGGGCGGGTGGCTGAAGCGTGACCGTCCGTCGGTGGCTGCGGCCCGGGCGGAGAAGGCCCGCACCAAGTACACGATCAAGGTTCCGCGCGGCGCAGCAGTGCCCGAATCGGACGGGATTGAGCTAGGGCAGGACGCAGCCGCCACTAGGGCAGGAAATGCCCTAGACGCCCAGGAGCTAGGGCAGGAGCTGCCCCTGCCTAGGGCAGGAGACGCCCTAGCACTAGGGCAGGAGATGACCACGACTAGGGCAGGAGCTGCCCTCAGTAGTTCCAGTAGTTCCAGTAGTTCCGTTGAGTACCAACCACACGCGCCCGCCGCCGTAGCCCCCCAGTCGGGACGAGGAGAGATCCAACCCCTCATCGACGCCATGGGCGCCCGCGGCATGAACATCTCCTGGCACTTCCAAGCACCCGAGTGGATCGAACTCCGCGACGCCATCCGCCGCGCCGGAGTCCCCGCCCTCGTCGACCACGCCGAACGCGCATGGGCCGCCGCAAAGAAGACGCCCTACAGCGCCCGCTACTTCCTCACCGGCTGGACCGGACTCCAGACGCCCACCACCTTCACCGGGCCCCGCCCCGTCGCACCCGCCAGCCCCGCCCTCGCCCGCCGCAACGCGGCCCGCGGCGTCCTCGACCAACTCACCGAACAACTCCGCGCAGGAGGCAACCCGTGACCCCCGACCAAATCCCCCAACTCCTCAAGCAGGTCTCATACGCCGACCCCCGCCTCCTCCCCGAAGACCCCGCCGAAATCATGGGCATGGCCGCCCTCTGGGCCGTCGTCCTCGCAGACGTCCCCGCCAACTACGCCATGACCGCAGTCGGCCAGCACTACGCCGCCAGCCCCTACCCGATCAAGCCCTCCGACATCGCCGACCGCTGGCGCACCACCGTCCGCGACCGCATGCGGCAACACACCGGAACCTTCGAACCCCGCGACCACCCCGACATCGACCCCGACGACGTACCCGCCTACATCGCCGCCGTCCGAGCCGAGTACGACGCCATCCGCACCGGACAAGCGCCCCCCACCCCCGTCCGCGCCATCACCAGCCGCGAAGTCCAAGAAGACGACATCCGCGCCATGCGGCAACAGGACGACCTCAAAGCGTTCATGCGCCAGGCCATCACCCAGGCCGCCACAGACAACAAGAACCGCCGCAAGGCCGTCGCCCGCTACCCCGACCTCGACGAGAAGATCCACGACCTCCCCGGCCACAAGAAGTGGTCCGGCTCCGTCGGCGGCAACCAGCGCACCGCCGCCATCGTCGCCGAGGCCGAACACCGCGCCGCAGCCGGGCAGAACGCGAGCGCCGCCTGATGCCGATCCGCCCCGAGAACCGCCACCGCTACCCGTCCGACTGGAAGACCATCAGCCTCCGCATCCGCACCGTCCGCGCGGCTGGCCGCTGCGAGTGCCGAGGGGAATGCGGGCGCGGCACCCACACCGGACGCTGCCCCAACCGCAACGGCGCCCCGGCCTACGGCACCGGCAGCCGCGTGGTGCTCACCGTCGCCCACCTCGACCACACCCCCGAGAACTGCGACCCCACCAACCTCCGCGCCATGTGCAACGGCTGCCACCTCCACTACGACCGCGACCATCACCGCGAAACCGCAGCAGCCACCCGACGCGCCGCCATCGAAGCCACGGGCCAACTCACGATCGGAGAGCCGACGTGACGCCGTACGACCGCCTCATGGCCGAGGAGATCCCCGTACGGCCGACGCCACCACCCGCACCCGGACCGCCCCGCTCGTGGACGCCCGAAGAGCAAGCACAGCACCAGGCCGACCTCCTCACAGCGATCAACGGATGGCACTGGCAAGACGACCCCCGCGTCTCCACCCGCCGCCGCGGCCACCTCCGCCTCATCGAGACCAACACCGAAGCCGCCTGACCCATCACAACGTTCGACCAACACCACGAAACGGACACCCCGTGACAAGCCTCGACACCCTCATCCCACCCACCGACCTCGACGCCGCCATCCAGGCCGGCCACATCACACGCCGCCCACACCCCACCCTGCCGCTGTCGATCTACACGTACACGCGGGCCGCCCAGTACGAGCGCGCCTGGACTCCCGCCACCCTCCGCTGCCGGGGCCTGATCGCCGACGACAAGACCGGCGAGATCATCGGATGGCCGTTCCCGAAGTTCTTCAACGTCGGCGAGCACGCCCACGGCAACGAGTACGCGCCGCCGCTCCCGGAGGGCGAGCCGTTCGAGGTGTACGACAAGGTCGACGGATCCCTCGGCATCGTCTTCCACTACGGCGGCCGGTGGCGTGCCGCGTCGAAGGGCTCCTTCACCAGCGAGCAAGCCGCGTGGGCGCAGCAGTGGCTCGACAGCCGGTCCACCGGATACCTCGTGCCCGGCAATACCTACCTCGCTGAGATCATCTATCCCGGCAACCGGATCGTCGTCGACTACGGCCAGCGCGAAGACCTCGTCCTCCTCGCCGCGTTCAACGCCGACGGCCGCGAGCTCCGCCTCGACTTCGTGGCCGACGACTGGGTCGACATCGGCACCGTCGTCCGCACGTGGCCCGCCCTCCCGCTCGCCGAACTGCTGAAGCTCACCGAGACCAACGCCCGCCCCGACGGCCAGCCCACGACCGGCATGCACGCCGAGGGCTACGTCATCCGCTACGCCAACGGGCTGAGGGCGAAGGCAAAGCTCGCCGAGTACGTCCGCCTCCACAAAGTCCTCACCGGGATCACCGAGCGGGACATCTGGCGCTACCTCGGCATCCAGAAGTTCGCTGGGCAGCCGCCGAAGCTCGTCGCGAAAGCCCTCGGCTGCCCCGTCGCCGAAATCGTCGCGCTCACCGACGGCGGCCGCGGCCCCCTCGACGCCCTCCTGGAGCAAGTCCCCGACGAGTTCGACACGTGGGTGCGCGGCGTCGCCGCCCGCCTGGAAGACCAGGCGGCGCAGCAGGCCGACCGCGCCATCGACGAGTACGCGGCGATCGCCCACCTCGCCGGAGACCGCGGCGAGTTCGCCCGCGCCGCCCAGCACATCGCCGACCCCGGGGTGCGCGCGGCGATGTTCCTCGCCCTCGACGGCCGGCCGACGGGCCTGCACCTGTGGCGGTCGATCCGGCCGGAGGCGTCGACGCCGTTCGTCGCGGACGACGAGACGGGCGAGTGACCGCCATGACCGCCACCCGCTGCCCCGCCTGCCCGTCCGGCATGAAAGGCCAAGGCAAGTACCTGTGCCTCGGCTGCTGGAACACCCTGCCGATGGCCGCCCGCCGCGCGCTGAACCGGCGCGACAGCCGGGCGTTCACCCGCCTCCGAATGCTGCACCGGCAGATCGGCCAGGGCGTGCCGCTCGCCGAGATCCGCATCACCGCATGAACACGCGCACGGCGGCCCCGCTCGAACCGGGGCCGCCGCCCGCCCACCCTCGCACGATCAAGGAGCCACCACGTGACCACCGAACAGTTCGCCCGCATGCTCGCCGGTGCCGAGGTCCTCGCCGGACGCAGCGCCCTCCCGTTCGACCAACTGCCCGTTGAGGAGCAGGAGCGTCACCGTGCGGCGGCAGGCGTTCTGCTGGCCTCCGTGCACACCGACGACACGGACCTGACCGAGGCGGACGTCGACCGGATGATGGCGGCCGGAACGCCGGTGCAGATCGTGACCGCGCCGCCCTCGACGTTCGCCGCGGTGCCGTCTGCGCCCGCCGACCGGCGCGACATCAAGGCCGTCATGGGCCCCGCCGACGGCCAGCAGAAGACGCGTCTCCTCGCGGACCTCTACGCCAACACGACCCCGGTACCCGCGCCGTCCGACCGGGCCGCGCTCCGCGACCGCATCGCCGCGTTGTTCCGCTGCCCGCCGGGAGTTGAACGCCTCGGTGACGCGACGCCGGGAGAGATCGCCGACGCGGTGCTGGCCGTGCTGCCCGCGAGCCTCGACCAGGCCGCCGAGATCCGGTCAGGCGCCTTCAAGACCGCCGCGCTCTACGTCCGGGGCCACTCCGCCGACGAGCGGTACGGCCACTCCAGCATCAGCACGGCGCTGTGCATGGTGTCCGACGAGCTCGCCCGCATGGCCGACGAGACGCAGCAGCCCGAGGCGCAGCCGTGCCCGTCCCGCGAGCCGCTGATCGAAGTCCAGTGCTCGAAGCAGGAGGGGCACGAGGGGCCGCACTCGGATCAGCCGGGCCGGATCTGGTACCCCGTGCTCGACGATGAGACGCAGCAGGGCGAACCCCAGCCGGACACCCCGCGCTGCGCCCACTGCACCCACCCGAAGGGCGACCACAGCGACCGCAAGGACCACACGCCGTCGCGCATCGTGCCGCGCCGCCCGTGGTGCCACGCCTGTGACGCCGTGTGCGACTACGACGGCCCGCCCGCTGTCGGGGCGCAGCAGCCGAAGGAGGCCTGACAGCATGGCCCACCCCGCAGACGAGATCATGAACGCCGCCCAGAAGCTCCGCCACCAGGCAGGGATCGTGCCGCCGCACATCGCCGACCCCCTCGCCAAAGTGCTGGAGAGCTTCGCCGCCACCCAGTTCGACCGCGAAGCGACCGTGCAGGAGACCGACGGCAGCCACCGGCGCATGCTCCGGCTCGCCCGCGCCATCAACGGCGGTCAGCCGTGATCACTGAGGCCATCGACACCGCATACACGATCGCCGGAGCACTCCTCGCCTGGCTCGCAGTGATCGCGTTCATCGTCACCGTCGCCCTGTTCACCACCGTGCTCGCCGTCGCGCAAGGCGTGAAGGCCGCACGGCGCAGGCTGCGTTGGCGCAGGAACGCTGCGCAGGACGACGGCGAGGGTTTTCCCGCGACGGACGCCCCCAACGCCCCACAGAGCCACACAGGGCCCCGCTGGGCGCGCGAACCCCACGACCACCAGGAAGCAGCCTGATGCCACCACGCCTCGCCCAAAACCTCCCCACCTCCCGCATCGTCGGCGCCCACATCCACGCCCTCCGCACCGCACGCGGCTGGTCCCTCCGCGAAGCCGCACGCCAGACCGCAGCCGCAGGCAAACCCATCGGCTACACCACCATCGGCCGCATCGAACGCGGCCGCGACCCAGGCCAGCCAGCCGTCGCCGTCATCGTCGACGACCTCGTAGCGCTCGCCGCCGTGTTCGGCGTCCGGCCCGAGCAACTCCTCACCGCGCCCGGCTGCTTCGTCTGCATGGACAAGCCGCCGGCCGGGTTCGCCTGTCGATCCTGCGGGGCCGAAGCGTGATCGCCCGCGCCATCGCCGTCGGCATCATCTGCGCCCCCTTCATCAGCGCACTCCTCCTCGGCCTCCACCGAGGAGGGCGCGCCCTCACCCGCACCACACGCACCCGACGGAGAACCCGATGACCGACCGCCTCACCGTCGACCAGATCAACAGCGATCAACTCGACCACCTGTACGACGAACGCGACCGGCTACAGATCGCCAACCGTGCGCTCAACACCGCCACAGTCGAGACCATGGAGCGGGCAGAGACCGCCGAGGCCGAACGCGACGGCGCCTACCGCGAACGAGCCCACCTCGTCGCACTGCTCACCACCTACCACCCGGCCGCCATCGCCCCCGCCCTCGACCTCGACGAGGTCGGCTGGTGGATCGTCTACCTCACCATCGGCGGCCGCCAGTGCTCCTGGCACATCAGCCCACGAGACGCCGGCCTGTTCGCCCACGTCGAGCGCGTCGAGCCGGAGGACCCGCGCGCGCAGTGGGACGGGCACACGACCGACGCGAAGTACGCGTGGCTGCGCGAGCTCACCGAGCTACGCGCGCCCGCGCCCGACCCGGCAGCGGCCCAAGTGACCGAGCCCGGCCATGTCGTCACCGTCGGAGGCAACCCGGCCGCCGCACACGAAGCCGTCCGGCAGATGGACGCCGACACGAGCCAGCCGCACACCGGGCTCGTCGTCCAGCCGTACCGCGACCACGGCAAGGAGAGGTGGGTGTTCCGCTGCTGGGGCACCGGCACCTGCGACGGGCTGCTCTCCCTCGACCACACCAGCCAGCAGTCCGCCGAACACGCCCGCGACCGGCACGTTCGCGAGGAACACCCCAGCGAGGAGCAGCACTGATGGCCGTCTGTACCACCTGCCTCCAACCCGGCATCACCGCCGGCGAGCACGACTGCCCCGGCCTCGGCGACATCCAGACCACCCGCAAGCTCGGCCACGGCCTCATCGTCGACACCGCCCCGCCCCGGGCCCGAATCGCGCTGTCCGTCCTCGTCGACGCCAAGTGGGGTGCACGACTGGAACGCAACGGCCTCGTCAACATCGGCGAACAGGTCCTCTACCAGGTGACCGGCTACGACCCGGCGTCGGCCGCGCTGCTGCTCGAACTCGTCGAGGACTGGCGGCCCCAGAAGCCGGGCCCGGCCTCGGAGGCGCAGATGGAGCGGGAGATCGCCGGACGCATCACGATCACCGACACCGCATGCGGAGAGGAGGAGTCCGGTGCCTGACCTGCACGACTGGATCACCCAACAAATCGACCGCCGCGAAGGCCTCGCCAAGCGCGCCGCTCACTACGGCCGACCCGACTGGCCACAACCCGCCACCGCCGTCGTCGACACCGGTGAAGACTGGCCCATCACCACCGAAGCCGGACCGATCGCCGAACACATCAGCGACAACGACCCGGCCGCCGTGCTCCGCCGGTGCGCCGCCGACCGGAAGATCCTTACCATCCACGCCCCCGCCGGCGGCAACTACGACCCGTACGCCTGCGACGGATGCGGCATCGACAGCGAGTACGGCCACGAAGTCCGGCACACCAACGACTGCGAAACCCTTCAGGCCCTGGCCGAGGGGTACGGGCTCACCGAGGAGCAGCGCGCGGAGTTGGACCGGCCCGAGCCAGAGCCGCGTCAACGCCCGCTCGGCGGGGGCTTCATCACCGACGCGCTCGCCGAGGCCATGTACGGGAAGCTGATCGCCACGTTCGTCAACGCTCGCCCGCTGGAGCCGACACCCGTCGAGAAGGCGATCACCATCCTCGGCCCGGAGTTGAAGAAGATCAGCGGGTACGTGCCCATCGCCAAGGAGCAGCCGTAGCCGCGTTGTCAGACCCGCCACGTACGCTGCACCCGCTGCCCGCGTTCCCGCTGGCTCGCGACAGGCAGCGCTGCCCCGCACAACACAGCGCCCCGACCGTCAACCCCGGCCGGGGCGCTGCTGCGTTGCGGGGATCAACCCCAGGTGGTGTCGCTCACGGTGCCCACTCCTCTGCCTCGTAGCCAGGGCGGTCAGCGTACGCCGACGCGAGCAGGCGCAGCGTCTTGCAGGGGAACTCCTGATCACAGGTGGCGCACTCGAACCCTTTCGCGTCCGGCGTGTCCCACTTGGGCCCCGGTCGCTTGTAGTGCCAGCGCACGATCTTCTGCTTGGCGTCGATCTCCCGCAGCACCCGAGCCGGATCATGCGCAGCGATGAACGCCCGGTCCGCGTCGCTCACGTGCAAGCCCCACGCGTCGTGGCCCCAGCCCGCCAGCACCTCGACAAGGTCACGACCCTCGTAGCCGTCGTGCCCCACGCGGACGAGGGTGGGCCCGTTCTGGTCCCACACGTCCGTCTCCGGGGTCCACTCCCATGGCCCCGGAGTGGCGGCCCGCGCGATCCGTTCGTCCTCGTCAAGCTGGGCCGTCAGCCACACAAGATCCACGCCGCTCACTCCTCGGTCTTCCTTGGCCGGTTCTTCCCCGACCCCGAGTAGCCCTTCACGATGTCCTGCACCGTGCTGAAGCTGATGTCGAGATCCGCGCCAACGGTGCGCAGCGACGCGCCCGGCCGTGCGAGCAGCTCTTGCACCGCCTGCTGCCGCGCCTCCTTGAGCCCTTTGTTCTGACCCGGCAGGGCCTTCAGTACTTCGCCGAGGGCGCGCGCTCTCTCGGCTGGGTCGGCGATCTCCTTGAGCGCGTCGATGGCATCGAACACCCGTTGCGCCTCCTCCGTCACACCCGGCCCCTTCTCTCGGGCGGGCCACTGGCCAAAGTGTAGGGGGTTCCCCTACAGTGCTGGAAGTGGCACCGCGCTACTGACGCAAGAAGCCCCCGGCCCGGCGCTGCGAACGCCACATGGACCGGGGGCGCCCACCTTCAACCGTGACGAAGAGGCAGGCAATGCCCGAGAGTATCGATCAACCCGCCCAGCAGCCCACCCCCGCGCTCGACGCCTACGCCGCCGCATCCCAGAACTGCCGCGACATCGCCACCGAAGTCGGCATCCGCAACTGCGACGACGACCCCAACTGGCGCGCCGCCGAACGCGACGCCAACACCCGCTTCGACGAGGCCATCACCGCCGGACACAACGCCGACGAGGTCCTGAAGGCGGGGCGGGCCAAGTGAGCGAGCAGCCCGAGTGCGACCTGACGCCGCAGCCGAACCAGATCCTGAGCGAGCCCGCCACCGTCGCCGCCTGCCAACAGGACTACGCCGACGGCGCCGACGTCCGCCAGACCATGGCGCAGCAGGAAGCCCAGGTGCGCCGCTGATGCCGGACACCTTCAAGGGCGAGTGGCACCGGCCCCGCAACAGCAAGCACCACGACCGCCAAAGCGGCCACTCACAACGCCAACTCCAAGACCGCGCCTCGTTCGACAACGAACCCGCGACCGGCTGCGGCGCCCTCTTCCTCCTGCTCCTGGCCGCCCTCGCCACAGCCGCAGCAGCCATCGGGCTCGCCCTCACCTGACCGCCCAGACCGCCGGGCCCCGCGACAATCCCCCCGCGGGGCCCGGCCCATCTCCCGCCACCGGAGACCACCGTGAAGACCCTGCTGCAACGCCTCCGACACCGCGCGACGCCCCACCCGGGACGCCCGTCCCACACCGCGTCTCACCGCGTCCCATGGTGGGTGCGCTGGTTCACCAACGCGGGACGCCCCATCGTCGCCGTCGTCGTCCTCATCATGTGCGCCCCCGGCGAGCACCACCTCGCCAAGCTCGCCGGATGGGACGGGCGTCTCGCCTGGGGCATGGCCGCCGTCCTCGCCGCCTACGCGGGCATCGCAGCGTCCGTCGCGTCCAACCGGCCGGCCAAGTCGCCAGGCAAGGTGAGCGCGGTCGTCGGTGCGTTCGTCTCACTCGGTGCGGCGATGGCGGCTCAGCCCGTCTCACACCTGTTCGTCACCGGCTGGTTCTCCGCTGATCCGCGGCCCCCGGCGCTGCTTGTCGTGGTCGTCTCGTGCGTCCCGCCGCTGGTGTTCGGGCATCTGCTGCACCTCGCCGCGACCCCGGTCGCGCGCGCCGCTGAGACGGCCGTTGCCGAGCCTGCAACGCAGGCCGCGACGCCCGCCCCAGCACTGCGTCCCCGTCAGCCGGTCGTACCGCCGGGGGCCCGGCTGCTGCCCATCGTCTCCGCCGACGATGAGACGGACGCCAGCAACCCTGAGACGCACCGCTTCCTCACCACGCGCGAGGTCGCCATCCGCTACGGCAAGACCGTCTCAACGGTCCGCACATGGAAGAACCGGGGACAGATCGTGCCCGCGTTCATCGACCCGACGCGCGGCGCCATGTACGACCCCGAGACGCTGCCCAGCGCAGCCGCGGTCGGGTGAGACGCGTGCCTGAGACGGGCGACTGGTGGAACGACCTCTACCGCGACGACGCCACGAAGCCCGCCAAGCAGCCCCCGGCCGACGACGAACCCGACGACGCCCCGGATGGGCCCGGCTGGTTCGCCCCCCAGCCCGACTACTACCCCCACCCCCACCTGCCCGCCGCGCTCACCCACGCACCCGAACGCGCAGCAGCCGCACTCAGCCCGAAGACCCGCGCCGCGCTGTACAACATCAGCGCCGCCGCAGCCGGATGGGGCCTCGGCCTCTACCACCAGTGCGCGCATGCCATCGCCGACTGCGGCCAGCAGACCAGCACCGCAGGCGGCCTCACCCTCGGCATCGGCGCCTGCCTCCTCATCGCCCACCTGTGGGACCGGCGCACCCGCCACTGGTGGCCCGGCATCGCCTGGGCCGCCCGCATCCCCCTCGCCACCACCGTCGTCGCGCTCGCCCTCTGGGCGCCCGCAGCAGCCTGACCAGGAGACCCCTAGTGATCACGCAAGTCATCGCCGCCGCCCCGGCCATCAGCGTCGAGGGCGGCCGCATCCTCGGCTCCGTCGGCTCCGGCGGTATCGCGACCGCGCTCACAGTGATCCTCGTCGCCGGGATCCGCGAGCCGAAGGGCGGCGGCGGAGCAGCGCCCGCCATCGGGAAAGGAGGCAAGGCCGGCGGAGGCGGCGGCGGGAAGAAGAGCCGCATCCGCAGGCGGCTGACCAGCGACCAAGCCCAGTGGACGGGTATCGCGGCGGGGACCTTCTACATGACCGCCGGGTCGATCTGGACGATTGGCCGGAGTCTGTCCGACGCCTACGCCGGGATGATCACCAACGGTGGGTGGGGAGAGGCCGGGATGGGTGCGGCGTCGCTGGTCCTCGCCGCGATCATGTATTTCGTTGAGCTGGCCCCGGGGAAGGCCGCGCTCACGGGCATCATCGCGGCCGGGGTATGGGCGCAGTCAGGCGGGGTCTGGGGTCTTCCGCAGGCGTTGATCCTGACCGGCGGGCATGCGATCGGCCTCACCTAATGAAGATCGTTAAGAGGGCAGGGGAGCGGCTCCCCCCATGGCTCACCGCCGCACTCCGCCCGATCCTCACCGTCCACGGCGCCGGCACCTCCCTCATCGAAGGCTCCCGCGCCCTGCTGCGCCGCGGCTGGGACCTGTTCGGCGAGTACGTCGACGGCTGGCAGCGGTACGCAGTCCTCGCAGCCGGCGTGTACGCGGCCGCGTACACGGCCAGCCACGCCCGGCACCTGCCCCCGTTCGCCGTGCCCGGCGCGGTCGTCGTCTGGTGCACGGCCGCCTGGTGGCACGCCCCGCCAACCCCCGTCGAGCCCGAGGAGTCTGCCCCGGCCAGCGCCCCCGCCGACAGCTTCGTCCTGTGGCTCCTCGACCTCATGGGCGACCGGCCCGGCATCCACCTCCGCGAGCTCTACCCGGCGATGCGCCAGCTGCCTGGCCACGAGGGCCGCGACAACGCCCAGCTGCGGGCCGCCCTGCGCACCCTCGGTATCCCCGTCGAACGCACCCTCCGGCTCGGCCTCGTAGCGGGCCGCTCGGGGGTCGCCAGGGCCGCTCTCGAAGCCCTCCCCTCCCCCCATGGAGAGCCGGGTGGAGATTTCGATGGAGACGCAGGTCAGGACACGGATTCTCCGGCCGGAGAGCAGGTTGTAGAGCGAGTGGAGAGCGCCTGATGCCGTACGTGTACCGCTGCCGAAGATGCCGCGCCTCCAGCCCACCAGGCCCGCGCCATGACGCGGAGGCGTACCGGCAGCAGCACCGCGACGAGCGACACGGCGGCCTGGTCCCCGACGGCGAAACCCTCGACCGTGTGCCCGGCAGCACCCCGGATCCGGACGGCCGGTACGTGAGCACTACGGCGGTGGTCGGCGGTCTGGCGCTCCTGGCGCTGGCCTCGGTGATCGCGCGGGCCCTCGGCCACTGACCCCACAAGCCCCGGGCGGGCCGCTCCATCCGCAAGAGAGCGCGGCCCGCCCGGTCCCATCCCAACCACGAGACAGGAGCACCATCATGCTCGGATTCGGCCACCAGGACGAGACCAGCAAACTCCGCGACACCGTCGACGAGCTACCCGCGCGCGTCGACCAGTGGACCGACGCCCAGCACGCCACGTTCACGACGCAGTCCGACCGCGCGATGCGCCAGCAGAACGGGGTCTCTGAGCCCGACGAGCTGACCTGATCAGCACCACACCGGCACACTGAAGCCAGGCCTCGCCGCGCACCCCCCCTCGCGGCGGGGCCGCCGTACACGATCACTCCGAAAGGCCGCACATGATCGACCGCAGTCTGTACGCCGACCTCGCGCCCGTCGCCGGTCCCCGCCGCACACCGCGACACGCTGCGGCCCGGCCGCGCCAGCACACGCCGATCGGAGCACCCCGCAACCAGGCCGCGCAGGCACAGGCCATCGGCCGGCTGAAGCACGCCGACGGCTCGCCGAGGAAGCGGAAGGGGAAGCGGATCGCGTTCAACGCGTCCGTCTGACACCGCAAGCACGGGGCCCCGCCGGGCAACTCGTCCGGCGGGGCCTTCGCCATTTCCGCCCCCGGCCGCCAGCCGCCAGAGCTACGATCCCCCGCACACCGACAGTCCTGGGGGGACCATGGCGAGTTACAGCGACGTACAGAAGGCCGTGCGCGTGGAGAAGCTCCGCATCTGGCTTGCGTGGCTGTGCGGGAACTTCATCCTGCTGATGATCGCGGTGGCGACGCAGCATGTGGCGGTCGTCAGCGTGGTGACGCTGGTGCTCCTCGTCGCGGGGTTCCTTGCGCTGACGGTGGCCCTGTTCCGGATGACGGGCGCCCTGAACCGGAAGGCCGATGCTGCGCGGCGTGAGGTGCTGGGGGACGACTACCCGGGCTGAGCGTCACCCGTTCGTGGTGGTGACAGGCCCTGCGGATGGGGCGTAGCGTCCCGGGGAGCGGCAGTCGGGGGGCGCCCCGGCATCGCAGTGCTGGGCGGTGGGTTGGAGCTGCGAACTTCCCCCACCCCGGGCTGCCGCGTGAACGTTGATCGGCCCCGCTCCGGGTTGTCCGGGCGGGGCCGTCGTCATGCGGTGGGTTACTCGCTGGGGACGCAGGCGCCCATCAGGATGAACCGCCGCCAGTTGGGCCGGGGCTTGGCAACCCATCCGCAGGTGACGCAGAGGCCTTTCCAGTCGGGCGGCCCGAGGTCGGGTGCCCGGCCGGGGTCGCGGCCGGTCCAGAGGTGGCCTTTCGGTAGGCACCAGCGGGCGTATCCGTATGCCTGTCCGGCTGCCTCTCGGAGGGCGGTGACGGGGCTGGTCACGCGGGCTCCTCGCCCGGGCGCACCGGGCCCGCAAGCGGGAACCGGGTGCGCGGAGGGCCGAACGGTACGACACGCTTGCCCGGTTCCAGAGGCGGCTGGGACTCGGCGATGAGGGCGAAGTGCTCGGCTTCGAGGTAAAGGGTGTCGACGACGCTGGGCTCCTCGCCGGGCTGGGGCTCGGGCTGCTGCTCGCTCATGCGGTCTGCTCCTTCTTCGGCCGGCCACCCTTGCGCGCGCGGCGCTCGGCCAACTCCTCCTCGGCTGCGGCCAGCTCGGCGCGTTCGTGCTCGGTGCCGTGCTGCTCGATGAACGTGCGGACGTGGTCGACGAGGTCGGCGCTGCGGTCAACGCCTTGTCGCGCGGCGGCTGTTCCGTAGGCGTTCCACATGCGGCGGGGGATGCGGAAGCGGGTGGCGAAGGTGTGGTCGGTGGTGTCGTCTGCCATGCCTTTATGTTCCCACACGGATTTCTCAGCGCAACCCCTTGTGTGGGTACACGGTTACGCGTTACTGTGTACCCACAAGGAAGCGAACGAGGGGGAACCAAATGAACGCCGCAGCCACCACCCACCACACCAACTGCCTCCGCTGCGGCCGCAAGCTCACCTCGACGAAGTCCACGGCCACCGGCTACGGCCCCAAGTGCGCCGCCCACATCCGCCACTCCGCCGCCGACACCACCGACTACAAGGCCCACCAGATCACCTCCGCCCGCGAGCTCATCGAAGACGGCGCCATCGTCCCCCTCCGCAGCGTGGTGTTCATCGCCGTCAGCACCGACGGGACCGAGACCTACAAGACCGCCCCCACCGCCTGCAACTGCCCCGCCGGCCTGAAGGGCTCGCGCTGCTACCACCAGCTCGCCGCCCGCCTCCTGCTCGCGGCCTGAGAGGACAACCCAATGAAGATCTCTATCACCCTGACCATCGACGTTGACCCCGAGCAGTGGGCCGACAACTACGGCATCGAGAAGAGCGACGTGCGTGGGGACGTCAAGACCTACGTGCACAACGCGGTCCAGCAGGCTCCTGGCATGCAGGACGTCGACGCCGAGGTTCGCGTCCGCTGAACCGCTCGCCCGGCTCTACGGGGCCGGGCCACCGTCACCGTCCTCTACCCCGTCGACTGCCCCATCGCCCGCCGCGTCCAACTCCTCGCCGACGCGCTGGCCGCCTGACCGCCCTACGCTGAACCCGCCACCACCAACCAGGGAGAACCCATGCTCATCGCCTACGACTTCGGCGACTCCGTCCACGTCCTCGACGTCGACGAGTTCGGTGTCGCACTGCCCGACTCGGCCGACGTACTGCCGCTCGACGGCGACCGGGACGAGACGCTCGACAGCGCCGGGTACCGCGTCGTCGGCGACTGGACGCTCCAGGGCGAAGCGGAGGGCGTCACCGTCGAGCGCCACGTCTGACCCCGCGCACGCCGAAGGCCCCGATCCCGCCGCCAGGGAGATCGAGGCCTTCACCACGCGCGCACCGTCCACCAGTTGCACTCGCCGTTACCATCAAACCACGACAGACGGTAACGCAACCAGGGAGGCGACAACCATGGCCAACCCCAACCAGCACTCCCGCGACGGCCGAGGCCACTACGTCCGCACCCCCGAAAGCGCACGCCGCGACGCCCGCGCCGCCGAACTCCGCGCCGAAGGCCTGAGCTACCAGCAAATCGGCGACGAACTCGGCATCGACAAAACCAACGCCCGCATGGCCGTACGCCGCGCCCTCCGCGAAATCGTCCAAGGCCCCGCCGAAAACCTCCTCGCCCTCCACATCGAACGCCTCGAAACCCTCTACGAGCGGGCCACGGAAGTCATGGAGCGCCAGCACGTTGTCGTCTCCTACGGACAGATCATGAAAGACGAGGACGGCAACCCACTCATCGACTCCGGGCCCGAACTCGCCGCCATCCGCGAGGCACGCGCCACCCTCGAATCGTTCCGCAAGCTCGCCGGCCTCGACGCCCCCTCCCGCGTGAGCGTCGACGCACAGCAACTCGGCGACGAGATCGCCGCTCTCCTCAACCGCGCCACCACCGATGACGGCACCAGCGGCTGACGTCGCGCGGATCCGCGCCCAAGTCGACCAGCTCGTACGCGCCGGCGACACCCGGCAGCTGAAGCTCCTGCGCGATCAGTTGAAGACCCTCGTCGACCGCAACGCGCTCGCCGGCCGGACCGCGAAGTACGGGGCACATCCGGTCCGCTGGGTGGAGGAGCGCCTTAACCAGACCGTGTGGTCGAAGCAGCGGGAAATCCTCAACGCCGTCCGCGACCACCGCCGCACCGCGGTCCGCTCCGGGCATGGCGTCGGCAAGAGCTGGACGGCCGCGCTGATCGCCTGCTGGTGGCTCGACACCCACCCGCCTGGCGAAGCCTTCGTCGTCAGCACGGCGCCCACCTTCTCCCAGGTGCGGGCCATCCTCTGGCGGTACATCCGCAAGCACCACCGCGCCGGCCAGCTCGCAGGCCGCGTCAACCAGACCGAATGGCTGATCGACGACGAACTCGTCGGCTACGGCCGCAAGCCCGCCGACACCGACGCGGACGGCTTCCAGGGCATCCACGCCCGCTACGTCCTCGTCATCCTCGACGAGGCGTGCGGCATCCCCGAGCAGTTGTGGACGGCGGCGGACGCGCTGACGACCGGGCCGGACTGCCGGATCATCGCGATCGGAAACCCGGACAACGCCGCGAGCCACTTCCGCCGCGTGTGCATTCCCGGCTCCGGTTGGCATCAGCTGTCCATCAGCGCCTTCGACTCCCCGAACCTGACCGGAGAGGACGTGCCGCAGGACATGGCCGCCGCGCTCGTCGGCCGCGAGTGGGTGGAGGAGAAGGGGCGCGAGTGGGGCACAGAGAACCCGGTCTACCGCAGCAAGGTCCTCGGAGAGTTCTCCGAAGACGCCCCGAACAAGGTCGTCCGCGGCTCCGACATCGCGAAGTGCCGGGCCCCCCTGGAGAAGCCGCTGGCCGCTGACAAGCTCGTCCCCGTCGAGCTTGGCGTCGACGTCGGTGGCGGCGGAGACGAGACCGTCATCCGCGAGCGCCGCGGTGCGCGCGCCGGCCGGGAGTGGCGGGCCCACACGGACCGCCCGGAGAAGATTGCTCCGCTCGTGTTGCAGGCCCTTACGGAGTCCGGCGCGACCGCAGTGAAAGTCGACAGCATCGGCATCGGCTTCGGTGTGATCGGAGAACTCCGCAACCTCGCATCGCAGGGCAAGCACAAGGCTCAGATCGTCGCGGTGAACGTGTCGGAGAAGTCCAGCCAGCCGGACAAGTTCAAGAACCTGCGGGCGGAGATCTGGTGGGAGATCGGCCGCGGCTTGTCGGAGCGGCAGGGCTGGGATCTCAGCGAGATGGCGAACGCGGACACGACGGTGGCGCAGATGCTGGAGCCGTTGTGGGAGGTCGATGCGCAGGGCCGGATCTTTGTGGAGCCGAAGGACGAGATTCGGAAGCGGCTCGGCAGGTCGCCGGATAACGCGGATGCGCTCCTTTTGGCATATTTTTCCGGCGCCCGAACTCGGGTGCGCTGGCTGTGATTTCTGGAGGATTTGCGGTGAAGTGGTCCAGTCTTGCCATTCGACTGAAGAATTTGCGGTCAGCTAGCCTGTTGACAGGAGGATTTACACTCATCTCAACTGGGCTCGGGATGCACTTCGGCCTCTGGATCGGCCTGCTCATCGCCGGAGTGCTCGCCGTCGCCTACGAGTGGCACCTGAGCCGCCCGCCGAACTGACAGCAAGGGAGGGACCGTGGGCAGAAGCTTCCTCGGATCCCTCGCCAACGCCGCAGGAAGCCTCCGCACCCGCGAAACCTCCACCCCCGTCCCCTTCGCCTCCCGCGCGCAGTCCTACGGCCGCGGGCTCTTCGGCAGCCAGCGCGGCACCACCGCCGAACTCGGCTCCATGGGCGCCGTCTCCACCGTCTTCGCCATCGTCAACCGCACCGCCAAGGCCGAGGCCGGCGTCGAGTGGGGCCTGTACCGCAAGGCGAAGAGCGGGAAGAAGGAAGACCGCACCCCGGTCACCGCGCACGCCGCGCTCGACCTGTGGAACCGGCCGAACGCCTTCTACACGCAGTCCGTATTCGTCGAAGCCGGGGCGCAGCACAAGCAGCTCACCGGGGAGCAGTGGTGGGTGATCGCCCGGGACGAGCGGGTGAACCTGCCGCTGGAGATGTGGGTGGTGCGCCCGGACCGGATCCGCCCGGTGCCGGACCCGGAGCAGTTCCTGCTGGGCTACATGTACACCGGCCCGGACGGGCAGGAAGTGGCGCTCGGCAAGGACGACGTCATCTTCACGCGGACCCCGCACCCCACGGACCCGTACCGCGGCATCGGCCCGGTGCAGGCCCTCCTCACCGACCTCGACGCGGTGCGCTACTCGGCCGAGTGGAACCGGAACTTCTTCCTCAACTCGGCTGAGCCGGGCGGGATCATCGAAGTCCCTCAGGGACTCAGCGATCCCGACTTCGACCAGCTCCGCGACCGGTGGAACGAGCAGCACAAGGGCATCGCCAACGCACACCGTGTGGCGATCCTCGAACACGGCACGTGGAAAGACCGCAAGTTCACGCAGCGGGACATGCAGTTCGTCGAACTCCGCAACGTCTCCCGCGAGGTCATCCGCGAGGCGTTCGGCTTCCCGAAGCCCATGCTCGGCGCCGTCGACGACGTCAACCGCGCCAACGGCGACTCCGGCGAGCGGATGTTCGCCCGCTGGCTCGTCGTCCCCGACCTTGAAGCCGTCAAGGACGCGCTGAACAACCAGCTCCTCCCGCTGTACGGCGCCACAGCGCAGGGCCTGGAGTTCGACTTCGTCAACCCTGTCCCCGACGACGTGGCGACCGAGGCCACACAGCTGACCGCGCGGGCGAACGCGGCGAAGGCGCTCGGCGAGACCGGCCTGTGGGACGCGGACGACATCCTCTCCGCCGTCGGCCTGCCGGAGATGCGGCGCGCAGCCGCCCCGGCCGCGCCGGCAGCGTCGTGGGATGAGGCGGTCGCCGGGCTCACCCGCGGCGCCCCGGTGCTGCGCAACGCCGCCACCGACCCCCTCGACCAGATGCAGAAGGATCACGAGAGCGCCCTCACCGTGCTCCTCACCGACTTCGCGCCGATCACCGACGAGTGGATCGACCAGCTCGGCACACAGATCGAGCAGGCCATCGACGACGATGACACGGCCGCCCTCGCCACGCTCACCCTCGACTCCACCCGGGCCGCCGACACCGTGCGGACCGCGCTCGGAGCAGCAGCGCAGCAGGCCGCGGACCGCACGGTCGACGAAGCCCGCAGACAGGGCGCGACCGTGACGGCCCCGCAGGTTGCCGAGTCGCTGACCGCGCGCCTGCGCCCCGGGCAGATCGTCAACTTCGGTGACGAACTGGCCGCGATCGCCACCGCCGTCGCCACGCTCATCGCTTCCGGTCTCGCAGCGTCGGCGGCTCAGGAAGCCGTCCGCCGCTTCCTGCCCGGCGTATCCGGCTCGCACGTCGCGAACGCCGTGAAGAACACGCTGCGGACGCTGAAGAACGCGTTCCGTCGCGACCAGCTCGGCGGCGCTGTCCACCGGGCGCAGAACGTGGGCCGGATCGCCACCCTCGAAGCCGCGCCGGTCGCCCGGTGGGTGGCCAGCGAAAAAAACGACGGCAACGCCTGCGCCCCGTGCCGCGCCATCGACGGCCACGAGTTCACGTCGCTTGCCGATGTCACGGCCGCCTACGGGGCCGGCCCGTATCACGCGTGTGAGGGCGGTATCCGCTGCCGGGGAACGGTGACGGCCTTCTGGGACACGACGGGAGACATCTGATGCCGTTCATCGACCTGCCCGACCGCATTCCGGGCTTGCGCGCGCAGGCCCGGAGCGATCGGCCCTGGTACCGCATCACCAACCAGGCCGCCGACGAGGCGGAAGTGATGCTCTACGACGAGGTCGGATGGTTCGGTGCCACCGCCGACGAGTTCATCAACGACCTGCGTGGCATCACCGCGCCGAACATTCTGCTCAGGGTCAACAGCCCTGGCGGCAGCGTCACGGAGGGGATCGCGATAGCCAACGCGCTGCGATCTCACCCCGCAAGCGTCACGGTTCAGGTGGATGGGATCGCCGCGTCTATCGCTTCGGTGATCGCGATGGCGGGCGACCGGGTCCGAATGATGCCGAACGCGCTTCTCATGGTGCACGAAGCGAGCGGCCTCTGTGTCGGTGACGCAGCCGAGATGATCAAGATGGCTGAGGTCCTCGGAAAGATCTCCGACAACATTGCTGGGGCCTATGCGGCGCGCGCTGGCGGCACCGAGGCCGAATGGCGACAGGTCATGAAGAACGAGACCTGGTATCGGGGCGAAGAGGCTGTGGCGGCCGGGCTCGCGGACGAGGTCGTGCCGACGCCAAAGCGCGGCGAGTCGGTCGCCGATCCTGCCGAGGGCGAGCCGGAGCCGGAGATGCGGAAGCAGTTTGACCTCACGGCCTACGGCTACACCGGGCCCACGCAGACGCCCGGCACGGATGCGAGCGAGACGACGCTCACCTTCAGCATCGGCGCAGCGGTAGGCGAGCAGCTCCTTGAGGCGATGCGCGCCGAGGCGAAGGCCCGGACCGACGCGCCTGAGCCGGTCGAGCCTGCGGAGCCGGAAGCCCCAGTTGCTCCCGAGCCCCTTGCGGTCGTAGAGCCCCCCGCCGAGACCGCACCCGAAGCGGACGACTGGGCGGCCGCGGTCGCCCACCTACTCCAGCCGAAGCCCGACCCCTGGGCCGACGCATTCGCCCACCTCGTCACCCCCGACCCGTCGTCCAGCGCGGCGACAGCAGCCTGAAGGAGGCACCAGTGGCACCCACTCTGACCGTCCCGCGCAACGCCGACGAGCTGGAGGACATGCTCGGCGACACCTCGAACATCGCGAAGATCGCCGAGACGCCGGACACGTTCAAAAACTTCATCCTCGACTACGCCAAGGGCCAGGCCCGCAGCGACGCATCCATCGAGGCGCAGATCAAGGAGGAGACGCAGCGGCAGTTCGCCGAGATCCTCAAGAACGAGCAGATCGACGGGATCAACCGCCTCAACCTCGCCCCGACCTGGGACAACGGCGCGCCTGCGAACCGGTCGAAGTACTACAACCGCAAGGCGGCGGGCGCCGGCCTCGACAAGCAGTTCGGGAACTGGGCCGACTACCTCGTCGCGACGTGGGCGGGGTCGAACACCGCGGAAGCTTTCGCGGCACGCTCGGAGATCAAGAAGATCCAGAACGCGTTCGGGTCGACCGTCCCCAGCGACGGCGGGTTTCTGATCCCGGAGTCGCTGCGCAGCGAGCTGCTTTCGGTGCCGATGGAGAAGGGCCTCGTCCGCTCCCGCGCCCGCGTCGTGCCCATGGAAACGCTCATGGTGCCGTACCCGACGATCGACTCCACGTCGAACGCGACCAGCGTCCACGGCGGCGTCACCGGCTACTGGACCGAAGAGGGCGGCACCCTCACCGACTCGGCTCCGCAGTTCGGCCGCATCGAGCTCCTGGCCAAGAAGTTGACGCTCTACTCGGAGATCCCCAACGAGCTGTTCCAGGACTCGCTGATCTCGCTGGAGCAGTTCATGTCGGTGTCCTACCCCGAGGCGCTGATGTGGTTCGAGGACAACGCGTTCATCGACGGCACCGGTGTCGGCCAGCCGCTCGGCTTCCTCAACGCCCCGGCCGCCGTGTCCATCGCGAAGGAGTCGGGGCAGACCGCCGCGACGATCCTGTGGGAGAACATCATCAAGGCGTACAGCCGGATGCTCCCCAGCTCCCTCGGCTCCGCAGTGTGGGTCGCGCACATCGACACGCTCCCGCAGCTCCTCACGATGGCGCTGTCCGTGGGCACCGGCGGCTCCGCGGTCTGGGTCGGCGACGGCGGCGGCGAAGGCGCCCCGCCCGTGCGGATCCTCGGCCGTCCGGTCATCTTCACCGAGAAGGTGTCCAGCGTCGGCACCGCCGGTGACATCAACTTCGTGGACTTCGGCTACTACCTCATCGGTGACCGCCAGGCCATGCAGATGAGCTCCAGCACCGAGTTCAAGTTCGGCAACGACAAGACGGCCATGAGGGTCATCGAGCGCGTCGACGGCACCCCGTGGATCAAGTCCGCGATCACCCCCCGCAAGGGCTCCAACACCCTGTCGCCGTTCGTGAAGGTCGCGACCCGTTCCTGACCCGGCCGGCCCCGGCCAGCAGTAACGCCCTGGCCGGGGTCCGTTCCGAAGAGGCACTCAACCCCCTCAAGGAGGGCATCTCATGGAAGCACTCGGACGCACGGTGAACGTCATCTCGTTGGCGGACGGCGTGTACATCAGCCTGCGGGACTGCGGCGGTGTCGCCTTCTCCTGCTACCTGGCCGCCGCGGCGGGCGATACCTACACCCTCGTCGAGGCGAAGGACGCATCCGGGACCGGCGCGCAGAACCTCGCCGCGGTCACCCGCTACTACACGTGCACCGGCGACGGCACCGACGCGTGGACGAAGCGCACCCAGGCTGCGGCGGCGACGGTCGTCACGGCGGCCGCGGCCACACAGAACGCGATGTGGGTGGAGATCGACGGCACGCAGCTGTCTGACGACTACGACTACGTCAAGCTCACCTCGACCGGCGCCGGCCGGGTCGAGGCGATCGCCCGCGACCTGGTCGTGCAGCGCGCCCCCGCCAACCTGCCTGCGCTGGGGGCCTGATCATGAGCACTCTCATCCAGGGCGACCAGTTGCGGACACTGCTGTTCGGCACTGCGGTGTCGAAGGCGTACACGCCGCTCGTCGTCGAGACGAAGACGCTGTTCAACGTGACCGGCGGCAAGGTGCTGATCACGTCGATCGTCGGCGAGGTCACCACGGCGATCACCGCGGCGAACACGGTGAAGCTCCAGGCGAACCCGACGGTCGGCGCCACGAAGGACCTGTGCGCGGCCACCGACATCGGGACCACGGACACCCCGGCCGGGAACCTCGTGGGCTTCCAGGGCCTGACCGGAGATTCGATCCTCACCGGGCCCGGCGCGGTCCCGACGCTGAAGCAGCCGGTCGTCGTGAACACGGGAACGATCGAGCAGGTCACGGCGACCGGCGCGGACGGCGGCATCACGTGGACGCTCACCTACGTGCCGCTCGACAACGGCGCCGCGGTGGCGGCGGCCTGACATGGCACTTCTGGTCTGCACCGACTGCACGACCCGCTACTCGGTCGGTGCAGTCCGGTGCCCGCAGTGCGGCAGTACCGAGCACGTCGAAGAAGGAGCAGGGGACATGCCGAAGATCACCGTGCACGGCGGTGCGTCGATCGCGGGCGCGTCCGTCGTGGGCGGATCGTGGTCCAACGAGGGCGACCCGGACGTATGGCCGGAGCCCGCGAGCGAGGAGGGCGGTGAGGAGTCATCGGCTGGGAGCAGCTCCTCGACATCCGACGAGACGCCATCGAGCAGGCCCGAGCCGAGCGAGACGCCGTCCCCGTCGCCTGCCCCAACGACGGCGAGCCGCTCCAAGAAGGCGGCGACGGCCAAGGGCCGTACTGCCCGTGGGACGGATGGCGGCCAGACGGAAGCTACGTCGGCGACCGACTCCGCTGACGAGGAGGCGTAAGTGTCCGTGTACCGGTCGAACGAGCTGTTCAGGGCCACCGGCCTGACCATGAACAGCTCCACCGACCACGTCACCGCCAGCACCGTCAACGACACCACGGGCCGGACCGGGGCGATCGACATCAGTCGCGTCAGCAGCGGCCTGCTCGTGGTGACCGTGGCGAACGCGCCCACCGGCTCGTCCCCAACGCTGGCCGTGTTCTTCGACGTGGCGGACGCCTACGGCACGTGGGTGCAGACGTCGTCGGCGACGTCGATCGGCGGGGCGCTCCTCACGTCGACGGGCTACACGTACGGGCAGATCGGTACGGGCTACACGCTGACCAACCTGGGGCGGATCCGCTGGGTGGTCGGCGGCACCGCCAGTCCGACGTTCACCGGGGTGAGCTTGTCCCTGCACGGCCGCCCCTGACCCGCGCAACGAGACCTGAGAGGAGGTGACGAGAGATGACGATCCCGTTCTATGCGACCCGCGAGGAGATCAAGGCCGAGCTCGACGTGAAGGAGACAGCGCGCTCCAACGCCCGGATCGACCGTGCCCTCGCGGACGCGACCGAGGCCGTCGACGGGATGACACACCGCACCTTCTACCCTGTGGTCGACATCCGGAAGTTCGACTGGCCGCCTCGCGCCGGCATGACGCCGTGGATTCTGCGGCTCGACGCGAACGAACTCATCTCCGTCACCTCCCTTACCTCCGGCGGCGTGACGATCGCGTTGGGTGACTTCCTCCTGCGGCGGGCCGACGACAAGGCCGAGCCCCCGTATACGCGCATCGAGATCAACCTCGGCGGCGACGCCAGCTTCGGCGGCGGCGACACCTACCAGCAGGACATCGTCGTCACCGGCCTGTTCGGCTACCGCAACGACGAAACCACCCTCGGCACCACCGCCGAGGCGCTGGACGTGTCGGAGACCAGCGTGGACGTGGACGCCGCCACGTCAGCCGCGGCCGGGATCGGCTCCCTGCTGCGCGTCGACTCCGAGCGGATGGTCGTCACCGGGCGGGCGCAGCTCGACACCGGGCAGACCCTCGGCGGGAGCGGGCTGACGAACTTGAACAGCGCCACCGCGGTCACCGTGCAGAGCGGGTCCGCGTTCGCGCCGGGCGAGATCATTCTCATCGACGCGGAGAAGATGCGCGTCGACGACGTCGCGGGCAACACGCTGGTCGTGACCCGGCCTTGGGACGGGACGACGATCGCCGCACACAGCGTGGGCGCCGCGATCTACGCGCCGCGGACCCTGACCGTGCAGCGCGGTGCGCTCGGCACCACCGCCGCCGCGCATCTCACCGCGGCGACCGTGTATCGGTGGGATGCGCCTGGCTCTGTCCGCCAGCTCTGCGTCGCCGAGGCCCTCACCGACCTGTTGCAGGGCCGCTCCGGGTACGCGCGGACGGCTGGGTCTGGGGAGAACGAGCGGGAGATGTCCGGCCGCGGGCTGAAGGACCTCCGCGAGCGGGTGTACGCCTCGCACGGGCGCAAGGGCCGGGTGAGGTCGGTATGAGGCTCGACGTATCCACCACCGGCCGCGGCCCCCTCTTCGACGGCCGCGCCCGCCGCGCCGCGAACGAGTACGTCACCAGGCTGGAACGCCAACTCGCCGACGAGGGCCTGAGCATCCTCCGCGAGGAGATGCACGCCGTGTTCCGCAACCCGACGGGCTACTACGAGTCCCGCTGTGTGGTGGAGGACGGCAACAAGATCACCGACTCACGTGTCGTGTACGGGCCGTGGCTGGCTGGCATCGGCAGCCGGAACTTCCCGGTGACGAAGTTCAAGGGCTACGACCACTGGATCAAGACCCAGCACCGCCTGAACGACCGCAAGCAGGGCATCGGCGAGCGACTCCTGCGCCGTTATACGGGCCGGATGTGATGCGCCATGTCTCTTGACCTCAACGCCTACCGCAGCGCGGCTATGTCCCACGCTCAGGGCCTCGGCCTGTTCGAGCAGGTGTTGGACCACGAGCCGGTGTCGGCGCCCGGCTCCGGTCTGATCTACGCGGTGTGGGTCGCCGATGCCGCGCCGATCCCTGCCCGGTCCGGTCTCGCCTCGGTGTCGGTGCGGCTGGAGCTGAACGGCCGGGTGTTCATGCCTGCGGACACGGAGCCGCAGGGTGACGTCGACATCGCGGTGACGGGCGCCGTGAACGGGCTGATGAACGCGTACGCGGGTGACTTCGAGCTCGGTGGGACTGTCGCGGAAGTGGACCTGCTGGGCATGTACGGCGCGCTGCTGCGGGCCCGGTTCGGCTACACGCGCCTCGACTCGACGACGTACCGGGTGGCCACGCTCACCATCCCGCTTGTGATCAACGACGCATGGACGGAGGCCCCGTAGTGGCAAAAACCAGTGGGCTCGGGGACGCGCTCCTCATCGCCGGGTTCGACGCGTCTGGCGACATTCAGCAGCTCGGCAGCATCGGCGGCGGCCCGGCCCTGCTGAACGTAACGGGTATCGACAAGAGCGCGTACGAGCGCATCGGCGGTCTTCGCTCGGGCCAGTTCGAGATGACGACGTTCTTCAATCACGTCGCGGTCACCGGGGCTACGCACGAGAAGCTGTCGACGCTGCCCCGCACGGACGTGATCATGACGTACGGCCGGGGCACAACGCTCGGCGACCCAGCCGCGAGCCTGGTCGGCAAGCAGGCCAACTACGACCCCACCCGTGGGGACGACGGGATGCTCACCTTCGGGGTGTCCGCGCAGTCCAACGGCTACGGCATCGAGTGGGGCCGTCAGCTGACGGCCGGCGTGCGGACGGACACCGCGGCGACGCTCGGTACGGGCATCGACACGACTGCCTCGGCTTCGTTCGGCGGGCAAGCGTACTTGCACGTCACGGCGTTTTCCGGGACGGACGTGACCGTCAAGATCCAGGACAGTGCGGACAACGTGACGTTCGCTGACGTGGCCAGCTTCGCGTTCACGCAGGTGACTGCGGCTCCGGCGTCGGAGCGGATTGCGCTGGCCAACACGGCGACCATCCGCCGGTATGTCCGCGCGGTGACGGTGACGACGGGCGGCTTCGCCTCGGTCAGTTTCGCCGTCAACATGATCAAGAACGATATCGCCGGGCAGGTCTTCTGATGACCATCGAACTGTCGCGGCCCGCGCCGCTCATGCGCCCCGAGGCGTACAAGACGTACGAGATGCGGTTCCCGCTCACGACGCACTGGCGGCCCGCGACGTGCGCCGAGACGAAGTGCCCGCACTACCTGAAGGGGTGGCGGACACGGGTGGAGAACCTCACCCAGGATCTGCTGCACGCGGCGAAGACGTCCGGCCGCCGGTACACGGTGCAGCAGGTTGCGGCGGGCGAGTCGTATCTCGTGTTCCCGGCGGGCCAGGCGTGCTTCGCGGCGTCGCGGCACCGGATCCAGCTGGACCGGCCGCCGCTGTATCTGGTCCGGGACGGGGACTGGCGGGGCAATCCGCGCCGTACGAGGGCCCGTCAGCATTTGAACCCGGGCAACTGGGTTGAGGACTTCGCCACGCATCAGCAGGCGATCGCAGACGAAATCGAGAAGGGGTGACCTGCCATGGGCAAAGCGTCCGGGTTGGGACAAACCACACTCAGTGTGGACGATAGCGCGGGTTCCGTGCAGGCGATCAAGAACGACATCACCAACTGGCAGATGAGCACTCCGCGCGGCGTTCAGGACGTCACCGGCGTCGACAAGAGCGCCAACGAACGGCTCCTCCTGCTCGCCGACGGCTCCGTCACGCTGAACGGCGTCTTCAACGCGGCCTCCAACCAGTCCCACGACGTGTTCAAGACGGTGCCCTCCACGAGCGTGCAGCGCACGGTCACACAGACCGTGAACGGCGTCACTCTCGCCATGGAGATGATCGCCACCGACTACCAGCTCACCCGCGGAGACTCCGGCGAACTCACCTTCTCCGTGCCACTTTCCCTCGCAAATGGGGCAGTTCCGACCTGGGCGTAGGCCCACGTCGCCCGGAGCGTTCCGGTAGCCGGGGCGCTCGATCTAAGTCACGTCCCCCGGCTATCCGCTAGACCAGGAGAACAGCATGGGCTTCAAAGCGAAGCTGAAGACCTACCTCGTCCACTTCGACGAGGGCCACGAATTCCACGGCGTAGAAGCCCGCCTCCGAGGCATCACCTACGCCGAGTGGGAAGAGATGACCGGCCTCGACGGCGGCGACGGCGACGACAACGCCGCCAAGTCTGTCCAGCGGTTCGCCGACCACCTCATCTCGTGGAACCTCGAAGACGAGCAGGACCTGCCGGTCCCGACCACCCTGGACGGCGCGAAGAGCCTCGACCACGATCTCGTCGCCGCGCTCAACAACGCGTGGATCCAAACGCTCACGGGGGTGCACGACGCTGACCCTTTGCCGGAGAGCTCGCCCTCTGGCGGGCCGTCCCTGGTGGAGTCCGTGCCGATGGAAGCACTGTCGGAGAGCCTGGCGAGCTGACCCGCGCCCGGTACCTGCTCGGCCTGCTGGAGCGGTTCCCGGGCTACACCCTGTCCTCCCTGCTGGAGGAGGACACCGAGCTGATGCGCCTCGTGAAGATCGAGGAGCTTGGCGGCGCACACGACGGAGGGGAGGCGGACGATGGCTGATGATGTAGTGATCACAGTGCGGGTCAGTGACGCGACTGGCCCCGGAATCACCGCCGTGCGCCGCTCCGTCGCTCGGGTCGGCGACGACGCCAAGAAGAGCAGCGGCGGTTTCGCAGATCTGAAGGCGTCGATGCTGTCACTTGCGCCGGCCGCGGTCCCGGTGGCGGCCGCGCTGGCGCCGATCGCCGTGCATGCGGGTGCGGCCGGGCTGGCGGTGGCGGCGTTCGGTGCTGCGGTGGGCCCGCAGATCGGCAACATGAAGAGCGCGGCGGACGCGCAGAAGAAGTACACGGACGCGGTCACGAAGTTCGGGGCGGGCTCGCAGCAGGCTGTGGCCGCGCAGCAGCAGGCGGCGCAGGTGTTGGCGGGGATGCCGCAGGCGACGCAGCGGGCGGCGGCCGCATATTCGGTGCTCGGGGGCAAGTTCAAGCAGTTCTCGGACTCGACGGCGAAGTTCACGATGGTGCCGGTGGAGCATTCGTTCG